>WBZN01000626.1_pt3 | contig 20849 bp, 17 predicted proteins | sample 5204281 | NCBI WGS metagenome assembly WBZN01 (sample SAMN12344347, study PRJNA552823) | activated sludge metagenome | biome: Activated sludge suspended growth; feature: Nitrification reactor; material: Wastewater; isolation source: activated sludge from nitrification reactor of wastewater... | reverse complement strand
CATCGGGGGCGGGTTCGTGGTCGAGGAGGGGGAGAGGCCCGAGGCAAGTGCCCGCGCCGCCATTCCATACCCGTTTGGAAGCGCCGAGGAGCTGCTGGCGCTCGGCCACCAGCACGACCTGCGCATCGCGGACATCATCCTGCGCAACGAACTCACGTGGCGCACCAGGGAGGACATCTCCGCCGGCATCGAGCGCCTGTGGTCGACGATGCGCGAGTGCGTCGAGCGCGGCATGCGCTCCGAGGGCATGCTGCCCGGCGGCCTCAAGGTGATGAGGCGCGCGAAGGAGTTGGCCGCGCGACTGCAGGCATGCGAACCCCAGGCCGATCCACTCGACGCCATGGAGTGGCTGAACGTGTACGCGATGGCGGTGAACGAGGAGAACGCCGCCGGCGGACGCGTGGTGACCGCGCCGACCAACGGCGCCGCCGGCATAGTACCCGCGGTGCTCTACTACCTCGCGCGTCAGCGACCGGGTGACCGCACGGCCATCGAGGACTTCTTCCTCGCCTCGACGGCAGTCGGCATCCTCTACAAGGAGAACGCCTCCATCTCCGGGGCCGAAGTCGGGTGCCAGGGCGAGGTCGGCGTGGCCTGCTCGATGGCGGCCGCCGGCCTGGCCGCGGCGCTCGGGGGAAGCAACGAGCAGGTGGAGAACGCGGCCGAGATCGCCATGGAGCACAACCTGGGCATGACCTGCGATCCCATAGGCGGGCTCGTGCAGATCCCGTGCATCGAGCGCAACGCCTTCGGCACGGTGAAGGCCGTGAATGCGGCGCGCATGGCGCTTCGCGGCACCGGCGAACACAAGGTCTCGCTCGACCAGGTGATCAGGACCATGCACCAGACGGGTCGCGACATGCAGTCCCGGTACAAGGAGACGGGACTGGGTGGGCTGGCCGTGAACGTGCCGGAATGCTGAGTGCGACGGCCATGCGGCCGGACCGGGCCGATTGTATTCCAGGACTAGAATCCCTATTCTAAAAGAAGGAGTCCAGGAGAAATCGAAGAGGGGGCGCGATGGCCAGGGTGCTGGTTCTCTACTACTCGTCGTTCGGCCACGTCGAGGCCATGGCGCATGCCGTCGCCGCGGGCGCCGCGGCCGCCGGTGCGCAGGTCGACATCCGCCGCGTGCCCGAGACTGCACCACAGGAGGCCGTGGCCGCATCCCGCTACAAGCTCGACCAGCTGGCGCCCGTCGCCACGGTCGATGAACTGGCCCATTACGATGCCATCGTCATCGGTGCACCGACGCGTTTCGGGCGCATGCCATCGCAGATGACGAACTTCCTCGACCAGGCCGGCGGCCTGTGGAAGAGCGGCGCGCTGCACGGCAAGGTCGGCGGCGCCTTCACGTCGACGGCGACCCAGCACGGTGGCCAGGAGGCAACGCTGTTCTCCATCATCGCCAACCTGATGCACCTCGGGATGATCATCGTGGGCCTCCCCTACAGCCACCAGGGCCAGATGCGCATGGACGAGATCGTGGGCGGCAGTCCCTACGGCGCGACCACCATCGCGGGTGCCGGTGGGCTGGGTGCGCGGCTGCCGAGCGAGACCGACCTCGAGGGCGCACGGCACCAGGGGCGCCTCGTCGCGGCCACTGCCATCAAGCTGTTCGGCTAGGAGCACACCACGATGAACACTGCCAACCGCGCTGCGACGCTGCTCGCCACCTTGTGCCTCGCCATGGGCTGCGCCATGTCGCATCCCGCCGCTGCCGGCGAAGGGCCCGTGCTCCACACGCGCGCGGGCGCCCTGCAGGGCACGCGCCAGGAAGGCGTCGACGCGTTCCTCGGCATCCCGTACGCGCTGCCGCCGGTCGGCGATCGCCGCTGGCGCGCGCCGGTCGCCGCCGGGCGCTGGCGGGGCGTGCGCGACGCCACGCGCTTCTCCGCGAGCTGCTACCAGTCGGTGCCGCGCAGCTGGGGGCCATTCACCGATGAGTTCGTCCAGGTCGGTGCGGTCAGCGAGGACTGCCTCACCCTCAACGTGTGGACGCCGTCACGGCGCGCCGCGCGCCTGCCCGTGCTCGCGTGGATCCACGGCGGCGGCTTCGGCAGCGGCTCGGGGTCGATTCCGATCTACGACGGCGCGCGCCTGGCCGCGCAGGGCGCCGTGGTGGTCTCGATCAACTACCGCGTCGGCGCCTTCGGCTTCCTGGCGCATCCGGCGCTGGGCCGCGAGGACGCGCGACACGTGTCGGGGAACTACGGCCTGCTCGACATGATCGCGGCGCTCGGATGGGTGAAGGCGCACATCGCCGGATTCGGCGGCGACCCGGCGCGCGTCACGATCGCCGGGCAGTCGGCCGGCGCGATCGCCGTGAACGACCTGCTCATGTCGCCGCTGGCCAGGGGCCTGTTCTCCGGCGCCATCGCGCAGAGCGGCTCCGGCATGGGCGTGCACCCGCTGCCGCTCGCCGAGGCGCAGGCCAATGGCGAGGAGCTCTACCGGCAGGCAGGCGCCACGACGGCAGCGGCGCTGCGGGCGCTGCCCGCCGATCGCGTGCTGGCGCTGGCCGACGCCGGGCCGCCGACGAAGGACGGCAAGCCGCGGCCGCGCGGCCTCAGCTTCGCGCCCGTGCTCGATGGCTACGTGCTGCCGCAGGATCCCGAGCGAGCGGGCACGCGGCCTGTGTCGCACGTCCCGTTGCTGACTGGCTTCAACGCCGACGAGGGCTACATCTTCGGCGTCCCGCCGATGACGCCGGAGTCGTTCGAGGCGATGGTGCGCGAGCGCTACGGCGATCATGCCGGCGCGTTCCTCGACGCCTATCCGCATGCGAGCGCCGCGCAAGCCACGGACTCGGCCGCGCTGATCGCGCGCGACCGCTACATGGCCAGCCTCGTGATCTGGTGCCGGGGCAGGGCGGCGCTGGAGCACGCGGCCGTGTATCCGTACCTGTACGTCCATCCGTACCCGGGGCCGGACCAGGCGAAGTACGGCAGCTTCCACACCTCCGAAGTGCCCTACGTCTTCGGCGTGCTCGACCAGGGCGGCCGGCCGTTCACGCAGGGTGACCACGAACTCTCCGCGCGGCTCATGGCCCGCTGGCTGGCGTTCATGAAGACGGGCGTTCCCGATGTGGAGGGGCAGCCGGCGTGGATCGCCGCCGATCCGCGGTCGACGCAGGTGATGGGGCTCGGCGACCTGCCGGGCATGGTGCCCGCGGTCTCGACGCCCGCGCGGCTGGAGGCCTTCCGCGAGTACGTGCAGGCGGGCGGGCAGCTGACCCTGTTCTGATTCCTGTGACATGATGGGGGTCTTTCCTGCACCCGCGGCGAGGCCCATGAACACGCATCCACGCTCCCTGCACGGCCAAGTCGCGCTCGTGACCGGCGCCGGCGCGGGCTTCGGCGCCGGCATCGCGCGCGCCTTCGCGCGCGAGGGCGCCCGCGTCGTCGTCGCCGATCGCGACCTGGCCTCCGCCCGCGCGGTCGCGGGCGAGATCGGCGGACAGGCGGTGCAGGTCGACGTGGCCGATGGCGCGCAGGTCGGCGAAATGGTGCGCACGGCGCTGGCGGCGTTCCCGCGCATCGACATCCTGGTCAACAACGCGGGCACCGCGCACGTCGCGCAGCCGCTCGAGGATCTCGCCGAGGCGGAGTTCGACCGCGTCGCCATGGTCAACATGCGCTCGATCTACCTGACCGCCCGCGCGCTCGTCCCGCACTTCAAGGCCGCGGGTGGCGGCGTCATCCTCAATATCGCCTCGGCCTCGGCCCTGCGGCCGCGCCCGGGGCTCGCGTGGTACGCCGCCTCGAAGGGCTGGGTGGTCACGGCCACGCAGGCGATGGCGATCGAGCTCGCGGCCTCCGGCATCCGCGTCAACGCGCTCTGCCCCGCGATCGGCGATACCCAGCTGTTCCGCAACCTGCTGGGCGAGGGCGGCGCGGAGCTGCGCGCGCGGATGGAGGCGACGATACCGCTCGGCCGCATGATGACGCCCGAGGACATCGGCGAGGCGGCCTGCTACCTGTGCAGCCCCGCGGCGGCGGGCATCACCGGCATCGCGATGCCGGTGGATGGCGGTCGCTGCATCTGAAGCGCCTGGTGGCGCGGCCCGCGCGGCGCGCGCCGCTCAGCGCTGCAGGTCGTGCGGCCCCAGCCGGATGTCGCCCGCGGTGATGCCGCCATCGACGGGCAGCACCTGCCCGGTCACGAAGCGGGCATCGTCGCCCAGCAGGAAGCGGACCACCGGGGCGATGTCGTCCACCGTGCCGATCCTGCCCATGGGCGTCCTCGCCCTGATCTCGTCGGCGAATGTGCCGGGCGCCAGCAGCTTCGTGGTGAGCGGCGTGGCGATGTAGCCCGGGCTGACGGCGTTCACGCGGATGCCGTGCGGCGCCCATTCCACCGCGAGCGTGCGCGTCAGCGCCAGCACGCCGCCCTTCGAGGCCGCATAGCTCGCCATGCCGGGCGCGCCGTAGTGCGAGAGCATCGACGTGATGTTGACGATGCTGCCCGGCTGGCGGGCGGCGACCAGGCGGTTCGCGAAGGCGCGCGACACCTCGAACGTGCCCTTGAGGTTGGCGTCCAGGATCATCGACCAGTGCGCGGCGCTGACGTCGAAGGCGAGCTCCCTGCGGTTGAGCCCCGCGCAGTTGACGAGCCTGCCTGCCACGATGCCATCGGCGTCGAGCCGGGCGAACAGCGCGGCCACCGAGCCGGCATCGGCCACGTCCACCTGCATCGGGCGCACCGTGCCCGCCTGCCGCTCGGCGGCGAGCGAATCCGCCATCGTCGTCGCCGCGGCCAGGTCGATGCCGGCACAGGCCACGTCGATGCCGTCTCTCGCCAGCAGCCCGACGATGGCGGCGCCGATGCCGCTGGCGCCGCCCGTCACGATCGCCCAGCTCACGGGCGGCTCCTGTGGCCCGCCATGTCAGCGGATCAGCGCATCGACGAGGCCCTGGTCCATGCCCATCGCCCGGTAGTGCGCGCGCGTCTTCTCGAGCTTGCTGAAGACGTCCTCGATGCCGAGCATGCGCGAACCGGCATCCATGTAGATGTAGGCGCCGGTCGTGACGAACAGCGTGATCATCTCGCGGCAGTCGGAGGGCACCTCGAGCGTGTGGATGTCGCCCGGCGGCTCGAAGGCGAAGCTGCCGGTCTCCGCCCACCAGTCGTATTCCAGGTAGTGCCAGCGGCCGCGCAGCGTATAGGCCTGCACGGCGCCCGTGTGCCGGTGCCGCGACACGATGCCCTGGCGGCGGACGCGCAGCAGGTTGACGAAGCTGCCCGCCCCGGGCTGGAACATCAGCGGCCGGAACTGCACGCCGGGCGAATGCTCGCCCTGCGCCACCCAGAGGCGTTCGTCGCAGTCTAGGTCGAGCGCGCCGAGGGTGATCATGTCGGCGATCATCCCGTCGAGCTTGGCTGCGACGGGGGGGCTGGCGGCCGGGTGCGTGTGTGCGTTCATTCGCGTCGTCCTATGGCGGATAGTCGTGGTTGATGTCGAAGACGTCGGGCGCCTGGCGGCCCGAGAGGCGCTCGAGCACGGAGGCGAAGCCGTTCTGCAGGTGCCGCCCGGTCGCGGCGGCGACGCGCGCCGGGTCGCCCGTCGCGAGCTGCTCGAGGATGTCGAGGTGCTCGCGGTGCGAAGCCTCGAGCCGCTCGCGCGAATGCAGCGTCAGGTCCCACGGGAAGGCCTGCCAGGTCGCACCGATGCGCTCCACCAGCGCGGGCATGCCGCAGCGCTCGTAGAAGTGGAAGTGGAACGCGCGGTTCAGGTCCCTGATCGCCTCCGCGCTGGCGTCGGCCCGGTGGCCGTCCAGGATCTCGCGGGCCCGCGCGAGGTCGCGCTGGGAGACCCTGAGTGTGGCGCGCTGCATCGCGTAGCCCTCGATCAGCCGGCGCACCGCGTAGGTGGCGACCAGCTGCTGTTCGTCGATGCCCGCCACGCACACGCTGCGGTTGTGCTCGGTGACGACCAGGCCCTCGGCCTCGAGTTGGCTCAGTGCCTCGCGCACGGGCGTGATGCTCGCGCCGAATTCCAATGCCAGTGCGTCCTGCCGTAGGCGCGAGCCGCGCGCCAGCTCGCCCGAGAGGATGCGCCGCCTCAGCCGGTCGACGATCCACGCGCGCTTGGACAACGACCCCTCGCGCGTGGCGGCAGCCGGGCTGGTGTGGGCGGAGGTGGGCGCTGGTGCGTGCGCGGGCGCGCGTGCTGGCGAAGGCGGGGGCGAGCGCAACGGCGAGCGCGCGCGCTTCACGATGTGCCTGCCCTGCCGGGGACGGCGGCAGCGGTCGCGCCCGCGGCGCGCCGGGCCGCGAGCCAGCCGAGGATGTCCTGCGTGTGCGCGCCGACGTCTGGGACGGGATCCATCCGCGGCGCGCGTCCCGGCAGCACGATCGGCGGGAGGGTGGCGCGCAGCGGGCCCACCGGCGAAGCCACCGTCGTCCAGCGCCCGCGTGCCTCGAGCTGCGGGTGCCCGAGCACCTCTGCCAGTTCGCGCTGGCGCGCGAAGGCGATGCGCGCCTTCGACAGCCGCGCGAGCAGTGCGTCGCCATCCAGCGAGGAGAAGCAGGCGCCGATCCGTTCGTCGAGGTCGCGGCGGTTGGCCACGCGCGCGGCGCCGTCGGCAAAGCGCGCGTCCGTCGCCATCGCGGGCAGCAGCAGCACCTGCGCGCAGAAGGCGACCCATTCCCGCTCGTTCTGGATCGCCAGCACGACCTCGGTGCCATCGCCCGCCGCATAGGTGCCGTAGGGCGCGATGGCGGCATGGTGCGTGCCGCTGCGCCTCGGCGGTTCGCCGCCGTAGCCGGCGTAGTAAAGCGGGTAGCCCATCCACTCGATGAGCGAGTCGAACAGGCTGACCTCGACCTCGCTGCCGCGCCCGGTGCGCTCGCGCTCGTAGAGCGCCGCCAGGATGGCGCTGAACGCATACATGCCCGCGCCGATGTCGGCGGCCGGGATGCCGCACTTGGCGGGGGTCGCCTCGCTGCCGGTCACCGAGACCAGGCCCGCCTCGGACTGGATCAGCAGGTCGTAGGCCTTGGCGTCGCGGTACGGGCCGCTCGCGCCGTAGCCCGAGATGGAGCAGGTGACGAGCCTGGGGTAGCGCTCGCGCAGCGCCTGTGCGCCGAGACCGAGGCGCTCGGCGGCGCCCGGCGCGAAGTTCTGCACGAACACGTCGGCGTGGCCGAGCAGCTCGAGCAGCGTGTCGACCGAGCCGGGCGCCTTCAGGTCGAGGGCCAGGCTCTCCTTCGAGCGGTTGAGCCACACGAAGTGGCTCGACAGCCCGTGCACGGCCCTGTCGTAGCTGCGCGCGAAGTCGCCGGTGCCGGGACGCTCGACCTTGATGACCCGCGCGCCGAGGTCCGCCAGGTGCCGCGTGGCCAGCGGGGCGGCGACCGCCTGCTCGCAGGCCACCACGACGAGCCCGTCGAGGGGAAGCGCGCGCGCAGCTTCGCCGCCGCCCTTGGGCATGGCCAGGGCGGTGGGCGCAGTGTCGGCTTCCCCGGCGGACATGGTGGCTCCCGGATCATGTGGGCAGGACGGGCCTGCGGACGAACATGATGCATCATTCGAGTCAATGATGCATTATTGGCGCATTCGATGGTCTTGGGGGGATTGCCATGGACCGACGGTCGTTCCTGGCGGCGGTGACGGGCGCCGCCTGCGCCGGCGCGCTGCCGGCCCGGACGGGCAATGCGGGCGAGGCGGGCGCCGCGGGCGCAGCCGGCCTGGATCTCGCGCTCCACAACGCCACGTTCTGGACAGGCGATGCCCGCCACCCGTTCATCGATGCGGTGGGGATCCGGGCCGGGCGCATCGACTCGCTTGGCAGCGGGCGCGTGCGCGCGCGGGCGACGCGAGCCACGCGCTGGATCGACTGTCGCGGCGGCTTCGGCATGCCCGCGTTCACCGACTGCCACACGCACTTCCTCGCCGGCTCGTTGACGCTCTCGCAGCCCGACCTGCTCGGCGCACGCAGCCGCGACGAGTTCGCGGCGCGCGTGGGCGCGGCGGCGCAGGCGCGGCCGGGCCGCTGGATCCTCGGCGGCACGTGGGACGAGCAGCGCATGGGCGGCGCGTTGCCCACGCGCGCATGGATCGACGCCGTCACGCCCGATACGCCGGTCGCCGTGCCGCGCACCGACCTGCACTGCCTGCTGCTCAACGGCGTGGCGCTGCGCCTCGCGGGCATCACCGCGGCGACGCGCGATCCCGCCGGCGGCGAGATCGTGCGTGACGGGCGCGGCGAGCCGACGGGCATCCTCAGGGACAACGCCAAGGGCCTGGTCGAGAAGGTCATCCCGGAACTCGCCGATGCGGAGGTCGACGAGGCGATCCGCGCCGGCATCGCCCATGCGCTCTCGAAGGGCGTCGCCCACGTGCACAACCCGGAGATCCACTGGAAGGTGTTCCATTCGCTGCGGCGGCTGCGCGCCCGCGGCGAGACGGGCGTGCGCTTCTACGCGTTCGTGCCGATCGCCGACTGGCAGCAGCTCGCGCGGATCGTGCGCGAGGAGGGCAGGGGCGACGACTGGGTGCGCTGGGGCGGCGTGAAGGCGCTCGCCGACGGCTCGCTCGGTTCCCACACCGCCGCGTTCCACGAGCCCTACACCGACGCGCCCGGCGACCGCGGCATCTGGATCATCGAGCCGGATCGCCTGCGCGAGCTGGTGGCGGGCGCCGACCACGACGGGCTGCACGTCGCCGTGCACGCGATCGGCGACCGCGCGATCGACTCGACGCTGGACGTGTTCGCGGCCGTCGAGGCGGCCAATGGCCCGCGCGACCGGCGCTTCCGCATGGAGCATGCGCAGCACATCCGCCCTGCATCGATCCCGCGCTTCGCGCGCCAGCGGATCGTGGCCTCGATGCAGCCCTACCACGCCATCGACGACGGCCGCTGGGCGGTGCGCAGGATCGGCCCGGAGCGGCTGCAGGGCACCTATGCCTTCCGCTCGCTGATCGAGTCCGGCGCGCGCGTGGCCTTCGGCTCCGACTGGCCGGTGGCGCCGCTCGATCCGATGACCGGGCTCGCCGCCGCGGTCTACCGCGAGACCATCGACGGCCTGAACCCGCACGGCTGGCTGCCCGGCGAGAAGCTGGCCATCGACCAGGTGCTGGCGGCGTACACGGGTGCCGCCGCGCACGCGGGCTTCATGGAGGATCGCACCGGCCGCCTGGGCGAGGGCTTCCACGCGGACATCGCGCTGTTCGACACCGACCTGCGAAAGGCAAGCGCCTCCGGCCTGCTCGGCGCACGCGTGCTCGCGACGCTGGTCGGCGGCGAGATCCGCTACGGCGAGCTGTAGCGCTGCGCCAGCGCGGGCAGCACCAGCAGGTTCAGCAGCGTCGAGGAGATCAGCCCGCCCAGCACGGTGACCGCCATCGGCCCCTCGATCTCCTGGCCGGGCTGGTGCAGGCCGATGGCGAGCGGCGCCAGGCCGAGCGCCGTGACGGCGGCCGTCATCAGGATCGGGATCAGCCGTTCGTTCGCTCCGCGGACCACCGTCCCGGCGTCCCACGTGGAGCCTTCGGCCTCGACCAGGTGCTCGTAGTGCGCCAGCTGCAGGATGGAGTTGCGCGCACTGACGCCGAACACCGTGACGAGGCCCACGACCGTGCCGAGCGAGAGCCCGATGCCGGTCGCCGCGATCGCCGCGACGCTGCCGATCAGGCTGAACGGCAGGTTGGCGAGCACGAGCCAGGCGTTGCGCCGCCAGTGGAAGGCGGCGAACAGGATCATGAGGATCAGCGCCAGCCCGAGCGCGGAATACAGCAGCAGCTCGTTGCGCGTCTGCCGCTCCGCCTCGGCGGCGCCGGTGAACTCGATGAACACGCCGGCAGGCAGCCTGACCGCACGGGCGATGGTCGCGCGCGCCTCGTCGACGACCGACTGCAGCGGGCGGCCCTGCACGTTGAAGGTGACGCTCACGCGGCGCTGCCCGCCATCGTGCTCGATGCTGTAGCGGTCCTGCGCGAGGCGGACGGTGGCCACCTGCGAGAGCGCGACCGGGCCGAACAGGCCCGTGACCATGAGGCGCTCGAGTTCGTGCATCCGGTTTCGCTGGGCGGCCGGAAGGATGAGCACCGCGTCGACCGTGCGGATGCCCTGGAAGGTCTGGCCCACCGTGTCGCCGGCATAGGCCGCCTCGACGGCATCCAGCACGGCCTGCGGGCGCAGGCCGACCGCGGCCAGCGCGCTGCTCCGCAGTTCGATCGCGAGGGCGGGCGTGCCGCCCTGCTTCGCGTACTTGAGGTCGGCGATGCCGGCCACCTTCGAGAGCGACGCGCTGATCGCTTCGCCCGCCTGGTCGAGCGCGTCCAGGTCGTCGCCGAACACCTTGATTGCCACCTGCGCGGTCTCGCCACTGAGGCTCTCGCTGATGCGGTCGCCGAGGAAGGTCACCACTTCCGATTGCAGGCCGGGGTACTTCTCCACGATCGCGCGGATCTCTTCCTGCGCCTGCCCCTGGTCGACCGCCGTGTCGGGCTTGAGCTCGACGTGGAACTCGCTGCGATGCGGGCCCCACGTATCCTCGCTCAGTTCCGCCCGGCCGATCTGCTGCTCGACGCTCTGCACGTACGGCAGCGCCAGCAGCTCGGCGCTGATGCGGCGGCCCATGTCCGCCATCTCGCCGAGCGACGTGCCGGTGACCGCGCTGGAGGCCTGCACGACGAAATGCCCTTCCCTGAAGTCGGGCATGAAGGTGCCGCCGAGGAAGGGCAGCGCAGCCAGGGCGACGGCCACCAGGCCCGCCAGCACGGCCGTCACCGCGGCGAGGCGGCGGTGGGCGGCGGAGACCAGGCGCGCCTGCCAGTCCTTGAGGCGCGCCAGCCAGCCCGCGTCCACCGGCGGTTCGTGCCCGCCGAGCAGCAGCACGCACAGCGCGGGCGTCGCGGTCATCGCGACGGCCAGCGAGGCCAGCACGGCCAGGATGAAGGAGAGCGCGAGCGGGCCCACGAAATGGCCCTGCACGCTGGTGGTGAACAGCTCGGGCAGGAACACCGCGATCACGACGGCGGTGGCGTAGATGACGGGGCCGCGCACTTCCAGCGCGGCATCCGCGATCACCGACAGCCGCGGGTGCGGCTGTGCCAGGTGCGCATTGACGCGCAGGCGCCGCATGATGTTCTCGATGCCGATGATCGCATCGTCGACCAGTACGCCGAGCGCCACCGCGAACCCGCCGAGCGTCATGGTGTTGAGCGTCTGGCCCATGTGCCCGAGCACCAGGATCGCCGCCAGCAGCGAGAGCGGTATGGCCGAGAACGCGATCAGCGCGGAGCGGGCGTCGCGCAGGAAGGCGTACAGCACGGCCAGGATCAGCAGCGCTGCGACCAGCAGCGACTTCTGCATGCCGGCCAGCGCGCGCTCGATGAAGTTCGCGGGGCGATGCAGCCCGCCCACGAGCTGGATGCCCTGGGCCTGGAGCGCGGGCTCGAGGTCGGCAAGCGCCTGCTCCACGGCATGCGTGGTCTCGAGCGTGTTGGCGCCGTACTGGCTCGCGAGGGAAAGCAGCACGCCGGGCCTGCCCATGACCAGCGAGTCACCGGACTTGAGCGCGGGCGCCTCGACCACCTGGGCCACGTCGCGGATGCGCACCGGGACCGCGCCGCGCGTCGCCAGCACCGTGTCGGCGAGCGTGGCGACATCGGGCGCCGGCGTCGGCGTCCTGATGAGCACGCGCTGGCCGGCCAGGTCGATGAAGCCGGCGCCGCGCAGGGCGAGCGCGCCGCGCGCGGCATCGGCGAGGTCGGTGAGCGTCAAGCCGTAGTGCGCGAGCCTGCGCGTGTCGGGCAGGACCTGCAGCTGGCGGACGTCGCCGCCGAACACGATCACGTGCGCCACGCCGGGCACGGCCAGCAGGCGCGGCTTGACCACCCAGTCGGCGGCGTCGCGAAGGAATCGACCTTGTCGGAGAGCAGGCCGACCTTGAGCAGGTCCATCGTGCTCGACACCAGCGGCGAGAGCTTCGGCACGCCGACGCCGGCCGGCAGGCTGCTGCCCAGCTCCGAGAGGCGCTCCGAGATCCCCTGGCGGGCGACGTGCAGGTCGATGCCGTCCTTGAACGTGATGGTGACGACCGAGAGGCCCGGGATGGATTCGGAGCGCATCGTGGCGAGGCCGGATGCGCCGTTGACGGCGTTCTCCACCTGCCGCGTGACCAGCTCCTCGACCTGCTGCGGGGCGAAGCCCGGCGCCTCGGTCTGGATGTCGACCTGCGAAGGCACGAACTCGGGGAACACGTCGAGCGGCGTGCGCAGCGCGCCCCAGGTACCGAGCACCAGAGCCAGCAGCGAGAGCGCCGCCACAGCGCCGGCGCGCCGCACGCACAGTTCGATGAGCCGCTGCATCATCACTCGGCTTCCGCGCCCGCGCCCGCACCCATCATCCGCGCCAGCAGCAGGCCGGCCCCGTGCACGACGATGCGGTCGTTGGCGGCCAGCGCGCCGCCCACGACGTAGCCGGCGTCCACCGGGCGGCGCGTGTCGATGGCGACGCGGCGGAACGTGCCCTCGGGCTTCTCGACGATGCACCAGAGCCTGTCTTCGCTGACCAGCACGGCGCTGTCGGGCACGAGCACGCCGGCCTGCGCGGGCCCGGTGGGCACGCGCGCCACGAGCCGGTCGCCCTCGAGCAGGCCGTCGCCCGACGCCGTCGCCCACACGCTGTAGCCAGGCACCGAACTGTCGGAGGGCGCTTCCCAGACCGCGCGGGCCTGCCAGCCCTTCGTGGCCGCGGCATCACCGAGTGGCAGCAGGCGCAGGCCTGCCGGCACCTGCCTCGGGCCGTTGCCCAGCGGGAACGTGATCTTCACGAGCTTGACCCTGCCGCTGGCCAGGTCTGCGAGCCCGGCGCCGGCCATCTGCGCGGGCATGCGGTCGCCGAGCAGCGCCGACAGGCGGCGGTGGGCGAGCTGCAGCGCCGCGGCGTCGGTGGCCGCCTGTCGCTGCGCGCCCTCCTGGGCATCGGCGGGGAAGGCGCCGGGCGTCTGCGCCAGCGCCTGGATGCGCGCCAGCGCGGCGGCGCTCTGGCGCGCTGCGGCCTCGGCGGTGGCCACTTCCGCCGCCAGCTGCGCGATGGCCTCGTGCGACCAGACCTGGCCGAACGCTTCCACTTCCGCGCGGTATGTCGCGGCGGCGGCCGGCTGCAGCACGAGGCCGAGCTTCGCGACCTGCTCCTTGTCGAGCGCCAGCGGTGCGCCGGGTGCCGCATCCGCCGCATCCGCCGCCTCGGGCGCGGGCGATCCGGCCGCTGGCTGCGGGGCCGCGGCTGCCGCTTCCGTCGTGCCGGGCGCCGCGCGATGGCCGCAGGCGGCCAGGGTGGCGCACAGCGCGGCACACGAGACGGCCAGCAGCAGCAGGGGAGAGCGGTTGTTCATGGCGGGTCGTCCGATGGAGTGGGGCGTCAGCGTGCGGGGGGCGACGGGCTGGCCTGCCAGCCGCCGCCGAGGGCCTTGGCGAGCGCGATGGCCGACTGCAGGCGCGCGAGCCGGTACTGGAGGTCGGTGTCGTGCACCATGTGCAGCGTGCGCTGCGCCTCGAGGAGCGAGAGGTAGTCGCCCGAGCCCGCCGAATGGCGTGCGCGCGCGGCCTCGAGCGCCAGCCGGCCCTGCGCGAGCGCCTCCGCGCGGGCGGCCTGCTGTGCGTCGAGCGATTCGCGTTGCGCCAGCGCTGCCTCGACGTCGAGCAATGCGTTGCGGATGGCGAGCCGGTAGGCGAGCAGCATCTCCTCGGCGCGCGCCGATGCCTCCGCGCGCAGCGCGCTGCGCCGGCCGCCATCGAACACGGCCTGCAGCAGCGAGGCCCCGACGGTGAACGTCGAGCCGGTGCCGGCGAGCGTGGTGACGGCAGCCTGCACGGCCGGGTCCTGGATGCCGCCTGCCGCGGTCAGCGTGATGGAGGGCAGGAACGCCGTGCGCGCGACGTCGACGTCGGCGTCCGCGGCCGCGAGCGTGGCCTCGGCGGCCAGGATGTCGGGCCGCCTGCGCAGCAGGTCGGAGGGCAGGCCGGCGGCGAGCGTCGGCTCGGCGATGCCCGAGAGGTCGCGGGCCGCGACGTCGAAGCCTTCGGGATCGCGGCCCACCAGCACGGCGAGCGTCGCCAGCGCGGCGGCTTCCTGCTGCTGCAGGTCGGGAGCGACGAGGCTGGCCGTCGCCACGGCGGCGCGCTGCGTCGCCAGCTCCGTGGCGCTGGCCGCGCCGGCGGCGTGCCGGGCCTCGATCACCGACAGGATGACGCGTGCGGCCTGCCAGTCCTCGAGCGCGGCCGCGGCGCGTTCGCGCAGCGAGAGCACCTGGAAATAGGTGGCCGCGATGGCGGCGCGCGTGGTCAGCCGCACGGTGGCCTGGTCGGCGACGCTGGCCGCCGCGAGCGCGCCGGCAGAGCGGCTCGCGGCGCGGTTGCGTCCCCAGAAATCCACTTCGTAGCTGGCGGAGAGCAGCGCCGCCCAGTCCGTCTCGCTCGCGCTTGCGCCGCCGGAGCGGCCCGCGTAGCGCGTCGCCGTGCCGCCGGCATCGACCTGCGGAAGCTGGCCAGCCCGCGCGGCGCGTGCACGCGCGGCGGCCTGGCGCACGCGCGCGGAGGCGACGGCCAGGTCCAGGCTGTCGGTGTCCGCGGCGGCCAGCAGGGCATCGAGCTCGGGGGAACCGAAACCCGCATACCAGGCCGCGTCCTGCGGGCGCGCAGTGGCGTCGGCCGTGGCGCCAGGCGCGCCGCGGTCGTAGGCCCCGGGCAACCGCGGCGCTTCGCGCTGCGCAGGCGCGCTGGCACAGGCCGCGCACAGGAGCAGCAGCAGTGGCGATGCGATTCGATGGATTGCCGTCTTCACGAGGTCACCTGAAGCCGGCCGTGCTGGCACGTCATGGGGTTGGAGAACCGGGGCAGGTGGCCCGGGCGGACCTGGAAGTGCACTGGAGGACCGCCGCGCTCGCCCACGACGACACTATATCAATGCCCCGGTGGGGCGTGGCGCGCCGGGATGGGTAGGGCGCGGTGCAACCACGTCCTGGAGAGCGGGGGTGGCGGACGAACGGCCGGCCGTCATGGAACCCTGATTCCCGTTCAACTACCCTTGCCGGCCATGAGGACACGCACTCCCGACCGGCTCGCAACCCGCACCTACTGCCTCGTGGCGGCCTGGCTCGCCTGCTGGTTCGCCGCCTGGCCTGCACTGGCTGCCGGGCCGGCGGCGCCGCAGGCGCAGTGGGTGACGTTGGGCACCGTCGGCGGGCCGCCGCTGCACGCGGAAGAGGCGCCGATCGCCAATGCGCTGGTGGCCGGCGACGCGGTCTACCTCTTCGACGTCGGCAACGGCGTGCTGCGCCAGCTCGATGCCGCCGGGCTCGCGGTGCGCAACCTGCGCGGCGTGTTCCTCAGCCACCACCACGTCGACCACAATGCCGACCTCGGCCTGGTCATCCTGCAGTCCTGGAGCTTCGCCGCGCACAAGCCCGTGCCCGTGGTCGGCCCGCCGGGCACCGTGCACCTGGTGCAGGGCCTGGTGGACGCCAATGCGCCCACCGAACTGGCCGGCTTCGCCGTCGGCGGCGAACCGAACCCGCCGCTCGGCAGCGCGGTGAGTGCACGCGACCTGGCCGCGCAGATCCCCGAGCCCGCCGTGGTCTTCGACGACGGCACGATCCGCGTGAGCGCGATCAGCGTGGAGCACTTCCAGGTGCCGCCGGTCGGCAACGTCGATTCGATGCCCGCGGCGGTGGCGTACCGCGTGGAGGCCGGCGGGCGCAGCTTCGTGTTCTCCGGCGACACGGGGCCGACGGCGCAGCTCGCCAAGCTCGCGCGCGGGGCCGACGTGCTGTTCTCGGAGGTCGTCGACATCCCCTCGATCGAAGCCTCGTTGCGGGGGATGATGGCGCAGGCGCCGCCGGAGCGGGTCGCCGCGCTGGCGCGCAGCATGTCGCGCAACCACCTCGAGCCCGAGGCCGTCGGCAGGATCGCCGCGGACGCTGGCGTGAAGCGCGTCGTCCTGACGCACTACGTGCCCGCACTCGCGGCCATGCGCGATGCGGAGGACCTCGTCCGCCGCGTGCAGTCGCGCTACCAGGGCCCGGTCGCGCTCGCCCACGACCTGGAGCGCTTCTGACCGGCTGCCGCCGTGCCCTTCAGGCCTTTGGCTGCTGCTGTTCCGCCTGGATCATGCGCTCGAGCAGGCGGCGCGCCAGCACGCCGCCGGCGTCGCCCGCGAGCAGCACCGGCTTCACGCCGGGGAACTCGGCCATCCGCGCCTGCTGCGCCCGCAGCATCGGCAGGTCCTCGGTCTCGAAGGGGATCTTCAGCCAGTCGGCCTGGTCCTCTGCCATGCGCTCGCCGACCGGACCCATCGCGCGAGGGAAGGTGATGCTGAACCAGTAGTGGCTGCGGCCGGGCGATTCGGGCGTGAAGCAGTGCGCCTGCACGACGCCGCGGCCTTCGCTGCGCGGCCGGCCGGCCGGCGTGCCGCCCGAGTGCAGGATCATGTGCGCGGGCGCATGCCACTGCACTTCCATCCAGCGGTCGAGGTGCATTCCACGGGGAAAGCCCATGGCATCCGCCAGGCCGTCGGGGCAGGGCGCATCGGGCGACAGGCGCCTGGACCAGACCGTGTTGCCTTCCTGCGTCGCGGTGTAGTCGCCGGTGGCCACGCTGCTGCCGCCCAGCGTCTCCGGGTGCAGGAACTGGATGTGGCTCAGGTCCATGATGTTCTCGATCTCGAGCTCGTAGTCCGCCTCCACGGAGAGATAGCGCTGGCCGGTGAAGGCGATGGCGGGATCCTGGAAGCCGAAATCGGGGATGCGCGCGGGATCGGCGCGCCCGGCGTCGCCCATCCAGACCCACAGCATGCGGTGGCGCTCGACGACCGGATAGCTCCTGACGCGGGCCGCCGCGGGAATCGCGCCATGCGGATTGTGGACGCAGCGGCCGGTGCCATCGAAGGCCATGCCGTGGTAGCCGCAGTGGATGGCATCGTCGCGCAGCGTGCCGCGGCTCAGCGGCACGAGCCGGTGCGGGCAGAGGTCGACCAGTGCGCGCACGGCGCCCTGCCGCTCGCGGAACAGGAACAGCGGCTGGTCGGCGATGCGCCGCGCGAGCCCCTTGCCGGGCGCCAGCTCCGAATCCCAGGCGGCCATGTACCAGGTGTCGAGCAGATAAGGCATGCCAATTTCCCCTCGTTTCTTGTTGCGCCGCCGAGCGCACGGGGCCCGTGCCGGGCTGAGTGTGTCCCGTCGGGACACAATAGGCAAGGGGCGGCGCGATGCGTTCATTGCAGCATCGCGGGCCATGGGGCAAGCTGCGGGGATGCGCACGCCAGCACGCGGCAACCAGCCGCCTAAGACAGGAGGCTTCCGCCCGGGAACGCGGCGCCAGCCGGAGGCCCGCGCCAGGGTCGATGCGCTGTTGCGGGCCGCGGAGCGCTCGTTCCTCAGGCATGGCTACGAGGCCACGTCGCTCGACCGCATCCTGGCCCAGGCGGGTGGCTCCAAGGCGACGCTGCGCAAGTACTTCGGCGACAAGGCGGGCCTGTTCGCCGCCGTCGTGGAGAACGCGTCGGCCCGCCGGATCGCCGCATTCCGCATCCGCGGCGGCGACGCGTCGCCGCAGGCCTGGCTGCAGGCCTTCGGCGAGGGCGTGCTGCGCTTCTACCTCGAGCCCGCGTCGCTGACGATCTACCGCGCCGTGATCGCGATCGGCCACCGGGATCCCAAGCCCGCGCGGGCCTTCTACGAGCGCGGACATCGCGCCTTCGTGGCGCTGCTGGCGTCGCGGCTCCGGGGCTGGAAGGCGGGCGCGCGGCCCGATCCACGGCAGGCACGGGCCGACGCCGACCGCTTCCTGCACCTGCTGCGGGCCGGCCCGTACGAGCGGGCGCTGCTCGGGCTCGGTGCAGCGCCGCGTGCGGCGGCCCTGCGCGCGCACGTGCGCGCGTGCGTGCGCCTCTACATGAAAGGTGTAGGCTAGCCGTCGCCGCATTGCCTGTGCCGGGGGGGCGCCATGGATAGAAGATCCTTCCTGTCGATCGCCGCCGCGCTGGGCGCCACGCTCGGTTGGGCCCGCCGGGCGCCGGCCGCGGCCCGGCGCGCGTGGCGCGAGCGCCGCGACCTGTATCCCCAGGGCGTGGCATCGGGCGACCCCGACGAGCACAGCGTCCTCCTGTGGACCCGCCGCCCGCATGACGCGGGCTCCCGGCGCCAGCCACTGCATGTCGAGGTGGCGCTCGATCCCCGGTTCCGTTCCGTCGTCTCGACCGTGAGCACGTCGGTGTGCGCGGAGGCCGACTGGACCTGCCGCGTGCTGGTCGCCGGACTCCGGCCGCGCACCGTGTACTGGTACCGCTTCACCGATCGCGACGGCAACGGCAGCCGCGTCGGTCGCACGATGACCGCGCCCGCAGCTTCGGACCAGCGGCCGGTGCGCTTCGCGTTCGTCTCGTGCCAGAGCGTCAACGAGGGCGCGCAGAACGCCTACCGGCGCATGATCTGGGAGGACGAGCGCGCCGCGCCGGATGCGAAGTTGGGCTTCGTCCTGCACCTGGGCGACTTCATCTACGAAGTCGTCGAGTATCCGGATGAGCTCGCGCACCGCTACGGCCGCACCGTCCATGACATCGGCCGCATCCCCGATGCGCGCAAGGTCGAGAACTTCAACGTGCCGACCACGCTGGAGGGCTACCGCACCGTCTATCGCGGGCACATCGACGACCCCGACGTGCAGGATGCGCGCGCCCATTTTCCCTTCGTGTGCATCGGCGACAACCACGAGTTCTCGTGGAAGGGCTGGCAGAGCTTCATCAAGTACGACGGGCCGGCGGAGCCTGCCCAGCAGCTGCGCGTGGCCGCCAACCAGGCGTGGTGGGAGTACGTCCCCGCGCGCGTGGCCAAATCGGGCGGCGCGGGCCTCGAGACCTTCGACGGGCCGAAGGTCAGCAATGTGCCCATCCCGCGGCTCGACGACGACGGCTTCGGCGACGAGCCCAACAACCGCATCGCCGTGGGCAGCATGACGGGCTACCGCTCGATGCACTATGGCCCGCACGTCGACCTGGTCCTGACCGACTTCCACAGTTATGCGACGGAGTACCCGACCAGCCGCGCGGGCGCCGACGCCCTCTATGACGACGACTTCGCGGGCCTCATCCCGCAGGAGGCGCACGAGATCCTCGATGCGGGCAGGGCCTACGACGGCGGGAATCCGCCCGCCGAGATCGTGATCGGCAGCCAGAGGATCCCCAACTTCCGCAGGGACGAGCCGCCGGCCACGCTGCGCGGCCGCGTGCAGAAGGCCTGGCTCAAGGAGCAGCTCACGGGCTCGCGCGCCACGTGGAAGATCTGGGGCGCGACCAACGGCACACTGGACGAGCGCACCGATCCGGCCAACCTGCCGCCGGGCCTGGTCAAGCCCTGGCCCGGCGCGGGCTTCGCGACGCAGGGCAGCGGCGACTTCAGCGGCGCCCTGCGCGAACGCGCGGAGATCTACGACGCCGTGCGCGATGCGGGGGTGAGCGGTCTGGTCGTCGTCTCGGGCGATCGCCACAGCTTCTGGGCGGGCTATGCGGCCGGCGCCTTGCCGCCCGCGCGCTTCGAGCCCGTGGGCATCAGCTTCATCACGGGCTCGATCTCCGCGCCCGGCTGGGCGGAGGCGCTGGAGTACGGCATGAAGGGCCATCCGCTGCGGCCCCTGTTCGTCGTCGACCGCCCGGGCGGCGCGCCGGAGGCAACGGTCAACCTGCTGTTCAGGCACGGCGTGCGCACTGCGCTGGAATACGCGCAGTCAGGCGACCTGGCGCGTGCACGTGCGCTCCGAAATCCCGACGTCGCGCCGCACGTCGACTTCCTCGACTACGGCGGGCATGGCTATTCCGTGGTGACGGCAAGCGCCGACGAGATCGACACGGAGTTCGTGTGCATCCCGCGCCCGGTCACGCGGGCCACCACGCCGGATGGCGGGCCGCTGCGCTACCGCGTGTCGCACCGGGCCGCGCGCTGGAACGCGGGCCAGCGACCTGTGCTGAAGCAGGCCGTGCTGGAAGGGGATCCCGGGCTGTCGATCTAGCCCGCTGCGACGGGCCGGGCCGCGACTGCCGGGCAGCCAGCGGGCGCTGCGGCCCGCCGGCAAGCGGCGTTCAGGCGGCCTGGATGCGGTATCTTTCCGCCATGCAGCCACGCAAGGTACGCCCCCCGAAGCAGCAGCGCAGCATCGACAGCTGGAACCGCCTTCTCGATGCGGGGGTCGGCCTGCTGCTCGAGCAGGGCAGGGATGCCCTGACCATCACGTCGGTCTGCCGGCGCGCCCGAGTGCCGCCGGTCACGCTGTATGCGCGGGTCGACGACATGTCGGGCCTGTTCTGGGCCATCTATGACCGCGAGATGGTGCACGTGGCCGCCACGTATGCCGCACTGCTGGAGAAGGCGGCGGCGACGCGGGCAGGCACGCCGGCGAGGACCCGGGCAGTTGTAAGCGCGGTGTGCGAGACCTTCCGCCGGCACGAGGCCTTCCTGCACCAGATCATCAACATCTCCGTCGCCGACGCCGACCTGCGCGAGCGCGGGTCGCGTGAATCCCTCGCGCTGGTCGGGCGGATCGCCGGGCTGCTGCCCGCGCGCACGCCCTCCGCGGGGTGGTCGGTCGCGCGCATGCTCCACCAGGAATGCGTGTTCCGCGCGATGTACGGCGATCGCTGGCTGTCGAACGCGCCGGAGGGCTATGCCGCCTTCCGTAGTCGCCTGCAGGAGATGGCCCTGGCCCGGCTCGCCTGGCGCCCGCGGGGCTGACCCCCGCGGGAAAGACGCCCGCGAGGCTGGTGCCGTGGCCCCCGCATTCCGGTCCACGGCCCTTCCCGCAGGGCAATATTGTAATCAGATTACTATTATGATCTGATCGCGATCAGGGC
>WBZN01000801.1_pt1 | contig 20910 bp, 15 predicted proteins | sample 5204281 | NCBI WGS metagenome assembly WBZN01 (sample SAMN12344347, study PRJNA552823) | activated sludge metagenome | biome: Activated sludge suspended growth; feature: Nitrification reactor; material: Wastewater; isolation source: activated sludge from nitrification reactor of wastewater... | reverse complement strand
GGATGATCGGCGACAGCGGGTCGAGCTCGCGCGCCTGTTCGAGCTCGGCGGCGGCGCGGCGCGCGTGCCCGGTGAGCGCCAGCGCCACGCCGTAGCCGTGGTGGGCGGTGGCGTATCCGGGGTCGAGCTCGAGCGCCCGGCGAAACCCGAGCTCGGCGGCGCGCGCGTCCCAGTCGTAGTAGAAGCTGGCGTAGGCCAGCGCCGCGTGTCCTTCGGCGAGCAGCGGATCGAGGTCGAGCGCGCGCCGCGCCGCGTGTTGGGCGCGGGGGAATGCCGCTCCCGGCGACATCAATCCCCAGAACGGCAGCACGTTGAAGGCGTCGGCGAGACCGGCGTGCGCGAGGCCGAAGCCGGGGTCGTGCTCGATCGCCTGGCCGAAAAATTCCCGCGCCCGCTGCAGCCCCTCTTCGTCCCGCCTGTTCCACTGGAAGCGTCCGCGCAGGTAAAGGCGGTACGCCTCGGCGTCGGCGGTGATGCGCCGCCGCGGCGCCTCGCCGGTGATCTGCAACCGCAGTTGATCGGAGATGCTGTTCGCGATCTCCTCCTCGAGCGTCTGCAGATCCTGCGCATCGCGCTGGTACTGTTCGGACCACAGGCAGCGGCCGGACGCGGTCTCCACCAGCTCGACGCGCAGCACCAGTCGGTCGCCGCGCACCAGCAGGCGACCGACCAAGACGCCGTCGACACCGAGCTCGCGTCCCGCCGCCTGCGGGTCGGCGTCCTGGTTCTTGAAGCGAAACACCGTCGCGCGGGCCATCACGCGCAGGCGCGGCAGGCGGGAGAGATCCCGGATGATGCTCTCGGTGACGCCGTCGCACAGATATTCCGCATCCGGGTCGGCGCCGGCGTTCGAGAACGGCAGCACGGCGAGGGAGCCGATGCGCCCCGCCGCCGTGGCTGGCCCGTCGAGCCCAGCGACCGGCGCCGACGGGGCGCTCGCCACGGTGAGCAGGGATCGCAGTGCCAGGGCGAGATCGCCCGCCGATTGATAGCGATCAGCCGGGTCCTTGCGCAGGCAACGCTGCAGGACGCGCTCGAACTCGACCGGCGCATCCGGCGCGAGCGCGCGCACCGGCGGCGGCTCGTCGCGCAGCAGCGCGGCGATCACCATCGCCGGCGGTCCGCCGAAGGCCCGCTGACCGGCCGCCATCTCGTGCAGCACGCAGCCGAGCGAGAACAGGTCGCTGCGGCGGTCGACCGCGCCACCCGTCGCCTGCTCGGGGGACATGAATCCGAAGCTGCCCAGGATGCGACCGGGCACGGTGCGCTCCGCGTCGCCGGGCATGTCGAGCCCTGCGAAACCCGCCGCCGGCTCGAAGCGCACGAGCCCGAAGTCGAGGATCTTGGCGCGTCCGTCGTCGGTGAGGAACAGGTTCGAGGGTTTGAGGTCGCGGTGCACGACGCCGCGCACGTGTGCCGCCTGGAGTCCGTCGGCGATCTGCGCGCCGAGCCGCACCACCTCGCGCCACGCGATGGCGCCGCGGCGCATGCGGTCGAGCAGCGACTCTCCGGTCAGCAGCTCAGTGACGGCGTAGCGGATGACGCCGCCGTCGCGCTCCACCTGGCCGGCATCGTGGATCACGATGACGTTCGGGTGCTGTAGCGCGGCGACGGCGCGCATCTCGCGTTCGAAGCGCACCTGGAACTCCGGGTGTGACGCGATCTCCGGCGGCAGGACCTTGATCGCCACGTCGCGGCCCAGCCGCGGGTCCGTGGCGCGGTACACCTCGCCCATTCCCCCGGCGCCGAGGCGCTCGCGGAGGATGTACGGTCCCAAGGTGCTGCCGCTCGTCAGGGACATGCCAGAGTCCGCCCGAATTCCGGTCAGAAGCTTTGGTTCAGTGCTTCCGAAATCATACGCCGTCCATCGCGCCGCGAGCGCCGAGCCCCGCGGCGCCGGCGGCGCTCGTTGGCGGGCTGCTCAGCCCAGACGCGGGTTGCCGAGCGCCTGCGCGAGATCGCGGATGCCGCGCCGCAGACGCGCCGGCTCGACCGCGGCGAAGCCGAGCACCAGACCCGGGCGCGACGCGACGCGTCGCGCGTAACGGCTGACCGGGGCGGTCTCGAGGCCCCGCGCGCTCGCCGCACGAGCCGCCGCGACGTCATCGGCGCCCGTCGGGAGCCAGCCCACCGTCTGCAGGCCGGCCTCGACGTCCGAGAGCTCGAGTCGGCCCGCGAGATGGGTTCGTACTCCCTCGACCAGCACCGCGCGGCGCTCGGCGTACACCTCGCGCATGCGTCGCACGTGGCGCCCGAAATGCCCGGCCTCCAGGAAGTCGCACAGCACCGCCTGATCGAGAACCGGCGCATGGCGCGAGGCGATCGACTTGGCCGCCGCGAACCGTTCGACGAGGTCGTCCGGCAGCACCAGGTAGCCAAGACGCAGGGCCGGGAACAGGACCTTGCTGAAACTACCGGCGAAGATCACCGAGCCGTGGCGATCCAGCCCCTGGAGCGCCGGTACCGGCCGGCCCTGGTAGCGGTACTCGCCGTCGTAGTCGTCCTCGACGATCCACGCGCCGCGCGCGCGCGCCCACTCGAGCAGCGCCAGGCGGCGCGCCAGGCTCATGCTGGTGCCGACCGGAAACTGGTGCGCGGGGGTGACGTACGCGACGCGCGCGGCGCGCGCGGCCGCCCCCGGGACGCGCATGCCCTCGCCGTCGAGCGGCACGCTCACGATGCGGACGCCCGCGGCCGCAAACACCCGCTCGGCGCCGACGTACCCGGGATCCTCCATCGCGACCGCGCCGCCCGGCTCGACCAGAAGACGAGTCACCAGATCGAGCGCCTCCTGGACTCCGGAGACGATGGCGACCTGCGCGGCGCGACAGCGCACGCCGCGCGAACCGTTGAGATAGTCGGCCACCGCCTCGCGCAGCGGCAGGAAGCCGAGCGCCGGGCAGTCGAGCAGCAGTCCGGCCGAAGCACGGCGCAGCCGTCGCCCCGCGACCTGGGCCCAGAGCGTCGTCGGGAACAGGTCCAGTGCCGGCTGGTTGGCCCGAAACGCCACCGCCAGGGGACCGGCGAAGGACTCGAGCGCCGCCACCTTGGGCGCCCGTACGGACCGCCGCGCGACCGACGCAGGGCGCGGCGGCGCCGTACCGAGGGGCGCCGCCTGGGAAGCTACCGACAACAGAGCATCCGGCAACACTTCGCGCACGAACGTGCCGGAACCGACGGTGCCGGAGACGTAGCCCTCCGCCTCGAGCTCCTCGAAGGCGGCCACCACGGTGCCGCGCGCCAAGGCGTGGCGGGCGGCGAGCTCCCGCGTCGCCGGCAGCCGCGCCCCGCCGCGCAGACGACCGGACAGGATCTCTTCCCGCAGCACCGCGCTCAACCAGCGATACGCCGGCACGTCCGGCGATCGCGGTGGCAGGGTGAAGGGCAGGGTGTGGAGGCGTTTGGCCATCGGGGGTGTGACTCGCGGTAAGTGGTCCATACGAAATATACAAAATGGACCTTCTCCTGGGAACCACTTCGACCTTATCGTCGAGCCATGAAGAACTCACTCACTGCCGACCGAATGAAGGCCCGTTGGAACTATGCCAAGTCCTCGCCTGGCGTGTACGACGCCATGGATGCGCTGGATCGCTATCTCGCCGGCTGCGGCCTCGAGACGCCGCTGCTGCGGCTGGTGCAGTTCCGCGCTTCGCAGCTCAACGGCTGTGCCTACTGCCTCGACATGCACTCGCAGGACCTCCGTGCCGGCGGCGAGACCGAGCAGCGGCTCTATTCGCTCGCGGCGTGGCGAGAGTGTCCGTACTACAGCGACCGCGAACGGGCGGCGCTCGCCTGGACCGAAGCGGTCACGCGCCTCGACCCGATCGCCGGCAGTCCCGTACCCGACGCGACCTACGACGAGGTGCGCCGGCACCTGAGCGAGCAGGAGATCGCGAACCTGACGCTCGCCGTCGCCACGATCAACGCCTGGAACCGGCTGTCGATCGCCGCCCGCCTGGTGCCCGGCCAGTACCGCCCCGCCGCCACGAGCTGAGCTCGGGCCTCGGAGCTCGGGGACCGGCCTGGAGTAGCGTGCCGCTCGGCCGGTCTCCGAGTCACCCGGCTGTACTCTTGCCGGTGTTTCGAGAAGAACGGTCCGGTTGGCGTTGCTAGACTCGCGCTCCGCCCGATCGAGGGCCACGCGAATCACCATCCCGTGAACTTCTGGCGATGAGCTTCTGGCAATGAACCCCTGGCGCTCGCTGCACGGCCTGCCGCGCGGACTCTGGATTCTGGCCGCGACCACGCTCGTCAACCGGGCGGGCACGATGGTGCTGCCGTTTCTGGCGTTGTGGCTCACCTCCGAGCAAGGCCTGAGCACCGTGCAGGCGGGGCAAATCCTCGCGCTCTACGGGTTGGGCTCGATCGTCGCGGCCCCGGCGGCCGGCTGGCTCTGCGACCGCGTCGCACCGCATCGGATCATGGAAGGTTCCCTTCTCCTCGGCGGCCTCGCCGTGCTCTTGTTGCCGTTCGCGCGCGGTTTCTTTCCCGTGGCGGGGGCCGTGGCCTTGTGGTCCGTGCTGTCGGAGTTCTTTCGTCCCGCCAGTCTGTCGATCATCCACGAGCTTGCGCCGCCCGAGAAGGCGCGCACGGCGGTGGCCCTGCAGCGGCTGGCGATCAACCTCGGCATGAGCGTCGGGCCCGCCGTGGGTGGATTCCTGGCGCTCCACTCGTTCACCGCGGTCTTCGTGGTCGACGGCCTGACCTCGCTCGCGGCCGGCGCGGTGATGCTGTTCGCGGCCGGCGCCAGCATGCGCGTCGCGCCGCACGTGGCAGCGGCCCGCGCCGCGGCGGATGGGCCCGCCGGCTCGGCCTGGCGGGACGGGCGCTACCTGTTCTTCCTGCTCGCCCTGTTGCCGGCCGGCTGCGTGTTCTTCCAGCTTCAGAGCACGCTCGCGCTGTTCCTGGTGCACGACGTGCATCTGAAACCCAGCGTCTACGGCCTCCTGTTCACGATCAACACACTGCTGATCGTGGCGATCGAGGTGCCCCTGATCGCCTGGATCTCGCGCCACCCGCTGCGCTGGAGCACGTGCTCCGGGGCCGTGCTGCTGGCACTCGGCTTCGGCAGCTTTGCCTTTGCGCACGCCCTGCCGGCGGTGATCGCCTCGACCGTGATCTGGACCTTCGGCGAGATGCTCCTGCTGCCGGCCCTGGTGAGCCAGGCCGGCGAGCTCGCGCCGGCGGCGCGGCGCGGCGAGTACATGGGGCTGTACACGGTGGCGCTCAACCTCACCGTCATCCTCGGGCCCTGGGCGGGCACCGCGCTGCTCGACCATGCGGGCCCGACCAACCTGTGGCTCGCCTGCTTCGCCGCCGGCCTGCTCTCCGCAGTCATGCTCTGGCGGGTGCGCGATCGCGCGTCGGTCGCCGGCGCGCAAGGAGTCTGACCATGCCTGCGAAACGCTCCCCTGCCGCCAGCGACGCGATCGTCCAGTTCGCCGACCAGCAGGCCTGGGCCGACTGGCTGGCCGCGCATCACGCCACCGCCACGGGGCTCTGGTTGCGGCTGGCCAAGAAGGGCTCCCCCGAGGGAACCGTGAGCTACGCCGAGGCGCTCGAGATCGCGCTCTGCTATGGCTGGATCGACGCCCAGAAGCGCGGCGAGTCGGACCACACCTGGCTGCAGCGCTTCATGCCGCGCACGGCGGCCAGCATCTGGTCGAAGATCAATCGCGAGAAGGCGCTGGCCCTCATCGCCGCCGGTCGCATGCAGCCCGCCGGCCGGCGCGAGGTCGAACGCGCCCAGGCGGACGGCCGCTGGGAGCAGGCGTACGACTCGCCGCGCACGGCCGCGGTCCCCGCCGATCTGCAGGAGGCGCTCGAGAGCAGCCCGGCGGCGCGGTCGTTCTTCGGCAAGCTCAGCGGCGCCAATCGCTACGCCGTGTTGTGGCGCATTCAGACCGCGAAGAAACCGGCGACGCGGACGAAGCGCATTCGCGACCTGGTCGACATGCTGGCGCGCGGCGAGACGATTCACCCGCAGAAACGCGACGACTGAACGCCGCGCGGACCCACGCCGGCGATGGGCCCGGGCGAGCTCGCCACCCTCCCTTCGGGTGGGACACGGCACGAAGGCGGTCTCTATGCTGTAGCTAGGGGCGAGGCCGCCGCCGGCCACGCCCCTTCGCGTCATGCCCGCCCTCCTCGCCGACGATCGCCCGCAAGCGCACCGGCAGCAGGAAACGATCCTGGTGTCGCTCACTCTCGCCGTGCTGTCGGGAATCGCGCTCGTGCACGTGCTCTTCGCTCCCGTGCTCGGAGCGCCGCCGGCGCGGTTCTTCGTCGTACTCCTACTCGGCTTCGGCGCGCAGGTGCTGCTGCTGATCTGGCTCCAAGGTAGCGCCGCCCTGCACGAGCGAGCGGTGCGCCGGTGGACACATCTTTCGATCTGGACCAACCTGGCCTTCGCTTTCGCGCTCTCGCTCCTCGCCGCGCAGCCCGACAGTCACTACGTCGTGCTCACCGTTCTACCGGTGGTCGCGGCGGCGTTCCGCTATCGGGTCTGGGCCCTCGCCGGGGTGGTCTTCGCGGCGGGCGCGATCACGCTCGTCGAAGTGGCGTTGCTGCCCCACCCGGCCGGCACCGACGCCAACGAGTACTTCGAGGCCGCGAGCGTGCTGCTCATGTACGTCGTGGTCGCCACCGTGGTCGCGGCGCTGGCGGGTCAGTTGCGCAAGGAACGCGCCGCGCTCGAGAAGGCGCACGAGCGTCTGCTGCGGGAAGAGCGCCTGGCGGCGGTTGGCCGGTTGGCGAGCGCCCTGGCGCACGAGATTCGCAATCCGGTCGCGATGATCACCAGCTCGCTCGCCCTCGGCAGGAGCGGAGGGGCGACGACTCTCGCGCCGGGCGAGCTCGACCTCATCGTGACCCAGGAGGCGGCGCGCCTCGAGCGTCTGACCGCCGACTTTCTGACCTTCGCGCGGCCCGCGGCCCCGCGGTGCGAGCTCGGCACCGCCGACACCGCCCTCGGCTACGTCGCCGAGCTGGCGCGCGCGCGCGCGGCCGAGAGACGCGTCTCGATCGAGGTCAAAGACGCCGACGGCGCGCTCCACCGCCCGGCCTCGTTCGACCCCTTCCTGGTCCACCAGGCGCTGCTCAATCTGACGCTCAATGCGATCGACGCCGCGCCCGCCGGGTCGGTGGTACTGCTGCGCGCGGCGCTCGCCGACGAGGGCACGCTGTCGCTCGCGGTCGAGAATGCCGGGCCCGCGATCGGCGACGCCGACTGCCGCCGCATCTTCGAGCCCTTCTTCACCACCAAACCCACGGGCACGGGGCTCGGGCTCGCCATCGCGCGCAATATCGCGCGCGCCCACGGCGGCGACACAGTGCTCGAGTCGAATCGCGACGGTGCCGTGCGCTTCGCGCTCCACCTGCCGCTTGGCCGGGCCGCGGCGATGCTCGCAGCGGGTCCACCCGCGGAGGCTCGCGATGGCGCGCATCCTTCTCGCTGACGACGAGATCCACCTGCGTCGGGTGCTCGGCACGCTCCTGCGCGGCTCGGGTCACGAGGTCGTCGAAGCCGCGAACGCCGCGGCAGCCCGGCACCAGCTAGCGGGCGGCGTGTTCGACCTGCTGATCACGGACCAGAAGATGCCCGACGGCGACGGCCTCGGCCTGCTCGCCGCCGCCCGCGAGGCCGACCCCACGCTGCCGGTGGTCCTGCTCACCGCCTTCGCCACCGTCGAGCTCGCGGTCGAGGCCATGCGGCGCGGCGCCTTCGACTTCATCGCCAAGCCGTTCGCGCCTGGAACCGTCGAAGCCGTGGTGCGGCGCGCGCTCGAGCACGCCGAGCTGCGGCGCGAGAATGCCGCGCTACGGGAGTCGGTCAGGCGGCCCGAGTTCGGTGAGCTGGTCGGCGACAGCCGGCCGATGCGGCAGCTGCGCGACCTCATCGCGCGCGTCGGCCCGACGCGCGCCACCGTGCTCATCACCGGTGAGACCGGCACCGGCAAGGAACTGGTCGCGCGGGCACTCCACGAGGCCAGCCCGCGATCGGCGCGGCCGTTCCTGGCGGTCAACTGCGCCGCATTCACCGAGACGCTGCTCGAGAGCGAGCTCTTCGGCCACGAGCGCGGCGCCTTCACCGGCGCCGACCGCGCGCGCCAGGGCCTGTTCGAAGCCGCGCACCGCGGCACGCTGTTTCTCGACGAAGCCGGCGAGATGCCGGCGGCGCTGCAGGCGAAGCTGCTGCGCGTGTTGATGAACGGCGAGGTCGTGCGCGTGGGCTCGACCGCGCCGCGCGTCGTCGACGTGCGCCTGCTGGTGGCGACCCATCGCGATCTCGCGCAGGCGGTGCGAGAAGGGCACTTCCGCGAGGACCTCTACTACCGGCTGGCGGTGGTGCCGATGCACGTGCCGGCGCTGCGCGAGCGCCGCGAGGATCTGCCGGCGCTCGCCGAGCGCTTGTCGCGGCAGGTGGCCCACGACCTCAAGCTGCCGCCGCGGCGCCTGGACGCCGGCGCGCTCGCCGCGCTCGCGGGCTATGCCTTCCCCGGCAACGTACGCGAATTGCGCAACCTGATCGAGCGCGCGACCATCCTGACACGCGGTGATTCGATCGGGCCGGCCGATCTGCCGGTGCTGCCGGCGCTGCCGGGGCGGGCCGTCCCCGGACCCGAGCCGCGCGAGCGTTGGCTCGCCTCGCTGCCCGAGCACCTCGATCTGCGAGCGACGCTGCGCGAGGTCGAGCGGGCGCTGGTCGAACGGGCGCTGGTCGCGGCCGGCGGCGTCCAGGCCGAGGCGGCGCGCCGTCTGGCGCTCACGCGCAGCGACATGACGTACAAGCTGCGACGCCTGCATCTCGAAGCGCGCGGCGCCCGCGATCCGGGCGGCGACACCGCCGCTGCACAAGTGGCGCAGGACGACGGCAAGCCCTGAATCCCGTACAGGCCGGCGGGGCGTACGAATGCTCGTACGAGGCCGGCCCTGCCGTATGAATTCTGCGACGCCGCGCGCGGCAGCCGCGGCGTCCGCCCCCCCGGAGAGCCCCGAAGCGCCTCGATGTCCTGGCACACCCCTTGCCCTTTCCATGAGTCGGGGTCGCGAAATCGCTCCGGCCCGATTTGCGAAAGGAAGCCGCCATGTTGAAGAAGTGCATTCTGTTCTGCGCGTTCGCCGCCGCTGCCACCCTGATTGCGGCGCCCGCCGTCGCGGTGCCCTCGGCCGACCGGCCGAGCCAGACGCTCGACAATCTCATGACCGCCTACAACGGCGAGAGCAATGCCCATGCGCGCTATCTCGCCTTCGCAACCAAGGCGGACACCGAAGGCTACGGCAAGGTCGCAGGCCTGTTCCGCGCCGCGGCGCGCGCCGAGGAGATCCATGCCCAGAACCACGCGGCGGCGATCGCCAAGCTCGGCGGCGTCGCCAAGGCGGTGATCGCGCCGGCCGACGTGAAGTCCACCAAGGAGAATCTCGAGGCCGCGATCCAGGGCGAGACCTACGAGCGCGACACCATGTATCCGGAGTTCCTGAAGGCGGCGAGGGCGGCCGGCGAGAAGGGCGCGGTGCAGACCCTCAACTATGCCAAGACCGCCGAGGCCGAGCACGCCAAGCTGTACCAGGAGGCCCTCAACAACCTCGACCAAATGAAGGGGGAGAGCCCGAAGTACTACGTGTGCACGGTGTGCGGTTACACGGTCAAGGTCGTGGACTTCAAGAAGTGCCCGTCCTGCTTCAACGGCAAGGACAAGTACGTGGTGGTCACGTAAACGAAACTCCGCGGCGCGCGCCGGCCGCTGCCTGACGTTGGCGTCGGTCGGCGCTGCCGCACGGAGCAACTGGAGACTCATCTCATGATCGAATTCCCGCCCATCCCCTCGTGGGACGCGTTGCACCCGCTGGTCGTGCACTTTCCCATCGCGCTGCTGCTGGTGGCGCCGTTGTTCGTGCTGATCGGCATGCTGGTCCGGCCCGAGCGCGGACGCCTGTTTCTGATCGCGGCGCTCATTCTCATGGCGTGCGGCACCGTCGCCACGTTCGTCGCGGTCGCGAGCGGTGAAGCGGCCGGCAAGCTCGCTGAGCGCAATGCCGCGGTGGACGCGGTGCTCGAGCACCACGAGGAGCTCGCCGAGACCAGCCGCGCGGTGTTCGCCGCCCTCACGCTGGCGTTCGCGGCCGTGCTCTTCGGACCCCGCCTGCTGCGCCGTGAGCTCGGGCGGGGCGTCGCACTCGGCATGCTGTCCGCGTTTCTGGTCGCTTACGTCGCCGGCGCGGTGCTGCTCGCCAATACCGCCCACAACGGCGGCCGTCTGGTCCACGAGCTCGGCGTCACGGCCGGGATCGCACCCGGGCAACCGCTGCCGGCGGTGGCCGCAAGAGACGGCGACCGCGGCGGCGACCGCGACGACTGACGGTCGACGACGTTCGCGAAACGGGGGCCGAGCAAACGGTCGGTCCCCGCTCTTTCCACTCCCGACGGCGTGCCCAGATCCGCCAAGGCGGTGCGCGGCATCGCCGCACCACCGACGCCTCGACGCGCCGGCTCCTCACCGACCTCGTCGAAGCCGCCCGCGTGGCCCCGGCCGCGAAGCGCGGCCCGGCGACACAGAGCGCGAACCTGGCGACCCAGCGCGCCCAGCGCCGGTCCCAACGAGCGCTCTTTCGAGCCCATCTCGTCACCCTCAGAAGTCGATCACGGCCCCCAGGGCGGCCTTCGCCACAATGGCATTGCGGCATATGAGCCGGCGCCATAGCTTGCGCCGATGCGCACGCGCAAACAGGCGCCGGGCCCGAAGGCGGCGGCGCCTCCTGCGAAGACACCGCGTTGGACTTGGGTCCTCGCGGCCTTGATCGTGTTTGGGGCGTATCTCCCCACGATCCGGTATTCCTTCCTGCTCGACGACTTCCTCCTCTTCAAGGACAGCCCGACGCTGCGCTCTCTCAGCAGCATCCCCCTCGCCTTCACGCAAGACATGGCGGCGCACCGTACCGACTCGTCCAGGGTGCAGAGCAGCTATTACCGACCGGTCTTCCTGACCCTCGCAACCCTGTACTACCAGGCCGTGGGGCCGAGCCCGACCGCCTGGCATCTGGCGAGCGCGGTGCTCGCCGCCGGCGTCGCCGCCCTCGCCGTTCTCTTCTTCGGTCTTCTGGGATTTCCGCCCGGACGCGCTTTTCTAGCCGGCTTGGTGTTCGCGCTCCACCCGTCGCATGTGAGCTCCATCGCCTGGGTGTCCGGACTGCAGGAACAACTCGCCGCGGGTTTCGTGCTGCTGGCGTTACTCGCCCTGCTCTCGCCGCGGGCGCCCCTGCGGCCGAAGCTCGCGGTCACAGTGAGCACGCTCTGCTTCGCGCTCGCTCTGCTCTGCAAGGAAGTGGCCTTGGCCCTTCTGCCCATGACCGTCGCCTGGCTGCTCCTCGCGCCCGCCGAGGAGCAGCGGCGGCGGTTTCTTCTGCGGCCGGCGATCGCGTCGTTCTCGGTGGTGGCGGCCGGCTATCTGGCGATTCGGATTCTCGTCCTGGGCACGATCGCCAAGCCGTACTGGGAGGCGCCGTCGTTCGCGCAGGCGGTGTGGTCGTTGCCGCTCACGTTGCTCACCTACGTGCACCTGCTGATCCTGCCCGTGAGCTACTCCTTCGTGCGGCCGGAGCGCCCGAGCCCAGGGCCGTTCGACGCGTTGACCGTGGCCTGCCTCGCGGGCAGTGTGCTGTTGCTCGCGCTCGCATGGGTGGTGACGCGTCGCAAGCGCGAGTTGGCTTTGCCCCTCGCCTGGTTCCTGATCTGGCTGCTCCCGGTGATGAACGTCTGGGCGCTCTTCCCCGAGTGGATGGTGACCGACCGTTACCTCTACCTGCCCTCTCTCGCGCTTCCCTGGCTGCTCGGCGTCGCCCTTCCGCGGCGTGAGTCCGCGCCGGCCCTTGCGGTCGTGGCGGTGTTGTTGGGGCTTCTCACCCTCCGGTACTCCGCCGTCTTCGTCGATGCGAAGACGCTCACGGACGCCCTGCTGGAGGTCGACAAGACGAGTTCCTGGATGTTGGAAGAGAAGGCGCGGATGGCGCTCGAGCAGCGCAAGTACGCCGCCGCCGAGGCCCTGTTCCGCCGCGCCTTGGAGCTCGATCCCGTGGACGCGTATTCGCTGTATTACGTAGGCAGCTTCGAACGCGACCGCGGCGAGTTCCGCGCCGCCCGCCAGCACTTCCGTCAGGCGCTCGTCGAGCAGCCGGAAAAGAGCCTTCCCTTCACCAGCCTGGCGTATGCGATGGCCGTCTCCGGCCAACGCTCGCAGGCCCTCGCCCTGCTCAGGGAAACGATCTGGCGCTGGCCGGCCGAGTACGAACCGCGCGCACTACAGATCGCCCTGCTCGCGAACGACGAGCAGCCGGCCGGCGCCGCGGAAGCACTCGCCGCGGCCCAGCGGACCTGGCCGGGCCAGCCCGAGATCGCCGGTACGCTCGACGAGGCCCGTTCGCGACTGGCCTCCCGCTTCCGTCTCGACGGCTGAGCTCGCTCTCGCGCCGCGCGGACGCCCGGAACGCGATCCTGACGGGTGACGAGCCGGTGCTACGCTCGCCGGACCATGGCACGTCGTTTCCAGGACCTCACCGATCGCGAAATTCTCGCCCTCGCGATCAGCTCCGAGGAGGAAGACTCGCGCATCTACGGCGACATCGCCGACGGCCTACGCGAGACCTATCCCGCCACCGCGAAGATCTTCGACGAGATGCAGGCCGAGGAGCAGGGGCATCGCCGGTCGCTCACCGAGCTCTACCGCCAGCGCTTCGGTGAGCACATCCCGCTGCTGCGGCGGCAAGACGTGAAGGGCTTCGTCAACCACCGGCCGGTCTGGCTGGTGCGGCCGCTCGGCATCGAAGCGGTGCGCGGCGTCGCCGAAACGATGGAGCTCGAGACCCGGCGCTTCTACGAGCACGCCGCCCACCGCACCACCGACGCCTCGACGCGCAAGCTCCTCACCGACCTCGCCGAAGCCGAGGCGAAGCACTCGGCGCACGCGCAAGCGCTCGAACGTGAGCATTTGACGACCCAGGCGAAAACCAGCGAAGAGGAAGCCGGCCGCCGGCTGTTCGTGCTGCGCGTCGTGCAGCCCGGCCTGGCCGGTCTCATGGACGGCTCGGTGTCGACGTTGGCGCCGCTCTTCGCCGCCGCCTTCGCCACTCACAGCTCGGGGGACGCGCTGCGCGTCGGACTCGCCGCGAGCATCGGCGCCGGCATCTCGATGGGTTTCGCCGAAGCGCTCTCCGACGACGGCAGCATGACCGGCCGCGGCACGCCGGTGGTGCGCGGCGTGGTGTGTGGCCTCATGACCTGCATCGGCGGCATCGGCCACACCATTCCCTATCTGATCCCGGACTTTCGGACCGCGACCGGAGCCGCCGCGGTCGTCGTGGCGGTGGAGCTGCTGGTGATCTCCTGGATCCGCAAGCGCTACATGGACACGCCGTTCGTGTCGGCGGCGCTGCAGGTGATCCTCGGCGGGCTGCTGGTTTTCCTCACCGGCGTGGCGATCGGCGCGTCCTAGCGCCGAAGGCCGACGCGGCCGTCTCTCATACCGGCAGCCAGCGCGCCGCGAGCGCGGCGCCCGCAAACAGCAAGAACCTCGGCAGCCACGCGAGCGGCACGCGCGTGGCCCCGGCCGCAATGCGCGGTCCGGCGACGCAGAGCGCGAACGTGGCGACCAGAAGCACCGTCTCGAGCGCGATCTGCGCGGCGCCGAGCTCGGTGTCGAAGCCGAGGAATTCGCCGAGATACAGGCGGAAGGCCCCTTGTCCGAAGAGTGCCGCCGGCAGGACCGCCGTTCGCCGCAGCCACGGCGGCGTGGTGAATCCCGGGTAGAGCGGTTGCTGCGCAGCGTCCGTGGCCCGGCCGCCCACGTGCGCGACCATGGCCACGCCGAGCGCCAGGACGTAGTACAGCGGTCCCGTGATCAGCATGCGGCGCGCCAGACCCTCGTCCACGCTGGTGTCTTCACGACCGCGGGTGAGCACCACGAGGGCGAGCCCGAGTACGGTCGACCACGCCGCCCAGCCGAGCGGCGGCAGCGATTGCCACCAGCGCACGATGGCGATCGGACTCGGCGCGAGCGCCAGGCCCACCACCGTCTCGGCGACCGAACGACCGGACATCGTCGAGCCGTCGGCGGCCGAGAACCAACGCGACGGGTCGCTGCCGAACAAGAGCGCGAACCCTCTCTGCGCCAGCAACACCCAGACCGCGAGCAGGATGTCCTCGGGCTGGAATCTGCGCCGCGGCCCCTCCGGCCCTGCCCCGGCAGCAACGCCGTGCTCGCGCTGCCACTGCCGCCAGCGGCTCATCGGGCGGCAGCGGCCTTCTTCTGCTCGGCAATGAACTGGTCGATCTGCCGCTCGAGCACCGGCAGAGGCACCGAGCCGTTCTTGAGCACGGCGTCATGGAACAGGCGCACGTCGAAGTGCTCGCCGAGCTCCTTCTCCGCCCGCGCACGCAGCTCGCGAATCTTGAGATAGCCGATGCGGTACGACAGCGCCTGTCCCGGCCACGAGATGTAGCGATCGGTCTCGGTCTCGACCTCGTGCAGCGACAGCGCGGTGTTCTGGGCCAGGTAGTCGATCACCTGCTGCCGCGTCCAGCCCTTGGCATGCACGCCGGTGTCGACCACCAGGCGGCACGCGCGCCACATCGCATAGGTCAACCGCCCGAAGTTGCTGTAGTCGTCGGAGTAGATGCCGGCCTCGAGACCCAGCCACTCGGAATACAGCCCCCAGCCTTCGCCGAACGCCGAGATGTAGGCGTACTTGCGGAAGTTCGGCACGCCGGTCGCTTCCTCGGCGAGAGCGCCTTGCAGATGGTGCCCGGGCACCGCCTCGTGCAGGGTGAGCGCCTCGAGGTTGTAGAGCGAACGCGTATCGAGCGCATAGGTGTTCACCCAGTACGTGCCGGGCTGGGTCGAATCCTTCGGCGCGCCGTTATAGCGGCCGGCGGTGTATTTCGGGGCGAGATAGTCCGGCACCGGCGCCACGGTGTACGGCTGGCGCGGCAGCGTCTTGAACAGCGACGGCAGCTTGCCGTCGATGCGCTTGGCGATGTACGCGGCGCGCATGAGGAGCTCCTCCGCCGTCTTGGGATAGAACCGCGGATCGGTGCGCAGGAACTTCAGGAACGCCGCGAAATCGCCCTGGAAGCCTACCTTCTTGATCACCTCGTCCATCTCGGCGCGGATCGACTTCACCTCGTCGAGCCCGATCTGGTGGATCTGATCGGCGGTGAGGTCGAGCGTCGTGTACTGGCGGATCAGAAACCGGTAGTACGCCTCGCCGTTCGGCAGCGCCGATGCCGCGAGCGTGGTGCGGCAGCCCGGCAGGTACTCCTTGGTCATGAAGTCGTAGAACTTGGCGTAGGCCGGCGTCACGACGTCCTGAATGGCCTTGCGGCCCTCCTCCTGCAAGCGCTGCCGGTCGGCCGCCGGCAGTTGCGGCGGGATGCGCGTGAACGGCGTCCATAGCGAGCTCTTCTCGGGATCCGCCGGCATCAGCACCTTGAGCGAATCCTCGGTGCCCACCATGGTCGCCTTGGGCACCGTCATGCCGCGCTTCAGGCCCTCGCGCATCAGCGCGATGTTCTGGTCCATGAAGCGCGGGAAGGCGCGCAGACGGGCGAGATAGTTGTCGTAGTTCTTGACGGTCTGGAACGGCATCGACTGCCAGATGAGCGGGAATCCGGTGTGAAAACCGGAATCGGCGTTGAGGGTGAGGTACTGCTCGCCGAACTCGACCGACTCGACGCGCTCGCGCAGCTGAGTGTCGAAGATGTCGTAGTTCGCCTGCTCCTCGGCCGGGAGTGCGGCGCGGTCGATCTGCGCCAGCTCGGCGCGGAACTTCTTGGTCTCTTCGGTGCTGCGCGCGATCGCCTCCATCGAGGCGTCGGAGAGCTTGTCGTCGTCGTCGTGCACGCCCACGGCGGTCGCGAACTCCGGGCTCTGCTTCAGACGCCACTTCCATTCGCGGTCGAACAGATCGTGCAGTCGGGCCACCGCGGCCACGGGCTTGGCGGCCGCCGTCGCTTGCGCGGCGCTCTTCGACTCGGCGCGCGCCGGCACGCCGGCGTGGACGGACAGGGCGAGGACCAGCGTGCACAGCGCGGCGACCGCGTGCTTCATGAGAGCGCTCCTTCGGACGTTTGGCCGGACGTTTGGGCGGGACCTATGTCCCCGGCAAGCGATCCTATTCCACGACGGGCAGGCCCGCCGCGACCCAGGCGTCGAAGCCCCCTTCGAGCGGCCGGATGCGGAAGAAACCGTGACTTCTGAGCTTACGGGCCACACGGGCCGACGTGGCTTCGTTCGGTCACGTGCAGTACAGCACGACCTCCCGCTCGCGCGGCAGGTCGGCCAAGTGACTCTCAATCTGGTCGAAGTCGAGACGCAGCGATCCCGGAATGCGCCGCGGGTCGAGCCAGAGGGCGCCGCGCGTGCGCACGTCGACGATCACCGGCAGGTCCTCGCCGTCCAGGCGGGCGTGGAGCTCGGCGATCGAGATGCGCGCCATGCGCAGCTCCTTCAGGAAGCGCTGGCGCTCGTAGAAACGCCAGCCGATGTACGCCACCAACCCGCCCGCGAGCAGCCAGACACCGAGCGCGCCGAGACTTTCCAACACGCCGAGCACGCGGTCCACGGCGCGGTGAAACAGCGCGCCGGCGCCAATCGCAGCTCCGGCCCACACCAGCGAGCCGGCCATGTCCCAGAGCAGGAAGCCCACCCAGCGGGCGCGCAGCGCACCGGCGAGCGGCGGGGCAACGGTCGAGAACCCCGGTACCCACTTGGCGAACAACAGGGATCGCAGGCCCAGCCGCTCGTACAGGTACTCCATCCGCCGCACACAGGAGTCCGGGGAGACCGAGATTCGGCACACCGTCTTCAGGATGCCCGGACCCTGCCGGCGACCGAGCGCGAACCAGATCGAATCGGCGAGCAGGCTGGCGAGCACCGCCACCAGGAGCGCCGCCGCACCGGGCAGTTTGCCATCGGCGGCGAGCGCGCCCGCCAGGACCAGAATCGGCACCGCCGGCACGGGCAGGCCGATCTGTTCGATGAACACCGCGGTGAAGACGAACGGCAAACCGAACCGCACCAGATGATCGATCAACTGCTCCATGCCACCCCCATCGCGCCCGCGTCGCGAACCGCGAGTGAATTCTTGCCTCAGCTACGAGTCGGTGGGGCAGGGAGATTGAGCACCAGCCAGTAGAGCCCGAGCTGCCGCGCCGCGACCACCAGCTGATCGTAGTCGACCGGCTTGCGAATGTAACTGTTCGCATGGTGGTCGTAGGCCGCCAGACGGTCCCGGTCCTCGCTCGACGACGTCAGGATCACGACCGGCAGGTGCTTGGTGGCCTCGTTCGCGCGCACCTCCCTGAGCACCTCGATACCGCCCACCCGCGGCAGCTTGAGATCGAGCAGCATCAGCACCGGCCGCTCGATCCCGGCGCGCGCCACGTGCGCGCCGCGACAGAGCAGGTAGTCGAGCGCCTGCACGCCGTCCCGGACGTGCACCACGCGCGGTTGGACCCGGGCCTCGCCCAGCGCCCGCAGCGTGAGCTCGGCGTCGTCCGGGTCGTCCTCGACCAGAAGGATGATCTCGGCGATGCTCATTTGCCCTCCCCACCTCCGGCACCCAGCGTGAAGAAGAACGTGGCTCCGGCGCCGGGCGCCGCCTCCGCCCAGATCCGGCCCTCGTGACGCTCTACGATCCGACGCACGATGGCGAGGCCGATGCCCGTGCCTTCGAACTCCTCGCGGCCGTGCAAGCGGTGAAACGGCGTGAAGAGCTCGGCCGCGTGCTGCATGTCGAATCCCGCACCGTTGTCGCGCACGAAGAATACGCCGCGAGCGCCGGTCTTGCGCCCGAACCAGATCCGCGCGTCGCTCCGTTGCGAGGAGAACTTCCAGGCGTTGCCGAGCAGGTTCTCGAGCGCGATGCGCAACAACGGCGCATCCGCCGACGCCTCCAGCCCCGGCTCGAGGTCCACCAGGACGGTGCGCTTCGGGTCGCCGCGTCGCAGCTCCTCCACGATGCCACGCGCCAGGTCCGACATCGACACCGGCAGTCGGTCCATTTGCGCGCGCGACACCTGCGACAGGCGCAGGAGATCGTCGATGAGCTCGGCCATGCGCCGGGTGCCGGCGCGGATGCGCGCCAGGTAATGCCGTCCGAGCTCGTCGAGACCCCCGCCATAGGAATCGGCAAGGCTCGCGGCGAAGCCCTCGATCGCCCGCAGCGGCGCGCGCAGGTCGTGCGACACCGAGTAGCTGAAGGCCTCGAGCTCGTCCACGTGCTCGCGCCGCACGCGCGCGAGCTCGACGTGCGCGCGCACGCGCGACAGCAGCTCGCGCGCGGTGAACGGCTTCATCAGGAAGTCGTCGGCGACGCCGGCCTCGACCGGCTCGTCCTCGACGCCGTCTCGCGCCGAGACCAGGAGCACCGGAATGGTGCGGGTTGCGGGTTCGGCGCGCAGAGCGGCAAGCAGGCCAAAGCCGTTCAATCGCGGCATCGTGACGTCGGACAAGACCAGGCCCGGAGGGTTGCGCCGCGCCAACTCGAGCGCCTGCACTCCGTCCGCCGCCACCTCGACGTCGTAGAACGGCCGCAGTAGGTCGGCCATGTAGGCGCGCAGGTCGGCATTGTCGTCGACGACCAGGATCCGCGCCCGACGGCCTCCCGCGAGCGCAGGCGCCGCCGGCTTCGGCTCGATCGCCGCCGGCTCCGCCACCGTCGATGACGGCAGCCAGCGTCGCGCTTCTTCGGCGTACAGGAGCGCCCCCACTCCGGCGGCCCCCTTGCCTTCGTCGCCGGCGATCATGGCGTCGGGAAGATGTTCCCTGCCGATGGGGATTCTGACCTCGAACTCGGAGCCGCGGCCGACTTCGCTGCGGACTTCGAGACTGCCGCCGTGGATCTTCACCAGCTCGGCCACCAGCGCCAGTCCGATACCGGCGCCCTCCTGCGTGCGAGCCCGCCCACCGGGGACGCGATGGAAGCGGTCCAGGACGCGCGGCAGCTCTTCGGTCGGGATGCCGCGCCCGGTATCGCTCACCGTCAGCACCAGCTGACCGCCACGCACCTCCTGCACGACCGCGATCTCTCCTTCGAGCGTGAACTTGAAGGCGTTCGAGATCAAGTTGAGCACGACCGCTTCCCACATCTCGCGATCGAGGTAGACCGGCTGTGCGATCGGCGGACACGAGACCCTGAATCGCAAGCCGCCGCCCTCGACCACGGAGCGAAAAACGCTGGCGAGCTCGGCGGTGAAGCGGGCAACGTCGACCAGCCGGAAGGACGCCCGCGCCCGGCCGGCCTCGAGACGCGCGACGTCGAGCAGGGCGGTCACCAACTTGAGCAGGCGCAGGGCATTGTGGCGCACGAACTCGAGGCGCCGGCGCAGCTCGAGACCGGGAGGATGCGCCTTGTCCGCCAGGGCATCCTCGACCGGGCCGAGAATCAGCGTCAGCGGCGTACGGAACTCGTGGCTCACGTTGCTGAAGAACGCGGTCTTCGCCCGGTCGAGCTCCCCGAGGCGCTCGTTGGTCGCTCGTAGCTCGCGGTTCGCTGCGTCGAGCTCATGGCTGCGCTGCAGGATCTCGGCCCGCATGGCGGCCTCGCGGCTCGCCAGCGTCTCCGCCCGCCGGCGGTCCCGTTCGCCCGCGGTCGAAAGGCGTACGAACTCGGTGACGTCCTCGACCCGGTGCACCACGTAGAGAATCGCCCCGGACGCATCCAGGACCGGCTTGTTGTTCGGGCTCCAATGCCGTTCCTCGAAGCCACCGCCCGCGCTCTCGGGGCGCTGTACGTCGTACTTCTGGACCGCCATGGTGTCGGCAGCACGGCTCGCGAGCACGCGCTCCAGCGACGCCCGGAGATTGCTCACGCCCGTCGCACCCGGCTCGGCCGGGTTGTCGGGGAAGACGTCGAAGAGCGAGCGCCCGACGATCGCGGCGCGCTGCGTCATGGTCGCAGCCAGGTAGCTGTCGGTCGCCGCCAGAATCTCGAACGGCGGCTCTGGGCGCAGGATCAGGAGCAGGCTGGGCAGGCTCTCGAACAGTCGACGAAAATCGATCTCAGCGCTGTCGTGCATCGTTCGCAACACTCCCGGGGGCCGCGAAGGCAAATCGACCCACACTAAGAAGCTGCCGCGAAAGCCGATTCCCGGACAAAATCCTGTGCGGAACGCGTATCCTCTTGCAAGATGCTACCCACGGTCCGCCGACGCCTCGAAGAAGGCATCGTCCAGGGGCTCCACCTCGGCGCTCAGATCTACGTATCCCGCCAGGGTACCCCAGCCGCCGACTTCGCGGTCGGCGAATCCGCGCCCGGAGAGGCTCTCACACCCGGGCACTTGATGGCCTGGGCATCGTCCAGCAAACCGGTCGCGGCCGTGGCCATCGCGCAGTTGTGGGAGCGCGGTTTCCTGACCCTCGACGATCGCGTGACCCGCTTCCTCCCCGAGTTCGGTGTCGGCGGCAAGGAGGTCATCACGCTCCGTCACTGTCTTACGCATACCGGCGGCTTCCGGATGATCGACGTCGGCTGGCCGCGTGACTCGTGGGACGACATCCTGAAGCGCATCTGTGCCGGCCGCCTCGAGCCGCGCTGGGTGCCCGGGGAGCGGGCCGGCTATCACCAGCAGTCGAGCTGGTTCGTGCTGGGCGAGATCGTACGGCGAGCGGACGGACGGCCGTTCGAGCGCTACGTGCGCGAAGCGATCTTCGAACCGCTGGGCATGCCGGACTGCTGGATCGGCATGCCACCCGAACGCTACGCCGCCTACGGGTCGCTGGTCGCGCCCGGCTGGAACACGGAACAGACGCCGCCCGTGAACACCGAATGGAATGCCGAGCGGCGTGTCACCTCGTGCGCGCCGGGCAGCAACGGGTTCGGACCGGCACGCCAGCTCGGCCGCCTGTACGAGGCGCTGCT
>WBZN01000799.1_pt1 | contig 20945 bp, 15 predicted proteins | sample 5204281 | NCBI WGS metagenome assembly WBZN01 (sample SAMN12344347, study PRJNA552823) | activated sludge metagenome | biome: Activated sludge suspended growth; feature: Nitrification reactor; material: Wastewater; isolation source: activated sludge from nitrification reactor of wastewater... | reverse complement strand
AAAGGCAGTAAGAGAATGTGCCTCCTGTGTGCCCCCATAAAAACATGGGAGCTTACAGTTTCTTGCAACTCTTTGATTTTATTGGTGGGTCTGGTAGGACTTGAACCTACGACCAAGGGATTATGAGACGCAACCATTGAATATGCACCTAAGATAATCAACTACTTACAATGCTTGCCAAGCACAAAACCAGTGTCAAACAGCCTCAAATGATGGTATTTCTGCCGCACTTTGGCACAAATTTGACACAGTGATTTTTATTTTCTTTAGCAATAATTGTTTCTATATCTGTTTGCTGTTTCAATTCTTCTGAGCATAGTTCAATGCATACTCATATCCCACGGTGGTGGGTTTATAGTGATCAATTGTACTCGTAGTCTCTGGAGGAGTGAATTTCTTTGTACTCATGGTAATGTCCCTGTCATTGTGTTTAACTTTTCTTTGTATCTACGCATCAAACGAATCGTTATCGATATGTTTGTACGGCTCGATACTAAAATCTCGTGGCTACTAGCTACTACCAGAATGGGATTCGCATCCTGTTGTTGATTATATAAAGCTTTACTAGGCTGTAACGGACTTAGAATCAAAACCATTGCTAGTCTGGTGAACACGTGATAGTTATTTTCCTGACTTCAGAGTTTCTACTAACTGCGCAAATCTTCTATGGAAATCATCATCCGTAAGATTTATAAACATTTTCATATTAAGATCACGTGTGTGTCAATCAGCATCTAATATTTGCCACTTTTAGAATATATTATTTTCAAATATGAAATTTATTATTCATATAGAACAATGAAATATGAATTTATGCTGAAAATATTGATGCTGATACCTGGAAAGTTTTCAACGCTGATTGACAGTTACGACAGTTGTTTCGCAGCTTTAACCAGAGTCAATCCACTTTCTTTGAAAAACTTAACTGATTCCTTCCGAAATTCCTGACTATATTGTGTGCGGGGTAATTCCATCTTCATCCTCCATTCCAAGTCTTCATTTTATGAAACTTCGGACTCCATGAAAATCAGCATACCTCATCCTTGATATGAATCAGTTTCATAGATTGGCTCCTATGGATGATTTACAACTTTTTGATTTGGTAACTTCCTCTTTTAAAACCTTGTACTTCGATAATCTGCTGAATCTTTCTGCCGTGGGGTGTGCGCGTGATATGTACGACCATATCAACCGCCTCCGCGATTAATGGCATAATTTCTTTCGGTGCTGAGGGATTGCGTGAAATCAGGGATTCCAGGCGGGTTAGTCCTGACATCGCATCATTGGCGTGCAAAGTTGCAGCACCACCTTCGTGCCCTGTGTTCCAAGCATCGAGCAAATCCAATGCTTCAGGGCCTCTCACTTCACCGACCAGAATGCGATCTGGGCGCATACGTAAGGTCGTTTTTAACAATTGCGTCATGTCGACATCAAGTGTGGTGTGATACTGCACAAAATTCTGGGCAGCGCATTGAATCTCGCCGGTATCCTCTAAGATGAAGATGCGCTCATCCGGGTCACTGCGAACCATTTCATTGATAATGGCGTTGATCAGCGTTGTTTTACCTGATCCGGTGCCGCCAATAACCAAAATATTGCGGTGCTTGCGCACGGCATCTTTGATGACATCAGAGTGTCTGGGCGACAACACACCGGTTTCAACATACTGCTCAAGCGTAAAAATCTTGATAGCTTTTTTGCGGATGGCAAATGTGGGAGATGAAACAATGGGAGGTAGTTGACCGGCAAAGCGCGAATTATCGAGTGGGAATTCACCTTCGATCATCGGGTTGAATCGATTGACTTCCTTGCCATGGAAACCTGCAACCGTTTTGATGACGGCTTCAACCTGGGCAGCCTGGATATTTCCGATATGTTGGATCTTTTTACCCAACTTTTCTTGCCAGATGCGGCCATCGGCATTGACCATGATTTCAACCGTATCAGGATCTTGCAAGGCCGACAGTATTTCCCGTGCATCCCGCTCCAGCTTGCTCTTTGCACGGTCTTTAACGGTTGTGATGTGAGGTAATTGATCTTGCGATGTCATGCGAATACTCCAACAACTTACACACGACATTACAATATAACGTAATTACATTTTGTGCAATACTTTTTTACTGTTTTTCTACTGCTTTTTATTGCTTTCTCTATTTCTTACTTTTATTTTTTAGTAAGAATGCTCTGTTCTTTATATCCCATTGTTCGACTTGATACGCCTCATATTCACTCAGAACACCCCCTTTCCAGACAAAACCTTTAGGCAAATGTTTTAGTTTTCGATTGGTTAATGCTTCAAGATCAGTTGCACTCATATCCGAACTATCCAATAGCATTGGCAGCGGGGTCTCGAGTGCTTCTGCAATTGCTTCTATAATTCTGAGTGATGGATTGGCTTTATCATTGGTCAGATCGGTAAAAAAAGAGATAGAAACCCCCGCCTTCTCTGCTAATTCTGACTTGGTCATATCCTTTTCATCAAGGATACGCAAAATATTTGTGATTAAGATTAAATTGTACATATAATAGCCCTGCCATTTTTAGGGTTTAAGCAGCTTAACTAATCAGCACCATTGTTTTGCAGTAGTATTGCTGCTATTTTAATCCAAAATAAAAACATAAATTCATTAATTCAATGGAGGGCTAAATAATAGTTTCGTTATATACTTATTCCATGGCTAATTATTAATAATAGGCTTAAAATAGGAATCAAACCAATAATTAACTACCTCATTGATTTATATAAATATCCTTGATATTAATAGTTACCTTAGAATGCTATGAATAAAGGATAGATAAATAGCTGATGGAAATCGGGTGAATCTAAAAACGTAAGCCGTTTTATTTTTTGATGACTGCATCCATAGTTTCTACCTTTCTAATCATAAATGGGTAGAATTATTTAATCCGAATAAATATCTTTACCCGATATAACGAGCACAAGTTAGGCCCACGATAAAAATGACAGGAAAAAAAAAGGACAATAAAAAAGGGCTTGTTGCGCCTATCGGCGCGACAGAAATTGACATCACGCTGATCAGCGAAGATATCCATCAACCCCGGAAGGAATTTAATCAGGAAACATTACGAGAATTAACGGAGACGATTAAATTACGCGGGGTGAAATCACCGATATCGGTACGCCCCAATTCGGATAAACCCGGAACCTATATCATTAATCATGGTGCAAGACGCTATCGCGCCAGCATTAATGCCGGATTAACAAAGATTCCTGCATTCATTGATACCGATTACAGTGAAGCCGATCAGGTGATCGAAAATCTGCAAAGAGATGATTTAACTTCCAGAGAGATTGCTGACTTTATAGGGCGACAACTGGCGGGTGGTAAAACTAAGTCTGAAATTGCAAGGCTCATCGGCAAAACCAATCCTTATATCACCATGCACGCCGCACTCCTTGATCTGCCTGACCCATTAGGAGAAGTATACCGGACAGGCCGTTGCACCGATGTCACAGCACTCTATGATTTAACGAGGCTGTATAAAGCCAATACAGAAGAAGTAATCACTTGGCTGGCACTCAGTACCCAGGAAGAAATATCACGATTGGATGTATACCAATTCAGTAAATTCTTAAAGCTGAAAAAAACGCCCCCGTCTAATTCTGCGGATAATCGAGTATCCAATGCTGAAGGCATATCGAATACCACTTCAGTTAATAACAACGATCAAAAACAAGGTGCCTCGCCTTCATTGCTGGATTCCATTTACAATCTGATTAAAAAAGACAAACGCAAGCCACAGGATTTAATGCGTGATCTATCTAACGATAATAAAGAGTTACTAAAAACCAAGATTAGTGATTATTTTGAGCAAGGCAGAAATTGTTCCAATATTGTTCAATTCACCATCAAAGCACTGCAAGATGGCAGCTTCTCAGCCAAGGGGAGCGGCGCACTGCAATTGATTGCCTTTTTGCACGGCATGGAAAGATCAGAGTCTTTCGATCTCATGAAAATCCTGGAAGAAATTGCCGGACAACAGGAAGCAGGATAATTTAGACTTGCTATCAATCCTACTAACAACTAATTTGAAATGACGACACCCGCAAAGCTACGAATGATTGTAATGAATGGACAAAAGATTCTACAAACTCAAAATAATAATGAATGGGAGACGGTTGGCACTATCAAAAAAGTAGAAGAAGGCATCAAACCCGGTGTCTACAATATTTATTTAGCTAAAACTCCGATTGATAAAAAACAATATGAAGGGAAAATTATTCATGTTGATAAAGACAATGCTGTTTTTTATCAGCAGGTCAACAAGGATTATATTGTGCACCAACTAAATGCTGTTAATGGAAAACCAGTTGCTGGGAAAGATGTGGAAATTCAATATGATGGGGAGAAAGCTACGTTAACTTTAATAGATGTGCTTAAGAATAAAAGATCGTTAAAAATTTGATTGGACAAATTTTTCCAAAAATAGCTGAATATTTACCAGTTAACGGCATAAAGGTTGCTAGATCAATTGCATCAAAGTCTCCATGTTTTTAATCAGTCGTAAATTGCTTTATACAATCTATCTTTATCCTCCTTTCTTGCATTATTTGCCTTTCAGCTTTAGCAGCTCATCATCTAATCCATACCGGATTATTTCTATCCGCTTGCTATGCTGAGAAATTAAATCACCTGAAATAATCGGGATCTGGAATGGGAAGAGCGCTGGGTTTTTTAGCAACAGACTCAGAGTTAACTTGCCATCAGGTGTGGCGTAAAGTGCAGCTTCAAACATCAGTACTGCAAGATTTGGATCAATCACACAAAACGGGGGGAATTTCTCGTAACAGCCTTTCGTTTCGGAATCTTTCAATATTCCCCAGGCTACAAATGATCGCATGGTGTAACGTGCATTTCTGGCAACAGTTTCTCTATCTCCATATTGCTCTTTAATACGCCCAAATACCTGAGCTTGGGTTATCTGGTCTTGGAGATTAAAAAGTCTTCCCACTTGCTTTGCAACATTAAACCAAAATGGGTATGAAGCAGAAATAACCAACCAGTGAAGTGGCAGCCACTGTTCAATAGGTAAGTTCCTAGCAAGCATTAGCACATCATCACGAAGAGCAACTAAGTCTGAATCAGGAGAAAACCAAGATGCGAGGATGCCCACAGCCATCCCATAGGTTTTTTCTCCTCTTTGGCCTGTGCCACCACTTTGTTTTTGAGTTTTTAGAAACTCATCTAGTTCATTCCGTATTTCTGCTTCAGACATCCCTGCAAGCATTAACTGTACAACGCGATCCATCCAATGGGGCTGGATTGTTTGTTTGATTCCGAGCTTGTCATGTCTTTTACCCATCATCGCTTCTTTCTTTCAAATTTTACAAGAGGCACGATAACTTCTTCAATAGCGATACCGCCATGGCCAACGATTGAGTCTCCGGGATTTACAAAAGCATCCCGGCCACCGGCTACCAGAGGAAAATAATTAGCTGGCAATCCGATGGGTTGCCACTCGTGGGCAAACGTAAATGATGCAGCGGCCTGAGAACGGAGCTCCGGAGTAGGATAAACACGGACTCGCTCACCGCTAATCGCTGCAATTACACCTTCAGCTGGTCGTCCCTTACCGTCGCATTCGATGTTGCCATGATCGGCTGTCAGCCAGACTTCATACCCAAAACCCAACAGATTTCCGATCAGCGCAGCGAGGAAGCCGCCTTGGCACCACTGTTTGATCTGGTTGTGCATCCCGGCTGAGCCGAGTTGCATGCCGTGCATGATATTGTCGACCTTGTCCACGACCAGCCCCACCACCTTCGTCTTGCCGGGATGGATTGCGGATTCGAGTACGCTGGATGCATCACCATCTCCGAGGCCGCGCTGGTAAACGACATCGAGCCGGGACAGGCCATGGCCTTCCCAAAATTGCTTCCACAACTTCTCTTCGTTATTGGTCGAATTGATGGAGGACGGAAAATAGAGCGGCGGCTTGCCGGAAAAGATCGATTGCCTCGAAACCGAAGTTAGCGTTGGAATCCAGGCGAAGGTCGCGGATTCACGCATGACCAGATTGGCATCCTGTTTTTGCAGAAGCTGGCGGATGGTCACCCACTGATCCAATGCAAGGCCATCGACCACGATCAGCGCAGCACGGCTGCTACCAGAATCCTCGATATCCCGAGCCATGCGACGCGGCACATGGTGCAGCATGATCGGATTGGTCGGCGGCAAATTGATCAGGCTGGCATAGTGGCCACCAAGCCATCCGGCAAATGTCGCATTCAAGACATCGCCTACTTCCTTGAGTCGGATCTGATGTTGGGCAGTATTAGAACAATGAACTAACGATGAGAGTTCGGCCCATTTCAGCGCAAAGGCAGTCCAATCAGAGTAACGGGATTCCGATGTCGGTAGTTCTTTCTCAACAAGATTAAAGAGACCGGAGATCCGCAGCTTCTCATCATTTACACCTACCGCCTCGATACCGATTTGAACCCAGGAATCAGCATCAACTTCAGTTTCAGTAGCGTCAACTGGAGTGAGCTTCCCTTCAAGGAACATGTTGTCGATGTAAATCCTGATGTCTTGGTGGTCGAACGGCAGGTGATCGGGGCCGGAATACTTGAGACCATACTCCTGGGAGTCCTCGCTGACATGATCTGCCTTGCCCAGTTTGGCAAGGAACACCGGCCACCGTTCTTGGAGAAAAGAAAAAAACGCTTCGTCATCTGGAACAATTTCATCCAAAGGCCATGCCTTGAATCCATCATTGCTTTTGAGTACTTGGATAAGTCGCTGGCACAGCGTAAGGGGGATATGAATCTTACTGTAATGCAAGCGGAGCAAAGCACGCAGCAGTTCCACTTCATTGGTAATCAACTCTGCGGCGATGCCGAATACATGTCGGAGAATGAAATCCTTCGTAGCGTTGTCGCCCATTCGATCAGGATGCGACTTGCGCTGTGCATCATACAGTGCATCCAGTAAGCTCCGGTCAAGCTTCTCAATAACCGGGTAGCTCAGGTTGGGGAAAAGATCTCCGAGATTGAAGGAGAGCTTCCTTCCAACCTGAAGCAAATCATAGGGCAAGGATTCCAACTCGGCATCCTGCAACCAGAGAATTACAACCAGATCGGTATGTTCACCCCTATCCCAGGTTGAGCGATATTTCGATTCATAGGCGTACCTGAATTCGACCGGATCATTGAACTCGATCAGGTCGAACCCGCGCCTGCGCAGTTCCAATGCCAATTTCTCCTCGGTCAGCAGGTTGTCCGGATCGGCAACTAGGGTCAGCTTGCTGACATTGGGGACAAAATCATTGAGGATAGCGTCTCGCCAGCTATTCATTAAGCGCCTTCCTTGATGATGCGCATCATCAACAGCGGTCGAAGTTCCGGCACGATCTGCCGCACAGATTGTAGTTCATGTCGCCAATCAGTTTCCTCGGCATCACAGCGGGCTAGACGATACTGGCGCACCTCGGGCAGACCAACCCGCTCGATAGCCTTCCGTCTTGACGAAAAGGAGAACATGCCACGTTCTTCTTCCCGGGCAATCGAGCTGAGGTGCGCTTGCTGCAAGGTGTCGAACAATTCCTGTCCAGTTTGTTTAGCGGCATCCTGTAGGCTTTCATATGCAGCGAAGGATTCATCGTAGTCGAGAGTAGCCTGCACTTTGGATTCCGCTGTCTGTAGCGCATCCCAGATATGCCGGGCCGTGGGCAGAAACAGTTTGCCTTCCTCGCTCAAGAACACGCTGACATAGCCACGCCGCACCATGGGGATGCGCAGGAATTGTGTCTTCTGGTGCATTCCGGCCTGAAGACGAATCTCAAACAGCCCCCAGAGCCCGGAGATGCTGGCTGGCAGTCCGCTCACGGTTACGCGAGGCAATGGCTGACCTGCCGCCACCTGGGGCAGGTTCAGGGTAAGACCACGGACACGGCTGTTTTCAAGGTTGAGTAGCGTGGCATCGGTCAGACGTTCAGCTTCACGGACACTGAACACACATTTTTTGATCTCTTGGCCGTCGGGCCAATTCAGATCCCACCAGGAGCGATTACGTTTGGCTGCACCGCCATGAGAGTTGAGGTAACTGACCGTCATCCGTTCCACCCAGTGGGGCAGCGGATGCAAGCGCAGACGCTCAGCGGTTTGCACATCCGGCTCTTCGGAGATGCCATAGATGGCGGAGGATTCTCGCACCTGCTGGATCTCATTGCGAATCCGAGCCACCGTGTGATCGACGGAAGTTTCGATACCATCAGGATTGAGGATCGCGGTAGCGAACACATCCTCGAAAAGCTCACCGGCCAGGGCCGAATCGAGCACATCCCCTGTTTTGTCGATACCGAATTCTTTGAAGATCACCGAGAGCTTGTGCTCCAGTACTTCGCGCACACGGAACTCGACCGAGTCTTCAAAAACAAAATTGATCGCCTGGACGGTTTTAGGCTGGCCGATACGGTCCACGCGGCCGATACGTTGTTCAAGCCGCATTGGGTTCCAAGGGATATCGTAGTTGATGATGACGTGGGCGAACTGAAGGTTTAGACCTTCGCCGCCCGCATCGGTCGAGACCAGCACGCGATGTGATTCACGGAAGGCATCTTGGGCTTGCTTGCGCTCATCCATGTCATATCCGCCGTTTAGGGTAACCACCGAGATTCCCCGCGTCTCCAGAAATTCTTTTAACATCTGCTGGGTGGGCACAAACTCCGTAAAGATAAGCACCTTCAGATCCGATTCATTTTCCTCGGCCTGCAGTTTGTAAATCCAATCAATCAGCGCTTCAGCTTTGGCATCCGGTCCAGCCTGTTCACAACGGATAGCTGCATCGAGCAGGGTTTTTACATGGCTGACTTCGCTTTGCAAAGCCGAGACATGCGATTCCAGCAGCTCATCGAGGAGCTCCTGGCCGTCCATTTCATACAGCTCGTCGAAGTTTTCCGAGCCATCATCGCTGTTTTCAAGTTCTTCCAAGCGCAGAGTGGCTTGTTGTTCACCATCCTTGAGCGCCGCGAGCCGTCGCTCCAAAGTGGTGCGGATCGCCCGGGTACTGGAGACCACCAACCGTTGCATCAAGATCATTAGGAAACCAATGTGGCGTTTCTTCTCCCTTATGGCCTGATTATAGCCTTCGCGAACATAGTCGGTCACCGCCTCATACAGGAGTTTCTGCAAGTGATGGCGACTTTCCCAAGTTACCGGAGCTGTCTGCGTATGCCGTGGTTTAAACAGCGGCTTACCATCGGCATCGATGGCTTTGCGCTTCTCGGTGCGGATAACATACGGGACGACCCGTTCGCGGGAGACACTATCCATGTTTGGGAAGGCGTCATCATCTAGCAGGCTCATCAAACGGTAAAAAGCCTCCGTCTTGCCCTGGTGTGGCGTAGCCGAAAGGAGCAGCATATAAGGAGCGGCCTCCGCCAATCCTCGGCCAAGTTTGTAGCGGGCCACCTGATCGGTGCTGCCTCCCAGTCGATGTGCTTCGTCCACCACCACCAAATCCCAGCCAGCAGTAATCAGATCTTCGAACCGACTACGGTTGTATTCGGCAACCCGCTCCGCCGTCCAACCACGCCGCTTGTCCATGGGCTTGACGGAATCAAGCGAAACGACGACCTGATCGAACATCGACCAGGCTGAGCTCCGCTGGTCCGCCCCTGGAGCCAGGCGTTGCAATGTGAGGTATGTTGTCAAAAATGGAGTCCATAGGTTTAAGCAGCGAGTAGATTTGCATAGTACTGCTGCGAAAATTGTGCAGGCGATAAATAACCTAATTTTTCTTGCTTGCGCTGTCGGTTATAGAATATTTCGATATATTCGGTAATCTCCTGAATGGCTTGTTGCCGTGTTTTGAATCTCCGATGATGCACCAGTTCGGTTTTAAGTATCCCCCAGAAGCTTTCCATCGGCGCATTATCATAGCAGTCGCCCTTGCGGCTCATGGAGGCGATCATGCCAAATTGTTGCAATAAATTCCGGTAATCGTGTGCACAGTATTGACTACCTTGATCTGAATGAGCAATGAGCCCCTTATCCGGATGTTTATTTGCAGTTGCGCGAAATAATGCCTGTATAACCAGGCTCTTTGTCATTTTCTCATTCATGGCATAGCCCACCAGTTCGCCATTAAATAGATCTTTTATTCCAGCCAAGTACAACCAGCCCTCATCTGTAGGAATATAAGTGATGTCACTGACCCACACTTTACCAGGTGCATTAACAGAAAATTCCCGTTTCAGAATATTGGGCGCAACCGGTAAATTATGTTTAGAATCGGTCGTCACCTTGAATTTTAGCTTTTGCTTACAACGCAAACCCAATTTCCTGCGCAATGTTCGAACACGGTATGGTGTGGCTTGTACTCCGTGATCCGCCAAATCATGATGCAAGCGCTTTGCACTGTAGGTCTCTCGTGTACGTTGGTGTGCGGCCAGTATTTCTATTTCCAGCCTTCTATTCTCCCGCTTACGTTTACAAAGCGGGCGCGTTCTTTGAGCATGAAAGCCGCTCTCGGAAACATTCAATACTCGACACATGAGCCCAATCGAATAGCTTCGTCGCATCGATTCAATCAAACCGTATCTCACCGCGACTCCTTGGCGAAATACGTCGCACACTTTTTTATAAAATCACGCTCCATCTTCACTTCTGCTAATTCACGTTTAACTCTGGATAGCTCTAACTCAAGTTCAGTCAGCGGCTTATGATGCTTGCCTACTGTAATGAGTTCTCCTCGTTTGTCAGCATAAACCCAATTCTTTAGTGTCCCCTGGGGTAACGACAGCCGTTTTGCTGCTTCAACCAGAGTCAATCCGCTTTCTTTGAAAAACTTAACTGATTCCTTCCGAAATTCCTGACTATATTGTGTGCGGGGTAATTCCATTTTCATCCTCCATTTCATGTCTTCATTTTATGAAACTTCGGACTCCTTGAAAATCAGCATACCTCAATGTGCCGATGTCGTCGCCCAGTACGAGCTGGAACTGCTCGTTGAAGTGGGTCTGCATTTCCGCCACCCACTGGGTAGCGATTCCCTTCGGCGAGACGACCAATGTCCGACGCACCAGTCCGCGCAGCTTGAGCTCGCGCATGACCAGCCCGGCCTCGATGGTCTTGCCGAGACCCACCTCGTCGGCCAGCAGGTAGCGCACGCGGTCGCCGGAGATGGCCCGGGACAAGGCGTGGATCTGGTGCGGCAGCGGAATGACGTTGGACTCCATGGGAGCCAGCAATACATGGCCCTCGGTGGCGCTGGTGGAACCTTCGAGCACCTCGGCTACCTTGGCTGCGGCGGCCACATAGGCAATGCGTTCAGCCTCGATCTCCGGCTGCAGGTCGGCACTTAGCGGCCGCAAAACGGAGCGGGGCACGCGCACCACCGCGTCCTGGTTCGGCAACCAGACACGGCAAACCGTCTGCCCCCACAAGGTCTGTTCTTCGATGACCTTGCAGGCGCTGTTATGAACGGTGCTGTATAGCCAAAGCGACTCCATCCGATAATTACCCTCTACCTTGATCTGTTGCCTGCTGAATCTGAATCGCAGGTGCAATTCGAGTTCGGATTTCGTTGTAAACAGCGATGTCGAGGCCCTCGGCTACCTCCAGCGACACGGCCAATCCGTACGCAACAGGGTTCTGGATTTTCCCGGCGTCTTCACGGCAGTTCACTTTGATTTCGATAACTTCCCCGTCGATGAACGGCTCCGCTCTCTGGCCTTCGAACACTTCGTGTTGGACTGTTCCGCGCCGCACTGCTCGCCAATCGGCATCACTTCGAGTTGGAGCTAAGCCGTTGTTGTTCATTTCAAACCAAAGGCTTGCAGTGCGATATTTTTGAGTGCTTGCCGAGATTGGGGACAACCAAGCCAAGGTAACGGTCAGGCGTCGCCATTCAGGGCGCGATCCCAGCGATGGAGGTAGAGGCAGGCTGAAAACGTGAGCTTCGCCATCGGAAATCTGCCCGAAGCCCAAGACTGTTGCCCGCTGTTCTGTGCAATCCAGAACACGGTCCACCACCGGTATGCCATAACCGATCCACCGGCTAATCAGCCCACTGAGTTGACGGCCGTTTTCAGGGGTACGAAGCACCTCGGAAATTCGTGAACCTATATCGCCCCACGAGCAACCATGGACCAACATCGCCTTCAACAGGGGAACTTCATAATTCGATGGATCGACTTCAGCCGCTTGCTCATTGAAGATCTGCTGCAGAGAATCGTAACAAATGCCAGCGGCTCTGCTGATCAAAGCAGTCGCATTGCTCGTTCCGCAACTGTAGGAGGTGGCGTTTAGTTCACCAGCAAGGCTTCCGGGTGAGGCGACTTTGTTTCCAGGGGTTGTGCGAAAAATCGCGGGCTCAATGGTTACGGGGTTGGTTGGCTGTACAGGCAACCGGTACCACTGTCTCCCGCCGCAGAAGATAACGTCAGGTTTTATTGCACGTCGATAACCGCTGCCAAATGCTGAAACGGGACTGGGTAATGGACGTCCAAATGGGTCTATCCTATTCCCCTGGTAGGCAACCTGTGCCTCGTCAAGATGTACTGCCCCAACGCTGATGCCGTTAATCGTTTCGGCTGGCGAAAGAAGTTTCCTGTGCCGGGCGTCCCTGTACAGGGCTTTGATCGTTGCCGCTTCAAATTCGTCAGTCTGAAATGAGTCGAATTCTTTCCGAGATACGCCCAAGGAAATTGTTGTTGGATGATTCCCGGCACTGACGACAAACAGCACGCCATACTTCACGCTCAACCAGTCCAGCAATCTGGCAATCGGGCTCATAGACTGTGTGAATTGGCGGGCTCGGTCACCGATTGACAAGTTGATTACTTTAATTTGAGGAGCTGCCGGTCCTTCCCCCTGATCACCCTCGAATAATCGCTTAACCGCTCTGTGGATAAGATCGACCGCAAGGCAATTTTCAGGAATCCCCTCTGGTCGAGGCGTGTCGAGCCAGTTCAGCGGCTTCATGATAGGCCGAACGTAAACTGGCCTGGATAGAGAGGGCTGTGGCTGATTCAGGTCGCCATGGACAATGAGCGATGCCATTGAGCTGCCATGGACCCGCTCCGAGGCCGCGTAATCAGATTCCCAGTTATCTGGATCGTCAACAATCAAACGGCCAGCCAACAAACGGTGATTGGCCAGCGGAACCCCATCAAAAAGAGCCACGACAGGATCGCCTGTAGGCAGTGGCATCTCTTCAATCTGGGCGATTTCCACATCACCCTCTGGAGATTTGTCTCCGACCACCATTTGCCCAACAGGCCTGAAGAACATGACGTTCTCACATTTAACCAGTTCAGTTGTTGGGTTCTCCACGATATCTCGGATGGCGTGAGCCGGTAGTTCGGCCAGGAGCCCATGGTAGACGATGCCCTCAATCACTGACTGGTTCAGTATTCGACCGCCCGCTTGCAGAACGAGGTTCGTGACTTGGCTCGCGCTAACTACGCGAAGCTCGTTGCTTCCACGAAACCAAAGCTCAGCCTCAAACGGAATGACCCGATCACCGTCGTATTCAAGATCCTCCTGCCAGATATCAATCACGCCGGTTTCAAGAAGTCTGTCCTGAACACCCCACCGACGGATGCTTTTCAGGTGTAGGAACACGTCGCGGAACTTTGTAAGGCCGCGCTCGAACTGCATGTTTGGATCAGCCTGGTAGCGTCGCCACAGGGACAGCATCTCGTCGAGGGCTCGCTGATTGGTCATTACCAGATACAGACGGCCATTCAGTTTCTTTTCAGGATTATTCTCATCATAAAAATCTTGGTCGGGCGCAATCTCGTCGCTCTCGAGTTCACCCATCCACTCGAGCCCCTCGATGCGTTTCACGGCATTGGCAAAATTGTCCACGCTACCAATGATCTCAATGACTAAAACCTGCTCGGGGTCTATACCCGCAGTGTTTTGCTGAATCTCAACTCTGCGGGCTTCAAAAGCTGCCTGCAGTTGGTTGAACATCGGTGAAAGGCGTTGACCTTGTCGCGTTACATTGGGCTTGTGAACGCGTCCGAATTGGGGCTTCTGTTTTGTCCTATCAGCCGGTTGTGGCGTCGGGAAAAGGAGTAGTGGGTGTTCAGGCATCCTTCACCTCCGGTTCTTCCTGTTGCGCTACGGTGACTGATCTGGCGGACCAGCTCTGGAGGGTTTTGGATACGATATCCTTCATGTCGGCGTTCGGTTGTTCGAGCACATACTGGCGGAACACGGTCGTGCCGAACTCTTCGACTTCGGCGAAATTCGACCCTTGGAGACGTTTTGCCAAAGTGCCCGCAGCATATCCCAGGGGAATATTGATCCGGCGCTCAAATTTTTCGAACCACTCTGTCAGGCGAGCGCGGGTCGGGCCGGGTAAAGTCATGCGGACCTGGAAGCGCCGCCAAACAGCACGATCCAGTAGTTCGGCATGATTGGTTGCCCCGATGACCATGACATGGCTCGGCAGGTTGTCTATCTGCATGAGCAGCGAACTCACCACGCGCTTGATCTCACCGGTCTCGTGCAGATCACCACGCTCCTTGCCGAGGGTTTCAAACTCGTCGAAAAAGAGGACGCATTTCCGAGTGGAGGCATACTCAAACAGTTTCTTCAGGCGGACAGCGGTCTCGCCCAGGTATGTACCGACGACGCTCTCATAACGAACCACAAGCAGCGGGACCACCAGTGCTTCTGCAATGGCCTCGGCCAACGACGTCTTGCCATTGCCCGGCGGTCCGATGAGGAGCAAGCGGTTGCGGGGCTCCAGGTTGTATGACCTGAGCAGGTCGGTCCGGTGCTGTTCCTGAATCAGGCTCTGGCAAATCTGCTGCACCTCATCCGGCAGGATGAGATCGGATAGCTTTCGCTGGGGCATAACCTCATGAAACAGGTTGCCCATGCGCTGATCCAGCATAGGACCACCGCCATTGGTAACGGGGCGTTCAACCGGCGCGGCGTTGAGTAACTCCTCGAGTTTCTCGGCCAGCACCTTGTGCTGCTTGGTTCGTTCTTCGGCGATAATCGCCTCGACGACCTTTCTAAAGCTGGCCTTGTCGCCCCGTATGCCGGATTGGACAAGGCGAATTAGTAAATCCGCTCTTGCCATTATTCGCCTCCCATTCTTGTTACTGCCTGATCGAACCACATGAGCAGTTTGGGGTCTTCTTCCAGGACGTTGTTGGGGATCTTGTCGGCAACGGCGACGATGACGGCGTAGTCGCGTTCCTGCCAGGCTTTCTTGAATCCGGCACGGACAGCTTCCAGGCGGAAGACCTTGAGCTTCTTCTTGATCTCTTTGTACTCCTCGAACTCCTTGAGCAGCGCCTTCTCGCGCAATTTCTCCAGGTCGCCCGCCTTGTTGGGATCGGGCACGTACCAGCGGTCTCGAGCTTTGGTGACCAGTGACTGATCATCTTTGGGCAGGTTGCGCAGTTCTTTCCAGTTTGTCGAGAGATAGGCGTGGATCTGCTCCGGGACAGGTTCTTTGCCATCGTAGCTGAGGAAATTCTGATTCAATAATTCTCTCAGATCTAGCTGGGCCTCGTTTTTGCTCCACCCTCCAAGTTGCTGCATGAATTGTGGGTTGAGATCTGCGAAAGTTTGCGGTTTATTCTTAATGACATTTCGTAACCAATGAATCATTGATTCTTCATCTTTTACAAACATCTCGATGGTTTCATTTAGTCCGCCTGCCAGCATCTTCTTACGGTCGTATTCCGCAACTTGGTCTGGCAAGAAATACATGCCATCGCGTTCAATGAATCGCTGCGCCAGGCCGATCTGAAATTCTTGGCTTGAGATTGGTACCGGGTAGCCCTTGCGGACGTAGTAGGCGATCATCTGGTCAAAAAGGATGCGGGGATCGCGCTCAGTGACTAATTGAAGCAGCACTCCTTGGCGCTTGGTGACCGGCAAATATTTCAAGTGGGTGCGGACAAAATCCCACACCCCTTCTTCGGTTTGTGCTTCCTTTTGGAATCGTTCTTCAAAGCCGCCATTAGGCTTGTAGGCCGAGATGACGAGATCTTGTTTGACAGCGGTAGGAGTGGTTACAGCTTTAAAGCTGCCTTGTTGTTTATCAAGAGCAGATACATTTGCCACAATGAATCCTGCTTCGGTGAGTGCAGTTTGAATGCTATTCCAAACAGATGCTTGAGTATTGGAAAACTCTACAGTTATCCAGTGGCCAGGCTTTAGTAAGCGATAGGCTTCTCTAAAGGATTTAGACATTAACGCACGATAGGCTTCTAAGTCTTTTTTTTGTGTTGTATTAACAATTGCTTCTTCTAAATTGTTGGTCAATACCCTATGCCAAGATTCCCAGATGGAATTGAGTTCTGAGTAATTAATATTTGCGCCAAAAGGTGGATCAATGAAAATATAATCAATTGAATCATCGGGAACGCCAAGCCTATTGAAACTTTGATTCGACAGCAGACTCCTTGTCTTGGTCTTTAACGCTTTTATAAAGTCCTTTAGCTTTCCTCTAAATATTTTAAGTATCTCAGATTCGGCATTTAGCGAGGAAACATAAAGTGTTCCATTTAAAGGACCGTTTCCTCTTTTTCCCATATTGTATCGAACAAGTTTTGAACAAAGTGTCGCAGCAATGGATTGAAATATAAGCTTGGTTCTTTTGCCACACAGGCTATTTAGTTTCGCAAGTGTAATTAGATTTCTATTTGTATAGAAGTGATATACCGCCTCAAAGCCATGAGATACTTTAGGTTGATTCGTGTTCGAACCTACAGGTAACAAATTAGTTGGGAACCAATTTACTATTGCTATTTCATCAATTTTTTTAATTAGGTCTATATCAGATTTATCAGGAGCTTTCTCATATCTTCCACTATTTCCAACAGAATAGTTAATAAGAACAGGCACTTGTTTTGACGTTACGAATGTCTGCTTTGTCACATTATCAAAAATGGTTTCCTTGCTTCTTAACATATTGTTTTTTGACAAAGAAGCAGCACAGTGTGGACATGAGAAGGCATCTAAAACTTTAACATCTTCTTTGTCAACTGCCACCTCCCAAAACACCACTTCATTCGTACACTCAGGACACACAAAAACATCCGACCAAACCGTATAGTTTATCTTCCCAATTCGTCCGTCAGTATGCTTAGTTTCATACATCCAGCCGCACTCCCTTTCGACTTCCTCGAGAATGCAACTGGCTTCTTTTTCAAAATCTGCCACATCTACCGGCGTGTTGTAGTTGTATGCGATGAAGGTCGCTGCCGGAGATAAATCATTCAAAAGCGCTTGACGCACGCCCAGCTTTGAAAATGGCCGCCAGACCTTCTTACCATCTTCATCTGTTTCTTCCTGCAAAATGGTCCCGTCCGGCTTTACCTGGTAGCCAAGGGAGACTATTTCGTTTCTATCTCCGCACATCTGCGCCGCCACACCGGTCATGCCGGTTCCACAGAAACCGTCAAACACGATGTCACCTGGCTGTGTGTAATGAAGGATGTAGCGCATGATGGCCTTGTGCGGCACCTTGGTGTGGTAGGAGTGCGCGTTGTAAATCGGGTCGTTCTTTCCCTCACTTACATCTGCAGCAAAAGGCTCACAGTGATAGTGGTAGCCATCGGGCTGTTCCGGCTTCTGCGCCTCCCACTCGGCAATGAAATCGGCGATCCATGGGTTCGGGCAGGCGGTGTAATACGGCGGATCGCTTAAGGCAAGGATGTCCTCGTCGCTGCCGATGGGAAAGCCTTCGATCTTGCGAAACTCCGGGTCCTGCAGTCTCGATCGCAGCTCTTCGGTGAAGTGGACACGGCGGGCCGCATCGTTTTCGAATGTCAACCCCAAACAGATGACTGGGCCGTTAACTTTGGCTTCTGTGTCAGGATGGTCAAGCGTCAGTTCGGGGTGTTCACTGTTCATTTCATGCTCTCCAAAACTTTTTCGCCCAATGCGGTCAGTCGATATTTCTGTTTACTGCTTCGGGGCTTGCCGGGAATGGTCATTTCAACCAATCCGCTCGTCAGCGCCGGTTGCAGATACTCTTTTGAGAAATGTTCGCGATCCGAGAGGCCCAACGATTGCTGCAGTTCAGCGCGACTCATTGGCTTACCCTTTGCTTTAAGTGCATTCGCGACTTGCAGGGCGCTTGCCGGGTACTTGCCGGGTACTTGCCGGGTACTTGCCGGGTAATCCTGTTCTGAATAGGTTTGCTCGTTTTCATGAAGTTTTTCCTGATCTGTTGCGGAGCCAGGCTGTTCCAATCGAGCTCGGATCGGCTCCGCCAAGACGTAGATGTCGTCATCCAACCGTGTCAACAACTGTTGCTGGCAAAGATAGGCGAGTGCATCATGCGCCGCTTTCAGATTTGCGCCAGTGACCATACCCGCATCCACTACAGTGATCTGCGCTTGACGAGCAATAAGTGCAAGAACGGCGGCCTGCTCAGGCGAAAGACGCACCCCTAGACCTGTCTTGAAACGTTCCATTGCTTCGGTGACGAGCGGTTCCTGGCGAAGGGAAAGCTGGAAAGACTTGCTTGCCTTGTCATTGACAAATTCGGGCGGACGCCATCCCAGCTCATTCCAATTGCGCAGAATAGCACGAATGCCCGTACCTGCCTGATCACTGAGCCCGATCCGGCGGAAAGCATTCACGATCAGGGGATTGCGTATCTCTTTTTCGTTGGATTCCAGCAACTGTGCGGTAGTGGCATAGGCATCCCCCGGGTTCCAGAAAACAATACGGTCGGTAAACCATTTCAACGATGCCTTGCGGTTCTGGTCACCATAGTCCTGGTGAATCAGTAGGTTGATGGTTGCTTCACGAAAAGCGATGTAATCGGGTGGGTCGTCGTTGCGGCGCAATGTCGCGGGATCCAATTTAAAGGGGTGCTCTGCAAGGCGTGAGTACTTGGCAATCAATCCTCGCCATGTTTTGAAAAGATTCTCCTCAAAGACAAGCCGATCATGCCAACGCTCTTCGGCAGACCAATTTTCAAAACGGGTATCTATTCGCTGATAATCCAGAACCGGCCTCGGCAATAGCGACCTCACACATCGATCTTGTCCGAAAAGCAGGATTGCCGCTCGGGTTAACGCAGGTTTTCCCGATTGATGAGCAATAAAATTCCATTCCAGCAAAAATTCATCCGGATCGCTGATCTGACGCTGCTCCTGGTTTCGGCGATAGAACTGATCCTGGTACCACTTCAGTGTCTCCCCATCAATACTGGATTCGATCGTAAAATCCTGCAGACCGACACTATCCCAAGATTGTTCAGCACCGTCTCGCAGGAAACGCTGCAATTCATTAGCGGTCATGCGTTCGTCACGCGCCGCTCGACGGACATAACTCTCACGCGGATTGCCGTTCAGGTAGACGGGTTTTTGATAGCGGCCGGACTCTGGAATAAAGAACGCCAGGATCCGTTTACCCTCCAGCTCATAAACATGCGGTTCGGCGTAGATAATCCGGTTGAGTTTCTGTCCGCTGCGCAGGGTTGTCAGGAAAGCATCCTGAACCCGGTCAAACGCGGCCGGATCAACGCCCGTAACTTCAAGCTGACCGCTGTTTTCTGATACACCGAACACAAGCCAGCCACCTTGCGTATTAGCAAAGGCACTAACAGTTGAATAAGCATCCTTGGGGACGTCATTTCGAGCTTTCTTGCACTCGAAATCTGCCCACTCATAGCCTTTTAAGCGTGCGATCAGTTCATCCCTGGTCATCATTACTCCAGAACTATCCGCACTTTGGCTGGATCCTTGCCTTTGGTGAGCTGATCGATGTACGCCTCAAAGCGTTTTTTCATCTCCGCCGGGGTAGCCGGACCATCGGTGACTTGCAGAGCCTGTTGCAGCTCCTGGGCATTGACGGTAACCTTGACAAGACCGGAAAATACCTCCTTCAGGGCATGAACGAAGTTGCTATCCAGTGGCACAGGTAACTCACGTGACCGAATAAAGTTTTCCAGCGGTTCACGGTCATCAATCTTCAGCAGATCCATATTGGCTTGGGTAATCGGGTCCTCCAGATTGCTGAGAATGTTGGATGTCCAGGTCACCACCATAGCGTCGAGCTGTACTTCCATTTGATCGATAATCTGTGAGCCTGCAGCCGCATTTATTTCAATCGAGGGGCGAAAACCACAATGCGGGCAGATAGGTGTGGAATCAAGATTTTGTTCAGTCAGGGCAAAACAGCTTTTTAGTCCAGCCAGACGGTTCTGGTAATCGGTGAGCTGCTGCCGGGGCATCAGATCAATACCTGCCAGCTTGAGCAGTGTTTGCAGCCGCTGATCGTTGAGCAACGCCACTTTGCGCTTATCGTCATTTACGCCTAATCGAGCCTTGGTATGCAGGCCGATATAGGCGACGGTGTAATCCTTTTTCAGTTTCTGTAGCTTGACTCCAATGCCCAAGGATTGAGTGGCTAGTTCGGTTAGATCAGCTTGCTTGAGTGAATCCAGAACGTCTTGCCGGGTAATCTTCATACGATCCACCCAATTATGCTCGGCAGGCAGCACTGCTTCGGCGGTAGAGAGCCAGGACGCAGTCTGGCCATAATCCATGATGAACCCGCGCAGGGCGTCCATCTCGTCCAAGGCTTTCACGGCTTTCTCGTGAACGATAACCTCGGGGGCGCTGTAACGGAAGTTTTTCAGTTTACCCGGCGATGAATAGGCTTGGAGCGATTCAAAGAAGGACTTGGCTTCATCCAGCCCGCTGACCTGATTGGAGAGGTCGGTGCACGCGAGCAGATCCAGACCCCAGAAGGAGAATCCTTCCCGCAGGATCTGCTGGGTCATGATAATACGCTTGATAATTTTGCTTACAGCCTGCTGCAGATTCTGGATTGGCTCGTCCTTGCCTTGGGTGACAAGTTGGGCCAGGCCCGGGGTCATGCCGAGCAGCTCAAACAACGCCTTGAGTGCGGGCAGGTTCCATTCCTTGGGCTGTTCCAGATGTTTGAAGCGGATAAGCTCGTCCATTCCAGATGCTGCTAATTG
>WBZN01000328.1_pt1 | contig 20952 bp, 19 predicted proteins | sample 5204281 | NCBI WGS metagenome assembly WBZN01 (sample SAMN12344347, study PRJNA552823) | activated sludge metagenome | biome: Activated sludge suspended growth; feature: Nitrification reactor; material: Wastewater; isolation source: activated sludge from nitrification reactor of wastewater... | reverse complement strand
TTCCGTCCTGGGCGATCCGCGGCCCCTTTGCCCAGACGATCCGGAAGTGGGACGAGTTGCTCGCAAGCGGCCAAAAGGTGGTGGCGATTGGGAATTCCGACGCCCACGGCACGCCCTATCACCTGGACGGCGTCGATCCCGCTCATGTCCTCGCCCGACGAGGGCTCCCATGCGGTCCGGGCCGCCGGCGTCGCCCGGGGCCAGCTCACGGGACCACGGCGCGAGGGGATCATCGAGACCTGGGTGCAGCGCGTGCCCGAGGCCTACGGCCGCGTCGAGGCGGCGCAGTGCTACATCACGTTCCCGTTCTCCGAGCATCCGCCACCCAAGGGCCGCACGCCCGCGTGCGCTCCTTCCTTCGTCGGGTCCTCCCGACTCGTCCCCGCCCGCACCTACGAGTTCCGCGGCACCCCGCACGTCTACTTCGTGCTCGGCCTGCCCTCACTGGTCGTCCCCGACCGCGACGGCATGATCGCGATGCGGATCATGGTCGCCCTCGCGAGCGCGGCGCTGCTCGCCGGAGCCGCCGTGAGCGCGCTCCGCCGCCCCAACCGCGGCCTCGCCGTCGTCGGGGTGCTCGGCGCCGCCACGCCGATGGCCTGGTACATCGCGAGCGTGGTGAACCCGAACGGGCTCGAGATCGCGGCGGCGATCGCGGCGTGGGCCACCGTGCTGCCCCTGGCGCTCGGCGACTCGCGCGAGACCGACGGGCGGCTGGTCACACGACTCGGCCTCGCGCTGGCCCTCCTCACCTCGATCCGCGGGCTCGGCCCCGCGTTCGTGGCCGCGGTCGTGCTGGTGGGCGTGCTCCTGGCGCCGCCCGGCCGCCTGCGCGTGCTCGCCCAGCGCCGCGACCTCCGCGTGTGGGCCGGCGTGGTCGTCGTCATGACCGCGGTCACCGCGGCGTGGGTCCTCGCCGTCGGGACCGACCTCCACCAGCTCCCGCACCACGCGATCGGTCTGCGCCGCGCGCTCGGCGAGCTCCCGACCATGCTCGACCAGACGATCGGCTCCTTCGGCGTCGACTACGTCGCGCTCCCCTGGTTCATCCCGTGGATCTGGTCGCTGTTGGCACTCGGCGGGATCGTCGCCGCACTCGTCCGGCCCGCGCGGCGCGCCCGGACGGTCGTCGGCCTGCTGCTGCTCGCCGCCGTGGCGCTGCCGGTCGCGGCCGACGGCTTCAACCTCCCCGACATCGGCTTCCCGTGGCAGGGCCGGTACGGCCTGCCCCTCACGGCCGGGCTCGTCGTCGCGGCGTTCGGTCTCGTCGACCGGCCGACCCGGGGACTGCGCGCGTTCGGCGTCGGCACCGCGGTCGCCGTCCTCCTCGGGCAGCTCGGCGCCCGGATCGCGTTCGGGCGCACGCTCGGCATGGGCGTGGTGCGCGGCGCCGACGTCCTCGACTACATCACGAACCCGCGCTGGGAGCCGGGCATCCCTCCGCTCGTCATCCTCGTCGTGACCGCGCTCGCGCTGATCGGCATCGGCGCGCTCGTCGTGCCGACGATCCTCCGGACACCGACGGACACGCCGGTCCCCGCCGACGACGGACGCCGTTCCGTTCCGGCCCCGGGCTAGGGTCGGCGCCCGATGGACCGCTGGGTGAACGCCGACCAGCAGGCGCACTGGGAGAAGCGGACCTTCTACCGGGACGCAACGGACCCGGCCGCCGAGGCGTTCGCGGTGCCGAAGATCGACTGGTTCTGCGAGACCCTCGCGATCGGCGCGGACGACACCCTGCTGGACGTCGGTGCCGGGACCGGCCTCTTCACCTACTGGTGGTCGCAACGGCTGCACCACGTCACCGGGCTCGAGCTGTCCGAGAACATGATCGAGCGCAGCGCGGTGCCGGAGCTGCTGCAGGTCGGCGACGCGTACGACCTGCCGTTCCCTGACGACTCGTTCGACGTCGTGTTCTCCGGCAGCCTGCTCCACCATCTCGAGCGCCCGGTCGACGCGCTGCGGGAGATGCGCCGGGTCGCCCGCTCGGGCGTCGCGGTGATCGAGCCGAACCGCAACCATCCCCCGATGGCGGCCTTCGGCGTCGTGTCCTCGGTGTGCCGGGGGCTGCTCAGCTACTCCCGCAGCTCAATGCGCGACCTCGCCGACCAAGCAGGGCTGACGCTCCGGGGGCTGCGCCTCCACGGCTACGTGTACGAGAACCGCTCACCGGCCGCCACGATCCCGATCGCCCGGCGCCTCGAGGACACGCTGCCCGGCGGCGCGTACATCCTCATGGCCGCCACGCCCTGACGGGAGCGGACCGGTCCGCTCCGCCTCAGCCTCCGGCGGCGGGCGCCGCGACCTCGAAGAGGTACTGGTACGCGAACAGCGTCGGGCGCAACGCCAGTCCCGCACCGTCGACGAGCGCGAGCACGCGTGACGCGTCGCCGTCGAGCGGGAGTCCGACGGTCTCGCGCCGACGGAAGACGAACCCGGCGTCGGCGAGCGCCTGCTCGGCCTCGGCCCCGGTGAAGAACCGCAGCTGCCCCGCGTCGAGGAGCCCGCGCGTGTCGTACGCCCAGCGCCCGCTCACGACGCGGGCGCGCGGATACCAGTGACCGAAGTTCGGGACGCTCGCCAGGAGCCGACCGTCCGGCCGCAGCAGGCGGCGCAGCGCCGCCAGGAGCGCCGCGGTGTCACGCACCCGGCCCAGGGCGTCGAGCGCGACGACGTAGTCGAACGACCCGGACGCGAGGTCGGCCAGGCCGTCGTCGAGGGTCCGGACCGCGACCCCGGGATCGTCGTCGGTCAGCGATCCGGACGGACCGGGCTCCACGACCGCGGTGACGTCGTGGCCCGCCGCCCGCAGCTCGGGCACGATCAGCTCGGGTGACACGCCGACGACGAGCGTGCGCCCCGCGGGATGGCCGGAGAGCCAGGCGAGCATCCGCACCGTCGCCGTGTCCGCGCCCGACTTCGGCTCGTACGGACTGGACGCGAACGCGGTGTCGCCCCGCCCGAGGCCGATCTTGTGCGTGCGGTACCGGGCGACGTCCCGGATGATCTCGACGCCGTACTTCGCGACGTTCACGTAGGAGATCTCGTCGCCGTAGAACGTCGGGATCGGGACCTCGGCGATCCGCTTCCCCGCCTCGTGCAGCTGGATGATGATCTCCGTGTCGAAGTCGTAGTAGTCCGAGTTGCGCTGGAACGGGATGTCCCGCAGCGCGGCGACCGAATAGGCGCGGTAGCCGCTGTGCCACTCGCTCAGGTCGAGGCCGGTGAGGCGGTTCTCGATCGCGGTGAGCACCTTGTTCCCGAGGCGGCGCGTGACCGGCATCCCACCCTGCCGCGCGCCACCGCGCGTCATCATGCGCGACCCGAACACCGCGTCGGCCTCCCCGCGCTCGAGCGGGGCGACGATGTCGGGCAGGAGCTCCGGCGCGTACTGACCGTCGGCATGGAGCAGCACGACGATGTCGAGATCGTGCTCGATGGCGTACTCGTAGCAGATCTTCTGGTTGCCGCCGTAGCCCACGTTCTCGCGATTGCGCAGCACCTCGATCGGGAGCCGGCGACCGTGGATCTGCTTGTAGCCCAGGCCGACCAGGTAGGTCTCGTCCTGCGACGCGTCGTCGCTCACCAGGACGCGCGTGATGCGCGGGACGAACTCCGCCGGGATGCGGTCGAGCACCCGGGCCAGCGTGGACGCGGCGTTGTACGCGACGACGAGGATCCCGATCCGCTTGGGCTCAGCCACGACGGTCAGGGTACCGCCCGGACCCCGTCAGACCCGGGAGACCGCGGCGAGGCGGGCCGCCGAGTCGTCACCCGGCACGGGCAGGTGGACGACCACGCGCACGTCGGGCGCACCCACCGGGATGAGCTGCTCGGTCTCGAAGCGGAGCGTCCCCGCCTCGGGGTGCACGAACGTGCGTCGGTGCGTCTCGAAGCCGGCGACGTCGTGCCGGGGCCACCATTCCCGGAACTCCGGACTCGCGGCCCGCAGCCGTCCGATCAGGTCCGCGACCGCGTCGTCGTCCGGCATGGACGCGACCTCGGCGCGGAACTGCGACAGGATGCGGCGCGCCTCGGACTCCCACTCGGCGTTGAGCGCGCGGACCTCGGCGTTGGCGAACAGCAGCCACACGAGGTTCTGCTCCTCCGCCGGCAGCGACTCGATCATCGGGAACAGCGCGGTGAAGCTCGCGTTCCACCCGATGACGTTCCACGTCGGTTCGAGCGCGAACGCGGGCGCGGGTTCGAGCACCGTCAACAGCTCCTCGATGCCCTCCGGCAGCGTCCGGCGTCCGAGCTCGACCGGCTGGCGCGTCGGGTGGCCGGTGAGCTCGAGCAGGTAGGTGCGCTCCACGGGATCGAGGCGCAACGTGCGGGCGAGCGCGTCGAGCACGTCGATCGACGCGTTGATCGGCCGACCCTGCTCGAGCCACGTGTACCAACTGACCGAGACGCCCGCGAGCATCGCGACCTCCTCGCGCCGGAGCCCGGGGGTGCGGCGGCGCGCGCCGGGCGCGAGGCCGACGTCGGCCGGGGTCACCGCGGCGCGACGGGCCTTGAGGAACGCGGAGAGCTCCGCACGACGGGCCATCGCAGGATTCTGCAACGCCGAACGCGCCCGTGGGTGGTGGTCGGGATCCCCGGTTCGGCGGGCCCTTCCGTCCGGCCCCCCGTCGTGGTCCCCTCGGCCGATGACCGCGCCGACCCCGACCGTCGTCCGGCCGCGCCTCGCGGCCCGCTCCGCCCGCCTGCGCGGCTCCGACATCCGCGAGATCCTGCAGGTGGTCGAGGACCCCCGGATCCTCTCGCTCGCCGGCGGTCTCCCGGCGCCGGCGTCCCTGCCGGTCGAGCGGATCGGGATCGCCGTCGACCGGGCGCTCGCCCGCACCGGCCCCAACGGCGCGCCCGCGCTCCAGTACGGACCCACCGAGGGCGTCGGCGACCTGCGGGACCTCGTCGCGCCGGGCACGCCGGGCTCTCCCGCCCTCGGCGACGCGGGCCGGGTCCTCGTCACCACCGGGTCCCAACAGGGGATCGACCTCGTCGTGCGCGCGCTCGTCGACGAGGGCGCGCCCGTCATCGTCGAGGACCCGCTCTACCTCGGGACCCGCCAGGTCCTCGAGGCCGCGGGCGCGCACCTCGTGCCCGTCCCCGTCGACGAGCACGGCCTCGACCCGGACCGGATCGCCGCGCTGCTCGACGCCGGGCTCCGACCGGCGCTCCTCGTGTGCGTGCCCAACTGGTCCAACCCCTCCGGCGCATCCCTGCCGCCCGAGCGCCGGGAAGCGCTCGCCACGCTCGCCGTGCGCCACGGCTTCACGATCGTCGAGGACGACCCCTACCACGGGCTCGGCTTCGCCGGGCCGCCGCCCGCGCCGGTGCGCGACCACGCCCCCGACCACGTGGTGACGCTCGCCTCGGCGTCGAAGATGCTCGCGCCCGGACTCCGAATCGGGTTCGTCGGCGCGCCGGCCTGGCTCGCGCCGACCCTCGCGCTGGTCAAGCAGAGCGTCGACCTGCACTCCCCGACCCTCAATCAGCTCGTCGCGTGCGACCTCCTCGCCGACCACGCATTCCTCCGCGGGCACCTCGACGCAGTGGTGCACGCCAACGCCGCGCGGGCGACCGCACTGCGCGACGCGCTCGCAGGAGTGGTCGACGCGCCGGCTCCCGACGGAGGAATGTTCCTCTGGGGCCGGGCCGCGGTCGACACCCGGGCCGCGCTCGCCGGCGCGGTGGCGGCCGGGGTCGCCTACGTGCCCGGTGACGCGTTCACGGTGGCGCGCGACGGCTCCCACTCCCTCCGACTCGGGTTCGCGACCCTCGAGCCGGACCGGCTGCGCGTCGCCGCGGCGCGACTCCGCACCGCGTTCACCGTCACGGGGGACGGCCGGCCACCACTACTGTGACCGCCCCATGGCGACCGATTCCTCCCCCCGCGCGCTGGTCACCGGCGCGACCGGCTTCGTCGGCCGGGCGCTCGTCCGCCGCCTCGCCGCCGACGGTTGGCGGGTCGACGCCCTCGTCCGCCGGCCCGACGCGACGCTCCCCGACGGGGTGACGGCGGTGCCGATCCCCGGCGACGCCGAGGCGCTCATCGAGGTCGTCGGAGGGCTCGCGCCGTCGCACTGCTTCCATCTCGCCACCGCGTTCCGCGGCGTCCACGTGCCGGCCGACATCGGTCCCCTCATGGACGCCAACCTCACGTTCGGCACGATGCTCGCCGAGGCGTGCGCCCGCGTCCCGGGGGTCCGGTTCGTCAACACCGGGACCGTCTGGCAGCACTACGACGCCGCGCCCTACAGCCCGGTCTCGCTCTACGCCGCCACCAAGCAGGCGTTCACCGACGTGCTGGTCTTCTACGCCGAGGTGCAGGACCTCGCGGTCCACACCATCGAGCTGATGGACACCTACGGACCCGGCGACACGCGCGCCAAGCTGGTTCCGTTCCTGCTGAAGGCGGGCCGCGAGGGCACGACGCTCGAGATGACCGACGGGACGCAGCTGATCGACCTCGTCCACGTCGAGGACGCGGTGGGTGCGCTGCTCGCCACGGCGGCCGCGCCGGCCGGTCCGGTCTACGGCGCGCAGGGCGACGGCGCGATCACCCTGCGGGAGCTGGTCGAGCGGTTCCAGGCCGCGACCGGCCTCGCCCTCGACGTGCGCTGGGGTGTCCGCCCCGCGCGTCCCCGCGAGATGCTCCGTCCCTGGATGACCGCCGACCCGCCCCCGGGCTGGTCACCGCAGATCCGTCTCGACGACGGCCTCCGCGGCCTCGTCCAGGACTGACCCGCCCCCCCCAGCCCCCGCGCTGCCCGCCCGCCGCTTTGCGCGCTCAATACGCGACGGAAACGTCGCGATTCGCGCGTCGGAACGCTGCGGTCAGCGCGTCGGTGGGTCGAGACCGAGGCGCTCGTACACCTCGGGGGGCATCGCGGTGACGTCCTTGTAGACGTGGTGGACGCACGGGTCGCCGGGACGCTCGGGCGGGTGCTCGATGCTCGTCGGCGCCGCGCCCCACTCGACGGGCTGGATCTCGTTGTTCACCGAGCAGTGGGCGCAGTAGCCCCACAGCTCGTCACGCATGAACGTCCGCCCCGCCCGCTCACGCAGGACGACGTACGGGTGCTCGCCCTCGTAGCGGCCGTCGTCGATCAGCTTGCCGCCGCTGCCGCACCGGAACGACAGCGTGATCTTCTCGTCGTCCTCGTCGACCGCGACGGTGCCCATGTTCCCGACCATCGCCCGGGCGATGACCTTGGCCCGCGCCGACGCGGGGAGGTCCCCCCACGCGGTGTCGGTCGAGCGTCGGGGCCGCACGAACTCCTCACCGGTCCGGCGCAGCGCCCGCTCGACGGCCTCCTCGCCCAGCTCGTCGGCGACGAAGGTGAGCAGCGAGGTGATCCAGTTGATCGAGTAGTCCTTCAGCCCGGACCACTGCGTCACCGCGCGGTCGATCAGCACCTTGGCGGCGTCGGCGTCGCCCGCGTCGATCGCCGCCTTCGCCTGGTCCCAGAGCGGCGTCTGCATCCGCTCGATCTCGTCCGGTGTGAGCACGGAGGACCTCCTCGACGAGCGGGCCGCGCGCCGATCAGGCGCGGGGCATGCCGAGCACACGCTCGGCGATGATGTTGCGCTGGATCTCGCTGGTCCCGCCCGGGATCGTCCCGCCGAAGGACCGCATCCACTGCTCGACCCAGGCGCCGTCGCGGATCATCGCGGGCCCGAGACGCCGCCGGTCCAGGCCCGGTCCCCCGAGCGCATTGGCGCCGAGGTGCATGCCGCGCTGCACGGTCTCGCTGCCGAAGAGCTTGAGCAACGAGTGCTCGGGCGCGGACTTGCCGGCCATGAACTTGGAGAACCCGCGGTAGCCCATGCACATGAGCGCCTGCGCGTCGACGGCGAGGTTCGCGACCTGGTCGCGGAAGACGGCGTCGTCGCCGATCCGCCCGCCCGAGGCCGAGGGCTCGTCGCCGAGCGCGACGAGCGACTGGAGCGCGCGCTCGGCGTCGTACGCGTAGTTGATCCACAGCATCGCCCGCTCGTGGGCGAGCGAGCCCTGCGTGATCGGCCACCCGTGGTCGAGCTCGCCGAGCAGGTTCTCCCGGGGTACGTGCGCGTCCGTGAAGAAGACCTCGTTGAAGTCGGTGAAGTCGGGCTCGGTGAGCTCGGGGAACGGACGCGGCTCCACGCCGGGGGTCGTCATGTCGATGATCAGCGCGCTGATCCCCTTGTGCTTCGGCACGTCGGGGTTCGTGCGCACGAAGCACAGGCACCAGTCCGACTGGTGGGCCCCCGAGGTCCACACCTTCTGGCCGTTGACGACGAAGTGGTCGCCGTCGAGGACCGCTCGCGTGCGCAGCGACGCGAGGTCGCTGCCGGCCGTCGGCTCGCTCATGCCGAGCGACCACGCGATCTCGGCCCGCAACGTGGGCAGGAGGAACCGCTCGCGTTGGGCCTCGGTGCCGTAGTCCCGGATCGACGGGGCGATGATCCCGAGACCCTGCGGGTTCAGCGACCGCGGGATCTGTCGGCGGGACATCTCCTCGAAGTAGATCATCTGCTCGACGGGCGACGCGTCCCGCCCGCCCAACTCGGGTGGCCACCCCGGGACGAGCCAGCCGTGGTCGAACAGGGTCCGCTGCCAGTCGCGCGCCCAGGGCTGCAGGTCCGCGCTCGACGCCTTCGGGAGCCGCAGCACCTCGTCCGACGGGACGTGGGCGTCGAGCCACGACGTCAGCTCGGCGCGGAACGCTTCCTCGGCGGGTCCGTAGCGCAGTCGCACGGCCGCACCGTACCCGGAACCGGACCGGTCCTGACGCCGGCGTCAGGTCGCGGCACCCGCCGTCACCGCGACGTCGTCGACGGGCTCGCCCGGTGTGCCGGACGGTCCGGTCGCGACGGCCGGCCCGTCGGTGCGGCGCGCCCGCGCGAGGAGGAGCGCGATCGCGCATGCCGCCAGCACGACGATCACGGGCTCGGCCGGCACCCGGAACCGGGTCTGGCCGTAGCTCGGGATCGCACCGAGGGTGACGACGATCGGCGGGACCGCGAGCGGCCAGATCCGCACCCGGCGGCGGTGCATCATCACCGCCCCGGTGACCGCGAGCACGAGCAGCGGGTAGTACCACCACATCCCGAGCGTCGTGACCCAGCGGGGCCGGCCTTCGCTCTCGTTGATGAACGGCATGTCGCCGGGCCGGAACAGCCCCCAGTCTCGACCGACGCGTGCGGCGAGGACCTTGAGGAACTGCGCGCGGTGCCCGTCGTCGATGTAGTCGACGGCCTTCTGCCGGTAGATGCGCGACACGACCGACTGGTCCCCCGCCGGCGCGTGCGCCGGGATGCAGACGTGCAGGTTGGTGAGACCGATCGCGTGCCCGGAGAACACCGCGTCGCACGTCGAGCCGAGGATCGCGATGCCGTCGTTGGTGGAGATGGCGGTCGGGTCCTCGAACCGGCTGAGGTTGAAGCCCACCCACGGGCCGACGATCAGGAGCGCGCCCAGGGCGACGGCGCCGACGACGCCGAGCCGTTGCCTCCAGGGTCGGTCGCGGCGGGTCCGGAGCCACGGCAGCGCCAGGAGCGGCGCGAGCAGCAGCAGCTCCGCCCGCGCGAGCGCGGCGAATCCGCAGACCACGCCGAGCGCGAGCCCGGTGGACACGCGTGGCGCGTCGACGAGCCGGAACGTGAGCAGCAGCGCCCCGACGACGCAGAGCACGGCGATGCTCTCGCTCATGATCAGCGTGTCGTTGATCCAGAGGTAGGGATAGAGCGCGGCGATGCCGGCGGCGATCAGCCCGGCGGAGTCACCACCGAGGCGTCGCGCCAGTTGCGCGATCAGCACGATCCCGACGAGTCCGAGCAGCATGATCTCGAAGCGGACCAGCAGCTGGGTGGTCGACTCCGCGAGGCCGACCGCGTCGCCCGCCGCGATCACCGGGAGGATGGTGAAGACGGTGAGCGGCGGGTGGTCGGCCGCCGGGGTCGCCCGGTGCGGGTGTCCGGGCAGGAACTGGAACGGGTCGTTGTAGCCGTGACCCTGCGCGAGCGTCCGGGCCTGCAGCTCGTAGTAGCCGGCGTCGTAGAAGTGGTGGTCGTGACGGGCGACCGCGACGATGAACGTGACCCGGACGCCGGTCGCGACCACGAGGATCAGGACGAGCACGCTCCAGAAGCGTCGACTCGTGGGTCCCGGCACGCCCGGGGACGCTAGCGGCGCCCCGACCCGCCGACGCGGTACTGCGGAAGGCTCAGCGGTGGGTCGTGAGCAGGAGCGCGCCCGCCAACGGGCCGCCGCCGGCGCAGGCCACGCCGACCTCGGGACCGCCCGGCACCTGGCGCGCGCCCGCCTCGCCCCACAGCTGCGTGCACGCCTCGTGGAGGAAGCCGTAGCCGTGGAGCCGCCCGCTCGAGAGCTGCCCGCCGTGCGTGTTGAGCGGCAGGACGCCACCGTCACGCGCGATGTTGCCGCCGCCCTCGATGAACGGACCGGACTCGCCGTGCCGGCAGAAGCCCATCGCCTCGAGCCACGCCATCGCGATGAACGAGAAGCCGTCGTACATCTCGGCGAGGTCGACGTCGGCCGGCGTGAGGTCGGTGCGCGACCACAGCTGCGCGCCGGCGTCGCGGCACGCCATCGTGGTGAGGTCGTCGAACTGGTCCCAGCTCGGGCGTCCGCGCAGCGCGGTGCCGACGGCCTCCACGTGCACCGGTGGCCTGCGCAGGTCCGGGATCGTGTCCACGTGGCTCACGATCACGGCGGTCGCGCCGTCACAGGGCACGTCGCAGTCGTAGAGGCACAGCGGCGACGAGATCATGCGGACGCCGAGGTAGTCCTCCATCGTCATCGGGTCGGTGTAGATCGCGTTCGGGTTCAGCGCCGCATTGCGCCGGGCGTTCAGCGCGATCTGGGCCATCTGCTCGCGCGTGGTGCCGAACTCGTGGAAGTGCCGCTGCGCCATGAGCGCGATCCACGGCGCAGCCGACGGCGCCGCGAAGGGGAGGGTCCACTCCATGAACCCGCTCGCCTTGAAGCTGCCGCCGCCTCCCCCGCCACCCGTGCCCGCGCCGGGCATCGACGACGCGCGCCCCTTGTCGCCCTGCGCGCTGCCCTCGAACACGCTGCGGAAGCAGAGCACGTGGGTGGCGAGCCCGGCCGCGACGGCGAGGCACGCGTCGATCACCGAGCCGAGCTGGCCGGGGAGCTCGATGCCACCGGTCCACCAGCCGATCTCCAGCCGCAGCGCGTCCTGCACGTCGACCACGCCCGCGCCGGAGAACCCGGGGGGTTGGCCCATCGGGCCGGGGTACGTGCCGATGCCGTCGATGTCCGCGGTCGTCAGGCCCGCGTCCTCGATCGCGGCAAGGCAGGCGTCGAGGGTCAGCTCGAGGGGGTCGCGGTACAGCCGCCGACCGACCGCCGACTGGCCGGCTCCGCTGATGACGGTGTCCCGCTCGGGACGCGCCGCGGTCACGCGGCGCCGTCCGGCTCGAACATCGGCAGGTACACGTCACCGTCGGGATCGGGATGGTGCTCGAACGTGACGCGCACCGGCATGCCGACGTGCACCTCGTCGATCGCGCAGTTGACGAGGTTCGTCGTCAGCCGCAGCCCCTCCTGCTCCGGGAACTCGACGATCGCGATCACGTAGGGCAGCTCCGGCCCCGGCATCCACGGCTGGTGGTTCACCGTGAACGTGTGCAGCGTCGCCCGTCCCGACACCGTCGCGTACGACTGGCGCTTCGAGTGGCACCGAGGGCACAGCGGCGTGGGTGGATGGTTGTAGTAGCCGCAGTCCTCGCAGCGCAGGAAGCGCAGCTCGCCGTCCGCGCCCGACGTCCAGAACCCGCGGTTGCGGTCGTCGAGGCGCGGCAGGATGCGGAAGGGCACCGCGGTGTCGGTCATGTCAGTCGGCCTCCGGCGCCTGGGCCGCCTCGAAGCCCTGCTGCGCGACGGGCATCGCCTCGACGGCGCACAGGAGTCCGAACGACGGCACGGTCAGCATGATCGAGCCCAGCACCTCGTCCCACTGCGCACCGACCTCCGCAGCGAGCTGGGCGTGCCGGCGGATGCCCGCCGGGTTGCGGAGGATGACGGTGCAGACGAGCCGGATGAGCTCGTGGGTCTTGCGGTCCGGCGCGCGCAGCGAGTCGATCTGGCCGAGGTACGAGCTCTGCGCGTCGTGCAGCGCCGGGAACGACTCGTGGAGCATCTCCTCGAACGGGAAGCTCCAGGTGCCGTCGGGATCGGCGACGGGCATCAGCCGGCCGGCCGGAACTGCACGATCGTCACGTCGTCGGAGATCGGCGTGAACACCGCGGTGAGCGCCATGCCCATCTCGAGCGCGTCGAACTCGCAGTCGACGACGTTGGTCATCATGCGCGGGCCCTCGGCGAGGTCGACCACCGCGGCGACGTACGGCACGCGCTCCGGGAACGGCGGCAGGTCGTTGCGGCGCACGATCGACCACGTGTACAGCGTCGCGTCGCCGCTCGCCTCCACCCACTCGACCCGGTCGCTCCAGCAGTGCGGGCAGAACGGGCGGGGATAGAAGTGGTGCTTCCCGCACGCATCGCAGCGCTTGATGAGGAGCTTCCCCTCCTTCGTCGCGTCCCAGAACGGCTGGGTCTCGGCGTCGGGCTGGGGCAGGTCGAAGCGCACGGCACTCACCGGCCCAGTGTCCCCGGCCCCGCGCGCGAGCGTCAACTCCCCCGGCTCCGGGCGCGTCCGGGCGCTCACCGTCGATCTCCGACGGTCAGGCCCCGGACGCCTCGACGCGCGCCCGACTCCCCCGAATGGTCCGGGCGCTGACCGTCGGTTTCCGACGGCCGGCGCCTCGACGCCACCGCGGCGGACCGGCAACGCCGCTCACGGCGTCGACGATGTCGGCGTCCGAGTCGTCGCAGGTGAACACCATCACGATCCAGCCGTCCGCGAGCAGCTCGCGCGAGCGCCGGTGGTCACTTCCGAACGCCGACCGGGTCCGGTGGGCGTCGAAGCCGTAGTACTCGGCGACGACGCCGGCATCGACGAGGGCGGCGTCCGCGAAGTACGTCGTGCCCTCGACCACGATGCGGTGCTGCTGCACGACGGGATACCCGGCCTCACGCAGCACCCTCACGACGCGGCTCTCCGGCACGCTCCCGGCCTTTTCCAGTTCGACCCCGCGCGACGCAGCGATCCGACGGATACGCGAGATCGGGCGGCCCGGTGCCGGACCCAACCGGGCCGCGGCTTCGCCGAGGTCGGCGAGACGGATCGCCCGCGTCACGAGTGCCTGGTCGAACGCCGCGCCGAGCCGGCGCTCCGACCAGCTGGAGGCGAGATCCACCAGAGTGCGCGCCACCGAGGTGGCCGGGATCCCGTCCACGACCACGAGGTCGGCCGGTGCCAGCGTCAACGACCGGTGCGTCACCACGCGATCCAGCCGTCGGGGTGCGTTCCCCGGGACCGTGAGGTGCACCCGACCGCGATGCGACGACTCCAGCTCGTGCAGCCTCGCCGCCGTCCCGTGCGAGGCCACGGCACCGGGTCCGGCGGCCAGGATCGCGGCGAGCACCATGCGCGCCCACGACCGCGGCGCACCCGGAAGCGCATAGACGCCCGGATGGAGACGCTCCCAACGCCCCGACGCGATGCGCCGGTCGATCCAGGCGTCCGACACCCCGAGTCGGCGAGCCTGCTCACGGGTCACGAGCCCGAGCTGCCCGCGAGCGATCGCGGCCGCCGACAGGTCTGCGGCGATGCGTGCCATCACTTCCTCCTCCGACGACGGCGGCGCGTGCGGCGCGCCGACCACGCGGGGAAGCGAGGTCGCACGGTACCGGGCGGCTGCGACATGCCCGCGTCCGGGCATCCACCGTCGATTCCCGACGGTCAGCGCCCGGACCCTGCGCGACCGACCGGAGATCTCGAAGCGTCGGGGCGCCTGCCGTCGATCTCCGACGGTCAGCGCCCCCACCCTGCTCGGCCGGCGGCGGGTCTACGGGTCCTTGGGGAGGCCGAGGACGCGCTCGCCGATGATGTTGCGCTGGATCTCGCTCGTCCCGCCGGCGATCGTCAGGTTGCGGGTGAAGAGGAACTGCTCGCTCCACTGCGCCTGCGGACCGTCGGCGATCGCGCCGGCACCGCCGAACAGCGCGAGGCCGACCTCCTGGACCCGCTGGTCGTGCTCGACACCGAGCAGCTTGCGCACCGACGCCTCCGAGCCCGAGGGGTCGGCACCGCCGAGCGCGGTCAGCGTGAGCCGGAAGCCGAGCACCGCGAGCGCGTGGTCACGCGCGACGAGGTCCCCGACGTCGGCGAGGGTCGCGGTGTCGGACTCCAGGCCGCGCTCCCGGACGAGGTCGAGGACGCCACGCACGCCCCGACCCAGCGTCGCGCCGCTGCCCATGTACACCCGCTCGTTCGCGAGCGACGTGCGCGTGGCACGCCAGCCGTCGTGCTCACGGCCGACGAGACAGTCGTCGGGGACGAACACGTCGTCGAAGAACACCTCGTTGAAGAAGGCGTGGCCGGTCAGCTCGCGCAGCGGCCGGATCTCGATGCCCGGGGTGCTCATGTCGAGCATGAAGAACGAGATGCCCTCGTGCTTCGGCGCCTCGGGGTCGGTGCGGGCGAGCAGGATCCCCCAGTCCGCCTCCTTGGCCATCGACGTCCAGACCTTCTGGCCGTTGACGATCCAGCCGCCCTCGACCCGTTCGGCCCGCGTGGCGAGGCCGGCGAGGTCGGAGCCCGCGCCCGGCTCGCTGAACAGCTGGCACCAGGCGAGCTCGCCGCGCAGCGTCGGGGGGATCCACCGCTCCTGCTGCTCCGGCGTGCCGTAGACCATCAGCGGCGGGAGCGCCCAGGCGCCGATCATGAGCGACGGTCGCGCCAACCTCGCGGCGCGGAACTCCGCGTCGATCACGAGCTGCTCGACCGCACCGGCCCCGCGCCCCCAGGGCGTGGGCCACTGCGGTGCGAGGTACCCCGCACCGGCGAGGGCGGTCCGGACCGCCCCGGCGTCGAGCCCGTCGAGTCCGGCGATGAACGCGCGCACCTCGTCGCGCACCGTCTCGGCCGATTCCGGCAGGTCGACGGCCAGCGCCCGCCGCACCCCACCCATCGCGAGCTCCGTCGCGCGCACTCGCGCGGGGGTCGACGTCCCGACCAGCGCGCGGGTCGCCATCGTGCGGCGGAGGTACACGTGCGCGTCGTGCTCCCACGTGAAGCCGATCCCCCCGAGGACCTGCACGCAGTCCTTCGCGGTCTGGAACGCGGCATCGATCGTGAGCGCCGCCGCCGCCGCGGCGGTGAACGACGCGAACTCCTCCTCGTCGGCGGCACGCGCAGCGTCCCAGATCGCGGCCCGCGCGAGCTCGGTCCGGGCGACCATGTCGGCGCACCGGTGCTTGACCCCCTGGAACTGGCCGATCGGCCGGCCGAATTGCCGCCGCTCCTGCGCGTACTCCCCCGCAGTGTCGACGCACCACTGCGAGATGCCGACGGCCTCGGCGCCGAACAGCACGAGTGCGAGGTCCCGCACGGTCGCCGCGTCGACCGAGGGCAGCAACCGGCTGCGCGCGACGGTCGCGTCGACGGTCACCGTCGCCACCCGCCGGGTGAGATCGACCGACGGTGCCTCGCTCGCCTCGAACTCCCCCGCGAGCAGCACGATCCAGCCCGACCCGGTGTCGGCGACGACGAGCTCGGCGAGGTGACCCGACAGCACCGGCGACAACGCACCGGTGACGCGCAGCTTCCCGTCGACCTCCGTGCAGTCGACCGCACCTTCCAGCGCGACCGCGCCGACGAAGCCCACCGACGCGAGCCCGCCGAGGAACTCGGCGGCGTTGGCGTCACCGAGGTCGTGGGCTCGCTGGAGCACCGCCGCGGCGAGCACGTGCGGCAGGTACGGACCCGGCGCCCCGGCCCGGCCGAGCTCCTCGAGCACGACGGCCAGCTCGAGGAGCGACGCCCCCTCGCCGAACTGCTCCTCGGCCACGTGGATCCCCATCCACCCCTGCCCGGCGAGCTCCTGCCAGAACGGTGGCAGCGTCTCGTAGCCCGCGTCGAGCATCGCCCGGGGCACGGCCGGCGCGCAGTGCCGCTCCGCCCACCCCCGGACCGCGCGGTGGAGCTCCTGGTGGTCGTCACTGATCCCGATCGGCATGCGATGATCGTACGAATCGATCTGACGGGTCGTCAGATCCAACGTCCCGACCGGACCCGACCTGGGGGAACTGCGATGACCGACCTGGTGATCACCGGCGGCACCGTCGTCGACGGCACGGGCGACGTGCCGAGGCAGGCCGACGTCGCCGTCAGCGACGGCGTCGTCACCGAGATCGCCGAGGCCGGCGCGCTCGCCGGCACCGGCGCCGGGCGCACGATCGACGCCGACGGCCTCGTCGTCACCCCGGGCTTCGTCGACATCCACACGCACTTCGACGGCCAGATCACCTGGGACCCGCAGCTCAGCCCCACGTGCTGGCACGGCGTCACCACCGTGGTGTTCGGCAACTGCGGCGTCGGCTTCGCGCCGGCGCGCCCCGACCGGCACGACTGGCTCATCGGCCTGATGGAGGGCGTCGAGGACATCCCCGGCGCCGCGCTGTCCGAGGGCATCCAGTGGGGCTGGGAGTCGTACCCCGAGTACCTCGACGCGGTGGACCGCGTGCCGAAGTCGCTCGACGTCGGCTCGCAGATCCCCCACGGCGCGGTGCGCGCGTACGTGATGGGCGAACGGGGTGCGAAGAACGAGCCGGCCACGGCGGCGGACATCGAGGCCATGGCCGCGATCGTGCGCGAGGGCATCGCCGCCGGATCGCTCGGCGTGTCGACCTCACGCACCATCGCCCACATGGCGATCGACGGCGAGCCGGTCCCCGGCACGTTCGCGGCGGAGGACGAGCTATTCGGCATCGGCCGCGCGCTCGAGGACGCGGGCGGCGGCATCTTCGAGCTCGCACCGGCCGGCGCGCTCGGCGAGGACCTCGCCGCGCCCGACCGCGAGATGGACTGGATGCGGCGGCTCTCCGCCGCGATCAACCGGCCGGTGAGCTTCGCTCTCACGCAGAACGACCACGACCCCGACAGCTGGCGCCGGATGCTCGAGCTCGCCGGGGAGGCGCGGGCGCAGGGCGCACGCGTGCGTCCCCAGGTGGCGGGCCGGCCCGTGTCGCTGCTGCTCGGCCTCGAGACGTTCCACCCGTTCGCCTACTGCCCGAGCTGGGCCGGGATCGGGCTCGCGTCCCTCGAGGAGAAGGTCGCCCGGCTCCGCACCGACGCCGACCTGCGGGCCCGGCTGATCCGCGAGGCCTCGACCCCGGACCCGGCGATGCTGCAGTTCCTCGACCCGGCCAAGGCCTACCCGCTCGGCGACCCGCCGAACTACGAGCCGCCGGCCTCCGACTCGATCACCGCGCGTGCGGCCGCGGCGGGGCGCGACGTCTACGAGCTGTACCTCGACCTGCTGCTCGAGCAGGACGGGCGCGCCCTGGTCATGCGCCCGCTCCTCAACTACACCGACGGCAACCTCGACGCGGTGCGCGAGATGCTCCTGCACCCCACGAGCGCGTGGGGCCTCGGCGACGGCGGTGCGCACTGCGGCACCACCTGCGACGCGTCGACGCCGACGTTCATGCTCACCCACTGGGCCCGCGACCGCGACCACGACCAGCTCCCGTTGGAGTGGGTGGTGCGCAAGATGACCTCGGAGACCGCGTCGCTGTACGGACTCGGTGACCGTGGCACGATCGCGGTCGCCAAGCGCGCCGACCTCAACGTGATCGACCACGCGGGCCTGCGGCTCCACGCGCCGGAGATGGTGTACGACCTCCCCGGCGACGCCCGCCGCTTCGTCCAGCGCTCCGAGGGCTACGTCGCGACGATCGTGGCGGGCCAGGTGACGCTCGAGCACGGCGAGGACACCGGCGCCCGTCCGGGTCAGCTCATCCGCGGCGCGCGCTAGGTATCAGCCCTCGACACCGCACATGCCGGGTGGAAGGGGCGCGCCGGCGGCGTGGCGCTGCTCCACCAGGACCTCCAGCCGCGCCTGAGCGACGGCCTCGGCCGCCGGGTCGACGGCGGCTTCGGCGGGGGTCTGCAGCAGTCCGGGCACCGGACCGCGCGCAGCCCGGATCTCCATCCGCGTCCGGGCGATCTCGGCGGTGAGCGCGCACTGGTCCTCGTCGAGGTCGAGCAGGACGTCCGCGGCACGCATGAAGCCGTAGTCGATGGACGCGGCGATCAGGAACGGGTCGACGGTCAGCGCGTCGTGCACGTCGATCTCCGGCGCGATGACCGTCACCCGCCGGCCCCATCCCCGGGGCGGCTCGATCTCCTTCCGCAGGATCTCGTCGGGTCCGATGTCGGCCGACACCCGGCGGGCGATCTCCAACAGGCCGCGGTCCTGCGCGTCGTCCCACTCGTCGACGCCGGGGGCGGACGCCACCACCGCGAAGATGTGGCCCGCCCCGAGCTGGTTGAACGCGAGCGTCAGCGGCAGGATCTCCCGCACCCCACCGTCGACGTAGACGTCGTCGCCCAGCGGGGTGGGCGGGAAGACGACCGGGATCGACGCCGAGGCGAGCACCGCCTCGACGATCGACACCGGCTCCCGGTCGAGCGGTGTCCCGTCGCGCGAGTACATGCACCCGCGCTCGTCGACGTAGTGCAGCTCTCCGCTCTGCAGGCTGACCGCGCCGACGCGCAGCGTGATGCCCGACGCCGCGATCCGCTCGGGGTCGAGGATGCGCTCGACGGTGGCGCGCACCGGGTCCATGCGCAGGAGCGACTTCGCCTTCAGGCTCTGGCGGAGCGCGTCGACAGTGCCGTCGGTCTCGGGCGGGTGCCGCACCAGCTCGGTGAGCATCCGCATGACGACGCGCGCCTGGCTCCCGGCCGTGCCGTGCTCCCCCGCCCGGCCGCGCAGGTCGGAGGCCCATTCGACCTGGGCACGGAGCTTGTCGAGCCACGGCTCGGTGAGCCAGAAGTCGGCGTTGGTCGTGAGGCCCCGGAACACCTGCTCGACCTCGTCGACCGCCCGGCGGCCGGTCGCCTCGTCGTCGCCCTCGGCGAGCTTGGCGGCGATGATCGCCCCCACCGAGCTGCCCACGAGGATCGAGGGCCTGACCTTCAGGTCGTCGTAGAGGTACCGGAGGACGCCGACCTCGAAGCTGCCCTGCGACCCGCCGCCCGACAGGACGAACGCGATCGGCTGGCGCGCGAGACGCCGGCGGAGGTTCGTCCGGGCGACGCGGACGATGCGGGAGAGGTCGAGATCCGCCACGGGGCGGGTTCCGGCCGGCTCAGACGACCTTCTCGCCGTCGCGCGAGACCGAGATCGCCTGCGTCGGGCAGCCCTGGGCCGCCAGGATGATCTTGTCCTCGGACTCGCCCGCCGGGTCGGTCACGATCGCGACCCCGTCGTCGTCGAGGTCGAAGACGCCGGGCGCCCAGAACGAGCAGTTGCCCGAACCCATGCAGACATCACGGTTGATCTCGATGGCCAGCGACATTGCGGCACCTCCGGAGGGACGACGGCGGGAGTGACCCTAGGCGCGCGGCCCCACCCGGGGCCGCTCGGATCCGGCTCGCGCGCCGGGTGGGCGGAACGGACTCAGAGCGCGGCGGCGAGCTGATCCGCGAGCTTCTGCATCGCCGCGATCGTCGCACTCTGGTCGGCCCCGGCCCCGCCGGTCGCGGTGTAGTTGAGCGCGCCGGTCTGGTTGTCCTTCACGAACTGGAGGTCGTAGTTGGCCGCACCCTCGCCGGCGGTCTTCACGTTGACGAAGGCCTTCTGCGCGCCCTTCACCTTGATGGACTTGGCGTCGGCGAAGATCTGCTCGCCGTAGAACTGCGGCCCGCCGTACACCCGGATCTGCAGCAGGTTCACCGCGATGTCGGTGGTGTCCTTCTTGTAGATGCAGACACCCTTCGGCGCGAGCTCGGAGCTGCTCGGCGCCTGCTGCTTCGCCGGGCTGCCGACCACCGTCGCCGCGTCCTCCGCGGTGATGATCGAGCAGACGTCGACCTTGGCGCCCGAGGCCGAGCCCGACGCCGGCTTCGAGGTGGTCGTGCCGCCCGAGGACTTCGAGCCGCCCGAGCTGCTGCAGGCCGCGAGCGCGGCGCAGGCGATCCCGAGCGCGGTGAGCTGCCAGAGCTTGCGGGCCATCGTGATCTCCCCCTGGTTCGACGGTCGCCGAGACCGTATTGCCCGGGACCGCCCGGGTCGGGGACCTCCCGCCGGGGCCGGCGGTACCCTCCCGGGCGTGACGGAGACGGCCGGACCGGCCCCCCGGCTGCACTGGCGCAAGAGCGCGACCCACGGGCTGCTCCCCGACCCGGAGCCCCGGACGGTCCGCCACACCCTGATCTCAGTGGACGACCACCTCGTCGAGCCGCCGGGCATGTTCGAGGGCCGGCTGCCCCGGTCCCTCGCCGACCGGGCACCCCGGGTCGTCGAGACGGCCGAGGGCCACGAGGTGTGGTCCTTCGACGGTCAGCTGTTCTTCCAGGTGGGCCTGAACGCGGTCGTCGGGCGGGACCCGCGCGACTGGAAGGTGGAGCCCACCCGCTTCGACGAGATGCGCCCGGGCTGCTTCGACCCCGACGCCCGGGTCCGCGACATGGACCTCAACGGCGTCTGGGCGGCGGTGAACTTCCCGAGCCAGATCACCGGCTTCTGCGGCTCGGTGTTCTCGCGCTGCCCGGACGCGGACCTCGGACTGGCAGTGACGCGCGCGTGGAACGACTGGTTCTTCGACGAATGGTACGGCGCCCACCCCGACCGCTTCGTGCCGATGGGGATCACCTTCCTCGGCGACCCGCTCCTCGCCGCCGACGAGATCCGCCGCAACGCGGCACGCGGGTTCACCGCGGTCACGCTGCCGGAGCAGCCGCACCGGATCGGGATGCCGTCGATCTTCTCGGGATGGTGGGACCCGGTCGTCGAGGCCTGCGCGGACACCGGCACCGTGATCTGCCTGCACGTCGGCTCCACC
>WBZN01000797.1_pt1 | contig 20973 bp, 17 predicted proteins | sample 5204281 | NCBI WGS metagenome assembly WBZN01 (sample SAMN12344347, study PRJNA552823) | activated sludge metagenome | biome: Activated sludge suspended growth; feature: Nitrification reactor; material: Wastewater; isolation source: activated sludge from nitrification reactor of wastewater... | reverse complement strand
CGACGCGCTGGAACTGGTCGGCGTGCGGCTGGGCAGCCTCACGGCAGACTTCCAGCTGCTGGTCGTGGATCGCAGCCCCGGCGTTCTGCAGGTCGACATGAGCAGCCTGCTGGCACTCGCGGGCGGGCTCCGGCAGGGCGCCGTCCTGCTCGGCTTCGTCGTTGCGCTGGCCGCCGGAGGACGGGATTTGGTCGCGCTCGGTGGCGACCTCGCCTCCAGGTTCCGCGCCGCGCCCGGTCGCGCTCTCGCCTGGTCGGCGCTGATCGCCGTGCTCCTCCTGCCTTGGCTCGTGTGGGCGCTCTACCCGCCGCACGCCTGGGACGAGACCATCTACCACCTGGTGTTCGCGCGGGCTTTTGCCGCCACGGGTGGCCTGCCGTTCCTGGATCAACTTCGCGGCCCTGTGTTCCCGCCGTTTTCCGAGCTGCTAGACGCCGCGGTTCTCTTGTTCGCCGACGACGTCGGTACGCACTGGATCTCCTGGATCGCCGCCGGCGCGACGGCCGCGATCTTGGTGGTGTGGAACGGGCGTGCGCCGCGACCGGCGCAGCTCGCCGCGGCCGCTCTCTATCTCGGCACGCCGATGGTGGTGTACCTCGCCGGAGTGGCCTACGTCGATACCCTGCTGTGCCTCTGGGTGACGGCGGCGCTCGCCGCCTGGCATCGGGCCCATGAGTCGGGCGAGCGCCGCTGGCTCTTCGTCAGCGGTGGTTGCGCCGGCGCCGCGGCGGGGGTGAAGTATCTCGGCATCTTCTTCCTCGGGTGGCTGGCCTTCGAGGTGCTCGCGCGCTGGCGAGCGGGCGCTCCCGGGAGACTCCGCGCCGTCCTCGGGTGGACCGGCGCGGCGGCGCTGTCCGGCGGGCTCGTCTATCTCAGAATCTTCGCTCTCACGGGCAATCCGATGTTCCCGTTCTATCCCGGCTTCTTCGGCTCTTCGCCGTGGCTCTACGAGCCCGTCGGGCAGGCGCCGGGGCTCTCGACCCGCCTCTACGACCTGCTGGCGCTGCCGTGGCGCAGCGTGTTCGATCGCGCGGCCGTGGGCGCCATGCCGCCGTACTCGCCGTTCTGGCTCCTCGCCCTGGCGGCCGCGATCCTCGGCCTCTGGCGAAGCTCTCGCTGGCGCTGGCCGTTCGCGATGAGCCTCGTCTACCTGCTCGTCACGCCGCCCAACGCGCGCTATCTCTTGCCCGTCGTGCCCGTGGTCGGGCTGGCGGGGCTCGACGCGATCGCCGGCGGTCTCGGCAAACTCCAGCTCTCGCGGCGATCCTGGCGCTGGCTCGCGCTCGCCCTCGCTCTGCCCGGAGTGGCGTACGCCGTCTCGCTGTGCGTTCGGCGGGGGCCGCTGCCGCTCGACGTCGCCGGTCGAGAGGCGTTTCTGGCTCGCCACCTCGAGTGCTACCCGGCGCTGTCCTATCTCAACCACACGCGGGGCGAGCGCTATACGGCGTACGGCATGCAGCTCGAGAGGCTGGCCGGTTTGGCGAGCGGGCGATGGCTGGGCGACCACTCGGGACCGACGGCGTTCGGACGCGTGGAACGGCTCGCCGCGGCGCCGGACCTCCTGGCGCGGGACCTGCGCTCGATGGGCGCCGACGTGCTGGTGGCGGCTCACGAGAACGCCTTCACGCCTGCCCAACTGGCTGGGGCGGGGCTGCGGCGGATCTACGACGACGAGCGATGCTCGGTGTGGGCGTTGGCCGACGCGTCGGCGCCCTGACGTCGCGCCCGGATCGTTTCCCGGCACCAGACTTCGAAGCGCTCCGCCACGGCCGGCCAGTCGTAGTACCGCGCCCGCAGACGGGCGCCGTTGGCCAGCCGCCGGCGCTCCTCGGGTGAGCGAAGCAGGCGGGCGATGGCGGCCGCGAGGCCCTCGGCGGTGGCGCTGCACGCGAGGCCTTCGCTGCCGTCCCGCACGACCTCGCCGACGGCGCTCTCCGGCGATTCGCAGTAGACCACCGGCACTCCGGCGGCCATGGCCTCGAGGGGAAACAGCCCGAAGCCCTCGCGCGCCGAAGGCTGCACCGCGAGCGCCGAGCCGGCGAGCGCGCGCCATAGTTCCTCGCTGGTGTCGACGAAGTCGCGAAACGTGACGCGCTCGGCGAGACCGAGGGCGGCGCTCTGCGCTTGCAGGCGAGCCTTCTCCGGACCCTCGCCGAACACCTCGAGCCGAGGCGCGAGCCCATCCTGGGCAAGCTGGTGCAGAGCGCGCAGGAGCAGATCGACGCGCTTGTGCGCGATCAGGCGTCCGGCGAAGACCAGCTCGGCTGCGCGCGGTGCCGAGGTGCAGGCGCGCTCGACGCGGCGAAGGTCGAGGCCGCAGGGAATGAGCTCGACGCTGCGACCCGAGGCCGCACGCACCCGCGCGCGAGTGAGCTCGCACGTCGCGGCCAGCGCATCGCCGCAGGACAGGGCCCGCCACTCGATCCATCGACTGACCAGGGCCGCGGCGGGGCTCATGTACTGCCGCCAGTACGGTCCCCAGTGCTCGTACCAGGTCACCGCCAGCGGGACCGCGGCGCGCCGGCAGGCTCGGCGGAGCGGGAAGAGGTGCAGGTAGAACTGGTTCGCGGTCTCGACCAGGTCGAACGAGGCGAGATCCAGCTGGCGCAGCGCGCGCACGAAGCGCAGCGTGTGCCGCACCGAGCGTCTGCCGTTCGCCGAGTACAGGCGAGTCGTCTGCCCGAGCGACCGAACGCGCACGCCGTTTTGTTCCGCGGCCTGACCGAGGCCGGCGAGCGTCACGCGATGTCCGCGCTTCGCGAGCGCCACCGCCAGCTCCGCGTTGCGCTGCTCGATGCCGCCGATGGTCGACGGGTAGAGCGTTTCGTAGAGCAGCAGCAGACGAAGCGGAGCCTGGTCGACGTCCGGCGGCATCATGAGCCCCGGACGAGCGCCGCCAACAGAGCTTCGAACCGCGTGGCCACCGCCTCCCAGTCGTACTCCTGGGCGCGCCGCCGCGCGCCGTCCGCGAGGCGCGCCCGCAAGGCGTTGTCAGCGAGCAGGGTCGCGAGCGCCTGGGCCAGGGCGGCCGGTTCGGCGCGCGCGCGCAGGCCCTCGCGACCGTCGCGCACCAGCTCTCCCACCGCGCTGGCCGGCGCCTCGCAGTAGACCACCGGCAGCCCCGCCGCCATGGCTTCGAGCGGGAAGATGCCGAAGCCCTCGCGGGCCGAGGGTTGGACCGCGACCGCGGCGCCGCCGAGCGCACGCCAGACCGCACGCTCGTCCGCGAGTCGACCGGAGAAGTGCACGCGATCGGCCACGCCGAGCGTCCGGGCGCGGTCCTCGAGCCGCCGACGCTCCGGACCGTCGCCGATGACTCGGAGCAGTAACAGGGGACCCGTGCGCGGCAGCAACGCCACGGCGTCGAGAAGCAGGTCGATGCGCTTGTGCGCCAGCAGTCGCCCGGCGGTGACGAGCGGCGGCCCGGTGGGAGCGTCGCGCGCGCACAGCGCGACCTCCTGGAACGGCAGGCCGTTCGGCACCACCGGCACGCACTCTCCCGACCGCAGGGCGGCCAGACGTCCGGCGGTGAGCTCGCTGACCGCGTTGACCGCGTCGCCCAACTGCGCCGCGACGACCTCCATGCCGGCCAGAATCCGCCAGGCGGCGCTGCCCGTGAAGCGTGCCCAATAGTCGCCCCACACCTCGTGCCACGTGACGAGCAAGGGAACGCGCCGCACGCGGCAGAGCAGGGCGAGGGGGAAGAGATGAGCGAAGGGAATGTTGGCGGCCTCGACGACGTCGAAGCGATGGAACGGCAGGCGCGTCATGGCGAGCGCGAAGCGCGCCGAATCCAGCGCCGTCCGCGAGCTGCCGTCCGAGCTGCGCGGCCCGAGCGAGATCACGTCGATGCCGGCGGTCGACGGCGGTCCGGCGCCCATGCCGGCGAGGGTCACGCTGTGACCGCGGGCGGCGAGCGCGTGCGCGAGTTGCGCGTTGCGATGCTCGATGCCGCCGATCGTCTGCGGATACAGACAGTCGTAGACCAGCGCGACGCGCAGGCGCCGCTCGCGGCCGAGGTCGGTGGCGCTGGCGGACGACGGAGCGGGCGCGGATGCCATCCGCGACTTACCGCCGCTCGAGGAGCAGCAGGCTGATCAGAAACGACGCAAACAGCGTCTGCGCGCCGATCGCCATCAACGACATGCCGACGGTGATGCCGCGCACGGCCATCAGCGCTCCCGCCCCGGCGCGCATCCAGTCGAACACGATCTTGATTTCCAGGCCGAGGCCGGCGAGGAGCAAGATCATCCCGACGAGCAGGCCGCGCTCGAGGGTGAAACGGCGCAGGAAGTCGCGCAGCCACGGGCGTGGCTTGCCGATGCCGGCGCCAGCCGAAAACGTCTTGGCCAGCAGATCGAAGACCATGAGGCTGTAACCGAGGAACATCGCGCCGGCGCCGAAGAGCAGGACGTGGAAGTCCCAGGTGTGGCCGAACAGGCGCCGCGGGCCCCCGGCCAGCAGGCCGACGGCGATCGCGCCGGCGAGCAGGAGGAGCAAGCCGGGGATCTGGAACAAGTAAGACGGCGAGAACAGGAGCATGAAGCGCACGTGACGCCAGGCGTCGCGTACCGGATGGAGCTTCGACTCGCCGGCCCGCGGGTGGTAGAGGATCGGAACCTCGCTGATGCGCAGCCCGCTCTGCAGCGCGGCGATGACCATCTCCGAAGCGAACTCCATGCCCGTCGTGCGCAGTCCCATCCGTTCGTAGGCCGACCGCGTGCAGGCGCGCAGGCCGCAGTGCGCATCGGAGACGCTGGTGCGAAACAGCAGGCGGAGCATTCCGGAAAGCACCGGGTTGCCGATCCAGCGGTTCGCCCAGGGCATGGCGCCGGGCTGGATGCCGCCCTTGAAACGCGAACCCATCACCAGGTCCGCGGCGCCCGAGCGCAAATCCGCGATCAATTCCGGCAGGCCGGAGAAGTCGTAGCTGCCGTCGGCGTCGCCCATCACCAGGATCTCGCCCCGCGCCTCCGCGAAGCCGCGCAACAGGGCCGAGCCGTAGCCCGGGCGGGGTTCGTGCACGACGCGGGCGCCGGCCGCCGCGGCGGCGGCCGCCGAGCCGTCGGTCGAACCGTTGTCGGCAACCACGACTTCCCCGGGGATCCCCATGAGCGCCAGAGCGGCGAGCGAACGCCGCACGCAGTCGACCACGCCCGCCGCCTCGTCGAGGCAGGGCATGATCACCGAGACCAACGGGGGAGGGGCCGGCGCCGCAGCGGGTGCGAGCGCGGCGGCGTCGTCGCCGTCAGCCGCTCGGGCGGAGGAGTAGGTCGATACGGTCATTTTCGGCCGCTGGAAATCTAACACGCGGCGCAGCGTGACCGGGTCCGCGGCGGGGCGGTGCAAGCGACGCGCGCCGACCCCGGACAACGGCGCCCCTGCGCTCCGTGCGATCCCGAGGGTCAACCGGACTGCGAGGCCAGGTGGTGAGCTTCCAGGCTCTCCTCGAAGAGGCTCTCGTAGGCCGCCGCGATCTTTGGCCAGGTGAAGCGGCTCTCGACCAGGCGGCGTGCGGCCTCACCGCGTGCCGCGAGGTCGGCAGCTTGCGCCAAGTCGGCCAGGGCCGCGGCGAGCGCCTCGACATCGTGCGGAGGAACCAGCGTGGCACCCGGGCAGTCGGCTAGGTCGCGCGCCATGCCGACCACCGTCGTGGTGAGCACCGGACGCCCGCAGGCCATCGCTTCGAGGATGACGAGGCCGAAGCCCTCCTGCCGCCAGTCGCGCGACGGTAGGACGAACACGTTGCAGGCGGCGAAGAAGGCGGGCAGCGCGGGCGCGGGAATGAAGCCGCGGAATTGGCTCGCGCTTCCCAATCCCAACCGCTCGGCACGCGAGCGCCAGGCGTCCAGGCCGGGGCCCGCGCCGCCGATCTCGAGCACTAGATCTACTCCGCGCCGGCGCGCCAGCGCACCCGCCTGGAGCAGATCGTCGAGGCCCTTGTATCCGTGATGCCGATCGAGCAGACCGAGGTACGCGACGCGCAGGGGCCGGGCCTCCGGCATCGGCGCCGGCGCGAAGCGCACCGCATCGACCCCCCAAGGGATGGAGACCAGCCGATCGCGCTGGCGGTCGAGGTGCGGCGTGAGGTCCGCGTACCCTGGGTTGGGGATGACGATGCGCGCCGCGCGCCGCAACGCCCGCTGCAGGGGCCATCGGTTGTACACCGCCGCCACCACGCCCTTGAGCCCCGGTCCGACGAGGTCGTTGTTGTAGGTGACGATCAGCGGCACTCCCACCTTCGCCGCGGCGCCAGCGGCGGCATCCAGCCACCAGGCGGTCGGCAGATGCGCGTGAACGACGTCAGGACGGCCGGCGACGATGGCGGCGGCGATGCCGGGCGCGAGGTGCGTGCCCCCGAGGCTGAGGCGATAGGGGAGCCGCACGACGGGGATTCCCTCGACCTCGCGCGGCGAACCCGCGGGCTGGTCGGCGCACACCACCGTCACCTGATGGCCGCGTCGCACCAGACCGCGCGACAGTTCGAGCACGGTGGTTTCGACTCCGCCCGTCGCGGGGTGGAAGCGGACCGCGACTTCGGTGATCCGCATCCGCTACTCGCGCGGCAGGCGGCGCAGGTAGAAGGCGGTCCAGAGAATCAGGGGCAGGGCGAACTTGAACGGCAGGTCCATCAAATGCGCGAGCAGACCGTAGGCGTTGCGGGCGAACTCGCCGTAGTGCTCGAGGCTGTAGTCGCCGAGCTGTGTCGCGTACGTGAACTTCACGAGCAGGAACAGCAGCCCGATGTGGAAGAAGACCGCGATCAGCACGGCCCAGCCGAGGTTGGTGAAGCGCTCGCCGTTCGGCACCGCCGGTACGGCCAGGAAGAGCGTCGCGAGCAGGAGGAGATTGAAGTGCACGTCGGTCACGCGATCGCGCTTGATGTCCTGCGTGCGCGTGCCGAAATCGGCACGGCTGGCGACCGCCCATTCGCCGTCGCGCAGCGCGAGATGCGTCTGCGCCGGGCTCTCGGTCAGACGCACCAGCCGCTCCGCGCTCACCGTCAGGAAGCGATTGTAGAAGGGAGTGATCAGCACCCAGACCACCGCCACCAGCGGCAGGATCCACGCCACGTTGCGGGCCAGCCGCAGGGCCCAATTCGATGCCGCGGAACGGTGGCGGCCGGCGCGCTCGCTCATGGCGTCAGGTGGAGGGTTCCGGCCGGATGGCGTAGCGATTGGCCCAGAAGATCCACAGCAAGACCGCGCACAGGATGACGATCGTCTGCCAGATGACGGTGTGCGAGCTTTCGAACAGCTTCGGCAGATACGCGCCGGTGAGGAACAGAGCGACCACGCGCACCAGATTGATCAGTTGAATGGCGATCGTGCCGAGCAGCAGGCCGACCGCGCGGGAGCGCCAGGTCGCGGGAAAGGACAGCACCGCGGCGAGAAAGATGATCAGGGCTTCGACGCCATTGCAGCCGTTGCGGATGTTCACCGCGAAACGGGGGCTCGTGAGCACCGTACCCGTCTGCTGCACCTGCTGGCCGAGCACGTTGAGCGCGACGCGGCTGGTGGTGGCGATGGCACCGGTGAAGGGCTCGATGACGTGGTCGTTCACCCAGTTGACCGAGATCAGCGTGAAACCGCCCCCCAGAATTGCCACGAACAGCACGAGAAAGACGATCTCTTGGCGATAGGCCCGCCAGCCCTGCTTGGTGTCCGAAGCGTCGCTTGCCATGGCGGCGCGCATCCTACGGGAAGGCACGGCGAGCGTCCAGCCGCGTCCCCGTTCGGAGCCGGCGGGCAGGTGCGGACCTCACCGCGGTTGCGCGGCGATTGGGCGCGCGCCACGGTCCGGTCCGTCGATCCAGGGGCCGCGGCTGCCGCTGGTTTGACACTGCGCGCCGCCGGACCATACGATCCTCGGGCTTCCTGGAGGCTCCCCCGTGGCCGGCAATCTGTCCGTCAAGAAGACGATTCTCGAAGGAACCGAGATGCAGCGCATCGTGCGCCGCATGGCCGGCGAGTTGGTGGAGAGGAACGGCGGCGTGGCCGACCTGGTGTTGGTCGGCATCCTGACCCGGGGTCTGCCCCTGGCCGAGGGACTGGCGGCCGAAATCGCGCGCCTGGAGGGCATCCAGGTGCCGGTGGGCAGCCTGGACATCACGCTCTACCGTGACGATCTCTCGACCATCGCGCCGAATCCGGTGGTGAAGGAGAGCCGCTTCCCGACCGCTCCGGAAGGGCGCACCATCGTGCTCTGTGACGACGTCCTGTACACCGGCCGCACCGTGCGCGCGGCGCTCGATGCGTTGCTGGACTACGGCCGCCCGAAGGCGGTACGGCTGGCGGTGCTGATCGATCGCGGGCATCGCGAGCTGCCCGTGCAGGCGGATTTCATCGGCAAGACGGTACCCACGTCGGCCTCCGAGGTCATCAAGGTGGCATTCCCGGCCACCGACGGCGGCAAGGAATTCGTACAGATCCTGGATCGTCAGGGCTGACCTCCATGGCAGCCCGCTGGAAGCGCAAGGACCTGCTCGGCATCGCCGAGCTGTCACGCGACGAGATCGAGCTCGTGCTGGACACCGCGGAGTCCTTTCGCGAGGTCGCGTCGCGGCCGATCAAGAAAGTTCCGACGCTGCGCGGCCGCACGGTCATCAACCTGTTCTTCGAGTCGTCGACGCGCACGCGTTCGAGCTTCGAGATCGCGGAGAAGCGCCTGTCGGCCGACAACATCAACTTCTCCTCCGCGGGCTCGTCGATCGAGAAGGGCGAGAGCCTGCTCGACACGGCGCTCAACCTCCAGGCGATGGCGCCGGACATCATCGTCATCCGCCACGGCCACGCGGGCGCGCCGCACATGCTCGCCAAGCGACTGTCCGCGAGCGTGATCAATGCCGGCGACGGCGCGCACGAGCATCCCACGCAAGCGCTGCTCGACGCCTTCACCATCCGCGAGCGTCTGGGGCGCATCGAGGGGCTGGCGGTGTCGATCTTCGGCGACATCGAGCACAGCCGGGTGGTGCGCTCGAACATCCATCTGCTCAACAAGCTCGGCGCCCGGGTCACGGTGGGCGGGCCGAAGACCATGGTGCCGCCGGCGATAGCGTCGATGGGCGTGCGCGTGGTGGATTCGATCGAAGACGCGGTACGGGACGCCGACGTCGTGATGATGCTGCGCATCCAGCTCGAGCGGCAGAGCCGCATGGTCTTCCCCTCGGTGCGCGAGTATGCCAAGCGTTTCGGACTCAACCGGCAGCGGCTGCAGCTCGCGCGCCCGGATGCCATCGTGCTTCACCCTGGGCCGATGAACCGCGGCGTCGAGATCGCGAGCGACATCGCCGACGGCAAGCGCTCGGTGATCCTCGACCAGGTCGCGAACGGCGTCGCGGTGCGCATGGCTGCCCTGTACCTGTGCTCGGGCGCCCACGAGGAGGCCGCGTGAGCGCCGGCACACTGGTGCGTGGCGGCCGCCTGGTGGATCCCACCCAGGATCTCGACGGTCGGTTCGACCTGCTGATCGAGGACGGCCGGGTGGCGCGGATCGACGGCCGCATCGACGCGCCGGCCGGGGCCGTGATCGTCGACGCTTCCGGTCTGATCGTGGCCCCGGGATTCATCGACATGCACGTGCACCTGCGCGAGCCCGGCCACGAGTACAAGGAGACGGTGCGGACCGGCACACTGTCGGCCGCCGCGGGCGGCTTCACCGCGGTCGCCTGCATGGCCAACACCGAGCCCGTGAACGACAACCGCTCGGTCACGGAGCACATCCTGAGCGAGGCGCGCAAGCACGGCTTCGCCCGCGTGCACCCGATCGGCGCCATCAGCAAGGGCATGAAGGGTGAAGAGCTCTCGGAGGTGGGGGAGCTCGTCGAAGCCGGAGCGGTGGCGATCTCGGACGACGGCCGGCCGGTGTCGAATGCCGAGCTCATGCGCCGCGCGCTGCTCTACGCGCAGCATTTCGGCGTACGTGTCATCCAGCACGCGCAGGATCTCGACCTCACGGCCGGCGGCGTCATGCACGAGGGCGAGGTCTCGGTATGCTGCGGCCTGGCCGGTATCCCGCGCGCCGCCGAGGACGTGATGGTGGCGCGCGACCTGATCCTGCTCGAGGACAACGGCGGTAAGTACCACGTGGCGCATCTGTCGACCGTGCGCAGCCTGGACCTGGTCCGCCAAGCGAAAGCCCGTGGTCTCGACGTCACCTGCGAAGTGACCCCGCACCACCTGCTGCTCACGGATCGCACGGTGCTCGAGAGCGGCCTCTCGACGGACGCGAAAATGAATCCGCCGCTGCGCTCGTCCGGTGACTGCGCGGCGTTGATTCAGGGGCTGTGTGACGGCACCGTCGACGCCATCGCCACCGATCACGCGCCGCACCACCCGGACGAGAAGCTGCGCTCCTTCCAGGACGCGCCGTTCGGCATCGTCGGGCTCGAGACCGCGCTGGCGCTCTGCGTCGACCGCCTGGTGCTGCCGGGAGTGCTGCCGCTGCGGCGCCTGGTGGAGCTGCTTTCGTGCGGGCCGGCGCGAGCGCTCGGGGTTGCCGGCGGCACGCTTGCGATCGGCGCGGTCGGCGACGTGACGCTGTTCGACCTCGACGGTACGACGCGCGTGGACGTCGCGCGGCTGCGCAGCAAATCGCGCAACACGCCGTTCGCGGACTGGACACTGCGCGGAGCCGCGGTCGGGACGCTCATCGGCGGACGGCGCATCGAGCTGCCGCCCATCTGACCATGTACGAGGAGTTGGTCGACACCGCGATCGCCGCGGCGCGAGGCGGCGGCGAGATCCTGCGGCGCTACTTCGGCAGCGCCGATCTCGACGTGCGCACCAAGAGCGAGAACGATTTCGTGACGCGCGCCGACGGCGAGAGCGAGCGCTGGATCGTCGATTTCCTGCGCGCGCGATTTCCCGACCACGCCGTGTTGGGCGAGGAGGGCGGACTGCAGGGCGGTACCGGCGAGTGGCAGTGGATCCTCGACCCGCTCGATGGCACCACGAACTTCCTGCAGGGATTGCCGATCTTCTGCGTTTCGATCGCCTGCCGCCGGGGAGGTGAGACGGTCGCGGGCGTGGTCTTCGAGCCGCTCTCGGGTGCCTTGTACTCGGCGGCGCGCGGGTCCGGTGCCTATCGCGGCGGTGAGCGTCTGCGCGCTTCCAGGCGCCAGGGCTTGAACGGCGCGTTCCTCGCCACAGGCTACCCGTTTCGGGCCAAGGCCGCTCTCGACGTCTACCTGTCGGTTTTTCGCGAAGTCTTCCTGCAGGCTCGCGCGGTTCGCCGGTGCGGTGCCGCGGCGCTCGATCTGGCCTACGTCGCGGCCGGCGTGTTCGACGGCTTCTTCGAGTTCCGTCTCTCGCCCTGGGACATCGCGGCCGGAGCCTTGCTCATCGAGGAAGCCGGGGGGGCGCTGTGCGATCTCGACGGCGGAGACGCGTACCTGCGGACCGGGAACCTGCTGGCCGGCGCTCCAGGAGTCCTCGGCGAGCTACGGGCGGCGGTGAACGTCCACGCGGTCGAGGCGACGGTGGATCGGGCGGCGCCGCCGGCGACCGCGGTGGGTTCGCAGCACTTCTAGCGTTCGACTCCGGATTCGGCGGCGCGTTGGACCTCGTCTACAAAGAGCTGCAGATCCACAGCCCGAGCTCGCGGCGCAGCGTGCGCTACGTCAAGCTCACGCCGTGGCGGATCCGCACGGCCGCGGCGGTGCTCGTGCTCTGGGTGCTCGCCCTGCTGTTCGCCCTCGCGGTGAGTCCGCGGGTGGTCGGCGGAGTGCTCGGCTTCCGCGAATACGCCGGCCTGCAGAGCGAACGCGCGACGCTCGGCACCCGCCTGCGCGGACAGGTCGATGAGCTCTCGCGAGTGGCGACGGACGCCGAGGGCGCGCGCCGAACCCTCGTCAAGCTGCACCTCGCCTACGGTCTGCGCGTGCCGCGCAAAGCCGCCGTGCCGCAAGCCCCGTCGGCAGGCGTGTCGACGGCGGTGTCACCGGCGGCGCCGGGGGCTATCTACGCCGACACCGTCGAATACGGTCGCTCCCTGCTCGAAAAGACCGGCCAGGAGCTGACCGCGCTGGCCGGCCTGTTCGACGCGGTCGAGACGTACGAGGCGGGGCACCGCGCCGAGATCGCCAGCGTGCCCGCCGCCTGTCCCCTGCGCGGACCGGATTTCGTCCTGGTCAGTCCGTTCTCGATCCGCCGCTCGCCGTTCACGCAGGAGATGGAGTTTCACGCCGGCATCGATCTCGCCGCTACCGCCGGCACTCCCGTGCGATCCCCGGCGGAAGGCGTGGTGGCGTACGCCGGCCGTTTTCCGATCAGCTCGGAGGCCACCTGGTGGCGCTTCGGCACGGTGGTGATGGTCCGCCACTCAGCCGGCTTCGTCACTATCTATGGCCATCTGGACGAGTCGCGGGTGAGCGCGGAGCAACGCGTACACCGCGGCGACGTCCTCGGCACGGTGGGCAACAGCGGCTGGAGCGCGAGCCCCCATCTGCACTACGAAGTCCGGATCCCCGGCGCGTCGGGCTGGCGACCGATCGATCCGCGGCTGTTCATCCTCGATCACCACTGGGACGACGAGGAGGAAGTCCTGGCGAAAGGCCGGCACGGCCCGGCCGCCGGGACGTTCGAAGCGCTACCGCCCTCGGTACGCTGAGATGTCTAGAGCCCGGTGACGCGGACGACTTCTTCGAAGGTGGTCAAGCCTTCGGCGAGCTTGCGCAGCGCGGACTGCCGCAGGGTGCGCATGCCGTTCTTCACCGCCTCGCGCTTGATCTCGGCGGCATCGGATCCGGTCACGATCAGGTGCTTCACGCCTTCGTCGATCGGCAGGATTTCGAAGATGCCGCTGCGGCCCAGGTAGCCCGTGGTGCGGCACTCGTGACAGCCCTGACCCTCGCGCACCTTGACGCGCTTGCCTTCGGGCACCGCCAGGCGGAGCGTCGCGACTTCCTCCGGCGTGAGGTAGCGGTCGGTCGGGCAGCTGTTGCAGATCTTTCGCACCAAGCGCTGGGCCATCGAGCCGATCAGCGTCGAGCTGATCAGGAAGCGCTCGATGCCGAGATCGACCAGCCGCGAGATCGACGACGCCGCATCGTTGGTGTGTAGGGTGGAGAACACCAGGTGGCCGGTGAGCGCGGCCTGGATCGCGTACTGTGCGGTCTCGGCGTCGCGGATCTCGCCGATCATGATGATGTCCGGGTCCTGGCGCAGGATGTGGCGCAAGGCCGACGCGAAGGTGATTCCGACCTTGGTCTGCACCGAGGTCTGGTTGAACTCGTCGTACACCATCTCGATCGGGTCTTCGATGGTGGTGATGTTCTGCTCCCGGTTCGAGATCGCCTTGAGCGCCGAGTACAGGGTGGTCGTCTTGCCGCTACCGGTCGGACCGGTCACCAGAATGATGCCGTGCGGCCGGCTGATGAAGTCGTTGAACACCTCCAGCTCCTCGGCGTAGAAGCCGAGGTTCGAGAGGTCCTGCATGACCACCTGCGGATCGAAGACGCGCATCACGATCTTCTCGCCGAACGCGACCGGCAGGGACGAGACGCGCAACTCGATCTCGCGGTCGTTGCGAGTGGTCTTCACGCGCCCGTCCTGCGGGCGGCGTTTCTCGGCGATGTCGAGGCGCGACATGGCCTTGATGCGGCTGGTGACCGCGGCGTGGACCACCTTCGGCATCTTCTGGATGTCGTGCAACACGCCGTCGATGCGAAAGCGGATCAGGCTGTGGTCGCGCTTGGGCTCGATGTGGATGTCGCTCGCGCGGGTGTCGAAAGCGTGCTGGAGCATGAACTCGACCGCGTTCACGATGTGCTGATCGCTGGACTCGATCTCGGTCTCGTTCTTCATGCGAACGAGTTGCTCGAGATTGCCGAGGTCGATGCCGGCCGTGAGGTCGCGCTCGGCGCGCTTCACCGAATGGCGCAGACCGTAGAACTCGGTCAACCCCTTGAGGATGTCGGGCTCCGAAGCGACCACCAGCTCGAGGTCGCGCCCGGCCATGCGGCGGAAGGAGTCGATGCCTTCGATGTCGTACGGATTGGCCAGCGCCACGCGCAGCTTGCCGCCCACCGAGTCGATGGGCAGCATGCGATGCCGGCGCGCGAACGGGCGCGAGGTCTTCGATTCGATGAGGTCGGCGTTCAGGCTCAGCGTGTCGATGCGCACCACCGTGAGGCCCGCGTCGGTGGCGATCGCCTGAGCCACGTCCGCCTCGGAGAGCGAGCCGCCGCCCTTGGCGTTGGGGAACTTCAGACCCTCGATGATTTCGTAAGCGATCGCCCGCTGTTCGTAGGCGCGCGGCGAGCGCAGGTGCTTCGGGAGCTGCCGCGCCTCTTTCTTGATCTGCTCGCCCTGGATCGCGGTGATGTATCCCTGGCGGACCAGAACGTCGGCGACCAACTCGGGGGAGAGCAACATCGGCATAAGTGTAGCGGATCGACGCCGCAACCAAGCGCGAACCGAGGTCACGCCCCACCTTGACCAACCGCCGCGCGCTGCGCGGCTGCGGCGCGGCCCGGAGCGCGCCGCTGGGCCAGCTCCACCGCGGTGCGGCCTGCGGACTCCCGCGATGGCGGCGACTGGGGGCCGGGGTCTGCGGTTCGGCCCGACCGCTACAATGTCCGTTCTGAGTCTCCAGCGATGGCATCGTCCGTGAGCACTTCCGGCCTGGTTCTGGGAGCCGCGCTGTTCTGGTCCGGGTTGGACTGGAGCCGCAAGACGCTCTCCAGCCGCCTGGCTCCCGAGCCCCTGCTCGTGGGCTTGGCGGCGGCGCCCCTGCCGCTGTTCGTGGCCTGGTATTTCCTGGCCGGCGGTGGCGCGCCGCAATCCAGCTACTGGCTGCCGGCGCTCTGCTCGGTGGCGCTCAACGTACTCGCCAACGCGGCGTTCCTGCGGGCGATGGCGATCGCGCCGCTGTCCGTCACCATTCCCCTGTTGTCTCTTACCCCCGCCTTTACGGCTCTGCTCGCCGTGCCGCTGCTCGGCGAGCGCCCCACTCTGCTGCAGACGGGCGGCATCCTGGCGGTCGTGATGGGCGCTTTTCTCATCAACCTGCAGCCCGGAGAATCGCCGCGCGCCATCGTGCACGCGTTTCGGCGCGAACGCGGCGCGGTGCTGATGGCGTGCGTGGCCCTGCTGTGGTCGCTGGCCTTGCCGCTCGACAAGCTGTCCGTTTCACGTGCGCCGGCGCCGTTGCACGCTGCAATGCTGAATGGGGGGGTAGCGGTGCTCGTGGCGCTGCGTCTCGCGTTCGCCGGGCGGCTCGGCGAGCTGGGCGGTCTGCGGCGCGTCGGGCCCGCGCTCGGCACGGCCCTGCTGTGCAGCTTCGCGGGTCTCGGATTGCAGCTGGTGGCGATCCAGCGCGTGCCCGTGGGTGCGGTCGAGACGGTCAAGCGCGGCGTGGGCTCGGCGATGGCGCTCGCCGTCGGGCGCGCCGTGTTCGGAGAGCGTTTGCCCGTGGCGCGCGTCGCCGCGGCCACGTTGATGGCGACCGGCGTGGCGGCGATCCTGATATAGCTGGACGGTATCGCCGAGGGGCGTGGCGGACATGCGGAGGCTGAGATGACGAAAGACGCTGCACGCCGGGCGAGCTCCCGGTCCACCGGCTGGCGACTGACCCTGTGGTTGTTGCTCCTCGCGAGCCTCGCAGCGTACGCGTTGTTCCGCAGCCGGATCGCGCCGGCGGCCTCGGAGCTCGGGCCGAAGTCGCGGGTCGCCGAGCGGCTGGGGGAGCTGCGCCTGCCGCCCGGATTCGTCGTGTCGATCTTCTCGGACCACGTTCCGGACGCGCGCTCGATGGCGGTTAGCCCGGCCGGGACGGTGTTTATCGGTACGCGGACCAGCAAGGTGTACGCCCTGCGCGACGAGGACCATGACGGTAGCGCGGACCGTGTGATCACGATCGCCCGCGGTCTGCATGCGCCGAACGGCGTCGCCTTTCACGACGGCTCGCTGTATGTCGCCGAGATCTCGCGCATCCTGCGCTACGACGACATCGAGAACCATCTGGATCATCCGCCGGCGCCGGTCGTGGTGTACGCGGGGTTTCCCTCGGAGGAGCACCACGGGTGGAAGGTGATCCATTTCGGACCCGACGGCAAGCTCTACGCCCCGGTCGGGGCGCCGTGCAACGTCTGCCTGCGACCGGAACCCGTGTTCGCGGCCATGCACCGCATGAACCCCGACGGCAGCGGCGTCGAGCTCTACGCGAGCGGCATCCGCAACACCGTCGGCTTCGACTGGCATCCGAAGACCCAAGAGCTCTGGTTCACCGACAACGGGCGGGACTGGCTGGGGGACGACGGACCGCCCGACGAGCTCGACCACGCGCCGCGCCGCGGGCTGCACTTCGGATTCCCGTTCTGCCAGGGCGGAGACCTGAGCGACCCCGAGTTCGGCAGCCAGCGGCCGTGCTCGGCGTTCGAACCGCCGGTGCAGAAGCTCGGCGCCCACGTGGCATCGCTGGGCATGCGGTTCTACACCGGGACCATGTTTCCGCCCGAGTACCGCGGGCGGATCTTCATCGCCGAGCATGGATCTTGGAACCGGTCGACGCCGGTGGGGTACCGGGTGACGATGGTGACGCTGGACGGCAATCGATCCATCGGCTACGAACCGTTCGTCGAAGGTTGGCTTCGGAGCGGGGAAGCCTGGGGCCGGCCGGTGGATGTCCAGCAGCTCGGCGATGGTTCTCTGCTGGTCTCCGACGACTTCTCCGGGGTGCTCTACCGGATCGCGTACAAAGCGCGCTAACCTACCGCCGAGCCATGCTTTTTCGAGGGGAGGCGGGACGATGAGGAATGTGGTCACCGCGGTTCTGGGCGGCGGGCAGGGCAGCCGCTTGTGGCCTCTCACCCGCGAGCGCGCCAAGCCGGCCGTGCCGGTGGGCGGCAAGTTCCGGTTGATCGACATTCCGATCAGCAACAGCCTCCATGCGGGCATCGACCGCATTTACGTCCTGACGCAATTCAACAGCGCCAGCCTGCATCGGCACATTGGCCAGAGCTACCGCTTCGACGTCTTCAGCGGCGGGTTCGTGCACATCCTCGCGGCCGAGCAGGGCATGACGAAGCGCGACTGGTACCAGGGCACGGCCGACGCCGTGCGCCAGAACCTCCACCAGCTGACCGAGATGCACCCGAGCGAAGTGCTGGTGCTGTCGGGCGACCAGCTCTACCTCATGAAGATGGAAAACTTCGTCGCCAACCACCGCTCCCGCCGCGCGCACATCAGCATCGCGGTGAAGCCGGTACGGCGTGAGGACGCGATGGGTTTCGGCATCATGCGCGTCGACAGCGACGGGCGCATCGTGGAGTTCGTGGAGAAGCCCACGCATGCCGACGTCCTCGATCGCCTGACCGCCGACGAGCGCACCATGCGCGCCCTCGACCTGCCCTTCGAGCCCGGCCTGCTGCTCGCCAGCATGGGTATCTACGTCTTCCAGACCGGGGTGCTCTCGGAGCTGCTGCTCGGCACGACGCAGCCCGATTTCGGGCGCGACATCATCCCTGCCGCGATCCACGACTATCGCGTCTGTGCTTTTCCGCACAGCGGCTATTGGCGTGACATCGGCACCATCCCGCACTTCCACCAGGCCAATCTGGAGCTCGCGGCACCGGTCCCGCCACTCGACCTCTACGACCCGAAGCGGCCGATCTTCACCCATGGACGCTTCCTGCCGGGAACGAAGATCAACCACTGCGCGGTGGATCGCTCCATTCTCTGCGAGGGCAGCATCATCTCGGGCAGCCGCATCAGCGAGTCGATCATCGGCATCCGTGCCATGGTGCGGGACGGTGCGGTGGTCGAGCGTTCGGTAGTGATGGGGCAGAACTCCTACGCCGCGTTTTCTGCCTCGGCCACCGGGGAGGTGGCGATGGGCATCGGCCGCAACTGCCAGATCCGTGGCGCCATCATCGACTTCAACGCCCGCATCGGCGATGGCGCGCAGCTGCTGAACGAGGCCGGCGTGCAGCACGCCGACGCCGACAACTACTGCATCCGCGGCGGCATCATCGTGGTCCCCCGCGACGCCACCATTGCCCCGGGAACGGTGATCTGACGATGGCGGACGCGTTGCGCATCGCCCTGGTGTCGGCCGAGGCGGCACCGTTCGCCAAGACCGGCGGGCTCGGCGACGCGGTATCGGGTCTGACGCGCTTCCTGGCGCGCGCCGGGCACGATGCGCGCCTGATCCTGCCGCTGTATTCGAGCATCGATACCGCGAACCAGGGCTTCGAAGTCGTCGACTTCGCCCGCGACGTGCCGGTGGATTGCGGCGGCCAGCGACTGCAGTTCACGCTGGTGACGGCGCCGCTGCCGGGCGGACCGCCGGTGTACTTCATTCACTGCCCGCCGCTCTACGACCGTTCGTCCATCTATACCGGCGGCGTCGACGATGCCCTCCGCATGGCGTTCCTGACGCGCGCGGCCATCGAGACCTGTCAGCGCATGGGTTGGGCGCCGCACGTCTTCCACTGCAACGACTGGCACACGGCATTGCTGCCGGCGTACCTGCGCGGCCCCTATGGATGGGACGGTCTGTTCGCGGCAACGCGGGTGCTGCTCACGGTCCACAACATCGGCTACCAAGGAGTGTTCTCGTCGTCGGTACTGCAGGACCTCGGTCTGGACGGTGAAGTCGGCCGCCTGCCGCAGGAGGACATCGCCGCCGGTCGGCTGAATTTCCTCAAGACCGGCCTGGTGCTCGCCGACCGCCTTTCGACGGTGAGCCCCACCCACGCGCGCGAGATCCAGACCGCCGAGTACGGCTCGGGGCTGGAAGGGTTGCTGCGCTATCGCGCCGACGCTCTCACCGGAATCCTGAACGGCGTCGACGGCGAGGACTGGGATCCGGCGACGGACCCGCTGATCGCGCACCGCTACGACGCGCATAGCCTGGAGAACAAGGTCCGCAACAAGGAGGACCTCCTGCACAGCGTGGGTCTCGGTTTCCGGCGCGAGACCCCGCTGGTAGGCCTGGTGTCGCGGCTCACCAAGCAGAAAGGCGTCGAGCTGTTGCGCGACACGCTGCCGTGGTTCCTGGCCAACTACGACATGCAGTTCGTGGGCGTGGGCAGTGGCGAGCGCGAATACGAGGAACTGCTCGGACACATCGCCATCACGCACCCGGGACGGGCGTACTTCCATCGCGGCTACGACAACCGCCTGGCGCACTGGGTCGAAGCCGGCAGCGACATCTTCCTCATGCCGTCGTTGTACGAGCCCTGCGGGCTCAACCAGATGTACAGCCTCAAATACGGCACCGTGCCCGTGGTGCGCAAGACCGGCGGGCTCGCCGACAGTGTGCGCAACTACGACTGGGAGCGCGGCGAGGGCACGGGATTCGTCTTCGAGGACTACTCGCACGAAGGCCTGGGCTGGGCGCTCGGCGCGGCGCTCGAAACCTGGCGTCACCCGGAAGCGTGGACCGGCCTGGTCCGGCGGGGCATGGCCGAAGATTTCTCCTGGGACCGGCAGGGCCTGCAGTACGTGGATTTATACCGTCGGATGTACGCCGAGTAGCGGGACCGCGCTACGTGAAGCTGCTGCGCGTTCCGCCGGCAGGAGGTGCAATCGCCGAACGCAACGGCGATCGCAGAAGCGAGCTACCTTGCGCCGCGGTCGCCGGCGGCCGGCCAGCGTCGCTGCAAGTCGCGGGACACTGCCAGATGCGCCAGGAACTCGGCCATCGAGTCGCCGCCGATCTTCTCGAGCAGGGCGTCCGCGAGCACCAGGGCCACCATCGACTCGGCGATCACGCCGGCGGCCGGAAGAGCCGTCACATCGCTGCGCTCGTACTGCGAGGTCGCCGGTTGCAAGTCGTCGAGGTCGACACTCGGCAGTCCGGTGCGCAGCGTGGCGATCGGCTTCTTGTATGCCGTGATGACCAGATCCTCGCCGTTGGTGATGCCGCCTTCGAGGCCACCGGCGCGATTCGTCGGACGAATCCAGCGACCTTGGTCGTCGCGCGCGATCGCGTCGTGCGCCAGGCTGCCCGGACCGCGGCTGGCGGCGATCCCGGCGCCGATCTCGACCGCCTTCACGGCCGGCACGGACATCACCGCCTGCGCCAGGCGGCCGTCGAGCTTCTCGTCCCAGTGAACGTGCGAGCCGAGACCGATCGGCACGTTGTGCGCGATCACGGTGACCGCGCCGCCGAGGGTGTCGCCACGCTCCTTCGTCTCGTCGACCAACCTGACCATCGCGGGCTCGAGGTCCCGACGGATCGCGCGCAGCGGTGAAGTCTCGTCCACCTGCAGGAGGTCGCTCCAGGTCGGATCGGGGAGGTCGTTGCCGATCGGACCGAGGGCGCGCACGCCGCTCCTGATCTCGACGCCGGCTTCGCGCAGCAGCATGCGCGCAAAGGCGCCGGCGGCGACGCGAGCGGTCGTCTCCCGAGCCGAGGCGCGCTCCAGGATGTCGCGCAGGTCCTGCCGGTCGTACTTGATACCGCCTGCGAGGTCGGTGTGTCCGGGCCGAGGCGCGTGCACGCGGCGGGCTTCGGTCTTCGCCGGATCCAGGGTCTGTGCGTGCATGACCCCCGTCCAGTTGGCGTAGTCGCGATTCGCGATCCACAAGGCGACGGGCGAGCCGAGGGTCTCGCCGCCGCGCACGCCGCCCTGGATCTCCACGGTGTCGCGTTCGATTTGCATGCGGCGGCCGCGACCGTAGCCGTGCTGGCGGCGGGCGAGGTCTCCGGCGAGCACCGCCAAATCGACCCGCAGGCCGGCGGGAAATCCCTGCAGGATGGCGGTAAGGCCGGGCCCGTGGCTCTCGCCGGCGGTAGTCAAACGAAGTCGGCGCATGAGTGCCGCGAAATCTAGCACGCCGATTCGGCGCCTCGCGGCGCTGCGGCAGGTGGATCTCGGTCAGTCGCTGCCCGCAAGTCGTGCGAAGGGCTCGCGCAACGCCTCGGGCGTCCGGCAGGGCCGGCCGGTCGAGCGCTCCACCCAGACGTGCTCGGTCGTACCCGTGGCGCAGGTGCCCGCGCCGCGCACGACAGAATACGCGAAGC
>WBZN01000795.1_pt1 | contig 21041 bp, 11 predicted proteins | sample 5204281 | NCBI WGS metagenome assembly WBZN01 (sample SAMN12344347, study PRJNA552823) | activated sludge metagenome | biome: Activated sludge suspended growth; feature: Nitrification reactor; material: Wastewater; isolation source: activated sludge from nitrification reactor of wastewater... | reverse complement strand
GGAAAAACTCCTATGGAGACTTTGCTCAGTGGGAAAATGATTTGGAACAGCAAAAATCTGAACCAAATCTAATCTGACAGACATCCAATCAATTCGGTAACTGTACGATCTGATCTGAGCTAGTACAACTTAGGGGAAGTGGGGTCTCTCTTGCGCCGGTAACCCGGCGGTGCAGCGTATTGGCACATCTTCTTGACAGTCTTGCGGTGAATTCCAAAATATCGCGCAACTTCACGCTCACTTCTACCTTCCACCATCACCGCTCGTCGAATCTTTATATATTGTTCCACTGTATACATCCTTCATCACCTTTCACTTCTTGCTCATCGCATCAGCTTACAGGCGTAAGACTTGGTACACTTTTATTCCGCGATTGCCGCAAAATTTAGTGCGCCTCAGTGGTACATTTTTACACCGCTATTTACACCTCCCACTTAATCAGGGCATCAATCTTCATCAACACGCCATCTAGCTTCAATCGTTCTGCCAATTCCAGTGTTCCAAAACTCATTTGCATCTTTTGCTCCAACTGTTTTCTAACAGCCTCTATTTTAGTTGGTTATTGCACTGGCAGGGGAAGCTGTGCAGGGGTCTTAATAATACACGACTTATTTAGCTTATCTTGAATAGCAATTAGTCATTAAGTCATCGGGTATAATGAAGATTCCTTATGCTTTGTTAATTTTCTACGCTATGACTCATCATCGTTCCACATTACTCGAAAACTTACTGAATCAACGTATCTTACTGCTCGATGGGGCAATGGGAACCATGATTCAGAACTATAAATTAACTGAAGCAGATTATCGTGGAGCACGTTTTGCGGATTACCCCTATGATTTAAAAGGAAACAATGATTTATTGACACTAACGCAACCTGACATCATTCGTTCGATCCACAGCGAATACCTTAAGGCCGGTGCTGATATCATTGAAACCAATACATTCAATTCAAACGCGCCCTCCATGGCGGATTATCATATGGAACAGTTGGTTTATGAGCTTAATGTTGCTGGTGCAAGATTGGCGCGTGAAGAAGCTTCGGCATTTGAACGAAAAAACCCCGAGCATCCCCGCTTTGTCGCAGGCGTAATCGGACCAACAACCAAAACAGCGTCGATCTCACCTGATGTCAACGACCCCGGTTTTCGTTCTATCACTTTCGATCAATTAGTTGAAAATTATTCGGAGTCAATTCGGGGCTTAGTAGACGGCGGAGTCGATATTCTGCTTGTTGAAACGATTTTTGATACCTTAAATGCCAAAGCAGCGTTATTCGCGATCGATCAATTCTTTGAGCAACATCATATTCGACTACCGATCATGATCTCCGTGACCATTACTGATGCATCGGGTCGTAATCTCTCTGGACAAACACCTGAAGCTTTCTGGAATGCGGTACGACATGCCCAACCTCTGTCGGTGGGTATCAACTGCGCGTTAGGAGCTGAGTTAATGCGCCCCTATGTGGAAGAACTTTCCAATGTGGCTAATGTTTATACGAGTACGCATCCTAATGCAGGGCTGCCTAATCCATTATCTGAAACGGGCTATGACGAATCTCCAGAATATACCGCCAGCTTGATCAAAGAATTCGCTCAATCTGGGTTTGTCAATATTGTAGGGGGATGCTGCGGTACGACACCTGCGCATATTCAAGCTATCGCTCAAGCAGTAAAACATATTCCCCCCAGAAAAATACCGGATCTTCCTAAAAAGTTACGCTTATCGGGCTTGGAGCCACTTAATATTGGCGATGAATCATTATTTGTCAACGTAGGTGAGCGTACCAACGTAACAGGCTCGAGAGCGTTCGCGCGACTCGTCTTGAATGATAACTACACTGAGGCACTCAATATAGCGCGGAATCAGGTCGAGAATGGCGCTCAAGTGATTGATATCAATATGGATGAAGCTATGCTCGATTCTCAAAAAGCAATGGTAACATTCCTCAACTTGGTTGCAGCCGAACCAGATATCAGCCGTGTACCCATAATGATTGATTCCAGCAAATGGTCAGTCATTGAAGCTGGCTTGAAATGTGTTCAGGGTAAGGCGATCATCAATTCGATTAGCTTAAAAGAGGGTGAGGCAGAATTTATCCAACACGCTCGATTAGCAAAGCGTTACGGTGCTGCTGTCATCGTCATGGCATTTGATGAGAAGGGGCAAGCCGACACTAAAGCACGCAAAATTGAAATCTGTACCCGGTGCTATCGAATCCTAGTTGATCAAGTTGGATTCCCTCCTGAAGATATTATCTTCGATCCCAATATTTTTGCGGTTGCTACCGGAATTGATGAGCATAATAATTACGCGCTTGATTTTATAGAGGCGACACACGCAATAAAGCAATTCCTACCCTATGTCAAAGTTAGCGGTGGTGTTTCCAATGTTTCGTTCTCATTCCGAGGAAATGAGCCTATTCGAGAAGCAATTCATACTGCATTCCTATATCACGCTATTCAGGCGGGAATGACCATGGGCATTGTTAATGCAGGTCAGCTTGGTGTTTATTCAGATATCCCTAAAGAACTATTAGATAACGTAGAAGATGTACTACTCAATCGGCGCCCCGATGCAACCGAACGACTTGTAAGTTTTGCAGAAAACTTCAAGGGACAGAAAAAAGAACAAATCGAGGATCTTTCCTGGCGTAATGAACCAGTACGTCAACGCTTAGCACATGCCCTGGTTAAAGGTATCAGCACTTACATCGAAGAAGATACTGAAATCGTTAGACAAGAAATCGCTAGCAAAAAAGGACGCCCTATCGAGGTTATTGAGGGTCCTCTCATGGAAGGCATGAATGTGGTAGGCGACCTATTTGGTGCTGGAAAAATGTTCTTACCGCAAGTTGTTAAATCAGCACGAGTCATGAAACAAGCAGTTGCATATTTACTTCCCTATATTGAAGCAGAGAAAAAAAGCTCGGGCGATAATCGCCCCAAAGGAAAAATTGTTATTGCAACCGTTAAAGGTGATGTCCATGATATCGGGAAAAATATCGTAACGGTCGTACTGCAGTGCAATAACTACGAAGTAATTAATATGGGCGTTATGGTTCCCAGTGCCCAGATCTTGGAGACTGCGCGCCGTGAAAACGCTGATATCATCGGCTTATCTGGACTCATTACCCCCTCTCTGGAGGAAATGGCCCATGTTGCCAAAGAAATGGAACGTGAAGGCTTCAAAATTCCACTATTAATTGGAGGAGCAACCACCTCTCGCGTTCATACCGCTGTTAAGATCGCCCTCCATTATAGTGAAGTAACCGTTTGGGTACCCGATGCCAGTCGAGCAGTAGGAGTTTGTAGTCAATTAATGTCCCAAGATCAGCAGGCCGCCTATAAAGCGGAAATCAAAGCGGAACACGAAAAAATCCGAATACAACAAAAGAATAAAAAAGGCCCAACTCAACTGCTCACACTCGAAGAAGCGCGCAGCAATGCTTTTAAAACAGATTGGAACAACTACGTTCCACCCAGTCCAAGTTTTATCGGTATTAGAACCTTGAATCACTACCCACTTGAATCATTGGTTCCCTATATCGATTGGACACCTTTTTTTCAAGCCTGGGAATTATCAGGTCGTTATCCCGCCATCCTCGATGATGAAATTGTAGGTGAGGCTGCTAGAAATTTGTACCGCGATGCACAAACCATGCTGAAAAAAATTGCAGATCAAAAATGGTTAGCTGCTAATGCAGTTATTGGTTTATTTCCTGCCAATTGTGTCAATTTTGATGATATCGAAATTTATGCAGATCGATCACGCAGTAAAGTACTCATGACATACCATACACTGCGTCAGCAAACAATCAAACCGGCAGGCCGACCCAATTTAGCATTAGCCGATTTTATTGCCCCCAAAGAAACCGGTATTATCGACACAATTGGCTTATTTGCTGTAAGTGCTGGTTTCGGTATTGATGAGCGTGTTAAAGCGTTTGAAGCAGCACATGATGATTACAGTGCTATTATGCTCAAAGCACTGGCAGACCGCTTAGCTGAAGCATTTGCTGAGCATATGCATGCTCGAGTTCGTCGAGAATTTTGGGGGTATGCAAAAGATGAATCACTCGGTAATGAGCAACTCATTGATGAGGCTTATCAAGGAATTCGACCTGCGCCCGGTTATCCTGCCTGCCCTGATCACACGGAGAAAGGACCGTTATTCAACTTACTTGAAGCGGAAAAGCGGGCTGGTATTATTATTACAGAATCTTTTGCAATGGTGCCAACTGCAGCTGTTTCAGGTTTTTATTTTGCTCATCCCGAATCAGACTATTTCGCCGTTGGAAAAATAGGCAAAGATCAAGTAGAAGACTATGCGAAACGAAAAAGCTGGTCACTCAGCGAAACCGAAAAGTGGCTAGCTCCAATCTTAAGCTATGAGCGATAAAACCGCGGACAGGCACGCTCGCGGCCTAAATCCGCACACTCATTTTATCCATACCAAAGTTGCTTAATTTTGCGAGCACGCGACTTGCCATATTTTTTAAAGGTACGACCTCATCTGTTGCGCCTATCTCAATTGCAGCTTTGGGCATACCGAATACCACACAACTTGCTTCATCCTGGGCAAAGTTATAAGCGCCCGCCTTCCGCATTTCAAGCATCCCTGCAGCCCCATCTTTACCCATCCCTGTCAGAATAACCCCGATCGCATTTTTACCTGCATACGTTGCCGCTGAGCGAAATAAAACATCAACCGAAGGCCGATGTCGATTCACAGGTTCTGATTGACTAAGCTCTGTCACATAATTAGCACCGCTCCGCTTTAGTAACAAATGCGAATGACCGGGCGCAATAAAAACATGTCCTGGTAAAATTCTCTCACCACCCTGTGCTTCTTTAACTGAAATTTTGCAAAGGCTATTCAATCGATTTGCAAATGATTTAGTAAATGTCTCAGGCATATGCTGGGCAATCAATATACCCGGCATATCAGGAGGTAAATTAACTAAAAAATCTTTTAATGCTTCAGTTCCCCCAGTCGAAGAGCCTACGATAATTAATTTTTCAGTTGAATAGATACGATTAATTCCAGACGCAGAAGAAGTTATTTGATTCATGTCGGTTGGCACAGCTGTTGGTCTCTTAACTTGTGCTGAAGCAGCCATACGAATTTTATGCGCGATTTCTTCACTATATGACTGCAGTTCACTCGCAACATCAACCTTCGGTTTAGAAACAAAATCGATCGCACCAAGCGCTAACGCCTCCATAGTTGCCTCAGCACTCTTTTCAGTAAGTGTAGAAATCATGATGACCGGCATGGGTCGTAAGCGCATCAGCTTTTCCAGAAACTCAAGGCCATCCATTTTAGGCATTTCGATATCCAGCGTTAATACATCAGGATTTAAGCGGCGGATCATTTCACGGGCAATGAGTGGATCGGGCGCTGTACCTATTACTTCCAGATCCTCATGGCTATTAATCATGCTCGAAAGTAGATTTCTAACCAAGGCAGAATCATCAATTACCAACACACTAATCTTTTTTTTCATAATTTCCTTTCTGGGAAAATTACTTCACTACAAAATGAAATTCATGCATCTTTTTCTCTTCAACTCATGATTGGGTGAGAGTCAATGCAAATCCTTGTTTAATTTCAGCCAAATGACTTCTTTCTCGCTCAAAAATCGTATTGTTCTTAACATGCAATTTTTTAACTAAAGCACGGCCAGTTTTCGGAAAAAAGTAAATTTTTCGTGGAAAAACATCCGTTAAATCGTGTGCAATGATCGGTATTCCTTCACGTTGAAGATAATCAAGCGTAAATTGCGCATTACGTTCACCAATACTCGTTACCGAAAACCCTGGTAATACATTACCACCACCAAATACTTTTGCTTTCAAATGATCTTTACACGCGCCCAGCTTTAGTAACTGTTCAATTAATAACGACATTGCGAAATCTCCGTAACGCGCTGAAGAACTACTATTCTCATCTCCCGGTAACATGAAATGATTCATCCCGCCAATTCTCAATAAGCTATCCCAAATACAAGCTGCTACACATGAACCTAGCACCGTCACTAATAGCATATCCTTCTGTGTCACATAATATTCACCCGGCAATAGTTTTACTGCATCAATCTGATGAATAGGATCAAAATATGCATTGGTAGCAAGGTGATTGCTATTGACAATACTCATCTTGAATGTTTGTTTACCAACTCGTAAACCGTTTTACCAAGAAGTTTGAATGGATTATGGCTATATTGAAAACTTTCTGAATGGCCAACAAACAATAATCCGTCTGCAGTTAGTAATGGCGCAAACTTATCCAACAATTGGTGCTGAGTCGGTTTATCAAAATAAATCATGACATTGCGGCAAAATATCGCATCGAAAGGGCCTTTAATCGGCCAAGTTCGATCTAATAAATTAAGTTGTTTAAATGCCACCAAATTTCGTAGCTCAGGCCGGATACGCGCAAAAGCAGCATTCAACCCTTTTCCTTTAAGGAAAAAACGCTTTAATCGCGTATCAGAAAAATTTTCCAATTGGTTAATGGAGTAAATCCCTGCTTGGGCAGTCGTTAATACATTGGTATCAATATCAGTCGCTAAAATACGTACTGGTGGTGTGTACGTATCAAATGCCTCTACAGCAGTCATTGCGAGTGAATATGGTTCTTCTCCTGTCGAGGAAGCGCTGCACCAAATTTTAATCATTTGACCTGGCTTTCTTCGTTTAAGATGCTCAGTCAGCAACTCAAAATGATGCGCTTCTCGGAAAAAAGAAGTCAGGTTAGTCGTCAATGCATTGACAAAATTTTCCCACTCAATGCTTTCGTTATTTTCCTCCAACATTGTTAAATAATCTTTAAACTGTTTATAGCCGGTTTCTCTCAGTCGTTTAACCAAACGGGTATAAACCATATTGCTGCGACTCGGCGCAAGAGATATTCCTGCGCGCTGATAAATTAACCGTTTAACACAAGCAAAATCCTGATTTGTAAAATCGTATTCCCGCATTCGGTGATCTACAATCGTATCGATACTCATAAGCAATCGTTGCTAAGTTAGATTTTAATGATACGGTTCTAAATAACTATCTTTGGTTTTCTGATGGCAAAATCTGGCGATAAACTGATGAGCACGATTTTGATTCATAAACCCAATCGATCATTTTCGTTTAGATCGCCGCCACTGCATCTTCAATTGAGTTAGTCGCTAATTTTGCTGATAGTGGCAGTCGCTTCACATTCATTGCACGATGAGGACTTCTGCGATCAACTTGCTCGGTTGCGGTTTCAGCCTCGGCCAAGAATGACAATGATGAATTGGTTCTGAATATGGCTACGAATTTCGTCAGCTCATTCGCCAATTCATACATCGACTCCGATGCGGCAGCGCCTTCTTCTACCAGAGCACTATTCTGCTGCGTAATCTCATCCATTTGTGTAATCGCTGCATTAACCTGCTCAATTCCAACACTTTGTTCTTGGGAAGCGGCGGAGATTTCAGCCATGATGTCCGTCACGCGTTTCACTGATAATACGATCTCATCCATGGTTTTACCCGCTTGGTCAACCAACTGCGTTCCATTTTCTACTTTAGCAACTGAATCACCAATCAATGACTTGATTTCCCGCGCTGCACCTGCTGAACGTTGCGCTAAAGTTCGTACCTCGGTTGCGACTACAGCAAATCCACGGCCTTGTTCGCCGGCACGTGCCGCCTCCACAGCCGCATTCAATGCCAAAATATTGGTCTGAAATGCAATGCCGTCGATCACGCTGATGATATCTACAATCTTCTTCGAGCTTTCATTGATCGAACTCATGGTCTCAACGACTTGGCCAACCACTTCTCCTCCTTTTAATGCCACTTCCGAAGCTGATGCCGCAAGCTGATTAGCTTGTTTCGCATTCTCAGCATTTTGTTTCACTGTCGCAGTTAATTCCTCCATGCTGGAAGATGTATTGTCTAAACTGATCGATTGTTTTTCTGTTCGTTGAGATAGCTCAGTATTGCCTTGCGCGATTTCATGCGATGTAATATTGATTGAATCAGCTGATTCTTTGATTTGTCGAATTATCTCCGTAAGCTGCTGAACGGTCGCATTAGCATCGGTTTTCAATTTATCAAACATCCCTTTATATTCGCGGGTAATCACTTGGGTTAAATCGCCCTCAGCCATCGCTTCGAGCATTCGTCCGACATCAGTCAGCCCTTTCTCATTATTTTCAAGTAATTGATTAATACTTTTCGCTAATTGCTCAAAAAAACCACTTTTATTTTTTATTTCCAGGCGCTTGGTAAAATCTCCCTCACTCGCTGATTTCACAATTTGAGCCACCTCCTCTTCTACGGCGGCCTCTAGGGTCCGATCGAGCCACTCAACGGATGTTCCGAGTCGAATCCCACTCTCATCGATTACAGGAGCAAACGTCAATATAAAAACATTATTGCCAATTTTGTATGAATGCTTGATTGGCTTGGTGATCGTAGTAATATCAAATTCTTGATTAAAAATATTGAACGATTGCCCTAGAATAGAATTAACTTGTTTACCAGCTAATATTTCTACAAATTGCTTCTCATTTTTGAGTAGCAAAGTCTGCATCGCATGATTGCAATAAATGATGTAATTATTAGCATCAATGATCATGATTGATGCATTCGACTGATCCAAGGCATTGCGAATACGTCGGTTTTCTGCTGCCACTCGTTTAATTTCATCGATCTCGGCACCGGCGCGTGTTTGCATCAATTGAACCGACTCAGTTAAACATCCAATTTCATCATGATTGACGATCGAAACTTGGTTTGTGTAATCACCCGCAGCGATCTTTCTAAAAATAGCACTCACTCTTGCTAAAGGTAGATTAATGGCTCGATGCAACAGTCTAGTAAGGTACAGATAAATAGATGCAAAAAATACAATGATGGCAATCGTTGAAATTTTGAGCAACTCAAGTTGTTCAATCGCAGCATCAAATGATTTTTTTGTTTGCCTTTCCTGTATGTCGAATAAATCAATAAGCGTTGAATGCACTAAGTCATACTTCGGTCGAGCATATTTAACCGCATTTTCCCTAGCAGCTTCAAAGTCTCCCTCAATAGACAAGTTCATCGTCTTGTCACGTGAAATTCGATAGGCTTCTACATTACGATAAAATTCCTCAGCTTTCATTTTCTCTTCTGCGGTAACCGAAGTAACACTATATCGTGACCAATTTTCATCAAAGATGCGGTCCAATTGATTCGTATCCACAAATCGTTCCTTCGCAATTACTGGATTATTAGAATTTGCAGCTGTCAGCGCATTGACACGCATGCGCTGTATTGAATCTAAAATCGTTGATAAATCGATTAGTGCTAATGTACGGTTTTCATAAACATCACGTAGCCGCTCTTTATTCTGATAGTCTCCTAAAAGACTCCATCCGCCCATGAAGCTCAAACTAATAATGGCCAAACAACTGATGGCGCTGATTCGGGACTTGATAGTAAATGAGCGCGCTATCTGCTTGATATGGCCGAACCAATTGACTGGTACCAATTCTCCCGCTTCGATCTTGAATCGACACCTACCCTCGCGCATTTCACGATAAAGCGCTTCCGCTTGTTGTACTTGTTCGCGCGTAGGTTTACTGCGAACGGACATATAACCTGTAACTTGACCTGATTCATAAATCGGCGCCGCATTGGCATAAACCCAGTAGAAAGAGCTGTCCTTGGCCCGATTTTTAACCAACCCACTCCAAGGTTTTCCCTGTTGAATGGTTTTCCATAAATCTTCGAAAGCCTCGGGTGGCATATCAGGATGGCGAATTAGGTTATGTGCTTGCCCAATCAATTCTTGTTTTGAATAACCACTAATTTCGATAAAGGGCTGATTCACATAGGTGATAACTCCTTTGGTATTCGTCTTAGAAACAAGATAGTCACTTTCATTGACGTGTCGCTCTACATTATTGATTGGCATATTAATACGCATATTGTCACTCAACTCATTTTTAGATTTTCACGAAATATAGTTTAAAAAAAATTGTTAGAATTCCTCCCAGTCGCCATCGGTACCGGTCTTAGTAACTGGTACCGTTTCTTTTTTACTAGGCGCTTTGGGTAATCGTTCGATATTTGTAGGGCGATTGGCTCCTCTGCGTTCAACCTTTCTCTCGCTCTGGTGGTTTCCAGCCTGCTCCGCATGGTGTAATTTAAAAACTTCCACTGCTTGTGCCAGTTGTGCAGCCTGTTCGTGCATCGATTCTGAAGCCGCAGCCGCTTGCTCAACCAAAGCCGCATTCTGTTGCGTGATTTCGTCCATTTGGCTAATGGCTAAATTAACTTGCTCAATCCCTGCACTTTGTTCTTGGGACGCTGCTGATATTTCTGCCATGATGTCCGTCACGCGTTTCACTGACATTACGATCTCATTCATGGTTTTACCCGCTTGGTCAACCAACTGCGTTCCATTTTCTACTTTGTTGACTGAATCACCAATCAGCGATTTGATCTCTCTTGCAGCCGCAGCCGAGCGTTGTGCCAGTGTACGTACTTCCGTCGCAACCACTGCAAATCCCCGGCCTTGCTCTCCTGCTCTGGCCGCTTCAACCGCCGCATTCAATGCCAGAATATTGGTTTGAAACGCAATGCCGTCGATCACACTGATAATGTCGACAATCTTCTTCGAGCTTTCATTGATCGAGCTCATGGTTTCTACGACTTGCCCAACGACTTCTCCGCCTTTGACAGCGACATCTGATGCCGATGCGGCTAATTGATTCGCTTGCTTCGCATTCTCAGCATTTTGTTTAACCGTCGAAGTCAATTCTTCCATGCTCGAAGCGGTTTCTTCCAAGTTAGAAGCTTGCTCCTCAGTCCGTTGCGATAAATCCATATTCCCTTGCGCAATTTCTTGAGAGGCTGTGCTAATTGAATCTGCAGATTCTTTGATTTTCTGGATAATATGCTGCAAGTGCTCAATCGTTGAATTTGAATCCGTTTTTAACTTGGCAAACATACCTTTATAGTCTTTGGTTATTTTTTCAGTCAAATCACCTTTTGACATGGCGCCAAGGACTCTCACCACTTCACTTAAGCCGGATGCGCTCGTTTCAACTAGATTGTTTATATTTCTTGCTAATTGTGCAAAAAATCCCTCTTTGCCTTCTAAAGATAAACGTTTACTAAAATCACCCTCGCCAGCCGCTCCAACTACACTGGCTATTTCTTGCTCAACCTTGACTTCGATGGTTCGGTCTAGCCACTCAATTGATGTTCCCATTCGATTCCCAGAACCATCCACTACTGGAACCAAAGTCAGTAAATATATTCTTTCTCCCATATTGATAGTTTGTTTTGTGGGTTTAGTGAGGTCGAGTAAATTCATCGCTTGCCCTAAATAACTAAAATCTTTCCCTACAATTGCATCGGGATTAAAATTTGGTATTACCTTCTGGAACTCTGCTTGGTATGTAATCAGCGCTTTTCTCATCGTCTGATTCATATAAATAATTATGTTCGCACTATCAGCAATCATAACTGCCGCAGTAGATTGATCTAACACCGTTCTAATTCGGAAATTTTCGGCCGCTGTCCGATGGGCCTCATCTAAGCTACTACCAGAACAAATTTGTAATGTTTTGATTGCCTCAGCAAAACTTCCGATTTCATCATAATTTGTAATGGTTATCTGGTTGGTAAAATCACCACCTGAAATTTTTTCAATAATCCACTTTAATTTTGCCAACGGTCGAGTAATAGCAAGTAACAGCGCATATCCTCCTAGTATCGATACTAATATCGATAATGTGATTACAAGCAATCCATAGTTCTGACTTAAAGCAAACTTCTCAACAGCTAACTCATAGTCATTTTTTGCAGTTGCTGTTTGAAACTCAATTAATTTGATTAAACTCGAGTGAGCCAAGTCAAATTTTGGCTCTACTGTGTTAGTTTGATTGATGTACGCTCGCTCATAATCTCCCCCTAAAGCTGCACCAACAGTTATAGCGCTGGCTTCTCGGAAATCTTTCATCTGTAAGCGAAATGTTTCTGCCAGTTGCTTTTCTAATGGCAAGAGGTAAGTAGTCAGATAACGTGCCCATCGGTCATCCAGCTCCTTTTCACGTTTAGTAATTATAGCGTAGCGTTCTTTAGCGACTTCTCGCTTATTTTGACTACTCGCAGCATGGCTGTGAATTTGGATTTGCTGGATTTTATCCAGAATCATCGATAAATCTTCTAATGCACCAGTACGATCAATATACATGGCACGAAGCGCTTCATTACTTTGATTGAGGCCAAATAAACCAGCAATACCTAAGCAAGTGATTATGATGCTAAAAAAACTTAGCAGTATAATGACGCGAGTGCGAACGCTTATGAAGCGTAAGCGTTGTTTTAGTCGCCCGATTAAAGTAAGCGAAACAACATCACCCGTATTAATTTTAACTTTTGCACGGCCTTCCCGCATCTCACGGTATAAATCTTCAGCCGCTCTAATTTGTTCACGTGTCGGTTTACTACGAACCGATAAATAACCGGTAATTTGCCCACCCTCATTGATTGGTGTCGCGTTAGCAAAAACCCAATAAAAAGATCCGTCTTTTGAACGGTTCTTTACCAAACCACTCCAAGGTCTTCCTTGCTTAAGGGTTTTCCAGAAATCCTCGAAAGCAGCAGGAGGCATATCCGGATGTCGGATTAAATTATGCGCTTGTCCAATTAATTCTTCTTTTGTATAGCCACTGATATCAATAAAAGGCTGATTTACATAGGTAAGCACACCTTTTAAATTGGTTTTGGAAACAAGAAATTCGCTCTCCCTCATTTCTCTCTCAACGTTAGTTACGGGGAGGTTCAATCTCATAATTTTTCCTCAGCTAATTGTCGTTAAAATATTTCTTTCAGCCTAGCCGTCAAAACTCTTCCCAATCGCCATCGGTACCGGTCTTAGTAACTGGTACCGTTTCTTTTTTACTAGGCGCTTTGGGTAATCGTTCGATATTTGTAGGGCGATTGGCTCCTCTGCGTTCAACCTTTCTCTCGCTCTGGTGGTTTCCAGCCTGCTCCGCATGGTGTAATTTAAAAACTTCCACTGCTTGTGCCAGTTGTGCAGCCTGTTCGTGCATCGATTCTGAAGCCGCAGCCGCTTGCTCAACCAAAGCCGCATTCTGTTGCGTGATTTCGTCCATTTGGCTAATGGCTAAATTAACTTGCTCAATCCCTGCACTTTGTTCTTGGGACGCTGCTGATATTTCTGCCATGATGTCCGTCACGCGTTTCACTGACATTACGATCTCATTCATGGTTTTACCCGCTTGGTCAACCAACTGCGTTCCATTTTCTACTTTGTTGACTGAATCACCAATCAGCGATTTGATCTCTCTTGCAGCCGCAGCCGAGCGTTGTGCCAGTGTACGTACTTCCGTCGCAACCACTGCAAATCCCCGGCCTTGCTCTCCTGCTCTGGCCGCTTCAACCGCCGCATTCAATGCCAGAATATTGGTTTGAAACGCAATGCCGTCGATCACACTGATAATGTCGACAATCTTCTTCGAGCTTTCATTGATCGAGCTCATGGTTTCTACGACTTGCCCGACGACTTCTCCGCCTTTGACCGCCACATCTGAAGCCGATGCCGCTAATTGATTTGCTTGCTTCGCATTCTCAGCATTTTGCTTAACCGTCGATGTCAATTCCTCCATACTCGAAGCGGTTTCTTCCAAGTTAGAAGCTTGCTCCTCGGTTCGTTGCGATAAATCCATATTCCCTTGCGCAATTTCTTGAGAGGCTGTGCTAATTGAGTCTGCAGATTCTTTAATCTGCCGAATAATATGCGTCAATTGCTCGACGGTAATATTGGTATCGTTTCTCAGCTTCTCAAATAGCCCTTTATAATTACTCGTAATATGTTCAGTTAAATCTCCTCGCGATAAAGCACCGAGTACTCTAACTACTTCACTCAGACCCGTTTCATTGATTTGCATGAGCTGATTCAGCCCGGTAATCATTTGTTTAAATTCGTGATGATATTTTGATACATCACCACGCCGAGAGAAATCTCCTGCCAATGCGCCTTCTAGCAAGAATTTAATCTCATTACTTATCGATAATAGATTTGTTTTTACTTGATCCATGACTTCAGATATCTTGACCATTTCTCCCGGCAATCGACCAATTTCTACAGATAAATCTCCCTGTGCATAGTGGGAAATCACTTCTACGACCTGCCGATTAATCGCTATATGTTGAGAAACCAAATCATTGGTTGCTTTGACGACTTCAGCATAACCACCGCTAAATTTATCAACGGGTATGCGGTAACTCATCAAACCATTTGAATGTTGCTTATGCATATGCTTCTGCTCAGTGATGAAATCCTTTAATACCGCAACGATACGTTGCATCGATTCCAGTAAAGGCGTTAATTCATTTTGTTTTTGTACTAAAACTTTCTTATCTAACTGGCCTGCCGCGACATCATCCATTACATCCACTACTTGTCTGATCGATTGCATGATATTTTTAATCAGCAAAATACTCAGTACCCCTGAGAAGATTACCCCTAGCACGACTAATAGCACCGTGATTGTAAATATCGTAGAAGACTGACTTTGGGCTAGACCATATTCTTTACCCGCAATCTCTTCTTGCAATTGAGTCAATTTAAATAAAGTCTCATGCACTAAATCAAATTTGGGGTTAAGCTCGTTCATTGCGATCGCATGCGCTGCTTTGAAATTACCTTGTGTTGCATAATTGATAGCCATGTTGCGCGCCTCTTGAAACACTTTCCAGTGCTCAACGAACTGATTACTTAAAAAACTTTCTTCCGGTGTCAACGTGGTCAGCATATATTTTTTCCAGATCTCATTGATCTCTGAATCGCGCTGCACTGTCATTGATGCTCGTTTATGGGCTTCTTCTAAACTTTCGTAGCTTGATGCAATAACCGCATTTAATCGAGATCGTTGTGCTCTATCCAAAATTGCCGAGATATCTGCTAATGGAACAGTTCTATCTTCATAAACCGTTTTAAGCTTATCGTTTGTTTGATTAATTCCATAGATACCGTAACTTCCTACGCCAACTAGTAGTAAAGTTGAGATAATTCCCAGAATTATCAGTTGCGATTTAATGGTTAAATTTTTAAGCATATCAACCCCTTCTTTTACAAATTGATTTATACGTCATCCTACACTCACTCCCTGCTAGGCTGATGCTTCAAGCTACGTCCTGCTATTCATACAATCCCATATCGGTACTGCTCATGAGTTTTTCGATATCGAGGAGGATGAGCATACGATCGTCGACGGTACCCAATCCCATGATGTATTCGGTATTGAGTACACCTCCAAATTCCGGTGTCGGCCTTACTTGTTCCGCATTCAACCCAATCACATCCGATACCCCATCCACCACAATCCCCACGACCCGACCCGATAAGTTCAATATGATCACTACCGTGAACCGGTCATAGGTTGCTTCTCCCAAATTAAACTTAATCCGCATGTCGATGATCGGTACGATAATCCCACGTAAATTCACCACGCCTTTGATAAACTCCGGCGCATTGGCAATCTGTGTGATCGTGTCATATCCTCGGATCTCTTGTACCTTCAAAATCTCAATTCCATACTCTTCATTTCCTAAACGAAATGTCAGAAACTCTTGCGCGATATTGGCATGCGCTATCTCTGACATCGCTTGATTACTTTCCGCTAATATTTGCATGGTTTCACTTCCTCTCTACCGGTCATGCTGCATTGACCATTTCCTGTTTGATCGTATTCACTAATCCCGCTGGATCAAGTATTAGTGCCACCCTGCCATCACCCATGATAGTAGCCCCTGATATTCCCTTGACTCGCCGATAGTTGCTTTCGAGACTTTTAATCACAACTTGGTGTTGGCCTAGTAAGGAATCGACAAACATCGCTACTTTTTTACCTTCCGCTTCAAGAATGATTAATATGCCTTGATGGATCTCTGTGCAGCTAGGCTGTAGGCCAAATACTTCATAGAGTGCAATGATCGGTAGATATTCCCCTCGTACATGAACAACCTGTCTGCTGCCTCTCACTGTCTTAATGTCTTCGGCAACGGGTTTTAAGGATTCTGTAATGAAATTCAATGGCGCAATAAATGTTTGATCTCCGACAGCAACAGATAGGCCGTCGAGAATGGCAAGTGTCAGCGGTAATCGAATCGATATTTGAGTACCCTTGCCTTGTACGGAGTCGATTTCAATTCGCCCACCAAGCATTTGAATGTTACGTTTAACAACGTCCATTCCTACACCACGACCTGATACATCAGTTACGACTTCTGCGGTTGAGAATCCTGCTTCAAATATCAGCATCCAGACTTCTTGGTCAGTTATGCCATCATGCACGGGTAGCCCTCGTTCTTGAGCTTTGGCTAGAATTTTGTCGCGATTGAGCCCAGCACCGTCGTCTGCTACTTCAATGACGATGCTCCCTCCTTGGTGGAATGCGCGTAGTGTTATCGTTCCTTTGGCCGGTTTTCCAGCTGTAACTCTTTTCTCAGGTAATTCAATACCATGATCTAAGCTGTTGCGAATAAGGTGAGTCAGTGGATCGGTGATTTTTTCAATCAACCCTTTGTCGAGCTCGGTACCTTCTCCAACGGTCTTTAATTCAATTTGTTTTCCTAATTTCCCAGCAAGGTCTCTCGCGATGCGTGGAAAGCGGCTAAATACGAAACTAATAGGCATCATGCGAATCGACATCACGACTTCTTGCAGATCTCGGGTATTGCGTTCCAGTTGTGTCATGCCATTGAGCAGGGTGGCATAGAGTATTGGGTCAACTTGTGATGTAATTTGGGCGAGCATTGCTTGGGTAATTACTAGCTCTCCCACGAGGTTAATCATTTGATCAACTTTTTCGATGCTGACGCGAATCGATGATGATTCACTATTGCTCGTTGCTTTGGATGCTTCTTTGGCGTCTACCCGTGCTACTTTTTTAGGCACTGGCTCAGGTGCTTGTTCTTGTGGTAGTGTAAGTTGTGCTTGAGAAGCAGGTACAGGCGCGGCTACTACCGGTGTTTCGATCACGGCAGGTGTTAGCAGTTGTTCTGGTTGATTCACTTGCGCTTCTATCATTGTTTCAGCCACAAGTATTGGAGCGTTCTCGGCTACAGCCACTTGTTTCTCGATTACTAGCTGCGCTGGATCAACGATAAACGCCAGTGCTTCCCAGATGTCTTCTTCACTGACATCAGTCGATAACTGGAGTACGCAGCGATTGGGTTGCTGTGCATTGGATAAGTTGTTGAGTTCTCCTTGCTGGGCAAGATCAACCAGCAATTTTTCCATGAGACCTGGCTTAATTTCACCGCAGGCAAATTGAATACGGTAAGTAGGTTTTGCGGGTGTCGGTTTACTGGGAGCTTCGATAGGTCCATACTCAACTTCTTCAACAACTACTGGTGTCTCTACTTTCAGTTCTGCTTCGGTAGGCGCTGCTTGTTGCAGTGCCTTGCCCGGGTTGTCCATGAGTTCTTTGAGCTTGTTGACTACGCCATCAACATCTGTTGTATCGACGCCTTCATCGCCTCGGTGTCCACCAAGTTGTCGTTTGAGTAAATCTCCCGATTGGAGAAAAACATCGATCATTTGACTGCTGACCGCCATTTCGCCTTTACGCAGCTTATCTAATAACGATTCCAGCATATGCGTGGTCTCGGTCATGTCGGTAAACCCAAACGCCCCGGCTCCACCTTTGATCGAGTGCGCCGCCCGGAAGATCGCATTCAGTTCTTCCAGATCCGGCGATTCAATATCCAGTTCCAGCAAGTGCGTTTCCATGTCTACCAGCAACTCACTCGCTTCTTCAAAAAATATCGCGTAAAACTGCTCTAGCTCATGACCCATCGATTGTTATCCCATTTCTACATTTCTGCGTAGGCTAGCATCTGGGCTATTAACTTGATTTATGAAATAAAAACTAAATCACGTGGCAATTTCGATTTAAGTTTTTATTTGCTGATTCTCAAGGTGTAAAACGCTACACAAATTGCGTGTGTTGAAATAAAAAATAACGACTGAATATCACCACTGGCATGAATAACCAGGTTCTAATGCATCATGTATAGAATTTTCAAGAAAAACGCTTGAAACTACAAAAAGGATATTTGATGATGCTTGGAAAGTTCAAGTCAGGTTTTAAGCTAAATAACTAACTTTACTGTAGGCTTAAATGTTGGGACTACGAAAGAACGAAGCGTTACCCTAGCTAATTTCATGCTTCTGCACGCTATCAAATAGGGTAACTGCAATTGTAGAAATATATGATTAGATTTGTATCCTTTTTATGCGTAACACAATTACTCCGTATCTAGTGCTTAACCACTGTCGGTCTTAAATTTTCGTCATCACTATCAGATAGCGGCGCTTGAATCGGTGCCGCAGCAATTTCAGGCTTATACTCCAAAGCAAAATCAATAACTTGGTCTATCCACTTAACAGGCTTAATTTTTAACTTACTGATAATATTTTCTGGAATCTCACTTAGATCCTTAACATTATCTTCCGGAATCAGTACCGTTTTGATCCCACCGCGATGCGCTGCAAGTAATTTCTCTTTAAGCCCTCCAATGGGCAACACTTCTCCACGCAACGTGATTTCACCCGTCATCGCCACAGTTGCTCTGACTGGAATACTTGTTAATGCAGAGATCATCGCAATACAAATACCAATTCCCGCGCTTGGTCCATCTTTGGGTATCGCGCCCTCAGGCAAGTGAATATGAATATCCTTTTTCAAATAAAATTCATCAGCAATGCCTAATACAGCAGCACGACTCCGAACAACTGATAGAGCAGCTTGTACTGATTCTTGCATTACTTCACCTAGTTTACCCGTTGTAATGGTTTTACCTTTTCCTGGTAGGACCGCAGCTTCAATGGTTAGTAATTCTCCTCCTACTTCTGTCCAAGCTAATCCTGTAACTTGTCCCACCTGATTCTTACTCTCAGCCGTTCCATAGGTATAGCGCGTCACCCCCAGATATTTATCGAGATTACGCGCGTTAACCACGATTTGTTGTTTGCCTTTTTTCTTCTGAGTTAAGATTGCTTTTACAACCTTACGACAAATCGTTGAGATTTCTCTTTCAAGTGATCTCACCCCTGCTTCCCGCGTGTAATGCCTTATTACGTTGCTTAACGCCGAATGCGAAATAGACAACTCGTCTTCTTTTAAACCGTGGTTTGACATCTGTTTGGGGAGCAGATAACGCTCAGCAATATTCAGTTTCTCGTCCTCGGTATAACCGGATAGTCGAATCACTTCCATCCGATCAAGTAATGCGGATGGAATATTGAGCGAGTTTGCCGTCGCAACGAACATTACATCCGATAAATCATACTCAACCTCAATATAGTGATCGACAAACGTATTGTTTTGCTCAGGATCAAGCACTTCAAGCAATGCAGAAGCAGGATCGCCTCGGAAATCCATTCCCATCTTATCCACTTCATCTAACAGGAACAATGGATTCCTAACACCGACTTTACTAAGGTTTTGTAATATCTTTCCGGGCATAGAGCCAATATAAGTACGACGATGGCCGCGAATTTCAGCTTCATCACGCACACCACCCAAAGACATTCTGACAAACTTCCGATTAGTTGCCCGAGCAATCGATCGACCTAACGATGTTTTACCTACGCCCGGAGGGCCAACCAAACAAAGAATTGGCGCTTTTAGCTTACTTACACGTTGCTGTACTGCTAAATATTCAACAATTCTTTCTTTGATTTTTTCTAACCCATAATGATCTTCTTCAAGCACGATTTCAGCAGCATTCAAATCTTTACAAATTTTGCTTTTTTGTTTCCAAGGCAAAGTAACTAATGCATCAATATAATTTCGCACGACAGTTGCTTCAGCAGACATCGGAGACATTAATTTCAATTTTCTTAATTCAGATTCTGCTTTAGCAAGGGCTTCCTTAGGCATTGATGCTGCTTTAATCTTTTTCTCAATTTCATCAAGATCAGCCCCTTCTTCTCCTTCACCTAATTCTTTCTGAATCGCTTTAACCTGCTCGTTCAGATAGTAGTCTCTCTGACTTTTTTCCATCTGCCGTTTAACTCTGCCACGAATTCGTTTCTCAACTTGCAAAATATCTAGCTCAGTCTCTAATAAGTTAAGTAAGCGTTCAAGCCGTTTCTGAGTATCGACGATTTCAAGAATTTCTTGTTTCTGTTCAAGTTTCAGTGGCAAATAAGCTGCAACAGTATCAGCCAACCTTCCTGATTCATCAATACTCGATAGAGAAGCTAAAATCTCTTGGGGAATTTTCTTATTTAATTTTACAAATTGTTCAAATTGAGTAATCAGCGCACGACGCATTGCTTCGATTTCGGGTGTATTTTGATTATCCGTTGTTATCTCTTCGATATTTCCGAGTAGATAATTTTCTGAATCGATATACTCGCGGATATGCGCGCGATAATTGCCTTCAACTAGCACTTTGACAGTACCATCCGGCAACTTTAGCATCTGTAAAAGATTAGAAACACATCCGATGCCATATAAATCACTGAGACTCGGGTCATCTTTAGCAGCCGATTTTTGCGCTACCAGTAAAATATTTTTGCCTGACTCCATTGCTAATTCGAGTGCTTTGATAGACTTAGCTCGCCCCACGAATAGTGGTATCACCATATGCGGGAATACGACGACATCGCGTAACGGTAGCAAGGGCAGCACGGTCGGATCTAAATCTTTATTTTCTGCGTCTGAAGTCATATATTTATTTATAAATCACATTTAAATTGTAGTTAAAGCATACTGTAGACTATTGTTTATATCACTTCAATCTATTGCTCCAATCTTCTGACCTCCAAGTTCTTGTTAGATCAATTAATTATTTAACTTAATACCCTAAAAACTAATACGATCATATTACTTTATGCCTCTAAACTATTTTCAGTTTAATCTGGGTGTGACTCAAACAGGCATTGAGAAGTCGGGAAGGTAGTTCTGTTTCCCACTCACGTCGATTAAAGCGATAGCAAAATTCATTGAGGTATTCT
>WBZN01000794.1_pt1 | contig 21077 bp, 17 predicted proteins | sample 5204281 | NCBI WGS metagenome assembly WBZN01 (sample SAMN12344347, study PRJNA552823) | activated sludge metagenome | biome: Activated sludge suspended growth; feature: Nitrification reactor; material: Wastewater; isolation source: activated sludge from nitrification reactor of wastewater... | reverse complement strand
CGATCGAGAGCGTGCTGCGGCGGGCCGATCGAGCCCTGTACGCGGCCAAGAGCGCCGGCCGCGACCGCACCGTGTTCCCCTGAAGAAGACGTCTCAGGCGCGTTCGAAGTAGCGCTCGCGCTCCCAGCTGGTCACCACCTGGTCGAACTTGTGCTGTTCGGTACGGAAGAAGTGCACGTAGTGCTCGATCACCGCTTTACCGAACGCCTCGTGGAGCATGTTGCTGCTCTCGACGAGGTCGGTGGCTTCGCGCAGGGACGACGGCACGGCCGGCAGGTTCTGCGCCGCATAGACGTCGCCCGCGAAGATCTTCGGCGGTTCGATCTTCTGCTTGATGCCGGCGAGCCCGGCGGCGATGCTGGCGGCGAACGCCAGGTAGGGATTGGCGTCGGCGCCCGGAATGCGGCATTCGATGCGCATGGCGCTGCCGCGGCCGATGACGCGAAAGCCCGCCGTGCGGTTGTCGAAGCACCAGGCGATGCGGGTCGGCGCCCAACTCTGCGAAACGTAGCGCTTGTAAGACGTCGGGTAGGGTGCGTAGAAGGCGGTGATCTCGCGCGCGAAGTGCATCCAACCGCCGAGGAACCAGCGGAACTCGTCGGAGCCCTCGACCGGCCCGAGCTTCTTCTTCCCTGGAAACAGCGCCTTCTTCCCGGCCTTGTCCCACAGCGACAGGTGCAGGTGCATGCTCGAACCCGCGAGATCCGAGCGCCACTTCGCCATGAACGTGACTGCGAGCCCCTGCTGCAGCGCGATCTCCTTCGCCGCCTGCTTGTAGATCGCGTGCCGGTCCGCCATGTCGAGGGCGTCGCAGTAGCGGACGTTGAGCTCGTGCTGTCCGGGACCCCACTCGCCCTTGCTCGATTCCACGGGCACGCCGCTCGCCTCGAGGTGCCGCCGCAGGGCGGCGTTGTACGGCTCTTCCTTGGTGCCCTGCAGCATGTGGTAGTCCTCGATGTACCAGCCGAAGGGCTCGAGGTTCTGGAAGCCCTTGGCCTTGGCGCCGTCGAAGGAATCCTTGAAGATGTAGTACTCGAGCTCCGAGGCGCCCATCGCCGCGTAGCCGGCTCTGTGCAGGCGGTCGATCTGGCCCTTGAGAATCGAGCGCGGCGCGATTTCCACCGCCTGGTGGTCGCTTTCCGCGAACAGGTCGCAGATCACCAGGGCCGAGCGCTCGAGCCACGAGGTGACGCGGAGCGTCGCCATGTCGGGCACACAGTGGAAATCGCCGTAGCCCTTCTCCCAGTTGGCGAACTTGTATCCCGGAACGACGTCCATCTCCATGTCGACGGTGAGCAGATAGTCGCAGGCGTGCATGCCGTGCTTCGCGACGCTGTCGAGAAAGAAGCGGCCCGGAATGCGCTTGCCCATGAAGCGGCCATAGAGGTCGGGGAAGACCACCAGCACGGTGTCGATCTCGCCCGTTCCGACCTTGCGCGCCAGGTCCTCCAGAGTCAGCAGCCCCTGCACCAAACCCTCGGCCATGATTCGATTCTCCCGTTGTATTGCCGCTGCTCGCGACTGCGTCAGCGCCCGCCGGCGGCGCTCATCTGCGCTTCGATCCGGCGCAGCTCTTCCTCGCTCGTCGGCTTGGGGCCGCTGAACCGTCGCCGTGCGTCGACCAGCCAGTACAGCGCCATGAAGGCGCAGATCAGCACCGTCGTCCATAGCACGAGCTCGTTCGGCGGAATGACCAGGACGATGGAGATCACGGCGATCCACAGCACCGAGACGACCGCGAACGGCACGGTCCAACCCTTGAGATTCCACGGCGCGGTCTCGGGCGTCGTGAACTCGCCGCGCTTGCGCAGACGGTTGCGCAGGTTGAGCAGGATCGGGATGCCGTATGCCCAGTAGAGGAAGATCACCGAGATCGCGGTGACGACGTAGAAGGCGCCCGACCACAGCAGCATCACCACCGCGAGCGTACAGGTGATGAGGATCGAGTTCACCGGCGTCCGGTATCTGGGATGGATCTTGCGGATCAGCGTGTACCCGGGCATGCCGCCGTCGCGCGCGAAGGCGAACCACATGCGGCTCATGCTGGTGATCGAAGCCAGCCCACAGAGCCACATGGCGCCGGCGATGATCACCGCCACGACGTTGGCCAAGAACGGCGTCAAGTTGTCGTAGGCCACCTTCAGCACCGGATAGGCGTCGGTCGCCGTCGACGGGATGTCGGTGATCGAAAGCGTGAGCACCATGAGCACGAGATACCCCACCACCGCCGACACCGCGACCGACAGGAAGACGCCCCAGGCGGAATTGAGCCGCGCCATCACGGTCTCCTCGGCGACGTGCGCCGAGGCGTCATAGCCGGTGTAGGTCCACTGCGCCTGCAACAGGCCGATCGCGAACACCAGCCAGAGCGGCGCCGCCTTGTACAAGCCGGTGAGGAACGGGAAGAGTGCGAAGAGCGGCGACGGGATCACCCACAGCGCCTGGCCGGTGATCGGGTTGCCGAAATAGAGCGCCGGCGCCGTCTCGCCGCTCGGCAGGGCGGCGGAGGAGAAATCGTACGGGTTGGTCGTGTTCACGTACTGCATGGCGAACGACAGCGGATTGTGGGTCTTGCCCCAGACCGTGAGGAAGAGCGCGATCAGAATCACGCCGCCGATGTGCCACCACACGCTGATGTCGTTGAGGCGCGCCGTGAGCCGGATGCCGAAGATGTTGATCAGCATCTGCGGAATCATGATCAGGATCATGACCAGGACGTAGAAATACCAGTTGGTCGAGAACGTGTGCCCGGTGATCTTGGCGAGCGCGCCGATGATGTAGATCGCCGCCGCGATGTTGATCCCGGACGTGATGGTGATCTGGCCGATCATGTTGAACCAGGCCGTGGTCCACGCCCACCGGTGGCCGCCCAACCGGTGCGCCCAGAAGTAGAGCCCCCCGGCCGTCGGATAGGCGGAGGCGAGCTCGGCCATCGAGGCGGCGATGATCATCACGAAGACGCTCACCACCGGCCAGCCGACCGTGTTGATGATCGGTCCGGCGAAGCGCAGGCCGAAGCCGAAGAGCAGGATGGCACCGGTCAGGATCGAAATGATGGAGAAGGAGATGGCGAAGTTGGAGAATCCGCCCATCTCCCGGAACAGCTGCTGCGCATATCCCAGGCGGTGCAGGTCCTTCATGTCCTGCTGGATGAGCTCCTCGCGGGTCTTGCCCTGGTGATCCGCCAACGTCCGCCCCCTTTCGACGCCGAAAGCGTGCATCGCGGCGCCGCCGCGGCGCTCGCCGTGCCACTGCGTTGCCGCTCCCTTGTGCCCGGTTGAGTCGCGACCATTCTAGGACGGTCGCCGAGCGCGGCGCTACTGCACACCGCCGCCCCGGCGCGCCGCAACGACCGCGCGTTTGACGCCGCCGCCGGGGCGCGTGGTAGCCTGCCGGCGAACGCTCCAGCCGCACCTTTACCTCGTCCAATGGTTGCCCGCGCCATGGCCAAATCGATCGTCCGCTCGACGCCCATTCCCGGTCCACGCTCGCAGGCGCTGTTCGCGCGCCGCCAGCAGGCCATTCCCCGCGGCATCTCGAACACCGTGCCGATCTTCGCGGCGCACGCCCACGACGCGCTGCTCACCGACGTCGACGGCAACGTGTTCATCGACTTCGCCGGCGGCATCGGCACCCTGAACGTCGGCCACACCAACGCCGAGGTCGTGCGCGCGGCGCAGGAGCAGGCCGCGAAGCTCACCCATACCTGCTTCGCGATCGCCATGTACGAGCCTTACCTGGAGCTCTGCGAGACGCTCAACCGGATCACGCCCGGCGCCTACGCCAAGAAGACGGTACTCACCAACAGCGGCGCCGAAGCGGTGGAGAACGCGGTGAAGATCGCCCGCCACGCCACCGGTCGCGAGGGCGTGGTGGTCTTCGAGCACGGGTTCCACGGCCGCACTCTGCTCACCATGAGCATGACCAGCAAGGTGAAGCCGTACAAGTTCGGCTTCGGTCCCTTCGCCCCCGAGGTCTACCGCCTGCCCTTTCCCTACGAGTACCGGCGCACGGCGCCCAATACCGCGGCGGCCTACCGGTCCGAGCTCGAGGAGTTCTTCAGTGCGCACGTCGCCGCCGAGAAGGTGGCCTGCGTGGTGATCGAGCCGGTACTCGGCGAGGGCGGCTTCATCCCCGCGCCGCCGGCGTATCTCCACATCCTGGCCGAGCTCTGCCGCAAGCACGGCATCGTGCTCGTCGCCGACGAGGTGCAGACCGGCTTCTGCCGCACCGGCAAGATGTTCGCCAGCGAGCACTACGGGCTCGAGCCGGACCTGATCACGCTCGCCAAGTCGATGGGCGGCGGCCTGCCGATCAGCGCGGTCACCGGCCGCGCCGAGCTCATGGACAGCGCGCAGCCCGGCGGTCTCGGCGGCACCTACGTCGGCAATCCGGTGGCCTGCGCCGCAGCGCTCGCCGCGATCGCCTTCATGGAACGCACCGGTCTCGCCGAGCGCGCCGCCGCGATCGGCCGGCGCGTCGAGGCCCGGTTCGCGCAGCTCGCAGAGCGGGTGCCGGCGGTGGGCGACGCCCGCGGACTCGGCGCCATGCGCGCCCTCGAGCTGGTCAAGGACCGCGGCACCAAGGAACCGGACAAGGAGAAGACCGCCGCGGTGGTGCAGAAGGCGGCGCAGAACGGCCTCCTGCTGGTCACCGCCGGCACGCACGGCAACATCCTCCGCACGCTGATGCCGTTGGTCATCACCGACGAGCAGCTCGACGAAGGATTGGACGTCCTGGAGTATGCGCTCGCGTGACCGGCTGTTCCCGCTGCTGGCGGGCGACTATTAGGCGGCTTTCGATCTCACGAGGGAATCCACACTCCCAAGCTCTTCGTTCGTGACGTCGAAACGAGGGTCCCATGAACCGCCAGGAGTTGATCCAAGAGTCGCAGCGCTGGCTGGACATCATCGCCTCGCCCGCGCTTTCCGATGAGTCGAAACAGCGGTTGATCGCCGATACGGTCGACAACTTCTCCTCCTACTACAACCGCGGCTACCTCGACTACCGCAAGTCGGTGATCGAGATGCGCGACAACCCGGCGCTCGAATGGAGCGGCGAAGGCGCCGTCTTCTACGACGTCATGGGCCGCCGCTTCATCGACTGCTTGGGCGGCTACGGCATCTACAGCGCCGGCATCCGGCATCCCAAGATCCTGCAGGCCGTGGCGTTCCAGCTGCAGCGCATGCCGCTGTCGAGCCAGGAGCTGCTCGATCCCTTGCGCGGGGCGCTCGCCGAGCTGCTGGGCGAGCTCGCGCCCGGCGATCTGCAGGATTCGTTCTTCATCAACAACGGCACCGACGCGGTCGAGGGCGCGCTCAAGCTCGCCCGCCTGTACACCGGCAAGACCGAGTTCATCAGCTCGCTGCGCGGGTTCCACGGCAAGAGCTGCGGCTCGCTCAGCCTGATGGGCAAGTGGGAGTACCGGGAGCCGTTCCTGCCGCTGCTCTCCGGCGTGCGCTTCGTCGAGTTCGGCGACGCCGAGGCGGTCGAAGACGAGCTGTACAAAGCCGACGCCACCGGCAAGGGCGTCGCCGCCGTGGTCATGGAACCGGTGCAGGGCGAAGCCGGAGCCATCGTCCCGCCCGACGACTTCTGGCCGCGCATCCGCGCCGCCTGCAACGAGTACGGGGCCCTGCTGATCGCCGACGAAGTGCAGACCGGCATGGGCCGCACGGGCCGTATGTTCGGCGTCGAACACTGGGATACGGTGCCGGACATCCTCTGTCTCGGCAAGGCGCTCGGCGGCGGGGTGATGCCGCTCTCGGCGTTCATCTCGACGCCCAAGATCTGGAGCGTGCTCGAGACCAATCCATTCATCCACACCTCGACCTTCGGCGGCAATCCGCTCGCCTGCGCCGCCGGTATCGCCGCCATCAACGTGACGCTCGAGGAGGATCTGCCGGGCTCGGCGCATCGCAAGGGCCGGTACTTCCTCGGCCAGCTGATCGCGCTGCAGATGCGCTTCGACCGCGTGCTCCGCGAGGCGCGCGGCAAGGGCCTGCTGATCGGGCTCGAGTTCGCCAACACCGAGATCGGCTACAAGGTCGTCTCCGGCCTCTTCCGCCGCGGCGTCCTCGTCGCCGGCACGCTCACCAACTCCAAGGTGGTGCGCATCGAGCCCGCGCTCAACATCGACGACCAATTGATCGACGAGGTGCTGGACGCGCTCGAGGACACGCTGACCGAGGTGGACCGCTCGATGACCATCATCCAGCCCGATGCCGATGAGTAGCGAGCAAGCTTCCCAACGAGTTGCTTGCTCCCCTCTCCCCGTGGGAGAGGGGAGAACTCCGGAGAGATCAGTGCCATGAAGATCGCCGTCTTCGGCGCTGCGGGCGCCATGGCGCAGGTCGTGCTCCGCGACCTTCTGGAATTCGCGCCCGAAGTGTCGATCACGGCCGCCGACGCGCGGCCGGTCGCCCACTCCGATCCGCGTGTGCGGCCGGCCCTGCTCGATGCGCGTGACGTCGACGCCACGGCGCGGCTGCTCGCGGGCCACGACGCGGTGCTCAACTGCGTCACCTATTACTTCAACGTGCCGGTGATGCAGGCGGCGCTCGCGGCGCGGGTGCCCTACGCCGACCTCGGCGGCCTGTACCACGGCACGCTGCGGCAGTTCGCGTTGCACGACGATTTCGTCGCTGCCGGCGTTCCGGCCCTGCTCGGCATGGGCTCGACGCCGGGGATCACCAACGTCATGGCCGGCGCGCTCGCCCGCGGCCTCGAGCGCGTCGACTCGATCGCCGTACGCGTCGGGTGCATCGACGAGGCGAGCGGTGGGCCGCTGCCGGTGCCCTACGCCCTCGACACCGTGCTCGACGAGTTCTGCCTCGAGCCCATGGTGCTGCGCGACGGCGTCCCGGTCGCGGTGCCGCCGATGAGCGGCGCCGAGACGATCGACTTTCCGCCGCCGATCGGCCGCGCCGCGGCTCTCTACACGCTGCACTCCGAAATCGCGATGTTCCCGCGTTCGTTCCCGGACCTGCGCGAGGCGAGCTTCAAGGTGGCCTTCGCGGAGGACTTCACGCGCAAGATGCAGTTCCTGGTCGAGCTGGGCTTCGCCGCCAAAGACCCGCTCGCAGGCGGTATCTCACCGCGCGCCATGCTCCTCGCTCTGGCCTCGCGGCAACCGGCGAGCGACGCCGCGCCGGCCGATTGCGACGCCCTCCGCGTCGACCTCGGCGGCCAGATCGACGGACGGACCGTTCGCCGCCGCGCCGAGACCGTGGTGCGACCGCACTCACGCTGGGCCGTTGCCGCCGGTGCCCTCGACACTGGGGTGCCGCTCTCGATCGCCGGCCTGATGCTGGCGCGCCGTGAGCTGGTGACGCCCGGCGTGCTCTGTCCGGAGCTCGCCGTCGAATCGGATCGCTTCTTCGCCGAGCTCGCACGGCGTGAGATACGCGTGACGTTTCTGTAGGCTCATCCGCAACCCGTCAGGGAGATTCTCGTGACCATCGCCTCGATCAACCCCGCCAACGGCCAGACGCTTCGCACGTTCCCGGAACACACCGACGCCGAGGTCGAGGCCGCGGTCGCCCGCGCCGCCACCGTGGCGCGCACCTGGCCGCGCACGACGTTCGCGGAGCGCCGGGCGATCGTGGCGCGCGCCGCCGACGTCCTCGAACAGGACAAGCGGCGCTACGGCGAGATCATGACGCTCGAGATGGGCAAGCCGATCGGCGCCGCCGTCGCCGAGGTCGAGAAGTGCGCCTGGGTGTGCCGCTATTACGCCGAGCACGCCGAGGCGTTCCTCGCCGACGAGCCGGTGGTGACCGACGCCAGCCGCAGCTTCGTGCGCTACCAGCCGCTCGGCGTGGTGCTCGCCGTCATGCCGTGGAACTTCCCTTTCTGGCAGGTACTGCGCTTCGCCGCGCCGGCCCTCATGGCCGGCAACGTCGGCCTGCTCAAGCACGCCTCGAACGTGCCGCAGTCGGCGCTCGCGATCGAAGAGGTATTCCGGCGCGCCGGCGCGCCCGACGGCGCCTTCACCACGCTGTTCGTCGGGGTCGCCAAGGTGAAGGCGCTGATCGAGGATCCGCGCGTCGCCGCAGTCACGCTTACCGGCTCCGAAGGCGCCGGTGTCGCGGTCGGCCGAGCGGCGGGCGAGCAGCTCAAGAAGGCGGTGCTCGAGCTCGGCGGCAGCGATCCCTTCATCGTCCTGCCGAGCGCCGATGTACCGAAGGCCATCGCCACCGCGGTCAAGGCGCGCTGTATCAACAACGGTCAGTCGTGCATCGCCGCCAAGCGCTTCATCGTGCACACCGACGTTTACGACACCTTCGAGCGCGGCTTCGCGGCGGGCATGGCGGCGCTCAAGATCGGCGATCCCATGGACCCGAGTGTCGAGATCGGCCCGCTCGCGACCGGCCCCATCCGCGACGAGCTGGCGGAGCAGGTGACTAAGTCGGTCGCCGGCGGCGCGCGCGTCGTCATCGGTGGCCACAAGCTCGATCGCCCCGGGACCTACTATGCGCCGACCGTACTGGCCGACATTCCGCCCGGCACTCCGGCCTACGCCGACGAACTCTTCGGGCCGGTGGCCAGCCTGTTCCGCGTGCACGATCTCGAGGAAGCGATCGCGCTCGCCAATCACGCCACGTTCGGTCTCGGCGCCAGCGCCTGGACCAACGACCCGGCCGAGCAGGAGCGCCTGGCGCGCGACATCGAGGCGGGCTCGGTGTTCCTCAACGGCATGGTGAAAAGCGATCCACGCCTGCCCTTCGGCGGCATCAAGCGTTCCGGCTTCGGTCGCGAGCTCGCGCGGCACGGCATCCGCGAGTTCGTGAACGTGAAGACGGTCTGGATCGCCTGACCCACCAGCAACCAGATCGGTGCCACCCCGAAAGGTGGCGCTCGGGCTCGTTGCGGGCGCTACGTTGGACGGCGGACAGGAGAACGATCATGCGTACGCTCACCGCCGCCGACCTGATGACCGCGCACCTTCTCACCGTGCGCGAGGACATGTCGCTCGGCGAGCTCGCCGAGTTTTTGACTCTGCACGAGATCTCCGGCGCTCCGGTGGCGGGCGCCGACGGCGCCCTGGTCGGCGTGGTGTCGCTCACCGACATCGCGCGCTCGGCTTCGGAGGAGCCCGGTCTCGATCGCGACCGCTCGAGCTCCGAGTACTACGTGCGCGGCTGGGAGGACCGTCTCGAGCCCTCCGACCTGGATCACTTTCGCGTGCACGAGACCGACGTGCTGGTGCGAGACATCATGACGCCCAAGGTGTTCGCCGTGCAGGAGGACACCCCGGTGCCGCGCATCGCCGAGATGATGGTCGACGCACACGTGCATCGCGTCCTGGTCACCCGCCGCGGCAAGCCCGTGGGCATCGTCTCGGCCACCGACTTGCTGGGGCTCCTGGTCGATCGCGAGGTCTGAGCGGGATTTCCGCCCGGACAACGCCGTCCGCCTCCAGCCAGCCGACGACCCCGAAGGTAGACAACCTGCCGGAATGCTGGCAGTCGCCTGCACCCCCGAGCGCCCCGGCGCATGACCGTGGTGAGGACCTCGAACCACGAGCTGTCGCTCCGGCTACATCGAACGGGCAGAAGAGACCGTCCGCATTCGGGACGCGGACGGTCGTTCCGGCGTACCTCTTCAGTCGTGGTCGGTGACGAACGCCCAGTCCGCCGAACGGTCCTGCGCGGCCATCGCCTTGGCGGCCGCCTCGGGTGGCACGACCAGCGTGTTGCAGGGGCTCACGCGCAACACCGCCGCCGCGACACTGCCGAGCAGCAGGCGATCGAGGCCGCCGCGCCCGTGGGTCCCCAGGACCACCAGATCGGGGCGTTCGAGCGCGATCTGTGCCAGCAACGCCTCGCGCGGCGAGCCGAGAAGCACTTTGCGGTGGACCGACTCGCCGAGATCGTGCCCGTGCTCGGTCACGAAGCGCTCCAGACGCTCGGACGCGAACATCGCCACCTGCTCGGCCGTGAACTGCGACAGGCTACGGGCCTCGATGCCGTCGAGCACGAAGACGACCTGTTGCCACTCGGGCTGAATTCCGGCCGCCTTGAGCAACGCGCCGGCCGCGCGGAGGCTGCCCGCCGAGACGTCCGAGAAGTCGATGGCGAAGAGCACGCGCTTGGGCGGAAAGTTACTGCCGGGCGCCACTACCAGCACCGGACTGGGCACGCGACGCAGCAGACGATCGGCCGTCGAGCCGAGCGCGCGCCACATGCGCACGCCATCGACCGCCGAGCCCACGACCACCAGCGACGGGTCTTCCTCTCGCGCCGTCTCCTCGAGCACGCGATATGGGTTGCCGGTCTTGAGCTCGGCGGAGCTGCCGTCGACCTTGGCGAGCTCCAGGCGATCCATCTGCCGGTGCAGCGACGCCGCGAGCTCGCTGCGCAACTTCTCTTCGAGCTCCCGCTGGAACACCCACGCCTCTTCCGGCGGTCCCATCGGCACCGGCGGTTCGAAGGCATGTACGACGTGCACGGGGGCGTGCACACCGCGACCGATCCGCAGGGCGGCCTGCATCACATCGTCACTCTCGCCGCCGAGCGAGTTACCGACCAGGATCTGACGTGTCATGACCGACTCCTTCCGGACGGCTCCACCGGGCGCTTGGCGCTGGGTTCCGTCCGAAATCAACGTACGCCCGCCGCTCTCCAGCCGGCATACCCGGATGGGTGGGAGTCTTGTGTCAGCGACAACGCGGCGGGACGCGCTCCTGCCCTCGGCGGGAGCGCCCGGGTGCGGCGGAGCTTCAGACGCTGATCTTCACCATCACGTGCTTGACCTGCGTGTAGTCCTCCAGGGCGTACATCGACATGTCCTTGCCATAGCCGGACTGCTTGTAGCCGCCGTGCGGCATCTCGCTCACCAGCGGCAGGTGATCGTTGATCCACACCGTGCCGAAGCGAAGCTTGCGCGCCGCATGCAGGGCACGATTGACGTTGGTGGTCCACACCGACGCCGCGAGCCCGTAGTCGACGTCGTTGGCGAACGCGATCGCCTCGTCGTCGGCGGCGAAGCGGGTCACCGAGATCACCGGGCCGAAAACCTCCCTTTGCACGATCTCGTCCTTCTGATGGGCGTCGGCGATCAGGGTCGGCTGGTAGTAGAAGCCCTTGCCCGGCCGGCGCTCGCCGCCGGTGAGCACGCGCACGTGCCCGCTCGCCCTGGCGCGATCGACGAAGCCGGCTACGCGGTCCTGCTGCTCGCGCGATACCACCGGTCCGATCACCGTGTTCTCGTCGTGGATGTCGCCCGCGGTGACCGACTCGACCACCGGCACCAGCGCCTCGAGCAGGCGGTCGTACACGCGCTCACCGGCGTAGATCCGGCAGGCCGCGGTGCAGTCCTGGCCGCTGTTGGCGAACGAGGCAAGCTTGAGCACGCCCGCCACCTGCTCGACGTCGGCGTCGTCGAAGATCACCACCGGCGCCTTGCCGCCGAGCTCGAGATGCACCTTCTTGAGCGTATCGGCGGCGCTCTTGGCGATGATCTTGCCCGTCGCGACGTCGCCGGTGAGCGACACCATGTTGACCAGCGGATGGCGGACGAGACCGGCGCCCACCGGTTCGCCGTAACCGGTGAGCACGTTGAAGACACCGGGCGGGAACAGGTCGGCCGCGAGTTCGCCGAGGCGCAGGGCGGTGAGCGGCGTCTGCTCCGCCGGCTTCAGGATCACCGTGTTGCCGGCGGCGAGCGCCGGGCCGATCTTCCAGATCGCCATCATCAGCGGATAGTTCCAGGGCGCGATCGAGGCCACCACCCCGACCGGCTCCCGCCGGATCATCGAGGTGTAGTTCGCCAGGTACTCGCCGGCCGCCTTGCCTTCCATGCAGCGGCATGCGCCGGCGAAGAACCGCAGGTTGTCGACCAGGAACGGAATCTCCGACTTGGCGAGCCACATCGGCTTGCCGACGTTCTCGGCCTCGATCGTGGCGAGCTCGTCACCGTGCTGCTCGATGCGATCGGCGAGCTTCAGCAGGGCCAGCGACCGCTCACCGGGCGTGGTGTCGCCCCAGGTCGCAAACGCGCGCGCCGCGGCCTGGACCGCGCGCTCCACGTCCGCCGTACCGCCCACCGGCACGGTGGCCAGGATCTCCTCCGTCGCCGGGTCGATGATCGCCTCGGTCTTGCCGTCGGCCGCGGCGGTGGTCTTGCCGTCGATGAACAGCTCGTATGTCTTCATGCACGCCCTCCCGGGTTCGAACCGCTCTTACAGCTTGTTGTACTTCGCGTACGGATACCAATACGGCTTGATCTCCTGCCGATAGTCGAGATGCACGTGCTTGGTCTCGCGGAACTCGTCCAGGCCCTCGATGCCGAGCTCACGGCTGTGACCGGTCTTGCGCATGCCGCCGAAGGGTCCGGCGTCGTTGTCGGTCAGGGGATCGTTGATCCAGAACGTGCCCGCCGTGATGTGGTCCATGGCGGTCATCGCCCAGTCCATGTTGTTGGTGTAGATGTTGGCCCCGAGGCCGAACTCCTGCGCGTTGGCGAGCGCGATCGCCTCGTCGAGGCCGCGCACTCGCTGAATCGGCATCACGGGTCCGAAGGTCTCGGTCGCCACCAACCGCATCTCCGGCCGCACGTCGACCAAAACGGTCGGCTCGTAGAAGAACCCCGTCTTCAGGCGCCGCGCGCGGCGCCCGCCGGTGAGCGCCCGAGCGCCGGCGGCGATGGCCTCCGCGACGCGCGCCTCGACGTCTTCCAGCTGGCGGCGGTTGATCAGTGGCCCGACGTCGGTCTTGGGGTCCAGGCCGTTACCCAGACGCAGCGACTTGGTGAACCGCACCGCGCGCGCCACGAACTCGTCGTAGATCTCGTCGAACACGAAGAACCGCTTGCCGCTCGTGCAGACCTGACCGGCATTCAGGAACGCCGCCCACACCGCGCCGCGGCTCGCCGCTGCCAAGTCGGCGTCGGAGCACACGATGAATGGGTCGTTGCCGCCGAGCTCGAGGTGGCACTTCTTGACCTCCGCGGCGCACAGCTGCCCGACATGCCGGCCGGTCGCGAGCGAGCCGGTCAGCGCCACCAAGTCGGTACCCGCGTGCCGTACCAACGCCTCGCCGATCTCGGCGCCGTACCCGGTCACGATGTTGACGACGCCCGGCGGCAGGACGTCGAACGCCTTCGCGAGCTCGAGCGTCGCGAGCGGCGTCTCCTCGCTCGGCTTGAGGATCACGGTGTTTCCCGCCGCCAGCGCCGGTGCGAGCTTCCACGACATCAGCAGCAGCGGGTAGTTCCACGGCACGATCGCGACCACCACACCGTAGGGTTCCTTCACGGTGAAGTTCACCTGGTGCGCCGCGACCGGAGGGAGCGACACTCCTCGACTATCGCGCCCGACTTCGGCGTAGTAGTCGAAGCAGGCGGCGCACCACTCCACCTCGTCGCGGTTCTCGATCCAGGGCTTGCCGCCTTCCTGCGTCATCAGGGTGGCGAGCTCGGCCTGCCGGGCGCGCATGCGCCGGGCGACCTCGTGCAGGAGGTGCGCCTTCTCGACGCCGGGCAGGAAGCGCCAGGCCGGGAAGGCCCGCCGCGCCGCGCCCACCGCAATCTCGGCGTCCTCCACGGTGCCGCGCGCCACGCGGTCGAGCACTTCTTCGGTCGCCGGGTCGACCACGGCGATCGCCGGTCGCCGGCCAAGCGTCCATCGTCCGTCGATCCAATGTTGTCTCACGCCGATTCCCCGCCACTGCGGGTCGCGACCGCGAACGCCCCAGAACGCGGGCGGGCGCGGCCGCGACGAGATGGGACCTAGAACGTGTACGAAAGCCCGGCCGTGAAGATGGTCTGGTCGCCGTAGAATGGCTTCAGCGACGAGTCGCCATTCACTTTCTTGTCGAGCGACTTCTGCGAAATGGTGCGCTGCACCATGGCGTGCACGCTGAGCGCGTCGGTGATCTGCACCGGCAGATCGGCGCCGATCAAAACGTCGTTGAACGAGCCGCTCTTGACGTCCTTGTTGTTGTAATGGAAGTCGAAGCCGGCCGAACCCGACAGATTGAGGCTCACTTTGTCGCCGAACGGGAAGCCGTGCGAGATGCCGATCGACAGGTAGCCGCCCTTCACCTTGTCGACGTCGCGATAGAAGGTGATGGTCGGCGACAGCAGCGTGTCGAACGCCAGGATGCCGTAGAACTCATAGGTGTCCAGGAACGCGATGTCGTTCTCCGCCGCCTTGTTGTACTGGTAGGTCACCGCGCCCACCGTCAACGAAACCTTCTCGCCGAACGAGAACGTGTAGTCGGCGCCGAAGTCGGCTTCCTGGTACTTGTCCCTGGTGTCCGGAATGTCGCCGAAATAGCCGTAGTAGTACACCGCCAGGTTGCCGACGCCGAAGCGTGCGTGCGGATCGATGACGTGCTTGTCGCCGAGCAGCGACACGCCGCGGAACAGGTAGCGCGACGCGTAGTCCGCGCCGAGGTCGAGGCTCCACGCCTTTTCCGGCGCCGGCGCCGCGGCGGGCGCCGCCGCCGGAGCAGCAGTGTCCTGCGCCAGGGCCGGTGCCGCCGCGCACAGCAGCACGACCGCCGTGGTGATCCATTTCTTCGTTTCGAACATGACTCCTCCCTTGATGAAGCGGCGCTACTGCGCCTTGATTTCGGTCCAGTACTGGTCGAGCACGGTCGTGGTGTCGCCGATGTCCTCCAGGAACTCGCAGCGTGCGATGACGTCGTCGCCGGGGTAGATCGCCGCGTCGTTCAGGATCTCGGGCTTGATGAACTTCTTCGCCGGCATGTTGGCGCTCGCGTAGTTGACCGAGTTCACGATCTCGGCGTTGATCTCGGGCTCCATGATGAAGTTCAGGAACTCGTACGCGGAGCGCAAGTTGCGCGACTTCGCGGTGATCGCCACGTTGTCCATCCAGAACGTCGCACCTTCCTTCGGCACGACGTAAGCGAGCTTGCCCGCCGAGGCGCGCACGACCTCGGCGATCTGACCGTTGTAGCCGTGCGCGAGATCCACGTCGCCGGAGGCCAAGATATTGGCGAAGTCGCCGCTGTTGTAGGTCTTCACCAGTTTCTTCTGCTTCTTGAGCATCTCGGAGGCGGCCTTGAGATCGGCCGGATCGGTGTCGTTGAGCGACTTGCCCATCGACTTGAGAGCCACCGCGAAGTTCTCGCGCATGTCGTCGAGCATCAGGATGCGCCCCTTGTACTTGGGGTCGAACATCACGTTCCAGCTGTCGACCGCGCCCTTGACCTTCTCCTTGTTGTAGCCGAAGCCCGTGGTGCCCCAGAAGTACGGCAGCGAATGTTCGTTGTTGGGGTCGAACTTCTTGTTGAGGAAACGAGGATCGAGGTTCTTGAAGTTCTCCAGCCGGTCGCGGTCGAGCTTCTGGATCAGGTTCTGCGTCGACAGGATGCGCACCATGTAGTCCGACGGCACGACGACGTCGTAGTCCGCCACGCCCGACTGCAGCTTCTCGAGCAGGGCTTCGTTCGAGTCATAGAGATCGAAGCTCACCTGGATGCCGGTCTTGGCGGTGAACTTGTCGATCACTTCCTTCGGCAAGTACGCCGACCAGATGAAGATGTTGAGCTTGCCGGTCTTGGGCAGCTCGGCCGGCGCGGCGGCCGCGGCGGCGGGTTTGGCCGCCTCGGCCTGCGGGGCGGGGGGAGCCTCTGACTTCTGGCATCCGGCCAGAGCGGCCGCCACGAGGGCGACGAGCGTAGTCGATCGCTTCATTCTCCACCTCCGGGTTGATTCGGATCCTGCTGCAGGCGTTGCGCCGCTACGATCAGCACCACCGTCACCAGGATCAAGAGTGTCGAGACGGCATTCACTTCCGGCGTGACGCCGACCTTGAGCATCGAGTAGATCTGCAACGGCAGGGTGGTTGCACCCACGCCGGCCACGAACGAGGTCACCACGTAGTCGTCGATCGAGATCGTGAACACCAGCAGTGCTCCGGCGACGATACCCGGGCCGATCAGGGGCAAGGTGACGCGGCGGAACGTCTCCCAGGGTCCGGCGCCGAGATCGAGCGCGGCCTCCTCCAACGAGCGGTCGAAGCCGGCGAGGCGGGCCCGCACCACGATCGCCACGTACGAGATGCTGAAGGCGATGTGCGCCAACACCACGGTCCACAGACTGAGACGGAGCTGAACGACTCCGAAGAAGGTCACCAGCGCGGCGCCGATCACGATCTCCGGGATGATGATCGGCAGGTACAGCACGCCCGAAGTCGTGCCCTTGCCGCCAAACTCGAACCGCGCCAGGGCGAGCGCCACCATCGTGCCGATCAGCGTCGCTACCACCGTCGTGATGGCGGCGACGATCAGGCTGTTCTGGACCGAGCGCAGGATGAGGTCGTTGTGCGCCAGATGGCGGTACCAGTCGAGGGTGAAACCCTGCCACACCGCCGTCTGCTTGGACTCGTTGAACGAGAAGACGACCAGGATCACGATCGGCAGATACAGGAAGAGGTACACCAGCCAGGAGTGCGTGCCGAGCAGGAACCGCTCCCAGCCGAAGCGGCGCTCGATCGCCGCCGGCGGCATCTCGCGGCCGACCAGATGCTCGCTCGGCAACGACGGGCCCGGACCGCCCGTTTCGGGCCCGCTCACAGCAGGGCCTCGCTGCCCCGGCGCTTGCTGTACCAGGCGTAAAAGAGCAGCAGCGCCAGCACCAACGCCGTGAGCTCGAAGGCCACCGCCGCTCCGAACGGCTTGTTGCGCGCGATCGCGAACTGATTCTGGATGAGGTTGCCGGCCAGGATGGTCTTGGCGCCGCCGAGCAGGTCCGAGACGATGAACTGCCCGAGACTGGGGACGAAGACCAGCACGATGCCGGCCACGATCCCCGGCATGGTCATCGGCACGGTGACGCGGAAGAACGTCTGCACCGGGTTGGCGCCGAGGTCGGCGCCGGCCTCGAGCAGCGACAGGTCGAGCTTCTCGAGCGAGGCATAGAGCGGCAGGATCATGAACGGCAGCTCGCCGTACACCAGCCCGATCATCACCGCCGTGTTGTTGTAGAGCAGCTCGAGCGGCTGCTGGATCAGGCCGCTACCCACGAGCATCGTGTTGATCAGCCCCTCGCTGCGCAGAATCAACATCCAGGCGTAGGTGCGGATCAGGAAGCTGGTCCAGAACGGCACCACCACGAGCCCGAGCAGGAGGTTCTTGCGCCGCGGCAACGCCACGACGGCGATGAAGTAGGCGATGGGATAGCTGATCAGCAGACAGAGCACCGTGGTGACGATCGCCATCCAGAACGAACGCCAGTAGATCTGCAGATACAGCGGCTCGACCGAGCGGATGTAGTTCGCGAGAAAGGTGCCGCTGCTGATGTACGACCAGTAGTCCTCGATCGGCTTCAACCCGCCGTAGGTGGCGCGCTGCGCGAAGCTGATCAGCAGCATGATCACCAGCGGCAGCAGGAAGAACAGGCCGAGCGCGACCCAGGTGGGCCCGACCAGGAGATACGGCGCCAGGCGGCGCTTGCGCGCGGGATCGCTCATGCGGCGGTCTCCCCCTCGGCCGGCGGGTGCATCAACACCGAGTGCTTCGGGTTCCAGCACATGTACACCGTCGAGCCGATCGCGAACTTGCTGCTCTCCTCGAACGGCTTCTCGTTCTGCTCGTACACCACGAAACGCTCGCCGGCGGTGTCGCGCACGATCCACACCGTGCTCACGCCCTGGTACACGCGGTCTTCGATGGTGACCGGCACGGAGGGCACGCCGTGCGAGGAGAGGTCCTTCAAGCGCAGATCGAGCTTCTCCGGCCGGACCACGAATCGCACCTGCTGCTCGCGGCGGTACGGACGCCCCTGGCTCGCGATCTTGAGGTCGGCCGTCGGCGCCACGCTCAACAGCAGCAGACCCTCGGCGATGTCGCGCACCCGCGCGGTGAAGAAGTTCGCGGCACCCATGAACTGCGCCACGAACTCGGTCTGCGGCTGCTCGAAGACGCGCGAGGAGAGATCCATCTGCTCGACGCGCCCGGCGTTCATCACCGCGATGCGGTCGCTCATGGTGAGCGCCTCCTCCTGGTCGTGCGTGACGAAGATGAAGGTGATACCGAGCGAGCGCTGCAGGTTCTTGAGCTCGACCTGCACCTCCTTGCGCAGCTTCTGGTCGAGCGCGCCGAGCGGCTCGTCGAGCAGCAGAACTTCCGGCTCCATGGCGAGCGCCCGCGCCAGCGCGACGCGCTGCCGCTGGCCGCCCGAAAGCTGCGACGGCCGGCGCTTCTCGAAGCCCTGCAGGCGCACCAGAGCCACCGCCTCGGCCACGCGCCGCGGCTCGTCGGACTTGGGCACGTCCTTGTAGCGCAGGCCGAACGCGATGTTCTCCTCCACCGACAGATGGGGGAACAGCGCGTAGTGCTGGAACACCATGTTCGCCGGTCGCCGGTATGGGGGAATCCGCGTCACGTCCTCCCCCTTGATGCGGATGGCGCCTTCGCTCGGCAACTCGAACCCGCCGATCATGCGCAGCAGCGTGGTCTTGCCGCAGCCGCTCGGGCCGAGCAGAGAGAAGAACTCGCCGCGCCGGATGTCGAGGGTCACGTCGTCGACCGCCACGAAATCGCCGAAGCGCTTCGTGACGCGGCGGATCTCGACGCTGAATTCGGTTGGCTGGTCCAAGGTCGGTTTCCTTCCCGCTTCCGTCCTAGCGGTCCGCCTCTCCGCCGTCGTTGGTCAGACGATGCGCGAGGAGGATCGGAATGGTGGTGACCGCGATGACCAGCAGCGCGGTAACGTTGGTCACCGGGCGGTCGCGGGGCCGGGTGAGCTGGTCGAGAATCCAAATCGGCAGCGTGGCTTGCTGCCCGGCGGTGAAGGTGGTGACGATCACTTCGTCGAAAGATAGCGAGAATGCGAGCATGCCGCCCGCCAGCAGGGCGGTTGCGATCGACGGCAGCAATACGTGCCGGAACGTCTGAAAGGTGTTGGCGCCGAGATCCATCGACGCTTCGAGCTGCGAGCGCCCGGTGCGGCGCAGCCGGGCCGCGACGTTGTTGTACACCGTCACGATGCAGAACGTGGCGTGCCCGATGACGATCGTCCAGAAGGTGAACCCCATGCCGAGCAGGGCCATGCCGGAGCGCAGGGCGATGCCGGTGACGATGCCCGGCAGCGCGATCGGCAACACGACCAACAGGGAGATCGCCTCGCGACCGTAGAAGCGGCCGCGCACCACGGCGAGCGCCGCGAGAGTGCCGAGCGTCAGCGCCAGCAGAGTCGACATCGCGGCCACCCGCAGCGACAAACCGAGGGCCGACCACAAGTCGGTCCGTCCCCAGGCCACGGAGAACCAGTGCAGAGTGAGCCCCGGCGGCGGGAACGACAGCGTCGCCGAATCCGTCGTGAACGCATAGAGGATCACCACCAGCAGCGGCAGATGCAGGAACGCGAGCACCGCCGCGGCCATCACCACCAGACTGCGTGGTGCCTTCTCGGGCGCGCTAGAGCGCATCGAAAGCTCCCAAGCGGCGAGCGCCCCACAGGTAGGCGCCCATGATGAGCATGGGCACCACGGTCATCGCGGCCGCGAGCGGCACGTTGCCGGCCGTGCCCTGCTGGCGCAGCACCGCCTGCCCGATGAACAGGCTCGAGTTGCCGATGGTTCCCGGGATGATGAAGTCGCCGAGCGTGAGCGAGAACGTGAAGATCGATCCCGCGACGACACCCGGCAGGGCCAGCGGCAGGATCACCCTGCGAAACGTGACCGCCGGCCGCGCGCCGAGATCGGCCGACGCCTCGAGCAACGATCGCGGCACGCGCTCGAGCGCCGACACGATGGGCAGGATCATGTACGGCAGCCAGATGTAGAGGAACACCAGAAACATGCCCAGCGCCGAGAACGAGAGCGACGGGCCGCCGATGACCGGCAGGCCGAGAACTGCCTCCAACAGACCACCGGCCCCGAGGCGCTGGAACAGCCAGTTGAGGATGCCTTCCCGGGCGAGGATCAGCTTCCAGGAGTAGACCCGCACGATGTAGCTCGACCACAGCGGCAAAATGACGCCCAGATAGAGCACGGCACGCGTCCGCCCGCGGGCGTATCGCGCCATGAAGTACGCGAGCGGAAACGCCAGCAGCGCGGCGGCGACCGTCACCGCCACCGCCATCGCCGTGGTGCGAAGGAAGATGTCGCGATTGGCCGGCAGCAGCAGTTGCGCGTACGAGCGCAGCGACAGCGTTCGCACCACCTGGCCGGTGTAGTCGTCGACGTGGAAGAAGCCCTGCACCAGCAGCGCGGCCAGCGAGCCGAGATAGATCACGCCGAGCCACAGCAGCGGCGGGCCGAGCAGCACCGCCAGCGCGAGCCCGGGTCGCCGGAAGAAGAAGGTCGACAGGCGGCTGCCCACGCGGCGCGCTTCCATGGTCAGCTTCCGGCCACCGGGCGGTTGTACGTCGGATCCCACAGCAGGCGGACGTTGCGGCCGCGCGCCTGCTGCACGTCGAATGAGGAGGTAGTGAGGTTCTGCTCCACCACGGAAAGCTCCGTGCCGTCGCCGACCTCCACGAAGTAGCGCGTGCTCATGCCGAGGTACACCACGTCGCGGATCCGGCCGTCGGCGAGGCAGTCTCCGGCGCGCGGAGCGGTCTCGGGCGGGCACATGCGGATCTTCTCGGGCCGCACCGCGAAACGCTCGGAACTGCCGGTGATGCGTCGCGCCGCCTCGCCGTCCAGGAGGTTGGTGAGCCCGACGAAGCCGGCCACGAACGCCGTCTGCGGGCGCTCGTACACCTCGGCCGGCGCGCCGATTTGCTCGATCCGGCCCCGGTTGAAGACCGCCAGGCGGTCGCTCATGGTCAGCGCCTCTTCCTGGTCGTGGGTGACGAAGACGAAGGTGATGCCCACCTGCTGCTGGATCGCCTTGAGCTCCACTTGCATTTGCTGGCGCAGCTTGAGGTCCAGCGCGCCGAGCGGCTCGTCGAGCAGCAAGACACGCGGCCGGTTGACGAGCGCTCGCGCCAGGGCGACGCGCTGGCGCTGGCCGCCGGAGAGTTGCGCCGGCTTGCGGCCTCCCATTTCGGGCAGGCGCACCAGCTCCAGGGCCTCGGCCACGCGGCGGGCGCGCTCGACCGGCGGCACGCGGCGGATCATCAACCCGTAGGCCACGTTCTCGGCGACGGTCAGGTGC
>WBZN01000793.1_pt1 | contig 21086 bp, 25 predicted proteins | sample 5204281 | NCBI WGS metagenome assembly WBZN01 (sample SAMN12344347, study PRJNA552823) | activated sludge metagenome | biome: Activated sludge suspended growth; feature: Nitrification reactor; material: Wastewater; isolation source: activated sludge from nitrification reactor of wastewater... | reverse complement strand
ATGTCGGAATTGGCAAGGGAAAAGCCGCCGAGGTTCCCGTGGCGATTTCTAAAGCTGTTGAGCAAGCCAAGAAACATTTGGTCCGTGTTCCCATCAAGGGGGGGACTATTCCTCACGAAGTGCACGGACTGTTTGGTGCCGAACACGTGATGCTTAAGCCTGCCGCCGATGGGACGGGTATTATTGCGGGCGGCGCTGTGCGAGCGGTTGTCGAATTGGCCGGTGCTCACAATATTATTGCCAAGACCTTAGGCCGTGGCAATCCGTTCAATGCGGTGAGGGCCACTCTTAATGGACTACAGCAGCTGTGCGATCCGCAGGAAATGATGCGATTGCGGCGTACGGTTGGAAGCGAAGCGTAGGTACATGTCTAATGGCTACTGAAAGAAAAACAACGACTGTTCAGCCAAGTCTTCGAATTACCCTGAAGCGAAGCCCGATTGGAACGCCCTATAAGCATCGCCTGGTTCTCAGGGGGTTAGGGCTGCGGAAACTCAATGCCACCGTGTCACGTCCTGCTAGCGATCAGGTTAAGGGCATGATTGCCAAAGTGGGCTATTTACTGGAAGTGAGTCCCCAATGAAGTTGCATGATCTTGCTCCTTCTCGAGGAGCGAAACACAAACCAAAGCGAATCGGCCGTGGTCCTGGTTCTGGTCATGGAAAGACCGCGACAAAAGGTCATAAGGGACTGAAAGCCCGCTCGGGTGGTGGGAAACGCCCTGGCTTTGAAGGAGGGCAAATGCCCTTGATTCGTCGAGTTCCAAAGTACGGCTTTACGAATCAATTCCGAACCGAATATACAATCATTAATTTGAAAAGCCTGGCTGATCTGGAGACGACAGAAGCCATTACGCCCCAACTCTTGATGAATGAAGGCCTTGTTCGACGCAAAGGAGAGCTTATTAAGATCCTTGCCCAGGGGGAGTTGACGAAACCTCTCGTGGTCCAGGCTCATAAGTTCAGCAAGTCAGCCGAGGCAAAGATTCAGGCAGCCGGGGGGAGGGCCGAGGTCATTCCCTGTGTTTGAGCGTCTGCTGACCAGTTTCCAAAACATCTTCAAGATACCTGAGCTGCGGACTCGCGTGTTGTTCACGCTGGGTATGCTGATCGTCTACCGCGTCGGCGCACACATTCCCACGCCAGGAATCAACGGTGAAGCTCTATCCGAATTTCTCCAGAAGCAAGGTGGCGCGCTTCTTGGATTTTTGGACATCTTCTCCGGAGGATCTCTGTCGCGTCTGACGATTTTTGCCTTGGGCATTATGCCCTACATCAGCGCATCGATTATCCTTCAGCTACTGACGGTCGTCATCCCGCACCTTTCGAAGCTGGCCAAAGAAGGCGAACGCGGTCGAAAAAAGATCATTCAATATACGCGTTTCGGGACCATTGTCATCGCACTGATTCAGGGATTCGGGATTGCCGTAGGTCTCGAGCAAATGAACCAGGGTGCTTTTGTGTTGAGTCCCGGATGGGGATTCCGGTTTATGACCGTGATTACCCTCTGTGCGGGTACCGGCTTCCTCATGTGGCTGGGCGAGCAAATTACGGAACGCGGTATTGGCAATGGTATTTCGTTGATTATCTTTGCCGGTATTGTGGCGCGGCTCCCTGCGGCAGTTGCTCAAACATTCGATCTCTACAAGGTCGGCCAATTAAGCTTTCCGCTTTTGGTCGTCCTGACTGTCATCATGTTCGGAGTGGTCGCTGCCATTGTATTCCTTGAGAGCGGGCGTAGAAAGGTCCCGGTTCAATACGCCAAGCGGGTTATCGGGCGTAGAGTGTACGGTGGACAGAGCACCCACATCCCCCTCAAGATTAATACGGCTGGGGTAATCCCTCCGATTTTCGCCTCGTCGATCATTGCATTTCCTGCGACGATCGCAGGTTTTTTTGAAACTCCATGGATTAAGGCCATCGGTTCGCAGCTGGCTCCAGGTTCGTTGCTGTACACGCTGATGTACGTCGGCTTAATCGTTTTTTTCTGCTTCTTCTATACGGCCGTCGTGATGAATCCTGTAGACATGGCGGATAATTTGAAGAAGTACGGAGGGTTTGTGCCTGGCATCCGGCCGGGTCAACGGACGTCCGATTATATTTACTCGGTCCTCACGAAGATCACATTTGCCGGTGCCATTTACCTGGCGATCGTGTGTGTTATTCCAGAGTTTCTCATCTACAAACTGAATATGCCGTTTTACTTCGGCGGAACTTCTCTGTTGATCGTGATCGGCGTGGGGCTGGATACAGCTCAGCAAATTGAATCACATCTTTTAAATCGCAATTACGATGGATTCCTTCAAAAAGGAAAACTTCGTGGCAGAACTTCATAGGGCCATCTGATGCGACTCGTGTTTCTCGGTGCTCCAGGGGTTGGAAAGGGTACTCAGGCTGACCGGGTAACCGCTCAATTTGGGTGGCCAAAGATTTCCACCGGCGATCTCTTGCGGGAGGCGGTTAAAAATCAGACTGCCTTGGGTATTGAAGCGAAGAAAAGTATGGATGCCGGTAAGCTGGTCCCCGACGCGGTGGTCATTGGCATGGTGCGTGACAAACTGGCTGAGCCATCCTGTCAATCAGGTTTTGTTTTAGACGGTTTCCCGAGAACAGTTCCGCAGGCCGAAGAGTTGGGCGCAATTCTAGCCGCCAAAGGCCTGAAGCTCGACCGGGTGATTAATTTTCGAGTTTCACGTTCGGATGTTGTCACGCGACTCAGTGGACGGCGTAGCTGTCCGAAGTGCCAGGCCGTATTTCACATTGATTTTGCGCCGCCCAAGGTCAGCGGCCAATGTGATCGCTGTGCCACTGCCCTTATTCAGCGAAGCGACGATAAGCCTGAAACTATTGAGGCGCGTTTGAAGGTCTATGACGAACAAACCGCCCCGCTAATTTCCTATTATCAGGGAAAGAGTGCTTTGAGCGACCTTGATGGGTCTGGGGACATGGGGCTGGTTTACGGCAGGCTTTCGACTGTGCTTCTCGGGCTCGGCGCTAAATGATCGTTTTCAAGACGCCCGACGAGGTGACATTAATGGCGCAGGCCTCGCAAGTTGTGGCGGAAGTGTTGGAGCTCTTGAAAGGGAAGGTGGCGCCGGGTATCACGACAGACGATTTAGACCGTATGGCCGAAGAAGCCATTCGTGGTCGAGGAGCCATTCCTGCCTTCAAAGGGTATCGTAATTATCCCAAAACGCTCTGTGCGTCCGTCAATGAGCAGGTCGTTCATGGCATTCCTTCAAAACGTCGATTGAAGGAAGGCGATATCATTGGGCTCGACCTTGGTGCCATCGTCTCAGGGTTCTACGGAGATTCTGCCGTTACCGTTCCAGTGGGCGCTGCAAATTCGGAGGCGTTACGTTTGATTCAGGTGACCGAGGAAGCGATGTACCGCGGCATTTCAAAAGCCGTAGTCGGGAATCGCCTTTCTGATGTCTCTCATGCTATACAGACCCATGTGGAACAGGCTGGTTTCGCTGTCGTCACGGAATTTGTCGGTCATGGTATAGGAAGGCAGCTTCATGAAGAACCTCAGGTTCCAAATTATGGTAGGCCTGGACAGGGCCCGCGCCTCCAGGTCGGGATGGTATTGGCGATCGAACCAATGGTGAATATGGGGGGCAGTGCCATTCGTATTTTGGAAGATCGATGGACTGCGGTCACTCAAGATGGTCGCTGGTCAGCTCACTTTGAGCATACGATCGCCATTCAGCCGAATGGCCCGGCGAAGATTCTTTCACAGTTGTCACATTAAGACTGGGAGGCGTACCGATACGTGCCAAAAGAAGATGTCATAGAAGTGACCGGCACGGTGGCTGAGACCCTCCCGAATGCGATGTTTCGCGTAGAGTTGGAAAACGGGCACCGAATTTTGGCGCATATTTCCGGAAAAATGCGTATGCATTTCATTCGGATCCTTCCCGGCGATAAGGTGACGATTCAATTGTCGCCCTATGATTTAACAAGGGGCCGGATTACCTATCGCTTCAAGTAGTGGAGAAATGGAATTGCTATGAAGGTCAAGTCGTCAGTTAAGCCGATTTGTGCAAAATGCAAAGTGGTTCGCAGACGTGGGGTCGTTCGAGTGTTATGCGCCAATCCCCGTCATAAACAACGACAGGGATGACCGAATGTGGGTTGCCTTGGCAATGGGCGGTTACGATTGCGCGTATGGACTGGTGGTCCAGCCATGGACTCAGGTTCTGAGTGCTTGCCAAGCCAGCTCATGAGGCGATCAAGGGAAGAAATTAGGGGGTAATTATGGCACGTATTGCTGGCGTAGATTTGCCAAAAGACAAACGAATTGAGATCGGTTTGACATATGTGTTCGGGATCGGCCGCGTCGCTGCTCAGGCGATTCTCAAGAAGGCCGGGGTCGACGGATCCATTCGTGTAAAAGACGTGAGCGAAGACAAAATCGTCAAGATTCGCGAAGTGATTGAGCGTGACTACCGCGTCGAAGGTGACTTGCGCAAAGAAGTGTCGATGAACATTAAGCGATTGGTCGATACGGGAACATTTCGTGGGCTTCGGCATCGCAAAGGGTTGCCTGTTCGCGGACAGCGGACCAAGACAAATGCGCGCACCCGTAAGGGGAGACGTTCTGGTGTGGGAAGCAAACCGCAGAAGCCCGCTGGTTCCAGAGCATAAGAGATTAGACCGATCAGGCGCCATGCGCTGAGGGAGATTCTATGAGTGTGAAGAAGGGCAAAAAGAAGGAACGGAAGATTGTCCAGAGCGGAGTGGCTCACGTGCAGGCATCGTTCAATAATACAATCGTGACCATTACCGACATGAGCGGCAACACCGTTGTGTGGGCCAGTTCAGGCAATCAAGGCTTTAAGGGGTCTCGCAAGAGTACGCCTTTTGCGGCCCAGCGGGCCGGAGAGGCAGCGGCGAGGAAGGCGATGGAGAACGGCATGCGTCAGGTTGACGTGTATGTCAACGGGCCTGGGGCCGGACGAGAGTCCGCCATTCGTTCATTGCAAAGTGCTGGTTTGCGCATCAATTTGATCCGCGACGTGACCCCGATTCCTCACAACGGATGTCGACCGCCGAAGCGTCGGCGTGTCTAGCAGAGGTCCGGGCATCTTCAAAATAATGTAATTTCTGATTCGGTCGTACTTAAGTTGTTGAGGTAGAGGAGGGGTAGTAGCGTGGCAAAATATAGTGGACCTGTCTGCCGCTTGTGCCGGAGAGAGGGCGAGAAGCTCTTTTTGAAGGGGTCTCGTTGCATGACCGAGAAGTGCGCGATTGAGCGCCGGAGTTATCCCCCTGGGCAGCATGGTCAGGCCCGTCAACGGACGTCGGATTACAGTCTGCAGTTGCGTGAGAAACAGAAACTGAAGAGAATTTATGGCCTCCAAGAGTGCCAATTCCGGGGCATTTTTGAGCGAGCGGAACGGCAAGCGGGGGTCACAGGTGATACGTTGCTGCGCCTCCTGGAATGCCGCTTGGACAATGTGGTGTATCGGCTCGGCTTCGGAGCCTCGCGTAAAGAGGCTCGGCAGTTGGTCAATCATGGTCATTTGATGATTAACGGTCGCAAAGTGAAGGCACCCGGTGCGCTGGTCAAGGCTGGTGATTCCATCGAAGTCCGGCAGAAAAGCCGTGAGTTACTCCCGATTCAAGGGGCGCTTGCGGCCGTTGACGGTCGTGGCATTCCGGAATGGCTTGAACTGGACAGGGCGGCCTGCAAGGGCACCATCCGGTCCTTACCGACCAAGGAACATATTGTGTTGCCTGTAAACGAGCAGATGGTCGTCGAATTGTACTCACGTTAGAAAAGCATGGTTGGAGAGCTGTCGGGTTCATTCAATCATTGCTGAGCGATATATAGGCACACACGAGTTAATGAAGGGGGAGTCATGATTAAAGCGATGAAAGACTTTCAGATCCCCATGCGGGTGGAAGTCGATAAGGACACTCTTTCCCCGACATTCGGCAGATTTACGACCGAGGCATTTGAGCGAGGATTCGGCACGACGGTAGGGAATTCCCTGCGTCGAGTGTTGTTGTCTTCCTTGACGGGGGCTGCGGTGACGACCGTCAAGATCGAAGGCGTGTTGCACGAATTCTCCACGATTCCTGGCGTCACCGAGGACGTGACATCCATTATCTTGAATGTGAAAAGCCTTCGATTGGCGTTACAGGGCGACAAGCCGAAGACCATCCGCCTTAAGAAAAAGGGTCCGGGAGAGGCAAAGGGGTCTGATATTACCCACGACGGAGATGTGACGATCCTCACGCCCGATTTGCACATTGCGACGTTGGACAAGGATGCTGCACTTGATATGGAAATGACCATCAAGCATGGTCGCGGTTTTGTGCCTGCTGAGCGCAACAAGGAAGAAGGATTGCCGATCGGGGTGATTGCCATCGATTCCATTTTCTCCCCAATCAAGCGGGTGAATTTCCATGTCGAGAATGCCCGTGTCGGTCGTATGACCGACTATGACAAGCTGACGCTTGAGATTTGGACGGATGGTACCATTTCTCCGCGCGATGCATTGTCCAACGCGGCAGGGATTCTCCGCGAACATCTCGACATCTTCATCAATCCAGAAGAACGTTCAGATGCGAAGCCATCGGCTGGCAGTGAAGATCTGTCTGATGAAGTGAACAAGAACCTTTATCGCAGCGTCAACGAATTGGAATTGTCGGTCCGTGCGGCTAATTGCTTGAAAAATGCCAACATCAAGACGATTGCGGATTTGGTGCAAAAGACCGAAGCGGAAATGTTGAAGACCAAGAACTTCGGGAAGAAATCGCTCAATGAAATCAAGGAAATCCTGACCGAAATGGGACTGAGCCTTGGAATGAAAGTCGACGCCTTGCCGTCCGGCGACGCGGGCGTGCGTTCAGAGTAAGAAAGGAACAGGACTACCGTGCGCCACAAAAAGAAGGGTCGACAGCTCGGACGTCAAACCAAACACCGATGGGCTCTGTTCCGAAGTCTTGTGACTTCGTTGTTGGAGCAGGAGCGAATCGAAACGACGGAAGCGAAGGCCAAGGAAATTCGTGGCTTTACCGACCGCATGATCTCCCTGGGGAAAGAGGGGAGCTTGCCTGCCCGTCGTCGTGCCCTGAGCTTCTTGCGCAGCAAGGCTGTGGTGTCGAAGCTCTTCAGCGACGTTGCGTCTCGTTTCCGTGATCGTCCGGGAGGCTATACGCGTATCATCCGAACCCGCCGCCGGATCGGAGATGCTGCTGAGATGGTCGCCATTGAATTGGTGACCAGGCCGGAGAAGCCTAAGGCAGCGCCATCAACCGAGACTGCGGTGGCAGAGAAAAAAGAGTCGTCCGAAAAAAGTTCTGCTCCTGCAGAAAGCTAAGTGCGGGCATGCCACGACGACGTGACAGTCGTCGTGGCATGCGATCCTTCCCCCCGCCGCTCTCCTCTTGCAAGTCACTTCATTTTCTCAGGTCATAGTCTGCCAGTTAGTTTACTTGGCTCGGGTGGAATGCTACTATCATGCCACTGGCTCTGACCTGGGAAATTCTTTAAATTAGGGCCTTTTTTCCATGTGGGAACGTTGGGTACGGCGAGGTCTTCTAGCTCTCAGCGTGGTTCTTGCGGCATTTCTTGGGTATTTGCTCATTACACGCTCCAATCCCGGTTCCTCGTCGCGTTCGGTTACCCCGGTCGGCGTCGAGTCAGCCGACGCCCATATTCAGGACTTCACCTTCACCCAGACAAAAGGCGATCTCGTTCAGTGGAAGGTGCAGGCCGAGCAAGCGCGTCTGTATGAGAAAGAGAGCCGGGCTATCCTCAGTAACGTGCAAATTACCCTGTACGGCCTGCAGGGTAAAGAACTGACCTTATCAGGCGATGAGGGCACGCTGGATACTCAAACGAAAAACTTTCAACTGTCGAACAGAACCACGCCGATTGTAGTTGAGACTCAAAGTGGCTATACCATTCAGACAAATCATCTTGTGTGGACTGATGCACGGCATGAAATCCAAACTCCAGACCATGTCACCATTCAAGGGCATGGTCTGCAAGTCACCGGCAGAGGGTTGCTGGGGAAAATGGACATTCAGGAATTCCAGGTCCTGGACGATGTGCGTGTGGACGTGGTGCCTGCTTCTTAGCGCCCCTGCTTTGCTGGCTGTTCCAGATGGGCATGCGGCCGAGACACGCGCAGGAAAAGAGCCCCCGGCTAATTCCGCCCCGACCACGATTACGTCTCGAACCATGACGGTGAGCAACCAGGAGAACAGGGCAATTTTTGACGGAGCAGTGGTCTTGACTCGAGGTCTGCTGGTCGTACATTCGGATCACATGGTGGTGTCCTTTCATCCCAACCAGAACGGTGCCGATAGTAAGAACTCTGTCGGGGCGACAAAATCAAAAGGCCAGACGAGCACGACTACTGCAGATTCGAAGGAAGGGGATGCGGCTCCCGCAGTCTCCGAGCGCAGTATTCGCATGGTTGAAGCGACGGGTCGTGTCAACATTGAGAAAGCAGACGGCCACGCAACGTGCGAGAAAGCCGTGTATTACGAAGATCAGAAGAAAATCGTGCTCACGGGCGATCCAGTGGCCTGGCAGAAGGGAACACGTGTATCAGGGAAGCGGATCATCATGTTTCTGGATGAAGACCGAAGCGTGGTGGAAGGCGACTCCCAGGTGGTGATTGAAGGTGAAGGTGGTGGCAAGCGGTGATTGAGGCGAAGCCAGTCAGCCAGGCTCCGCGAGACGGACGTGCGAGATCATCGAGCGTGGTGGATCGTTTGGCGGCCAGTGGGCTGGTGAAGAGTTTTCGCGGACGAAAGGTCGTCAAAGGGGTATCACTCGATGTGCAGGCCGGCGAGGTGGTCGGGCTGCTGGGACCCAATGGCGCGGGGAAGACCACCATCTTCGATATGATGGTGGGCTTGTGCCAGCCGGAAGAGGGACAGATCACTTTAAGCGGCGATGACATCACCGATTTGCCAATGTATAAGCGGGCGCGGCGCGGCATCGGCTATCTGCCGCAAGAGTCATCGGTGTTTCGTCGGTTGTCCGTGGAACACAATATCCTTGCGATTCTAGAGATGCTGGGCTATTCGAGAAGCGACCGGATGGAGCGGGTTGAGACATTGCTGAAAGAGCTGGATCTGGTGCATATTCGAAAAAGTAAGGCCTATGCCTTGTCGGGAGGGGAGCGTCGGCGTTTGGAGATCACTCGAGCCCTGGCGACCAGCCCGTTGTTCATGTTATTGGATGAACCCTTTGCCGGCATCGACCCCATCGCGGTTGCGGATATTCAACAGATCATCATTCGATTGAAGCAACGGCACATCGGGGTGTTGATTACAGACCACAATGTGAGAGAAACCTTGTCGATTACGGATCGGGCCTACATCATCAATGAAGGTACGATCCTTGAGGCAGGTCCTCCCGGCGTGATCGAGAAAAGTGAAATGGCCAGAGCGGTGTATTTGGGCGAAGGATTTCGCCTGTAGCAGGCAGGGAGTGAGCGTGCGATGAAGCTGCGACTCGATCTTCGGCTCAGTCAGAAACTCATTATGACGCCGCAATTGCAGCAGGCGATCAAGTTGTTGCAATTGTCACGCTTGGAGCTTCAGCAAAGTCTGCAACAGCACCTCATGGAAAATCCGTTATTGGATGAATTGGTCGCAGAGACCGAGGAGAGCGAAGAAACCGCGGCCGCCGAACGCGAGCAGCCGGATACAGCCACCACCGTGGCCGCCGAGACGCGCGGGGAGGGTGACGACAAGCCGGCTGAAAGCGGAGAAAATGCCGAGGAGTTTTCGGCCTCCAGTTGGGAAGATTATTTCGATACCGATATGCGCCGCGGGGAGACCGAGTACAGTTCCTCGTCCAAGGAAGAGTTTCCTTCCTATGAGCAAACAGTCGCGAAATCCACCTCGTTGGAAGATCATCTCGTCTGGCAATTATCCCTCTCAGGTTTATCCGATCGAGAAAAGGCCATCGGCCGTCTGATCATCGGGAATCTGGACGATGACGGGTATCTCCGGATGACGTTGGAAGAGTTGGTAGCGGGATCCGATTATTCCGTGGCGGAGGCTGACTCGGTCCTGAAAGATGTCCAGGGTTTCGACCCGAATGGCGTCGCGGCCAGAGATTTGCCGGAGTGCCTGCTTCTTCAACTCAAATTCTTAGGGCGGAGCCAACTGGGCTCCCTAGGGTCGCGTCCCGGGGTGCTCAAGGGGTCGGTCCTCGAAGCCATTGTGCTCCACCATCTGAAGGATCTGGAGAAGAAACAGTACAACCGCATCGCGAAGGCGCTGAATATTTCGATGGACGACGTTTTCGAAGCGACCCGAATTATCGAAGGGTTGGAGCCGAAGCCTGGACGCCCCTTCTCGAACACACAGAATTATGCGATCGTCCCGGATGTTTTTGTCGTCAAGAACGAAGGGGTGTGGGAGGTTCTGCTTAACGACGACGGCCTGCCGCGCATGCGGATCAGCCCGTACTACAAGCAATTAATGTCCACGGGGCAGTCGGGGTCGGCCGAGACCAAGGCCTATCTGGATGACAAGCTCCGCGCCGCGCAGTGGGTGATCCGGAGCATTGAGCAACGCAATAAGACGATTGTCAAAGTCGTCTCGAGCATCGTCAAGTTTCAGGAGGGTTTTTTCGAGCAGGGAATTCAGCACTTGAAGCCGTTGGTCCTCAAGCAGGTGGCGGAAGATATCGGCATGCATGAATCCACGATCAGCCGGGTGACTGCCAATAAATATATGTATTGTCCGCAGGGGATGTTGGAATTGAAGTTTTTCTTCAATGCCGGCCTTCAGCGCGCCGACCAGCCGTCCGACATGCTGTCTTCTCTTACGGTGCGGGAAATGATCCGGCAGATGGTTGCGTCAGAAGACACCCGTAACCCCCTCAAGGATGAAGAAATTGCCGCACGGCTGCGGACGCAGCAAGTGTTGATTGCGCGTCGCACCGTGGCGAAGTATCGCGCGGAGGACAACATTCCCTCCGCCACGCAACGGCGAAAGTTTTTTTAAGGGGCGAGAGATTTGGCACCACAGAGACGGCTCTGTGGCGGTACGGCAATCGTCGCGACGGGCTTCAACGCATGGTCGTGTTGAGGGCCCGAGAAACGAGGATGGAATGCGATTGATGATCACGGGACGGCATGTGGCGGTCACTCCTGCTTTGCGGGATTATATCGAAACACGCATGGAGCGGCTCGACCGCTATGGGTTGAAGCTGGGCACGCTCCAAATCCTGTTGAGTGTGGAAAAGTTTCATCATGTGGCCGAAGTCGTGGGAGTCGTACAGGGGCGGCGTTTGCAAGCCAAGACCTCGACCGAAGAAATGTATACCTCGATCGATGAGGTGGTGGACAAGCTTGGCGCCCAATTGCGTAAATTGAAGGAGCGCAAGGTCAACCACAAATTCGGCGATCAACCGCGCGTGCGTGCGGTGGCTCGTAAAGCTCCTCGATCGGAGAACAACGGGGTGGAAGTGGTGCGCCCGACCCTCGAGGCCTTGACCGTCGAAGAGGCGGTTGACGCACTAAATGCCGCGAAGCTCGGTCTGTTGATGTTTGTCAATGCCCTGTCTGGCTCTATCCAGGTGCTTCAGCGGTTGCCGAATGGAAGACTGTCTCTGATTGATCCCGCGAGCGACCGTGCTCGCATCGCTCATGGCCGCGCTTAATCTTGTTGTGATCAGCGGGCTTTCCGGATCCGGAAAGAGCCATGCGTTGAAAGCTTTCGAAGACGCGGGGTATTTCTGCGTCGACAACCTTCCTCCGGCCCTTCTTCCAACCTTCGTCGAATTGTGCCATCAGCAGGGCGGTGAGATTAAGAATGTCGCCCTCGGAATTGATATTCGCGAACGGGTATTTTTCGGAGACCTGGCAACGGTGCTCGGCGAATTGAAGGCGCAAGGGCATGCCCTCCAGCTGGTGTTTCTGGAAGCGCGCGAAGAAGTGCTGGTTCGTCGGTTTTCAGAGAGTCGCCGCCCGCATCCGCTGCTGCCGCATATGCCCGTGGTGGAGGGGGTGCGGTTCGAACGTGAGCGTCTCAGCGAACTACGAAAACATGCTGATCGAGTCATCGACACCTCCACGCTGACGGTGCACGAGCTGCGCGACTTGTTGATCAGGCAGTTTCGTCAGGAGACGACGGTTCGCCGCATGACCATCTCGCTGGTCACGTTCGGATATAAGTTCGGGGTGCCGTACGATATCGATCTCCTCTTCGACGTTCGCTTCATCAGAAATCCCTTCTTCGTCCCGGAATTGAAGGCCTTGACCGGTGAGGATGCCCGAGTCCAACAGTATGTATTCGGGGATCCGACGGCCGGTCAATTTCTCGAACATCTTCAAAAACTATTCGGCTTTCTGGTCCCGCTCTACGAGCGGGACCAGCGGAGCTACCTCAGCATCGGCATCGGTTGTACCGGGGGCCGCCATCGGTCGGTGACCATGGCGCTACGCCTTCAGGAACAATTTGCTGCCCTCAGTTACGATGTGTCCGTCACCAACCGCGACCTGCAAAAACCCTAGTCCCAGCGCCTGTTTCATCCTGTTCCCACACTAGCCTCTCACATTGTCCGCTTTCTTGACAGGTGGACTATATCAACTATACTTAATTTCGTGAGCTCGAATTATGCGATGAATAGCGGCGTTTGAGGCGGTGTGTGAAGAAAGTGAGCGATGTTCAGAAAAAGAAACTCTACAAGACCAACGAGGTCTGCGAGATGTTCGACATCTCGCGCGCGACGTTGTTCCGCTGGGAGCGCGAAGGGCTGATCACCGGGCCGCCGCGAGATTGGCGGAACTGGCGTCTGTATACGGCCGAAAATGTCGAGCAGATCAAGCATGTGATGGGTAGCGGGCGTAAAGAAGTCGCGTAGAGAGGGCAAAAGCATGCTGGCTTCACTGAAAAACCTGACTGACATGGAGTTCCTGTCGATGTTCTCCCCGCAGCGACAGCTGTTAGGGTTGGACATCGGCTCGAGTAGCATCAAGCTGGTGCAGATCAAGGAACACCGGGGCCGGTATACCCTGCAGAAGTTTGGCGTGAAGGAGCTGGAGCCGGAGGTCATCGTCGACGGCACGGTGATGGATGAAGGGCGAGTAGTCTCGGCCATCAAGGAATTGCTGGCCGAACAGAATGTCAAATTGAAGCAGGTGGCCGTGTCGATTTCCGGCCACGCAGTCATCGTCAAAAAGATCACTCTGCCCCCGATGCCTGATGAGGAGCTCGACGCGCAGGTGAAGCTGGCGGCGGAGCAGTACATTCCCTTTGATATCAACGAGGTCAATCTCGATTTTTACGTCCTGCCGCCTTCGGAGAACCCGGATGAGCAGGGTGAAATGTCGATCGTGCTGGTTGCGGCCAAGAAAGACAAGATCAACGAATTGACGGAGTTGGTCAAGGCCGCAGGGTTAGTCCCCATCGTGATGGATGTCGATGCCTTTGCCGTGGAAAACATGTACAGCGTGACCTCACCGGGCACTCAGGACGACACGACGATCCTGGTAAACATCGGTGCCAGCGTCATGAACGTGAACATCGTGGGCGCCGGTATCTCTCTCTTTACCCGTGACATCCCCCTGGGTGGAAACCGCTATTCCGAAGCGGTACAGCGCGAGATGGGCGTGTCGTATGAAGAAGCGGAGCAACTCAAGAAAAATGATGGAGATGACGATCGTACACTTGCGGCCGTGATGGAGAGCGTCAACGCCGAAGTGGCGTCGGAGATCGCGCGCACGATCGATTATTTCAAGACCACGTCCTCAGACAGTGAAATTGCGCGGGTGTTGCTGTTTGGTGGGGGGGCTAAGGTGAAGGGCCTGGCTCAACAGCTTCGCGATCGAATGCATGTCGAGGTGGATATCGCGAATCCCTTTAATGAGATCGACACCTCACAGTGCAACGTCGATCCTGATCAGTTGGCGGAGATGGGGCCGCTTGCGGCAGTGGGGGTTGGCCTCGCACTGCGGACGGTGGGGGACCGATGATTAGAATCAACTTGCTCGCAACTGGACCTCGGTCCAGGAAAGCCAAGCCGCAGTGGGATGTACGGGCCGAGGCGTTACTCGGTGTCGGGGTGTTGCTGATCACGTTGACCGGCTGCTGGTTCTATGCCTCATCGCTCGATGAGGAGATCCAGGCCAAGCAGGGGGAAAAGCAACTTAAGGACAAGCAAGTGGCGCAGTTGAAAGAGCAAGTGAAGGCGGTCCAGGACTTTGAAGAAAAGAAAAAACAGCTCGAAGCCAAGAACCGCATCATCGATCAGCTGGAGAAGAGCCGGACGGGCCCGGTCAAAGTGCTAGACCATGTCAGCCAGAGTTTGAATCCTCTGAAGGTCTGGCTGGTGCGGCTGAACCTCAAGGGCAACAGTGTCGAACTTGAAGGCCGTGCATTGACCAACGACGACGTCGTCGAATTTGTGAACAATCTCCGGCGGACCGATCAGTTCGGCGCCATCAAGCTGATGGAGAGCCGGGCAGGGCTGGACAACAAAATGAACACCTATCAATTCCGACTTGACCTGTCGATGAAAGGCTAACATGAGTCTGAATGCGATCAGCTTAGACAGCCTCCGTAGCATTCCGACAGGCCAAAAGGTCGCCCTCCTTGGACTGCTGGTGGCCGCCATTTTAGTAGGGTTTTATTTCTACGTTGTCGATCCCAAGACCATCGAGCTGGAAGCTGTTCAGGGGCAGGTGGCTCAGTTGGATACGGAAATACAGAATCTGACGCTCAAGGTCAAACATCTGGATGAGTTGGTGGCGGCCAGCAAACAGTTGGAGATCGAGTTGGCGGCGAAGAAGGAGCGCCTCCCGCCGGAAGAAGAAGCGGTGATGCTGCTCAAGCAGGTCTCCGATCTTGGGTTGCGGCTTGGGTTGGACGTGAAGCTGTGGAAGCCGGGTACGCAAGCCGAGGATCCTTCGAAGTTGTTCATTCGAATGCCGATCAATGTGGAAGTGGCAGGCGGATACCACACGGCCGCCATTTTCTTCGATCGCATCAGCAAGTTGTCCCGCATCGTGACCGTGCAAGACGTCAGAATCGGAGCCGCTCGTGTCGATCAAGGCCGCGTGGTGACGCAGACAGTCTTCGACCTGGTGGCTTACGCCGCGCCGCAGGAAAAGAAACCTGCCGCGCCGGTACCTGCGGCGAAGCCGAAGTGACGAATGGAGCCTAGCTCATGCCCAACGTAAGGGGACGCACCGTGAACACACGACTATGGCCGAGTGGGTGGATAGGGCCGATCAGTATCGGAGCGGTCGTACTGGCAGTCGGGGGAACCACGCTGCCGGTGGAATCGAAGACTCTCCCTCACCTGCGCCAGGTCGCATCCATGCGACCGGCCGACTCTCTGAAAATCATGCCGCTGCCCGAGGGACAGAAGCCGGTGCCGGCTCTCGACGTTCCGGCCCCACGCGCAGAGGCCGCAGTCTCCCAGTCAGGGGATTCGTTGTCGATGGAGTTTTCCGGCGCCTCATACGATCCGTCCGGGCGTCGAGATCCCTTCTTGCCGATGATCCAGCTCGGGCAGCAGGTCGAGCAGGACGCGAGTCTACCCCCGCTGCAGCGCGTCGGGCTCACGGAACTGAGCTTAATCGGTGTGCTCTGGGGCAATTACGGTTACACGGCCATGGTTCAGACGCCGGATGGCAAAGGTTACAGCATCCGTCGCGGAACACGAATCGGGCCTAACAATGGTGTGGTCAGTTCAATCACCGAACGAGGCATCATCGTTCAAGAGCGGTTCACGGACGTGTACGGGAATAAACAGGAGCGGGAATACGTCAAGCTCCTGCACCCGAAAGAAGGCACAGAATGAAACAAACACAGGTTGGTGTACATCCGCTGCTGAGTGTCACTGTGATGGCCGGAGTGTTGGGACTTGCCGGATATGTTCAAGCCGCCGCGCCCAGCGAGACTACCGGCTTGGCCGGATTCACGCAGGTTGCCGATCAGAGTGTCGCTGTTCCTGCGGAACATGCGGCAGCCAGTCAGGAACACCCGGTTGCGACCGTGCTGACGAAGGTGGAAGCCAAGCCTGACGGGAGCCGGATGGTGCTGGTCCTGACGGGCAACGGGATCTTCGACCACACCGTGAAAATGGTCGGGGATCGCCGGATGGTTCTTGATATGCCGCACATTCAGTCGGAAGGGCGCCAGGCGCAGTTGGCGGTCGGGCATGCGCTCTTGTCGCGAGTGCGATTCGGGTATCACCCTGACAAGGTGCGGTTGGTCCTTGATCTCGCTCAGCCCGCCGAGCACAGCATTGCGTCAATAGACGGAAGTCTGATTCTCACCCTCGAGCCGAAGCCGGTCCTGTCGATGAACGACACGAAGGCTGCTGAGGGTGACGCCTCAGCGCCGGCAGAACAGGCTGTCGCGCCTCAATCGATGTTGGCCTCCCATAAAGCACCCAAAGCGCTCTTTCGTGTTCAGCCCATTCAATTGACGGCTGAGTCGGTCCAGAAGGAAGACCGAAAGCCGGAGAGTAATGAGGTCGTGAACGGGTCGTCGCGTTTTGTTGGACGGAGAATTTCCCTCGATTTCCAGCAAGCCGACATCAGCAACGTGCTGCGGTTGATCGCGGAAGTCAGCGGTTTCAATATCGTGGTCGGCGAGGGTGTGAAGAATAAAGTCACCATGAAACTGGCGAATGTGCCCTGGGACCAGGCGCTTGAAATGCTCCTGAAGATGAATGCCCTGGGGATGATCCGGCAGGGGAACATCGTGTGGATCGATACTCTGCAAAATATCGCCAAGCAACAGGATGAAGAAGCGCGCGCCAAGGATTCCAAGGCCAAGGCGGAACCGATCGTCACCCGGGTGTTCTATATCCGCAATCTCAACGCCACGGAAGTGCAAACGTCCTTACGGCAGAATCTGAGCCCGCGCGGGACCATGACGGTCAGTGCCGCGAGCAATGCCCTGATCATCAGCGATACGGAGTCGAAACTGGACGTCCTCCGGCAATTGCTGGATGGCGTTGATCTCGAAGTGCCGCAAGTGCAGATCGAGGCCCGCATCGTTCAAGCTGATACGACCTACACTCGTTCGCTCGGTGTTCAGTGGGGTATTCAGAACGTCAACCAACTGGGAGCCTCGAGCGGAACGTCAGCTTTCAAGACCGGCACCACGGGAGCCTTCGGTGCCCAGGTTTCGGACTTCCTGATCAATCTGCCGGCCAACCCGGGATTGCCGTCTGTACCCGGTGCCGGATTCTCGATCGGGAAAACCGATGGTGCGATGCTGGACGTGCGGTTGTCGGCCGGTGAGTTGCTCGGTTTAACCAAGGTCATTGCCGCGCCGAAGATCACGACGCTGGACAAACGGGATGCCAAGATTGCGCAGGGTGAATCCATTCCGTTCCAGACTACCTCGCTACAGGGCACGCAGACCACGTTCGTGGATGCGAACCTCGAGTTGAACGTGACACCGCAAATTACTTCCCGCGATCCGAAAGAAATCGGGAAGCAGATTCTGATGAAAGTACGAGCCACCCGGAACGCGGTCGGCGCCCGGAGCAACCCGGCCGGTCCGAGCATCGATCGTCGTGAAGCGACGACTCAGGTGCTGGTGCGCGACGGAGAAACCATGGTCATCGGCGGTGTGTTCGTCGATACGCAATCGAACAACGTGGCGGGTATTCCCTATCTGTCGCGCATCCCGGTGTTGGGCTGGTTGTTCAAGAACAAGACCGAGAACGTGTCGAAGCAGGAACTGTTGATCTTCCTGACCCCGACGATCGTTCGCTCCGCAACTTGACAGGTCCTACCGCGACAAGCTAATAATCGCCCCCATTGATGATGGTCCGCTGTCTCAATGGGGGCGAATCCCATGGAACGTGTCTCCTCCCCGTTCTAGATGGCGCTTCTTCCGGGCTTCTTCTCCTCTAGATATTGCGGTCCACCATCCGTTCCTCGGCAGTATCCTTACGTGCCGGGCATGCGGAAAGTCATTACGACCTCCTGTGAGCGTCGTGGTGTCGCAGCCGCTGTCATCGGTCCCGATCTGAGTCATTGACTAATATTCCATGGCAAAATCCAAAACCGACGTGCCCCAGGAAACGATCCAGGTGGAACTGGGGGCGCGTAGTTATGACATTCTCATTCGGCGCGGTCTTTTGACGCAGATTGGCGTCGAATTGACTCGACTTCGATGCACGGGCAAGGTGGGGGTCGTCACCGACCGGAATCTTGCCGGGTACTATCTGAAGCCGGTGACGCATGTCCTGAAGGCCGCCGGATATACGGTGGTTCCAATCGTGCTGCCGCCGGGCGAACGAACCAAGACTTTGCGCTCGATCGGAACGGTCATGGATGCTCTCGTGAATGCCCGCTTTGAGCGCAGTTCTACATTGCTGGCCTTAGGCGGCGGGGTGATCGGCGATATAACGGGATTCGCTGCCGCCATCTATCAGCGCGGGATCCCCTTCGTGCAGGTCCCAACCAGTCTGGTTGCGCAGGTTGATTCCAGCGTCGGCGGAAAAACAGGGGTGGATCATCCTAAGGGCAAAAACTTGATCGGCGCGTTTAATCAGCCACGGGCGGTCTTCATCGATCCAGCCACTCTGCGTACATTGCCTGAGCGAGAATGGATCGCCGGGTTGGCGGAGGTCATCAAGTACGGGGTTATCGAAGATCAGGTGTTTTTCGAGTACTTAGAGCAGCACATCGCGCCGATTGTGAAGTTGGATGACGCGCCGGTTGCACATATTGTAAAGCGGTCCTGCGAAATCAAGGCACAGGTGGTTTCAGAGGATGAGCGAGAAGCCGACCGCCGTCGCATTTTGAATTTCGGACATACGATCGGCCATGCATTGGAATCCCTGGGAGGATACCGTGGCCTGATTCATGGTGAGGCGGTCGCAGTGGGGATGGTGTACGAGGCCGATCTGGCGCGGTACCTTGGGTATTGCGATCAGGGCGTCGTAACTCGTGTGCGCGCGCTCCTTGAGGCGGCCGGGTTGCCGGCTCGATTGCCGAACGTGACCTTCCGTGCACTCTGGGACGCCATGCAACAGGATAAAAAAGTGTCTGCCGGGACGGTCTATTGTGTGGCGCCGGAACGAATCGGGGCAGTGCGGATTGTGCCGTTAGCGAAGGAGCAGACGAGGGCCTGGTTCGAGACGGTTCGCGTTCGGGAGCGTGGCTTGCGGCAAACGATCGTCAGCAGGAAACAGCCGCGATAGGAGTTCAATGGCATCGAAGCGAACAGTGCCACAGTTGGAACAGGCGTTGCGTGAAAAAACACGCGAAGTCGATGTGTTGCACCGCATCAGCGAATCGATCAGCAACACCCTCGATCTGGAGTCAGTCCTCCGGCATATCGTCGATGTGGTGGTGGAAGCGACGAAAGCCGATGCCTGTCTGTTGTATCTGCTGTCCGACAACCGGGACGAGCTGATTTTGCGGGCCTCGAAAAATCCTCACCCCAAGCTCATCGGCCGTATCACGATCGGGTTGGGCGAGGGGATCACTGGCTGGGTGGCGAGGGAGAGGACTCGCGTGGTGATTCCGAACAGCGCGAGCGATGATTCGCGCTTCAAGTTTTTTCACAACCTGCCGGAAGACCGCTACCAGGCATTTGTCTCCGTACCCATCACCACCAAGCAGGAAGTCGTCGGCGTCATCAATGTGCAACACAAGCGATCACGGCGATACCGTCCGGATGAACTGGCGTTGCTCTCGACCATCGCCACGCAGGTCGGCGGTGCCATCGAGAATGCTCGACTGTATGATCAGATGACTCGCAAGGCGTTGCAACTCGACACCTTGTCTCAAGTCTCTGAAACGGTCTCGTCGAATCGCTTGATGGAAGATGTGCTGCAGCTGATTGTGACGATGACGGCGCAAATGATGGGTTCGAAGATCTGTTCCATTATCCTCTTGGATCAGGCGACCGGTGAACTGCGGATCACTGCCACGCAAAGTTTGAGCGAGCAGTATCGTCGCAAGCCCAATGTGAAGATCGGCCAGAGTATCAGCGGGCGCGCGGTTCAGGATCGTCGCCCGATCATCGTCCCGGATGTCACCAAAGAAGGCTCCTACATGTATCCGGACATGGCCGCAAATGAAGGACTCTGTTCGCTCCTTTGCGTACCCATGCTGGTTCGGGAAAAAGCGATCGGGGTCATCAATACCTATACCTCCAAGCCTCATACCTTCACGTCCGAAGACGTGAAACTCATGCAGGCCATTGCCAATCAGGCGGCAATATCCATCGAGCACACGACGCTGCTGGAGAAATCGTTCGAGATGCAGGAAGCGTTGCAGGTCCGCAAGCTGCTCGATCGGGCGAAGGGCTACCTCATGCGGTCGAAACGTCTGTCGGAAGAGGATGCATTCAAGCTGATTCAGCGACAGAGCATGGACTTGCGCAAGTCCATGCGCGAGATTGCCGAAGCAATTTTGCTGGCGGGTGAGATTGAAGACCGGGCCGACAAAAACCGAGGGTGACCGGAGCACATCTGCCGTGTTTCGGTCGTTACGGTTTGCTTGAGGGCGCCTGGCCGTTTTTAGTCGGCTGGTTTCCCAGCTGGCGCTTGATCTCCTCCAATTCCCTTCGCAACTCTTCCACTTCTCGTTCCTTCTGTTTCATCTGGTTCTTAATCTGCTGCACATCGTCGTGAAGTGGCGGCGTGATGGCCGGTATGGCGGCCGGTGCGACGGCAGGAGTCGGCGCAGGAGCAGACGGAGTCGATGGGACTGCGGCGGAAGGTGTTTTGGCCAGGGCGTCATAGTCGATGACTAGCGTGGTCAGCCCTTCTTTCGCGGCAAAGGGCGGCGTATAGATCTCGGGGCGGAGTGCCGATTCCGGCATAAATAGTACCGTTCGGTTTCTCAATCCAGTTGGTTCGGGAAGCCGGCGATTCGGCATGTTGATGGTATCGGGTGACTCCCTGTGATGGCGGAACTGGTGAATCGTTAGGTACAACGAACGCCCATAGACAAACAACTCGCCGGTCGTGGTGCTGTCCTGATTCCGTTGCGGGGCTGTCCCTGATCCGACCCCGGCACCGGTTCTATCGCGCCCATCGAGGTCTCCTATCTGCACGATGCGAAACCCCACCTGCTGATCCGGGGCGGCTTGACTCAATCCATCCGCGATGGC
>WBZN01000791.1_pt1 | contig 21119 bp, 19 predicted proteins | sample 5204281 | NCBI WGS metagenome assembly WBZN01 (sample SAMN12344347, study PRJNA552823) | activated sludge metagenome | biome: Activated sludge suspended growth; feature: Nitrification reactor; material: Wastewater; isolation source: activated sludge from nitrification reactor of wastewater... | reverse complement strand
ATAGGTCACCACGTTGCCGTCGAAGGCCTCGGGCTGGCGCTGCAACTGGCGGAGCGCGCGCGCCACCGGCCGCGCATTGCCGGCATCCTGCGCCAGCTTCCGGCGCTGCTCGATGATCGCGCGGGCCACGGGGTGATAGAACTTGCGTTCCGGCAGCGTCATGGCAATGGGTGCCGAGGCGCCGATCTGGCCCAAGGCGTCGCGCGCCACCGCGCGCAATTCCACCGGCAGGCCGGCCCAGGGATGCGCGGTCAGGTCCTGGAACGCCGCGCCTTTGACCTTGCCCGGATCGGCGCCCTGGACGGTCAGCGGCAGTTCGAGGCTGTCCTTGCCCTGGGTGATGGCAAGGCGCAGGTCGACGACGCCGAAATCGTCATTGGCGGCATAGAGCAGGCGCATGACCGCGCGCTCGGTCACGGTGGGTTCCTGCAATTCCGCCGTCGGCGGCAGATCGGGGCGCAGCGCGATCGGCCAGGAAACGTCGAGCCCGCCGCCGGCGATGGCGATGCGATCGCCCTTGCTCAAGGTCACCTCGGCGCGCTGGGTCTCGGCGTCCAGCGACTGCATCGGCTTGGTCGTGTCGTTGGCGCTGAGCTTCGCCTCGCCGCCCAGCCCTTGGATCTGCACCAGCAGCTTGCTGCCCATCGGGATGTCGATGGGCGTCGGCTCGCCGTCCGGCGCCGCCTTGGCGCTGTCGGATTTGAGCGCGATCGGCGCCAGTCGGGTGTAGTCGGGCGGCGTGATCCAGGCCTCGACCACCACGCTGGCGAGGTCGCCGCTGACCCGGGCCTGCGGCACCGCCGCGGACACCAGCCGGTCATCCGTCTGGTCCCAGGCAAGGCCGACGCCGAGCGCCAGGACGACCAGCGCCAGGCCGCGCAGGGCCATCGGGTCGCGGCGCGCCATGTCGCTGCGCGGCGGCGTCAGGTGCAGCTCGCCCAGGCCAGCCAGCAGCCGCTTGCGATGCTGCGCCCACAGGACGGCGGCCCAGGGGTCGACCAGGTTGCTGGCCTGGCGGTCCTCCAGATGGGTCAGCGGCCGGTGGCTGAGGCCGCTATCGGCCTCCAGCCGGTGTAGCGCCTCGGCCCGGCTGGGCCAGCGCCAGCGCCGCAGCCCATACCACAGGGCGCCGGCCAGCCCGGCCGCGAACAGGCCCAGCAGGCCCCAATGCAGCCAGACCGGCAGCAGGGCGAAGACGTCGAACAGCGCCAGGGCGACAAAGGCGGCAATCACCGCCCCGGCCGGCGCCAAAGCGAGGGCCGCCAATTCCAGGATCAGGAGGAATCGGGCCAGACCCGACCAGAAGCGGACGCGGAACGGCAACCCCGCCGCCTGGGCGCGGGCCGCCTCGGAACGCAGCGCTGTGGTCGGTCGGTTGCTGCTCACGCCGGCATCTCGTCGGTCCGTGATCAATAATTATTAATGTAGCGGACCGGCCGCCAAAAGACGAGGGGCTTAGGCAAGCCAGTCCGGCATCTGATCTAGCCCGATAATGTGGTCATAATTGGGCCGCGGGCGGACAATGTCAAAGCGGTCGCCCCGGACCAGGACTTCGGCCGCCGGTAGCCGGGTGTTGTAGGTGGAGGACATCACCGCGCCATAGGCCCCGGACGTCATGAAGGCCACCAGGTCGCCCTGGGATACCGGCGGCAGCGGCCGCTGCTCGGCGAAGCGGTCGCCGGTCTCGCAGATCGGGCCCACCACGTCGGCTGGATCGACCGGCGCCCCCTGCGCCGGTTCCTTGACCGGCAGGATCGCGTGATAGGCGTCGTAGAGGGTCGGGCGGATCAGGTCGTTCATCGCCGCGTCGACGATGACGAATTTGCGGCTGACGCCCTCCTTCACGTTGATGATCCGGGACACCAGGATGCCGGCATTGCCGACGATGGACCGGCCCGGCTCGATCTCGATTTTGGTGCCCAGCGGCTGGATGATCTCGCGCACCAGACGCGCGTAATCCTCCAGGCGGATCGGCGTCTCGTCGCGATAGGCGATGCCGACGCCGCCGCCGAGGTCGATGCGCTCCACCTTCATGCCGCCCTTGCGCAGCGTGCTGGTGAGTTCGGCGATCTTGGCGAAGGCCGCGCGATAGGGCGCGATGTCGGTCAGTTGCGAGCCGATATGCACGGCGAGGCCGACGATCTCGATGCCCTTCATGCGGCTGGCGGCGGAATAGACCTGCGCCGCCTGGTCGATGTCGATGCCGAACTTGTTCTCCGCCTTGCCGGTGGAGATCTTCGCGTGGGTCTTGGCGTCGACGTCGGGGTTGATGCGCAAAGTGACCGGCGCCTTCCGCCCCATCTCGCTGGCGACCTCGTTCAGGGTTTCCAGCTCGCCCTGGGATTCGACGTTGAACTGGTGGATGCCGGCCTCCAACGCCGCGCGCATCTCGTCGCGCGTCTTGCCGACGCCGGCGAAGACGATCTGCCCGGCCGGAACGCCGGCCTTCAGCGCGCGGTACATCTCGCCGACCGACACGACGTCGGCCCCGGCGCCGGCCTTGGCCAGGGTGCGGATCACCGCCTGGTTCGAATTGGCCTTCAGCGAGTAGTAGATGCCGACGCCCAGCGCGCCGAGCGTCTTCGCATAGGCCTGGTAGTTCTCTGTCAGGCTCGCGCTGGAATAGCAGTAGAAGGGCGTGCCGATGGCCTCGGCGATGCGGCGCACCGGGATTGCCTCGACGTGCAATTCGCCGTCGACATAGCGGAAGTGACTCATGCGGTGGATGGCCCTGTGCGCGTCCGATGCGGCGATGCGCCGGTTCAGTTGAAGATGCCCTGCTGCGGGTCGGTGGATTTCGGGTATTGCTGCGGGAACTGGTCGGTCTGGCCGGGCGGCAGTTGCGGCGGGCCCTTCTTGCCGCAGCCGGCCGGCGCCAGCGCGACCAGCGCCAGCAGCGTAAGGGTCAACCAGCGTCCCGTGCCAAAATTCCGTCTCATCCGAAACGCTCCCGCACTGTCTTGACCGCGCGCCGCACGTTGTCCGGCGCGGTGCCGCCGAAGGACGTGCGGCTCGCCACCGATTGATCGACGCCAAGGACGGAGAATACCGCATCGGTGATGCGCGGCTCCACCCCCTGCATGTCGGTCAGCGACAAATCCTGCAGCCGGCAATTGCGGCCTTCCGCCAGGCGTACCAGGCTGCCGGTCACGTGATGGGCGTTGCGGAAGGGCAGGCCCAGCGTCCGCACCAGCCAATCGGCGAGGTCGGTGGCGGTCAGGAAGCCGCCATCGGTCGCCTGGCGCATCCGCGCCTCATTCACCGTCATGTCGCGCACCATGCCCGCCGTCGCGGCGACGCACAAAGCCATGGCGTCGCTGGCGGCGAAGGTCGGCGCCTTGTCGTCCTGCAGGTCCTTGCCGTAGCTGAGCGGCAGGCCCTTCACGATGATGAGGAGCTGGGTCAGCGCGCCGACCACATGCCCGACCTTGCCGCGCACCAGCTCGGCCGCGTCGGGATTGCGCTTCTGCGGCATGATCGAGGAGCCCGTGGTGTAGGCATCGCTCAAGGAGATGAAGCGGAACCCGTCGCTCATCCAGATCACGATCTCCTCGGCCAGGCGCGACAGGTGCGCGCCGAGGATGGACAGGGCCGCGAGGTATTCCAGCGCGAAGTCGCGGCTCGACACGCTGTCCATGGAATTGGCCGTCGGCCGGTCGAAGCCGAGCGCCGCCGCCGTCGCATGGCGGTCGATGGGGAAAGATGTGCCGGCCAGAGCGGCGGCGCCCAGCGGGCATTCGTTCAGCCGCTTGCGGCAATCCTGGAGCCGGCCGAAATCGCGGCCCAGCATCTCGACATAGGCCAGCAGATGGTGGCCGAAAGTTACCGGCTGGGCCGGCTGCAGGTGCGTATAGCCCGGCATCACCGTGCCGGCATGTTCCTCCGCCCGGTCGATCAAGGCGTGGATCAGGTCCTTGAGCTCGACCGAGAGCTGGTCGATGGCGCGGCGCACCCAGAGGCGGAAATCGGTCGCCACTTGGTCGTTGCGCGAGCGCGCGGTGTGCAGGCGGCCCGCCGCGTCGCCGATCAGATCTTTCAGCCGCGATTCCACGTTCATGTGGATGTCTTCCAGCGCCACCTGGAACTCGAAGCGGCCTTCGTCGATCTCCTTGCGGATCCGGGCGAGGCCGTCGGCGATGGCGGCACCGTCGGCGGCGGTGAGGATGCCCTGCCGAACCAGCATCGCGGCATGGGCCTGCGAGCCCTCGATGTCCTCCTTGTAGAGGCGCTTGTCGACGTCGATGGAGGCGTTAATCTGCTGCATGATCTCGGCCGGGCCGCCGCCGAACCGGCCGCCCCACATCCGGCTGGCGCCGGATTGCGTATTCTTCAACGCCGCCTCTTTGGAGGGATTCTTGTCCATCGCCCGAAATTCCGCCCCCATGCCCCGGCCGCCGGCCGGCCGGCCAGATGTCGTCTCCGGCCAGATGTCGTCTGGGGGGACCTTGTGACCGACCAGGGCAGGATGGTCAAGCAGCCCGCTATGCCTCATCCGGCGGGCGGCCAATGAGCCGGGACGGCACGGTGGCTGCCGCCAATCGGAAGCTGCTCTGGGCGCTCGCGGCGCTGGTTCTGGTCATCGCCGCCGCCGGCGCGGCCCTGCTCCTCGATGGCGCGCGGCAAGGCGCGGTGCCGGTGGCCGAGGCCCCCGCCGCGCCGGGCGCTCCGGCCGGCAGCGGGACCCTGATCGACCGCCTGGCCGCCGTGGAACCGGCCGGGAACTTTGCCCTGATCGCCCCGCTGCAGCCCGACGGCAAGCCCGCCGACATGGCCGCCTATCGCGGCAAGGTGCTGCTGGTGAATTTCTGGGCCACCTGGTGCGCGCCTTGTATCGAGGAATTGCCGGCGCTTGGCAGGTTGCAGGAAAGCCTGGGCGGCGATCAATTCGCCGTCGTTACCATCGCGCTGGACGAGCCCGACGCGGCGAAGGTGGCGCCCTTCCTGGCGCAGCACGGCGCCGGCAACCTGCCGGCGCTGATCGACGGCAACCGCAGCATCGACAAGGTGATGAAGGTCTCCGCCTTGCCGACCTCGATCCTGGTCGACCGCGACGGGATGATCCGCGCCAGCCTGACCGGCGATGCGGATTGGGATTGCGGCGCGGCACTGGAAGCGGTGAAAGCCTTCATCGCCGACCGCACGGTACGCATGGACAGGCTCGAACGCTGCAAGTGACGCCGGTCAGCGTGCGGCGCGCGTCTTCGCCTTCGGCGTTGCCGCCAGCGCATCCCACGCGGCCATCGCGGAGTCCACCACCTGCAGCATCGTGTCGCGCGTGGCGCCGTCGCGCGCGCGCAGCGACAGGCCCTGCAGCACGGTCATGTAGAAGGCGGCCATCGCCTGGATATCGGCTTCCGCCGGCAAATCGCCATCGGCGATGCCGCGGCGCATGCGTTCTTCGAACCTGGACTGGGCGCCGCGGCGCCAGTCGCAGAGGTGCCTGTGCACCGTGTCGTTCTGCAGCGACGTGTTGGCGTCGCCGAGGATGAGCAGGCAGCCGTGCGGCCGATCCGGCCGGCTCAGCGAGCGCGCACCGTGCTCCAGCAGCAGGCGGATCGCGTCGCGCGCCGTCGGCGCGGCGGACAGCACGCTCCAGGTGTCAGCGTTCTCCAGCTCCATGTAGAGGCGCATCGCCTGCAGGAACAGCCCTTCCTTGGAATCGAAGGCGGCATAGAGCGAGGGTGCGTTGATACCCATGGCCTTGGTCAGCTCCGCCATCGAAGCGCCCTCGTAGCCTTCGCGCCAGAACACCTCCATGGCCGCGCGCAAGGCGGCTTCGCGGTCGAAGCCGCGTGGCCTTCCCCTTGATTTCGCTTGGCTTTTGGCGCCTGTCACCCGTCCGCTCCAAAATTCTGTAGCGTTTAATACATAATTCCCTTGACCGGCGCTTGCAAGCTTCCCACCTGTTCTGTATCGATCGTTACAGAAAAGGATGCGCATCATGTCGAGGCTTGCTGGAAAAACCGCCATCGTCACCGGCGCCAGTTCGGGGATCGGCCGCGAGACGGCCAAGCTGTTCGCCGCGGAAGGGGCCAAGGTTGTCGTCGGCGCGCGCCGGCAGGCCGAGCTGGACTCGCTCGTCGCGGAGATCACAGCCGCCGGCGGCGTTGCCGTGGCGCGCGCGGGTGACGTGCAATCGGAGGATTATGCGAAGGCGCTGGTCGGCGCCGCGGTGCAGGAATTCGGCGGCCTCGACGTCGCCTTCAACAATGCCGGCATGATCGGCCCGACCGGCCCCACCACCGGAATCGAGGAAAAGGCGTGGAGCGAGACGCTCGCCGTCAATCTCACCAGCGCCTTCCTCGGCGCCAAGCACCAGATCCCGGAGTTGTTGAAGCGCGGCGGCGGGTCGATCATCTTCACCTCGACCTTCGTCGGCCACACAACCGGCTTCCCCGGCATCGCCGCCTATGCGACGAGCAAGTCGGGCCTCATCGGCCTCACCCAGACCCTCGCCGCGGAATACGGGCCGCAGGGCATCCGTGTGAACGCCATCCTGCCGGGCGCGGTGGATACGCCGATGTACCAGGCGGCGAACAACACGCCGGAGCAACGGGCCTGGCTCACCAACCTGCACGCGTTGAAGCGGGTGGGGCGGCCGGCGGAGCTGGCGCGCTCGGTGCTCTACCTCGCCTCCGACGATTCTGCCTTCGTCACCGGGACCGCGGCGCTGGTCGATGGCGGCTTCTCCATCACGCGGGCCTAGCGGGTGATCGCCATTTCGTAGCGGCGCAGCACGGTCGCGTTGCGCCGGGAGGGTCGGTCGCGGTCGCGCAGGCCGCGATCGGCCAGCCCGGCGGAGGCGAGCACGCGCTGCGAGCGGGTGTTGTCGACATCGGTCACCGCGGCAATGCTTCGCAATGTCGGATGCCCTTTGGCATGCCGGATCAGCGCTGTGACCGCCTCCGTGGCGAGGCCCTTGCCCCAGTGGTCGCGGCCGAGCCAGTAGCCGAGGACGCCCTCGCCGGTCGCGGAAATGTCGACCGAGACGAAGCCAAGCGCCAGGTCGCTGGCCTTGTCGGCAGCGACGAACATGGTGGGGTAGATCGTGGCGTGGTTTGCGCGAACGATCGCCAGGAAGTCCTCCGCATGCCGGCGCTCATAGGGGAAGGGCGGCTGGGCCAGCCATTGCTGGATCTCCCAATCGTTCAGGTGCCGGACGAATTGGTCGATATCCTCCGGAACCATCGCCCGCAAAAGCAGCCGGTCGGTCGTGATGGTGGTCATTCGTCGCTCCCCATCACAGTCTAGCGCAAAACAAAACGGGCGCCGCAAGGGCGCCCGTTCCGGTGTTCGCGTTCCGCAGCTCAGCGCGTCGGGATCGGCTTCTCGCCCGAATAGTCGTAGAAGCCGCGGCCGGCCTTGCGGCCGTACCAGCCGGCTTCGACATATTTCACCAGCAGCGGGCAGGGGCGGTATTTGCTGTCCGCCAGCCCCTCGTAGAGCACCTGCATGACCGCGAGGCAGACGTCGAGGCCGATGAAATCGGCGAGCTCGAGCGGGCCCATCGGATGGTTGGCGCCAAGGCGCATGGCGGTGTCGATCGAATCCACCGTGCCGACGCCTTCGTAGAGCGTGTAGATCGCCTCGTTGATCATCGGCTGCAGGATGCGGTTGACGATGAAGGCGGGGAAATCTTCCGAGGTCGCGGTGACCTTGCCCAGCTTCTCCGCCAGTTGCTTGGTGGCGCTGAAAGTGTCGTCATCGGTCGCCAGGCCGCGGATCAGCTCGACCAGCTGCATCACCGGCACCGGGTTCATGAAATGCATGCCGATGAACTTGGTCGGCCGGTCGGTGACCGCCGCCAGGCGGGTGATCGAGATCGACGAGGTGTTGGAGGCGATCAGCGCCTCCGGCTTCAGGGTCGGGCAGATCGACTTGAGGATCTCCTTCTTGACGGCTTCCTTTTCGGTCGCCGCCTCGATCACCATGTCGCGGTCGCCAAGCACATCCACCTTAAGGCCGGTGGAGATACGCCCCAGGGCCTCCTTCTCGTCGGCCGCGGAGATCAGGCCGCGCTTGACCTGGCGCTCCATGTTGCGGCGGATGGTGTCCATCGCCTTGTCGAGCTGGGTCTGGCTGACGTCGATCAGCTTCACGTCCAGCTTGGCCAGCGAGCACACATGGGCGATGCCGTTGCCCATCTGGCCTGCGCCGATCACACCGATCTTTTCGATCATGGTGAAGTTGCTCTCTTGCTGTTGCTGTTCCGACCGATTCCGAACTCTGTACCCGGACCGATTCTCGCTCTTGCCGGAGTGATCGTCCGGCGTCATTTCGACACGCTCACTGGACCCTCAATTCTGTTCTACTTGGATAGCGCCTGCTCCAGTTCCGGCACCGCCTGGAACAGGTCGGCGACCAAACCGTAATCGGCGACCTGGAAGATCGGCGCATCCTCGTCCTTGTTGATGGCGACGATGACCTTGCTGTCCTTCATGCCGGCCAGGTGCTGGATGGCGCCCGAGATGCCGACGGCGATGTAGAGATCCGGCGCCACGATCTTGCCGGTCTGGCCGACCTGGTAGTCGTTCGGCACGAAGCCGGCATCCACCGCGGCGCGGCTGGCGCCGACGGCGGCGCCGAGCTTGTCGGCGACCTTCTCCAGCATGTGGAAATTGTCGCCCGATTGCATGCCGCGGCCGCCGGAAACGACGATGCGGGCGGAGGTCAGTTCCGGGCGCTCCGACTTCGAGAGCTCCTGGCCGACGAAGCTGGCAAGGCCGGTATCGCCGGCCGAGGCGGCAGTCTCGATCGCGGCCGAGCCGCCGGTGTCGCTGGCCGCGTCGAAAGCGGTGCCGCGCACGGTGATGATCTTGATCTTGTCGGCGGACTGCACCGTCGCCATCGCATTGCCGGCATAGATCGCGCGCACGAAGGTGTCGGCGCTCTCGACGCCGGTGATCTCCGAGATCTGCTGCACGTCGAGCAAGGCGGCGGCGCGCGGCAGCACGTTCTTGCCGCTGGCGGTGGCGGCGGCCAGCACGTGGCTGTAGTTCGGCGCCAGGTTGACGATCAGCTTGGCCAGGTTCTCGGCCAGCGCGTTGCCATAGGCGGCGTCATCGGCCAGCAGGACCTTGGCGATGCCGCCGACCTTGGCGGCGGCGGCGGCGACGGCCTTGCAGTTGTGGCCGGCGACCAGCAGGTGGATGTCGCCGCCGATCTTCTGGGCGGCGGTGACGGCGTGCAGCGTCGCCGATTTCAGCGCGCTGTTGTCGTGATCGACGATAACGAGATTGGTCATGGTAACACTTCCAAGGAATCAGGTTTCAGGAGCGCGAACGGCGGTCAGATGACCTTGGCTTCGTTGCGCAGCTTGTCCACCAGCTCGGCGACCGACTTGACCTTGACGCCGGCCTTGCGCTTCGGCGGCTCGACCACCTTCAGCGTTTTCAGGCGCGGCGCCGGGTCGACACCCAGCGCGTCCGGCGCCAGCACGTCGATCGGCTTCTTCTTCGCCTTCATGATGTTGGGTAGCGACGCGTAGCGCGGCTCGTTCAGGCGGAGATCGGTGGTGATCACCAGCGGCATCTTCACCTTGATGGTCTCCAGGCCGCCATCGACCTCGCGGGTCACGTTGGCGCTGCCGTCGCCGTTGATGACCAGCTTCGAGGCGAAGGTCGCCTGCGCCCAGCCGAGCAGGGCGGAGAGCATCTGCCCGGTCTGGTTGGCGTCGTCGTCGATCGCCTGCTTGCCGAGGATGCAAAGCTGCGGCTGCTCCTTGTCGACCACCGCCTTGAGCAGCTTCGCCACGGCGAGGGGCTGCAACTCGACATCGGTCTGCACATGGATGCCGCGATCGGCGCCCATGGCGAGCGCGGTGCGGATGGTTTCCTGGCACTGGGTCGGGCCCAGGGAGACGGCGATTACCTCGGTCGCCTTGCCGGCTTCCTTGAGGCGCACGGCCTCTTCAACCCCGATCTCGTCGAACGGGTTCATCGACATTTTGACATTGGCGGTCTCGACGCCCGTGCCGTCCGCCTTGACGCGAACTTTCACGTTGTAGTCGACCACCCGCTTGACTGCGACCAGGACTTTCATCTTGATTCTCGGCTCTTTTTATAAGGTTCGCTCGTACGGCCGAGGGAACGGGGGCCGGGCTCCGGCCGCGCAGACGTTCCTTCCGCCATATCCCCTGAAGGCACTGCAAGACGTCCGCCGGACCCGCCGGCAGACGCATTTCGCAGGCGCACAATAGGGTTACGCCATCTTGGTGTCAACGCGGCCACCGGACTTGCCCAAAACCGCCGGGAAGCGGCTTTTACGCGCAATTTCCGATGCTTAAGCGGTCTCGGGCGATTGTGCCGCAGGTGCGCAATCCGGCCCGGAAAGCGGCCGTGACCGGCCGGTCGGGCTCAGCGCCGGCGGCCCCCGCGCGGCCTCAGCGATTGGCCCCGGGGGTCCACAACACGTCCTGCTGGCCCTTGTCGTTCAGCCAGCGGGACAGGACGAACAGATGATCGGACAGGCGGTTGATGTAGCGGATGGCGGCCGGGGTGACAGCCTCGCTCTGCGCCAGTCGGGTGATCTCGCGCTCCGCCCGCCGCGACACCGTGCGCGCCACGTGCAGATGCGCCGCCGCCGCGCCGCCGCCTGGCAGCACGAAGGAATTGAGCGGCGCCAGTTCCGCGTTCATGCGGTCGATCTCGCGCTCCAGGCGCTCGACCTGCGCCTCGCTCATGCGCAGGCGCTGGTCGCGGTATTCGTCGTCGCCGGAAGCCGGCGCGCAGAGATCGGCGCCGAGGTCGAACAGATCGTTCTGGATGCGCGCCAGCATGGCGTCCGCTTCGGCGAATTGCGGCGCGCCGCCGCGCGTGTGCAGCCGCGCCACGCCGACGAAGGCATTGGCCTCGTCGACCGAACCATAGGCGGCGACGCGCAGATCGTGCTTCGGCACCCGCTTGCCGGTACCGAGCGCCGTGGTGCCCTTGTCGCCGCTCTTGGTGTAGATCCGGGTCAGCTGAACCATGGCGTCGGCCGGATCACCGCAGGATCAGGAACAGCAGGAAGCTGGCGATCGCCAGGCCCTGGAACAGCACGCGCAGCCGCATCAGGCGGTTGCCGTTCTGCCGGTTGAATTCGCCGCCTTTGCCCATGCCGACCACGCCGATGCCCAGGGTTACCAGGGTCGCGGCCATGAACAATGCGGTCAGGATGATGAAGAATGTCGCCATCCCCCATTTATATCGGCTTGCCCTTGGCGCGCACAGAGGTAAGTTGCGCACCGCGCTTGAGCGGCGGGCCCGTGGCGCGCCGATGGGCTTGCGCCGCGGGAATGCGTGACGGGGGCCGCGACGAGTTTGGAATGAGGCAGGCAGCATGCGACAGGTCGCATTGCGGAATGGAACGCGCGTGTCGGCGATGGGGCTCGGCACCTGGCATATGGGCGAGGACGTGCGCCAGCGCGCTCAGGAAGTGCGCGCGCTGCAGACGGGCATCGATCTCGGCGCCACCCTGATCGACACCGCCGAGATGTATGCCGAGGGCCGGGCGGAAGAAGTGGTGGGAGCGGCAATCAAAGGCCGCCGCGACAGCGTCTTCGTGGTGAGCAAGGTGCTGCCCCATCACGCCAGCCGCGCCGGGACGGTGAAGGCCTGCGAGGCGTCGCTGAAGCGGCTGAAGACCGACCGCATCGATCTCTACCTGCTGCACTGGCGCGGCGGCGTGCCGTTCGGCGAGACGCTGGCCGGCTTCGACGACCTGCTGCAGGCGGGCAAGATCCGCGGCTTTGGCGTCTCCAACCTCGACGTCAAGGACCTCGCCGAATGGCTGGGCTTGAGCCACGCCGACAAGACCCTGGTCAACCAGGTGCAATATTCGATCGGCGAGCGCGGCATCGATTTCGACCTGCTGCCCTGGTGCCGCGAGCGGCGAATCGCGCTGATGGCCTATTGCCCGCTGGCGCAGGGGGCGCTGCCGGAGAGTGGCGTGCTGGCCCGCATCGCCCAGCGGCACAAGGCGACGCCGGCGCAGATCATGCTGGCCTGGGTCATGCGCCACGAGCATGTGATCGCGATCCCCAAATCGGTCCGGCCGGAACGGGTGCGCGAGAACGCCAAGGCGGCCGATCTCGTGCTGTCGGCAGAAGACCTGATGGAACTGGACCGCGATTTTCCGCCGCCGCGCAAGCCGCAGCCCCTGGCAATGACCTGAGCCCCGGCCGTCGCGCGGGCCCGGCGATGCCGCCCGCGCATGATCACGATAGCGCTGACGGGGCTGGCATTCCGGACCGCGCGGCCTAGATTCCAGGAACGCTGCGCCGTCCGAACACGGAGGTCTTCCCTTGTTCTCCTTCAAGTCCAAGCCGCTTTCCATCCCCGGCAAGGCCGAGGCGTTGCCCGGCCGGCCGAATCCGATCCCGGTGCCGGCGACCCATTGGGTCAATGGCAACAGCATCAAGCCGCCGTTCCCGGCCGGGCTGGAAACGGCTGTCTTCGGTCTGGGCTGCTTCTGGGGGGCGGAGCGCAAGTTCTGGCAGGCGCCCGGGGTCTATGCCACGGCGGTCGGCTATGCCGGCGGCCATACCCCCAACCCGACCTACCAGGAGGTCTGCACCGGCATGACCGGGCACAACGAGGTGGTCCTGGTCGTGTTCGACCCGCGCGTCACCAGCTATGAAGCCCTGCTGAAGATCTTCTGGGAAAGCCACAACCCGACCCAGGGCATGCGCCAGGGCAACGATGTCGGCACCCAGTACCGCTCCGGCATCTATGTCGCCAACGCGGCCCAGCGCCAGGCGGCGGAGGCGAGCCGGGCCGCCTACCAAGTGCTGCTTGCCGCGGCTGGGCACGGTGCGATCACCACGGAAATCCTGGCGGCGCCGGACTTCTACTATGCCGAGGAGTACCACCAGCAGTATTTGGCTAAAAATCCCAATGGCTACTGCGGGTTGGGCGGAACCGGCGTGAGTTGCCTGACCGGCGTGACGGCGATCACTTAGCCGCTTTGTCGCGCCTCCCGGGGCTGGCGTCCGGCCCCGCAATCGCCTAGATGACAGGTTGGGTGGATTGCCTCTTTACCGATTGCCAACGGAAATTGCTGTCCGATACGGGCTATTCGGGATCGAAGGCGCTATGATCCATCGATCTTTCTGGGGATTGCGTCGCGGGAGGCGCACATGACTGCCCGGCACCTGGGTGCGCGAATGGGGAAGTTCCTGGCCATCCTTGCCTTCGGCGTGGTCGGCCTTGCCTTGGGGCTTTTGCCTGGGGCGGCGCCGGCGCTGGCCGACGCGCGTGTTGCCCTGGTCATCGGCAACGGCGACTACGGCGGCGACCTGGGCAAGCTCAAGAACCCCGCCAACGACGCGTCGCTGATGGCCGAGACCCTGAAGGGTCTGGGCTTCGACGTGACGCTGGTCGAGGACGCCGACCAGAAGGAGATGAAGCGCGCCATCCGCGAGTTCGGCCAGAAGCTGCGCGGCACCGGCGGCGACGGCATCGGCCTGTTCTTCTATGCCGGCCACGGCGTCCAGGTGGATGGCGAGAATTACCTGCTGCCGATCGGCGCGCAGATCGAGGCCGAAGGCGATGTCGAGCTGGAAGCGGTCTCCGCCACCAGCGTGCTGAGCCAGATGCAATATGCCGGCAACGCGGTGAACCTGGTGTTCCTCGATGCCTGCCGTAACAATCCGCTGACCCGCAATTTCCGCTCCGGCTCGCGCGGCTTGGTGCGGGTCGACGCGCCGCGCGGCAGCTTCGTCGGCTATTCGACGGCGCCCGGCGACGTCTCCGTCGACGGCAGCTTCGATAACTCGCCCTACACGCTGGCCCTGGTCGATGCGCTGAAGTCGCCCGGCACCTCGATCGAGGAGGCGCACCGTGCCGTCCGCGCGAAGGTGCTGGCCGCCACCAATCAGCGCCAGACGCCCTGGGATTCCTCCTCGCTCACCGGCCCGGTGATCCTGGCCAAGGCGGCGGAGCCGGAAGCCCCGGCGGTGGCCGCGATCGAACCCGCGCCGGCGGCGCCCGCCACCGGCGGCGGCAACCAGCAGGCCGAGCTGCTGTTCTGGGATTCGATCAAGAACAGCGACAATCCGGCCACCTTCGAGGCCTATCTGAAGCAGTTTCCCAACGGCGTCTTCGCCGGCCTGGCCCAGGCCAAGGTCGACGAGCTGAAGGCGAAGAACGGCACCGCCATGACCACGGCGGAGCAGCAGGCCGCCGCCCAGACGGAAGCGGAGAACGCGGCCTGGAGTGGCATCAAGGACAGCGACAATCCGGCCCTTTTCGAGGCTTTCCTGAAGCAGTTTCCAGGCGGCACCTTCGCGCCTTTGGCCCAGGCCAAGCTCGCGCAGCTGAAGTCCAAGCCGGCCGAGGTCGCTGCGGCGGAGCCGGCTCCGGCACCTGCCCCGGCTCCAGCACCGGCGGAGACGCAGACCGCCGCGGTGGTGCAGCAGCCGAAAGAGGTCGAAATCGAGATCGAGGCGATGCAGGCCGTCTATGTGGCAAGGAAATCGGCCAATGTGCGCGCCACGCCCGACACCGGCGCCAAGGTTCTCGGCAAGCTGGCGGCCGACCAGGCGATCGACGTGACCGGCCAGGTCGTCGGCGGCGATTGGTTCCGCGTGTCGCTGAAAGGCAAGGAGGGCTTCGTCAGTTCGACGCTGATGGCGCGCTCCAGCGCCGAGGAAGTCGCCGCCTGGCAGGCGCTGAAGGGCAAGCCGAGCGAGGCTGGCGCCAAGAGCTTCCTCGGTCAGTATCCGGACGGCCCGTTCCAGCCCAAGGCCAAGGCGCTGCTGGCCAAGCTGCAGAAGCAGGCCGAGCCCGCAGCCCCGGCCGAACCGGTGGTCGCCGCCGCGCCGGCGGCGGCACCCGCGCCGGCCGCGACCCAGCAGGCGGCCGTCACCCCGCCGCAGCCGGCCAAGAACGTGGTGCGGATCTCCAGCGCGCTGCGCGACAAGGTCGAGCGCTACCTGAAGAACTCGGAGTCCTTCGGCGGCTACTACCGCTTCCTGGCGATCAACCAGGCGGGCGACAAGGTCGGCATGTCGAACTGCACCAAGCAGACGACCTGGGCGGTCGACGCCTGCGGCGGCGCCAGCAATCCCTATGAAGGCGCCAAGCGCGTGGCGATCAAGGAATGTGGCGGACCGAGTTCCTGTCGCCTGATCTTCGAAGGCGCGAAAAAAATCGGCGATTTCGAGATCGAGTGGTATTAAATCGCCTGAAGGGTCAAACCTGACGGGCAGCCATGCAAGCGGACACTTCTCTCGACGAACGCAAATCGGCGGCTCAGGCTGTGGCGGATGCCGTGGTCTACGGGTTGCCGGCACGATGGTACCACGCGCGTGCCATCTACGAGGCCGAGCGGCGGCAGATTTTCGCCCGCAACTGGCAACTGGCTTGCGCGGAAAGCGACATTCGGGGGCCGGGCGACTATGTCTCGACCGATGTCGCCGGCTACCGCTTCTTCGTCATCCGCGACCGCGACGGCGCGCTCCGCGCCTATCACAATGTCTGCCCGCATCGCGCCTCGACCCTGCTGGACGCGGGGCAGGGGCATTGCGACCTGCTGCGCTGCCGCTATCACGGTTGGGTCTTCGACAGCGCCGGGAATCTGCGCCGCGCGCCGGATTTCGGCGAGGCCGCGTGGTTCCGCAAGGAGGATCACGGGCTGAAGGCGATCCGGGTCGAGAGCTGGCGCGGCCTGGTCTTCGTCAATTTTGAGCGTGAGGCGCCGCCGCTGGCGCAGGCGCTGGGCAGCCTGCCGGAGACGGTGAAGGACTATCCGCTCGAGAGCTTCACCAAGGTCCGTCAGGTCGAGTTCGAGATGAACTGCAACTGGAAGACCTACACCGACAATTTCGTCGAGGGCTACCACATCCCGGGCATCCATCCGTCGTTCCACGACGTGATCGATTTCAGCAAGTTCGAGACCACCCATGCCGAGGCGCTGGTGATCATGACCGCGCCGCAGAAGAGCGGCTCGATCTATGGCGGCATGTGGCTGTGGGGCTGGCCCAACTACACGCTCTCGGTCTATCCGACCGGCATGAACTGCTCGCGCATCGTGCCGCTGGACGAGACGCGCACGCGCCTCGTCTACAGCTTCTTCTTCAAGGATGCGAGCGACGCGGCTCGAACCGCCAACGAGGCGACGATCGAAACCAACTGCGCCATCGTGCGCGAGGATTTCGGCATCTGCGAGCATGCCCAGGGAAATCTGCAGGCCGGCATCTTCCAGCACGGTCCCTTGAGCCCGAAGCACGAGGCCGGCGTCCGCTACTTCCACGACGAAGTGCGCCGCGCCCTCGGTCGCGAGGCGATTGTCGAGCGCGACTGGCTGTAGGCGCCTTCGCGTGGCTCAGCCGAGCGTGATCACCGGCTCCATCTTCGCCAGGATGTCGTCGGCCAGCCAGCACAGCGACTTGTGGCCGTTGCCGAGATCGCGCAGCGGCGGCACTTCCTTGTCGCAGCGTCCATCCGGCACCATCTGCTTGTAGCGGCAGCGGGTCTGGAACGGGCAGCCGGTCGGCGGGTTCATCGCCGACGGGATTTCGCCTTCCAGCACGATGTGCTTCTTCACCACGCTGGTGTCGGCGATCGGCACGGCGGAGAGCAGCGCCTCGGTATAGGGATGATAGGGCGGCGCGAAAATCTGGTCGGTCGTGCCCTGCTCGACGATATAGCCCAGATACATGACGATGACGCGGTCGGCGATGTAGCGCACCACGGAAAGATCGTGGCTGATGAACAGCATCGTCGTCTTGTTCTTGCGCTGGATATCCATCAGCAACTGGGTGACCGCCGCCTGCACCGAGACGTCGAGGGCGGAGACCGGCTCGTCCGCCACCACCACCTTGGCGGCACCGGCGAAGGCGCGGGCCACGCCGATGCGCTGCTTCTGCCCGCCGGAGAGCTGGCGCGGCTTGCGGGTTTCGAAGGCGCGGGGCAGCTTCACCAGGTCGAGCAGCTCGAGCATCCTTTGCCGCCGCTCGGCGGCGTTCTTGCCGACCTTGAACTTCTCCAAGGTGCGGATGATCTGCGACCCGATGGTGTGGCTCGGATTGAGCGTGTCGAACGGGTTCTGGAACACCATCTGGATCGAGGACACGGTGGAAACGTCCCGGCCCTCCACTTCCGTCGCCTGAATCTGCTTGTTGCCGAGGGTGATGCTGCCGGAGGTGGCGGTCTCGAGGCCGAGCAGCACCTTGGCCAGGGTCGACTTGCCGCAGCCGGATTCGCCGACGATCGCCATCGTCTCGGATTCGCGCGCCTCGAAACTGATCGCTTCGTTCGCCTTGACCACGCGGTCCTTGGTGCCGCCAAAGATCGCGTTGGCGGCGACCTTGTAGTATTTCTTGAGATCGGTGACCTGCAGCACCGGCGCGCCGGGCTTCACCGGCTCGCTCTGGGACTGCGCGCCCTCGGGCAGCTTGGCCCAGTCGATCTCGTTGAAGCGGACGCAGCGGCTGAAATGGTTGTCGTGGCCCTGCACCTCGATCATCTGGATCTCGGCGGCGTCGCACACGCCCTTCACGAAGTGATGGCAGCGCGGGCCGAAATTGCAGCCCTGCGGCCGCTCATGCGGCAGCGGCAACTGGCCCGGGATGGCGATCAGCGGCCGCTTGTTCTTGTCGGCGCCGGGGAGGGGGATCGAGCGGAACAGGCCCTGGGTATAGGGGTGCCGCATGTTGTCGAACACGTCCTTGACCGAGCCGGTCTCCACCGCCTCGCCCGAATACATGACCGTGATGCGGTCGCAGGTCTCCAGGATCAGGCCCAGGTTGTGCGACACGAAGATCATCGACGTGCCGTAGCGCTGGCTCAAATCCTTCACCAGGTCGACGATGCCGGCCTCGACCGTCACGTCGAGCGCGGTGGTCGGTTCATCCAGCAGCAGCAGCGCCGGCTTCGACAGCAGCGCCATGGCGATGACGATGCGCTGCTGCTGGCCGCCGGAAAGCTGGTGCGGATAGGAGCGCATCATGCGTTCCGGATCGGGCAGGCGGACCGCCTTCAGCATCTCGATCGAGCGCTGGTAGGCCTCCTCGTTGCTCACCTTCTCGTGGATCAGCGGCACTTCCATGAGCTGCCGGCCCACCTTCATGGCCGGATTGAGACTCGCCATCGGCTCCTGGTAGATCATGGCGATCTTTGAGCCGCGCAGGCTGCGCAGCTCCTCTTCCGACATATCGCCCATGTCGCGGCCCTGGAACTTGATCTGGCCGCCGACGATCCTGCCGATGTTCGAGAGGTCACGCATGATGCCGAGCGCGACGGTGGACTTGCCGCAGCCGGATTCGCCGACGATGCCCATTGCCTCTCCGGGCATCACGGTGCAGGAGAAATCCATCACCGCCGGGATCTCGAAGGCGCGGGTGAAGAAGGAGATGGAGAGGTTCTCGATTTCCAGGATCGGAGCGGCGGCGGGTTGCCGGACGATTTCGTTCATGGCGGCCTCCGGCCCTCAGTCCTTCAGGGATTGTTCGCGCATGGAATCGGCCAGCAGGTTGAGGCCGAGCACCAGCGACATCAGCGCGAAGGCGGGCACCATGCCCTGCCAGAAATAAAGCCGCAGCTGCGCCACCTGGCTGCCGTCCTTGATCGCGGTGCCCCAATCGGGGCTTTCGGGGCCCATGCCGAGGCCGAAGAAGCCGAGCGTGCCGAGCAGGATCGTGGTGTAGCCGATGCGCAGGCACGCATCGACGATCAGCGGCCCGCGGGCATTCGGCAGCATTTCCCACAGCATGATGTACCACGGCCCTTCGCCGCGGGTCTGCGCCGCGGCCACGTAGTCGCGCGTCTTGATGTCCATGGCCAGGCCGCGGACGATGCGGAACACGCCCGGGCTGGAGGCGAAGACCACGGCGACGAAGATGTTGAGCTCATTGGGGTCGATCGACACGATGCCGAGCGGGTCTGCATCGAACACCAGCCCGGCATAGATCCAAAAGCCGAGGATCAGCGTGACCGCCAGATAGGGGATGAGCTTCTCCGTGCGGCCCTTGTAGCGGGTAAAGAACAGGGTGCAGAAGAAGATGATCGGGAACACGAACAGCACGCCGGCCATGGCATAGGGGATCGCCGTCTCCATGATCCCCGGCGTCACCAGCAGGTAGAAGAGCAGGATGACCGGGAAGGCGAGGACCAGATTGGCCAGGAAGGACAGCACCTGGTCGACGCGCCGGCCGAAATAGCCCGCCGGCAGGCCGAGCGAGGCGCCGACCAGGAGGGCGATCATGGTGGCGGCCGGCGCGATGGTGAGCACGATGCGCGCGCCGTAGATCACCCGGCTAAAGACGTCGCGGGCGAGCTGGTCGCCGCCGAGCAGGAAGACCAGGCCGCTCTCCGGTTCGATCGCGCCCGGCAGTGCGTTCTTCATCGCGGCGATCTGCACGCGGGGGTCGAGCGGGGCGATCCAATGGGCGAAGATCGCGGTGAACAGCCAAAAGGCGCAGATCAGCACGCCGACGGCACCGGCGATGCTGTCGAACAGATGCCCGAACAGCCCGAGCCGCCGCTTGTAGCGCACGACGAGCACCATCATCACGGCGATCGCGACCCAGACGGGCCAGAGCCGGTAGAGGATGCCGAGGACGATCTCGATGGGTCCGACAGTCTCCATGGGGCGTTCCTACGAGACGCGGATGCGCGGATTAAGGAAGGCGTAGCCGATGTCGGAGATGAGCTGGGTCAGCAGCACCAGCACCACCGAAATGAGCCCGCAGGCGAGGACGAGGTCGATGTCGTTGTTGGAGGCGGCCTGCACCAGCAGCCAGCCGAAGCCCTTGTAGTTGAAGATCGATTCGACCACGACTACGCCGGTCAGCAGCCAGGGGAATTGCAGCATGATGACCGTGAAGGGGGCGATCAGCGCATTGCGCAGGGCATGCTTGGCGACGACCGCACCGAAGCCGAGGCCCTTCAGCCGCGCGGTGCGGATGTACTGCGCCGTCATGACCTCCGCCATCGAGGCGCGGGTCATGCGCGCGATATAGCCGATGCCGTAGATCGCCATGGTCATGACGGGCAGCGTGAAATTGGTGAAGGTGAAGCCTTTGGTCAGCGCCGTCGCGGCCGAGCCGTTGAGCCAGCCGAGCCAGGAGGCGAAGACGGCGGTGAAGATGATGCCTGACACGTATTCGGGTGTCGCCGTGGAGGTGATGGAGACGACCGAGAGTGAGCGGTCGAGCCGCGAACCCTCCCGCATGCCGGCGAGGATGCCGATTAGCAGCGAGACCGGGACCATCACCAGCATCACCCAGAACATCAGGATCCCGGTGGCGCGCAAGGCCTCTGGCAATCGTTCGGAGACGGGAATGCGGAATGCCGTGGAGCAGCCGAAATCGCCCTGCAGGACACCCGAGAAGCGCGGCTCCGCCGCCTCGTCGCAATAGCGGAAGCGCGGCACCAGCTCGCCGGTCGTCGGATCCTTCACCGGCTCCTTCGGCCAGACGCCGACCCAGCGGCCGAACTGCAGGAAGAAATTGTCGCGATAGCCGTTGCGCTGCAGCCAGTTCTGGAGGTCCTGGTCGCTGGCGCGCTGCTCGGTCTGGAAGATCGCCAGCTTGCGCAGATTTGGATCGAGATTGACGAAGAAGAAGACGACGAGGCTAAGGCACAGCATCGTCAGGAGCATAACGCCAAGGCGTCGGGTCAGAAATCGAAGCATAGCGCACCCCCTATGCCGTTGTTCGTCGGCGCCTCGCCTTCGCTGTTCGCCCGCGAAGAAACCGGGAGGGGCGGGGCCCCTCCCGGATCGATCAATCGACTACTTGTCGAGCCAGACTTTCTCGAGCTGGAGCTCGAAGGTCTGGTGCATGAACAGGCCCTTCACGGCCTCGGAGTGGTGGCGGTAGAGCGAGCGCCAGAAGGGCTGGATGATGATGCCGGAATCCTGGAGGATCTGCTCGATATCCTTCATCAGTTCCTTGCGCTTGCCGGCGTCGGCCACCGCGAGGGCGGCATTCAGCTTCTTGTCGAACTCGGGGTTCGAATAGGCCGCCTCGTTCCACGCCTCGCCGGTGCGATAGGCCAGCGCCATCACCTGAACGCCGAGCGGACGCATGTTCCACTCGGTGGTCGACCACGGATACTTGGTCCAATCGTTCCAGAAGCTGGAGCCGGGGATCACGGTGCGCTTCACGTTGAAGCCCGCTTCGCGGCACTGGGCGG
>WBZN01000267.1_pt1 | contig 21179 bp, 27 predicted proteins | sample 5204281 | NCBI WGS metagenome assembly WBZN01 (sample SAMN12344347, study PRJNA552823) | activated sludge metagenome | biome: Activated sludge suspended growth; feature: Nitrification reactor; material: Wastewater; isolation source: activated sludge from nitrification reactor of wastewater... | reverse complement strand
GCGCGTGCGCCACGGCGAACAGCCGGTCGGGCGTGGGCGTGCGACAGGCCCGGACGAGCTCGTCCTCGTCCATCGCCGCGCACACGGGATCGTGGGGATCGAGGCCGGGCCGGCCGGTCTCGAGCGACCGCATCGCCTTCTGGAGCGACTCGGGGAAGGTGCGGCCGATCGCCATCACCTCACCGACGGACTGCATCATCGTGCCGAGCACCGGCTCCGCGCCCGGGAGCTTCTCGAACGCCCAGCGCGGCACCTTGGTCACGACGTAGTCGATCGTCGGCTCGAAGCTGGCCGGGGTGACCTCGGTGATGTCGTTCGTGACCTCGTCGAGCGTGTAGCCGACCGCGAGCTTGGCGGCGATCTTCGCGATCGGGAAGCCGGTGGCCTTGCTCGCGAGCGCGCTCGAGCGCGACACGCGCGGGTTCATCTCGATGATGACCACGTGCCCCGTCTCGGGGTCGACGCCGAACTGCACGTTCGAGCCGCCGGTCTCCACGCCGATGCGCCGGATGCACGCGAACGCCTGGTCCCGCAGGCGCTGGTACTCGACGTCGGTGAGCGTCTGCGCCGGCGCGACGGTGATCGAGTCCCCGGTGTGCACCCCCATCGGATCGAGGTTCTCGATCGAGCAGATGACGACCACGTTGTCGGCGCGGTCGCGCATGACCTCGAGCTCGTACTCCTTCCACCCGAGCACCGACTGCTCGAGCAGGATCTCGCCCACCGGGCTCGCGGCGAGGCCGCGGGTGGCGACCTCGCGCAGCTCGTCGACGTCGTACGCGAAGCCGGTGCCGCCGCCGCCGAGGATGAACGACGGCCGGCAGATGAGCGGGAAGCCGACCTCCTGGCCGACCCGCAGCGCCTCCTCGACCGTGTAGGCGAGGCCCGACTTCGGCACGGACAGGCCGATGCCGGTCATCGCCTCCTTGAACTTCGAGCGGTCCTCGGCGGTGTGGATCGCCTCGATGCTGGCGCCGATCAGCTCGACCTCGAACTCGGCGAGCACCCCGGCCTCGTCGAGCGCGATGGCGAGGTTGAGCGCGGTCTGCCCGCCCAGGGTCGGGAGCAGCGCGTCCGGGCGCTCCCTCTCGATGATGCGGCGCAGGCTCGGCACGTCGAGCGGCTCGACGTACGTGGCGTCCGCGAAGTCGGGGTCGGTCATGATCGTGGCCGGGTTGGAGTTCACGAGGACCACGCGGTAGCCCTCCTCGCGCAGCACCCGGCACGCCTGCGTGCCCGAGTAGTCGAACTCGCACGCCTGGCCGATCACGATCGGCCCGCTGCCGACGATCAGGATCGATTCGAGGTCGGTCCGCTTCGGCATCAGGCGTCGGCTCCCATGAGCTGGGTGAACTCGCGGAACAGGTACGCGGCGTCGTGGGGTCCGGGCCCCGCCTCGGGATGGTGCTGGACCGAGAACACCGGCTCGCCCTTCACCCGCAGCCCCTCGCACACCCCGTCGTTGAGATTCACGTGGGTGATCTCGACGGCGCGGTCGAGCGAGTCGGGGTCCACCGCGTAGTTGTGGTTCTGGCTCGTGATCTCGACCGATCCGCTCTCGACGTGACGCACCGGGTGGTTGCCGCCGTGGTGGCCGAACGGCAGCTTGAACGTCCGGCCGCCGAGCGCCTCGCCGAGGATCTGGTGGCCGAGGCAGATGCCGAACACCGGCACCCCGGTGCCGACGAGGTCGCGCACCGTCGCCGCCGCGCCCTGGACCGCGGCCGGGTCGCCGGGACCGTTCGAGAGGAAGATGCCGTCGGGCTCGCGGCTCAGCGCGTCGGCCGCGGACGTCCCCGCGGGCAGGACGTCGACGTAGCACCCGACGTGCGCGAGGTGGCGCAGGATCGTGCGCTTGATCCCGAAGTCGTAGGCGACGACGTGGAACGGCGCGTCCTCGTCGCCGTAGCTGTAGGCCGTCGGCGTCGTGACCTCGGCGACCAGGTCGTGGCCGTCGGTGCTCTCGCTCGCCGCGGCCGCGGCGCGCACGGCCGCCTCGTCGGTCCCGAACGCGCCCGGCACCGCGCCGTGGTCCCGGATGTGGCGGGTCAACCGGCGGGTGTCGATGCCGGCGATCGCCGGGAGACCGTGCCGGGCCAGGAACTCGTGCAGCGACTCGGTCGCGCGCCAGTTGCTGTGCCGGCGGGCGAGGTCCCGCACGATGACGCCGCGCGAGAACGGGGCCCGGGCCTCGTCGTCGTCGGGGTTCGTCCCGTAGTTGCCGATGTGCGGGTAGGTGAAGGTGATGATCTGGCCCGCGTAGCTCGGGTCGGTGACGATCTCCTGGTAGCCGGAGAGCGCGGTGTTGAACACGATCTCGCCGGTGCCCACCCCCTCGGCGCCGAGGCACTCGCCCTCGAACTCCTCGCCGTCGCGCAGGACCAGCAGTCCCGGTGTGCTCGACCTGGTCACGTCAGGGCTCCGTTCACGACGGTGGGGGCTCCTCGCAGGATCGTGTGGCGGACCCGGCCGGTCAGCTTCCGGCCGGCCCAGGGGTTGTTGCGGGACTTGCTCGCGGTCTGCTCGGCGTCGACCACCCAGGTTGCCGCGGGGTCGATCACGCAGAGGTTCGCCGGGTTCCCGGCCGCGACCGGCAGGCCGTGGCCGTGCGCGTCGAGCCCCGCGATGCGGGCCGGCTGCCAGGACAGGCGGGCGATCACGTCGGCGAGCGACAGGCGGCCGGTCTCGACGAGCCGGGTGATCGCCACCGCGAGCGCGGTCTCGACCCCGAGCATCCCCGGCGGCGCCTCCTCGAACGGGAGCTCCTTGGTGGCCGGGGGGTGCGGTGCGTGGTCGGTGGCGATCGCGTCGATGGTGCCGTCGACGAGTCCGGCCGCGATCGCCTCGACGTCGGCGCCGGTGCGCAGCGGCGGGTTCATCTTGAACACGGGGTCGAAGCCCGCGCATTCGGCGTCGGTGAGCGTGAAGTGCTGCGGCGACGCCTCGGCGGTGACCCGCAGGCCCTCGGCCTTGGCCGCCCGCACCAGCTCGGTGGCGCCCGCGGTGCTCATGTGCAGGACGTGGTACCGGCCGCCCGTGAGGCGGGCCAGTGCGAGGTCGCGGGCGACGATCGTCACCTCGGCCTCGGCCGGGCGACCGGGGATCCCGAGGCGCGCCGACCACTCGCCCTCGTGCATGTGCCCGCCGGCGACGAGGTCCGCGTCCTCCGCGTGCTGGGCGATCACCGCGCCCGGCAGCATCGTCGAGTACTCGAGGGCGCGGCGCATGACGTTGGTGTCGCCGACGCAGTCGCCGTCGTCGGTGAACACGCGCACGCCGAGGTCGTAGAGCTCGCCGAGCGGCGCGAGCTCCTTCCCTTCCCGGCCGCGCGTGATGCAGCCGGCGAAGGTGACGAGGCACGCGGCCCGCTTCCCCTGCTCGATCACCGCGCCGACCACCTTGGCGTCGTCGAGCGGCGGGATCGTGTTGGGCATCGCGACCACCGCCGTGAACCCGCCGAGCGCGGCAGCGCGGGCGCCGGTCTCGATGGTCTCGGCCTCCTCACGACCGGGCTCGCGGAAGTGCACCTGGATGTCGACGAGTCCCGGGGCGACGACCGCGCCCTCCGCGTCGAGCACCTGCGCCCCGGGCGCGTCGAGCCCCGGCCCGACGTCCGCGATCACGCCGTCGCGCACCAGCACGTCGGCCGGACGCTCGCCGGTCTCGTCGACCACCGTCCCGCCGGTGATCAGCACGTCGCCCGCCATCAGAAGACCCCTCCCGCACCGAGCAGATCGAAGAGCACCGCCATGCGCACCGCCACGCCGTTGGCGACCTGCTCGCGCACGAGCGACCGCGGCCCGTCGACGACACCCGTCGCGATCTCGTCCCCGCGGATCATCGGCCCGGGGTGCATCACCAGCGCGTCGGGCTTCAGCCGGCCCGCCCGTTCCTCGGTGAGGCCCCACCGCGCGTAGTACTCGCGCAGGCTCGGCAGCAGCGCCCGACCGATCCGCTCCTGCTGCACCCGCAGGACGTAGACGACGTCGAGCTCGGGCAGCGCGTCGTCGAGGTCGTGGTTCACGTGTACCGGCCAGTCGTCGAGCCGCTCGGGCATCAGCGTGGGTGGGCCGATCAGGGTGAGGTCGGCGCCGAGCTTCGACCAGCAGGTGATCCCGCTCCGCGCGACCCGTGAGTTCCGGACGTCGCCGACGATCCCGATGCGGGCGCCGGTCACGTCGCCGCGCCGGGCCCGCAGCGTGAACGCGTCGAGCAGCGCCTGGGTGGGATGGCCGTGCCGGCCGTCACCGGCGTTCACCACCGCGGCGTCGATCCAGCCCGCGATGCGGTGAGGGGCGCCGGCGGCCGAGTGGCGGACGACCATCGCGTCGATGCCCATCGCCTCGATCGTCCTGACCGTGTCGAGCAGCGACTCGCCCTTCTTCACCGACGACGAGCCGGCGGTGAAGGTCATGGTGTCGGCGCTCAGGCGCTTGGCCGCGGTCTCGAAGCTCAGGCGGGTACGGGTGGAGTCCTCGTAGAAGAGGCTCACGACCGTCTTGCCCTGCAGCGCCGGCACCTTCGGGATGTCCCGCCGCAGGACCTCCTGCATCGAGTCCGCGGTGTCGAGGATCCCGACGATCTCGTCACGCTCCAGCCCGTCGATGTCCAGCAGATGCCGCATCACGCCCCCTCCCCGTCCCCGTCGGGGCCCCAGAGCTCGACCGTGTCCTCGGCGACGTCGTCGGTCTCGCGCAGGCGCACCCGCACGTCCTCGCGTTCGGCCGTGGGCAGGTTCTTGCCGACGAAGTCGGCGCGGATCGGCAGCTCCCGGTGTCCGCGGTCGACGAGCACGGCGAGCTGGATCGCCCGGGCTCGACCGTGCGCGGTGAGCGCGTCCATCGCGGCGCGGATCGTCCGCCCGGTGAAGAGCACGTCGTCGACGATCACCACCACCCGCCCGGTTACGTCGACGGGGATCTCCGTGCGCCCGAGCGGATGCACGTGGCGCAGGCCGATGTCGTCCCGGTGGAAGGCGACGTCGAGCGCGCCGACCGGTACGTGCACGTCCTCGAAGGACTCGATCGCGTCGGCCAGGCGCTGGGCGATCTCGGGACCGCGCAGGTGCAGGCCGACGAGCACGACGTCCGCGGCGCCGCGGTTGCGCTCGACGATCTCGTGGGCGATCCGGGTGTACGCCCGCCGCAGGTCGTCGGCGCCGAAGACTCTCGTGCGCAGAGAAAAGCCGCCCTCGCGGGCGGCCGTCGTCTCCAACTCGGCGGCGCTCGTGGCGCCCTGGCTCTCGGCCATCTCGTCTCCGGCCCGTCGCGACCTCACGGGATCGCGTTCACGGACTCGGAGGACCGTAGCAGGCGCGCGCGGCGTCGGCGCGCTCCGCCTCGCGCAGGGAGCAGACTGGCCCGACCCGACCAGGAGGTGCCCGGTGATCCGCAACCCCGACCACGTGACCGTCGCCGTGACCGACCGGGACGCGGCGGTCGCCTTCTTCGCCCTGCTCGGGTTCGGCCTCGGCCACGTCACGACGATCGACGGCGGCGAGCCGGCCCGCTACATGGGCATGCCCGACATGGTCGCCGAGCACATCACGCTCCCGCTCGAGGGCTCGGACCCGCACTTCGAGCTCCAGCTGCTCGCGTTCGACCCCGAGCCCGCCGCCGACCCCGGCCCGCTCCCCTCGAACCTGCGCCGCCGGGGCTACAACCACCTCGCGCTGCGGGTCGACGACATCGGCGAGACCACCGACCGCCTCCTGGCCGCGGGCGTGCGGATGCTCTCCGACGAAATGGACTACATCAGCCGCAAGCTCCGCTTCTTCGAGGGCCCCGAGGGCATCACCCTCGAGCTCGTCGAATGGGTCGAGCCGGCGGCCGGCTGACGGGCCGGCGCGCTCAGCCGGGGCGGACGCCGTAGATGCGGGTCGCGGTGACGAGCACCGCGGCGCGGCGGTCGTCGGCCATGGTCCGGTCGTAGTCGTCCCAGTCGTCGTGGGTACCGCCCGCGGCGGTGAACACGTCACGCAGCAGGATGCGCAGGGACTCGGCGTCGATGCCGGGGTACGCGTCGTCGGGACCGACGATCTCGGCCGTTCCCTCCACCCCGACCCACTGCCAGCCGGCCCGCAGGACGATCGTCGTCCTCGGATCCCGGCGCAGATGGGCGAGCTTCGCCGACCCGCCCGCCGCGACGAGCGCGACCACCCGGCCGCCGCTGGTCGGATGCGTCATCACCCCGGCGTTGACCACCGAGGACTGCACGCTGCCGTCGGCGCGCGTGGTGCTGATCACCACGAGGCCGTGATCGGCCGCGCCGAGTTCGGCGAAGTCGTCGAGATCGGTCATGTGCCATCCCATCGGGTCGGGTCCAGCGGGTCCGGCCAGCCTCTCACGCCGCGAGGCCGGCCCAGGGTTCTCGGAACACCTCGCTGCCGTCGGGCCGGAACACCGCCAGCACCTGCCCGACGAACGTGACCGTCCAATCGTGGTGGCGGTGCAGGAACGTGTGGTGCCGGCGGCACAGGTGGGCGCCGTTCGCCACGCAGGTCTCGCCGCCGTGCTCCCAGTGCTCGACGTGGTGGATGTCGCACCACGGCGCCGGCACCTCGCATCCGGGCCACTGGCAGTGCGGGCTGCGGGCGGCGACCGCCCGGCGCATCGCCCGGTTCCACACCGGCGTGGCCCGCCCGACGTCGAGCGGAAGCCCGGCCGGATCGAGCACGACCCGCGAGATCGTCGCGTCGCAGAGGATGCGATCGCGCTCGCGTGGGTCGATCACGCCGGCGAACAGCCCGAGCGTCAGCGGCGCGACTGCTTCGTCCGCGGTGACCGCCTGGGTGAGGTAGTCGACGACCGGCCGAACGCCGGGCGCGTCGACCCCGCGCTCCGTCGCGACCTCGCAGATCCGGAGGAAGGCCTCGGCCCGGCGCGTCGCCGGCGTCGTACCGTCGTCCGGCTGCGGTGGTCGGGTGAACCTGGCGAACGCGGTTGCGATCGTCTGACCGCCGGTCCGCGAGAAGTCGCCCCGCAGCGTGTACCGGTCACCGACCGGCGCGAGCGTGACGCCGTCGTCGGGTGCCGGCGCGGACCCCTCGGCCCGGGCGCAGAGCGCGAAGTGCTCGGTGAGTGTCCGTAACGTCCGATGGTCGCCGCGCCTCGCACGGTCGAGGAACTCGCCCTCCACGGCGACCAGCGCGTCGTCCGCGCCCGGCACCCGCGCCGCGGCGATCAGGTCGACCGCGGCGACGGTGATCTCACCGGCGCGCCACGCTCGGCCCGTCTCCGGCAGCACCTCGCACACCTCGGCGTGCCGGAGCGACCGGTTCACCGCACCGCGGTGCATCCCGGCCTTCCACGCGAGCCACGCCGGGGTGGACCGGTGCCCGTCGTCCAGGCCGACACCCCGCCGGTTCGCCGCCAGCGTCCGCTCGGAGAACGCGGCCTCGAGCCGGTCGATCTGGCGCCGCAGCCGGACGAGGTCGAGGCCGAGCTCGGAGTCGGCCAGCTCCGCCACATCCTGCGCGATCACCGCATCGACGACGCAACGCAATCCACCGACGGGATCCACCCACCCGGTGGCTTCGCCGCGTCCCTGCCCCAACTCCATGAACCGGAGTATACCGAACACACGTTCGGCCCACAACCCCTACCGCACGATTTCCGGACGAACCGGCCGGACGCGCGCCACGATGACGGCGTGACCGACCGCACCGGCGACCTCCTCCCCGTCCTCGGGCTCCGGCTCATGAACGGGCGGGTCGGCAGCACCCTGCTGATGCAGCTGCTCGCCACGTCCCCGCGCATCGTGTTCGACCGCGAGTACCCGTTCGGCGAGTACCGGTACCTGTCGTACTGCGCACGCGTGGCGCACGTGATGGGCGACGACCAGGGCCGGGATCGCGTCACGCCGTTCTTCTTCTCCTCGACGGCGGCGGGCCCGATCCCGTGGGAGCCGCGGTCCCTCGACCGCGCCGCGCTGGCGCCGCGGGCACTGCGGGCGCTCTGGTCGGTGTGCAGCGACGGCTTCCGCACCCGGGATCCCGACGCGACCCTGTACGCCGAGAAGCTGGCCGTCGACCCGGCGACGATCACCGACGCCGGCATCCCGCTCCGCATCGTCGACCTCGTGCGCGACCCGCGCGACGTCCTCGCCTCGATCCGGGCGTTCACCGCCCGCGGCATCGACGGGTTCGACCGCACGCCGGAGACCGACGAGGCGCGGTACCTCGAGGACTTCGTGACGCTCACCCGTGCCCGGCTGACCGCCCTGGCGGCGCCCACCGGGTGCGAGCAGCGGGTCCTCCGGTACGAGGATGTGGCGACCGACCTCCACGCGACCGCGACGGCCGTCGGGGCGTGGCTCGGCGAGCCGCTGGCCGCCGACCGCGTGCTGGCGGTCCGGTCGGCGTACGCCCACCACGTGACCACCGATTCGGTCGCCGCGTCGATCGGCCGCTGGCGCCGCGATCTCGCGCCGGGCGAGGCCGACCGCATCTGGTCGGGCCTCGCCGACCTCCTGGAGCCACTCGGGTACCGCGAGGTGTGACCGGGCCGGCGCCGACGCGCCACCATGGGCGGATGCACATCGAGGCGGTCCTCGGCGACATCACCGACGAGCAGGTCGACGCGATCGTCAACGCGGCGAACACGCAGCTCTCCCCCGGCGCCGGGGTCTGCGGAGCGATCCACGCCGCGGCCGGACACGACGAGCTCGCGGCCGCCTGCGCCGAGCTCGGCGGCTGCGCGACCGGCGACGCGGCGGCGACACCCGGCTTCGCGCTGCCGGCCCGCTGGGTCATCCACGCGGTCGGACCGGTGTACCGGGACGGCACGCACGGCGAGGCCGAGCTGCTCGCGTCGTGCTACCGCCGCGCGCTCGCGGTCGCCGACGATCTCGGCGCGCGCTCGGTCGCGTTCCCCGCGATCTCCACCGGAATCTACGGCTACCCCCCGGACGACGCGGCGCGGATCGCGGTCGACACCCTGCGCACGACCGCGGCGGACGTCACCGAGGTGCGACTCGTCGCGTTCGACGACGCGACCTACGCCCGCTACGTCGCGCGGCTGGACGCATCCAGCTCGTAGGCGAGGTCGTGGCGGGCCTCGTACAACATGATCGGGTCCGCGCCCGGGACCTCGAACATCGTGCACAACCCGAAGCCGCGATCGGTCACGTCGCCGAGGAAGGTCACGCCCCGGGCCGCCAGCTCCGCACGCGTGGCCTCGATGTCGTCGCACATGAACGAGATCGCGTGCTGCCGCGGGAACGAGTACTCCCGCCCCTCGTGGACGCTGTGCGTCGGGTGCACCCCCAGCTCGCTCGGGCCGGTCCGGAAGATGAGCCAGGCCGGCTCCTCCTCACCGTCACGGACCCAGGGCCACCCGAGCACGTCCCGGAAGAACGCCCGGGTCGCCTCGGGGTCGTCGGAGTAGACGAGGGTGTGCACCGCGGTGATCATGCCGGTCACCGTACGACCGGCGACCGGGACCCGCTACCCCCAGGTCCAGCGCGTCGGGGTGGTGGTGAACTCGGCCTCGGTCCAGGTGAGCGCGACCTCGGGCACCACCACGTACAGCCCGTGGTCGGGGTTCTGAGGCTCGACCGGCGTCGCGTACTTGTCGAGGTAGGCCGCGACGAACGGAGCCGGGAGCTCGTCCGCGGTGACGCGCCGCACGCGCCCCTCGAGCACGCAGACCTCGTCGCCGCTCTCGAGGTGGACCACGACGTCGGGCCGCGCCGCGAAGTTGCGCGCCTTCACCGACGCCGGATCGGTGGAGAACCACAGCGCGTCGTCCAGCCACACACCCCACACCGGCATGACGTGCGGCCGCCCGTCCGCCCGGGTCGACGCCACCCAGTAGTTGCGGGCGTCGACGAGCCAGCGGGTGACCGTCGCCCAGGACAGCGCGGTGCCGTCCGCCGGGACCGCGTCGAGCCCGTAGGCCGCGGTCGTGCGCACCCGCCCGGGCGTCGGCCCGCTCACTCCGGTCCGTTCCCGCCGTCCGGCAGGCCCTCGAGCAGGACCTCCACGAGCGAGCCCTGCAGCCAGGTGAGCCAGTGGTACGCCGCGAGGCCGGCGGCACGCGGATCACGCGGATCGAGGTCCTCGCCGTCGTCGTCCTCGGTGACCCCGATCGCGACCCCGATGGCGAGCCGCACGTCGTTCAACGCGCCGACCCACTGCTCCAGGCCCTCGGGGTCGAGCGTGACGCTCACCCGACCCTTGCGGTCCGTCCTGCTGTCGAGATCCACGAGGAACCCGGTCACGGCACCGGCCTTGGCGGCGACCAGGTCCTCGTGCACGAGCGACTGGAACTCGGACTCGGACCGGTCCTCGGTCGGGTCGAGGTACGCCCGCGGGAACAGCCGGTCGCGCACCGGGTCGGCGCCGTGCTCCGGCACGCCGCCCTGGAGCACCGTCGAGACCTGCCCGGCGAGATCCCGCAGCGCGACGATCTCCTCCGGCTCGAGCCGCACGACGATCCCGTCCGCGGTGCGGGTCAGCTTGGTCACGGCCGGTCGCGCTCCATCGTCGCCCAGAGTCCGTGCGCGTGCAGCCGGGACACGTCGACCTCCGCCTTCTCGCGCGTCCCGTGCGACACCACCGACTTGCCATCGTGGTGGACCTCCAGCATCAGCTTCGTCGCCTTCTCGCGCGAGTAGCCGAACACCTTCTGGAAGACCATCACGACGTAGCTCATGAGGTTCACGGGGTCATTCCACACGATGACCAGCCACGGCGAGTCGGTGGCGACCTCGCCCTCCTCCACCGGCGCCTCCACAACCCGAGGCGCCACGTCGGGGAGCGTCACGCCGGGGTGCGGACCTGCTCCGCGATCTTCGCGAGCAGACCGTTGACGAACCGGCCGCTCTTCTCGGTCGAGTACTGCTTCGCGAGCTCGACCGCCTCGCTGATGACGACCGCGGTCGGCACCTCGGGCTCGTAGACCAGCTCGTAGCTGCCGAGTCGCAGCACCGCGCGGTCGACCGCCGGCATGCGCTCGACGGCCCAGTGCTCGGAGAACCGTCGGAGCAGCCCGTCGATCTCGTCCTCGTGGGCCTCGACCCCGCGCAGCAGCTCGACCGCGTACTCGTCGGGCGCCACCGGGAGGTCGGCGAGCAGCTCGTCGACGCTCACCGAGCGCGCCTCACGCTCGTAGCCGAGCCCGAGCGCACGCTCGCGGGATTCACGCCGGGGCGCCATGGGAGTCGGGCCTAGGCCCGGGTGAGGTACTCGCCGGTGCGGGTGTCGATCTTGAGCTTCTCGCCCGTCTCGATGAACAGCGGGACCTGCACGACGAGCCCGGTCTCCATCGTGGCCGGCTTCCGGGCGCCCGACACGCGGTCGCCCTGGATGCCGGGCTCGGTCTCCGCGACGAGCAGCTCGACTGCCGCCGGCAGGTCGACGCCGAGGACCTCGCCCTCCCACATGGGCAGGACGGCCGAGTCGCCCTCCTTGAGGTACTTCACCGCCTCGCCGAGCGCGTCGGTGGGCACGTGCAGCTGGTCGTAGGACTCGTTGTCCATGAACACGTAGGCCGCGCCCTCGCGGTAGAGGTACTGCATCTCCCGCTTGTCGATCGTGGCCCGGCCCACCTTCTCGTCGGCGCGGAAGGTCTTCTCGATCACCGCCCCGGTGCGGAAGTTCTTCAGCTTCGTGCGCACGAAGGCGCCGCCCTTGCCCGGCTTCACGTGCTGGAACTCGACCACGGTCATCAGCCCCTCCGGGAGGTTGAGGGCCATGCCGTTCTTCAGGTCGTTGGTGGAGATGCTCAAGAGACGATCCCTCGGGAAGCGATGATCAGACGACGAGTTGCTTCGGGAATTCCGTCAGGGCGACGGGCCCGGTGGGGGTGACCACGAGCGTGTCCTCGATGCGGACGCCGCCGACACCCGGGAGGTAGACGCCCGGCTCGACGGTGACGATGTGGCCGGCGGCCAGGGTACCAGTCGAGGTCGACGCGACCCGAGGCGACTCGTGGATCTCGAGGCCGACGCCGTGGCCGGTCCCGTGGACGAACGCCTCGCCCCAGCCGGCATCGGCGATCACCTGGCGGGAGGCGCCGTCCACCGCCGAGCACTCGGCGCCGACGGCGACGGCGTCGCAGCCGGTCTGCTGGGCGAGCAGGACGGTGTCCCAGATGCGCCGGGCCTCGGCGCTCGGCTCCCCCACGCTCACCGTCCGGGTCATGTCCGAGCAGTACCCGTCGACGACGCAGCCGAAATCGATGACGACGAGCTCGCCCCGCTCGATGTGCCGGTCGCTCGGGCGGGCGTGCGGCAGCGCGCCGTTGGGGCCCGACGCGACGATCGGGTCGAAGCTGACCCCGGTGGCCCCCCGGGTCCGCATCCCGAACTCGAGCCGGAGCGCGAACTCGCGCTCGGTCGGGCGGCCGTGCAGGGTCGGGAGGAGCTCGCCGAGCGCGTCGTCGGCGATCGCGCAGGCGGCCCGGATGCGGTCGACCTCGCCGGGCTCCTTCACCATGCGGAGGCCGTCGACGACGCCGTCGGTCGGCACCAGCTCGGTCGCGTGGAACGCCGAGGCGTAGCCGCGCTGCTGCGACCACGTGACGCCGTCGGCCTCGAGCCCGAGCCGGGCCACCCCCGCCGCGCTCGCCGCCTCGACCAGCGCGCTCCGCTGCGCGTCGGCGGTCGCGCCGACGACGATCTCGACGGCGACCCCGGCCGCGCCGATCTGCTCGGCCGACTGCTCGCGGTAGCGCCCGTCGGTGGTGAACACCGCCCGGTCGCGCAGCACGAGCAGCACCCCCGCGGAGCCGGTGAAGCCGGTGAGGTAGCGGACGTTCACGAGCCGCGTGACGAGCAGGGCGTCGTAGCCGTCGAAGCGGTCCCGCAGCCGGTCGAGCCGGGCGGCGACGTCCATCGGCGCGAGCGCGACGGTCACGCGCCCGCTCCGTCGATCGTCGCGACCGCGGCCTCGACGGCGAGACGGTAGCCGGTGCGCCCGAAGCCGGCGACGGTGCCCGTGACCACCGGTCCGATCACCGACGTCCGGCGCCACTCCTCACGCGCCGCCGTGTTCGAGAGGTGCAGCTCCACCTTCACGCCGTCGTACGCGGCGAGCGCGTCGGCCAGCGCGTACGACGTGTGGGTGAACGCGCCGGGGTTGATCACGATCGCGGCCGCGCGTCCGCGTGCCCCGTGGATCGCCTCGATCAGCTCGCCCTCGTGGTTCGACTGCACGTGCTCGAGGTCGTGCCCGGCGGACGCGGCCGCCGCGGTCGCGTCGGCGACGCAGTCGGCCAGCGTGTCGGTGCCGTAGATCTCCGGCTCGCGCTCGCCGAGCAGGTTCAGGTTCGGTCCGTTGATCAGCAGGATCGTGCTCACAGCTCCACCTCGTCGGGATAGCCGACCGATTCGAACGCGTACCGCAGCGCGGCCTCCGGGGGGTCCTCCACCAGCTCGAGGCCGTCGGCGCCCGGGAGCACGAAGGTGAGCCCGCCGCTCGCCTTCTTGTCCCGTCGCATCAGCGCCATCAGCTCACGCGGCTCGACGCGTGGCTCGGGGACCTCGGTGGGCAGGCCGAGCGTGAACGGGAGCGCCTGGAAGCGGTCGACGACGTCGCCGCGCACGCGTTCGCAGCCGCCCGCCAGCGCGCCGGCGAAGACCAGGCCGATCGCCACGGCCTCGCCGTGCGTGAGCCGGTGCTCGTAGGCGATCTCGAGCGCGTGCGCGAGCGTGTGACCGAGGTTCAGCGTGGCCCGGAGCCCGGTGCGCTCGTGCGGGTCGCGGGCCACGACGTCCGCCTTCACCGCGACGCAGCGCGCGACGACGTCGGCGAGCACCGCCGGGTCGCGTCCGATGACCGCGTTGGTGGCCTCGCGCAGCAGCGCGACGAGGCCGGTGGGATCCTCGACCACGTCGTACATCAGCGCGTACTTCGCGACCTCGCCGAGGCCGCTGTGGAACTCGCGCTCGGAGAGCGTGGCGAGGGTGTCGGTGTCGGCCACCACGCCGATCGGCTGGTGGAACGCCCCCACGAGGTTCTTGCCCTCCGGCAGGTTCACCGCGGTCTTGCCGCCGATCGCGGCGTCGACCATCGCGAGCAGCGACGTGGGTGCCTGCACCACGGCCACGCCGCGGTGGTACACGGCGGCGGCGAATCCCGCGGTGTCACCCACCACCCCGCCGCCGAGCGCGACGACGGCGTCGCCCCGCAGGAGACCCCAGGACGCGAAGCGGCGGCACAGGTCGTCGACGGTCGCGAGCGTCTTGTGCTCCTCCCCGTCGCCCATGAGGAACAGCTCCGTGGGGGCCTCGATCCCGGCGCGCACGACCTCCGCGTACCGGTCGGCGACGCCCGCCTGGCTCACGATCGCGACGCGCCGCCGGTCGCGCAGCCGGGCGCCGACCGCGGCGAGCGCGCCCGACGCGACGACGACGTCGTAGCCGGGGTCGAGGGCGACGGTCACGGTCGTCACGCCGTCGCCTCCCGGTAGGCGGCCACGACCGCGGCCGCCACCGCGTCGACCGTCCCGTCGTCGGTCGGCACCGTCGCGTGGGCGGCGGCGCCGTACGCGTCGGCGCGCTGGTCCGCGAGACGGCGCAGCATGACGCCCGGGTCGCCCCCGGCGAGCAGCGGCCGCTCGACGTCGACCTGCGCGGTCGCCCGCGCCGCGAGCACCGCGGGATCGGCGGTGAGCCACACGACGAACTCGTCGCGCACCGCGCGGCGGTTCTCGGCGTCGACCATCGCCCCGCCGCCGCAGGCGACGACGAGCGGCTCGGGCGCGGCCACGACGTCGGCGATCGCCGAGCGCTCGGCCGCCCGGAAGCCTTCCTCGCCCACCGTCGCGAACAGCTCGGGGATCGACCGGCCGGTCTGGGTCCCGATCAGGTCGTCGGTGTCGACGAACCCGCGTCCCAGGTCCGACGCGCACGCCCGACCGACCGTGGTCTTGCCCGCCCCCATCAACCCGATCAGAACGAGGTGCCGAGCGCGGCTCACAGCGACGCGACGAACTCGCGGTGGTTGCGGGTCAGCTCGCCCATCGAGTCGCCCCCGAACTTGCGCAGCACCTCGTCGGCGAGCACCAGCGCGACCATCGTCTCGGCCACCACGCCCGCCGCAGGGACCGCGGTCACGTCGGTGCGCTCCTTGAACGACACGGTCGACTCCTTGGTGTTCACGTCGACGGTGCGCAGGGTCGGCCGGTTGAGCGTGGCGAGCGGCTTCATCGAGGCGCGGGCGACGAGCAGCGAGCCGGTGGTCATGCCGCCCTCGATCCCGCCGGCCCGGTCCGAGCCGCGCGTGTAGCCCTCCGCCTCGTCCCAGAGGATCTCGTCGTGCGCCGCGCTCCCGCGGGCCGCTGCGACCGCGAGGCCCTCCCCGATCTCGACCGCCTTCATGGCCTGGATGCTCATGAGCGCCTGCGCGAGCCGACCGTCGATGCGGCGGTCCCAGTGCACGTGCGAGCCGAGACCGAGTGGCACGCCGTAGCCGAGGACCTCGACCACGCCACCGAGCGAGTCGCCGTCCTTGGCCGCCGCCTTCACCGCGTCGACCATCGCCTCCTCCGAGGCGGCGTCGAAGCACCGCACCGGCGACTCGTCGACCCGGACGAGATCGTCGACCCCGGGGCGAGGTGCGTCGTCGGGAACCGCGGCGTCGCCCATGCGGATCACGTGCGAGATCACGGACGTGCCGAGCGCGTCGAGCAGCACCTTGGCCAGCGTCCCGGCGGCGACGCGCGCGGCGGTCTCGCGCGCGCTCGCCCGCTCGAGCACGTTGCGGGCGTCGTCGAAGCCGTACTTCTGCATGCCGACGAGGTCGGCGTGGCCGGGGCGGGGCTGGGTGAGCGGCTTCTCGGTGGCACCGGGCGCGGCCGACATCTCCTCCTGCCACTTCGGCCACTCGGTGTTGTGGATGATGACCGAGACCGGAGAGCCGAGGGTCACGCCGTGGCGGACCCCGCCGAGGAACTCGACGTCGTCGCGCTCGAAGCGCATCCGCGGCCCCCGGCCGTAGCCGAGGCGGCGGCGCGCGAGCTCGTCGCCGATCGCCTCGACGGTGACGGCGAGCCCGGCGGGCAGGCCCTCGACCACGACCACCAGGGCCGGGCCGTGCGATTCCCCGGCGGTGAGATAGCGCAGCATCGGGGGCTCAGAGTAGAGGACGGCGCCGCCGCCCCCTCTGGTTCTCGCCTGCTCCGGCGTCCGCCGGCGGCGGTGCTACTTGTTCGACTGCTCGCCGGCGCAGAGGTTGAAGGTGTACGAGCCGTGCACGAAGTCGGCGCACTTGGCGTCGGTGAACTGCACGAGCTTGTAGTCGGTGGCGAAGGTCTGGCCCGCGACGACCGTGTAGTCGGAGCCACCGACCCGCACCCGGGCGGTGGTCACGCCGTTCACCTGGTACACGTCGAGGACCGAGATCTCCTGCGAGCCCGACGGGTTCTGGGCCGGTGTGGTGGTCGGGGTGGTGGACACCGTCTCCGACGACGTGGCCGCCGTCGTGGTGGTCGTGTCGACCGGTTCGAACGAGCCGGAGTCGCCGACGGGCTCGAACGGGTCGCGCACGCTGAGCTCCTCGAAGCTGCTGTTCGGCAGCGACGGCTCCTGGGGCACGGTCGTCGTGGTGGTGTCCGAGCCCTTCGCGCTCACCGCCGGCTCGGTCGCGGTCGCGGTCGACGGACCGTCGTCACCGCGGAACCCGAGCTGGTACACGGTCAGCGCGGCGAGCACCACGGCGACGACGGTGAGGACCGTGCGCGCGCGGTGCTGTCGGCCGCGGCGGCGACGGTCGGCGCGGGTGGTGGCCATCACGTGCCTCCGGTGGTGGTGGACGAGCCGGCCGGAGCCGAGGTCGAGCTGGTGGAGCCGGCCGGCGTCGTCGTGGTCGAGGTCGAGGCTCCGGGGGTGGTCGTCCCGCCGGCCCCGCCCGCGGTCGGCGCCGCCCGGGTGAACATCTTGCCCGTCAGTGTGACCGCCAGCGTCGTGCCGCTGCTGGTCGCGGCGTCGCCCGAGCCCGCGCTCGCCGACGAACCGGCCACGTTGAGGGCGTCGATGACCACCAGCCGGTCGAGGCTCTCCAGGCTCTGCAGGTAGTCCTGCAGCTGGAAGAAGCTCCCCGAGAGGGTGATGGTCAACGAGATCTGGCTCACCCCACCCGTCCCGGCGGCGGGGGTGCCCGGCGCGATGGACAGGAACTCGATGCCGGCCTGGTCGGCGATGTCGTTGGCCTGGACGATGAACTCGGCGAGGTCGGGGTTCTTCGGGACCGCCTTGTCGAGCTTGTTCAGCAGCGCCTGCTTCTCGGGCAGGCTGTTCTTCACGGACTGCAGCTGCGCCAGTGTCGCCTGGAGGTCCTGGGTCTGCTTCTGCGCGGTGGCGGTCTCCGCCTGTGCCGACGACAGGTCGTCGTTCAGCGGGCTGTAGAGGAACACGTACCAGAGGGCGATGATCGCGACGACCGCGACCGCACCGATGACGATGACGTTGTTGCGCTTCACGACCCCGCCTTGAACTTCTCGGCCCGCTTGCTGTTGGCGTTGGACGTGAGCCCGGCCGTCGACGCGAAGGTCACGGTGTCCGACGTGGTCGCCGAGCTGCTCGAGCTCGACGAGGTCCCACTCGACCCGGTGGCGCCGGCGCGCGAGGCGCTCGACACCCACAGGTCGGAGTAGTCGGGATTGTTCGAGAGGTCCTGGATCCAGGCCGCCACCGCGTCGAAGCTCGTCCCGCTGCCGGCGAAGTTGACGGTCCCGATGACCGAGCCGGTGGTGGTCCCGCCCGTCGCCGGGGCCGGCGCCGTGGTCGCCGCGCCCGGTGCACCCGCACCCGACACGGTCCCCTGGAACGAGTTCAGCCAGACCGTGCTCGGGATCGTGCGCGAGAGCCGCTGGAGCACCGACGACCAGGAGACGTCGGTGACGAGCAGGGCCTGGGTCTGCTGCGCGAGCGAGTCGATCTCGGCCTGCGTGCTCTGGACGTCGGAGAGCGCGTTGATCTTGCTCTGCAGCTGGGCGTTCTCCGCCTGGGCGTCGGCGGCCTTCTGCTTCTCGTCGTCGACCTGCTTGTTCTTCAGGTAGTAGAGCCCGCCGAGCACGACGAGCAGCGCGGCGGCCGCGATCGCGCCGTACTTGATCAGCTGGTTGCGGTCGGCCGGCTCGCGGCTGCCGGTCCCGAGCAGGTCGATGCGCTTGCCCGTGAGCAGGCCGCCGAAGGCGAGCCCGACCGGGACGGGCAGGAACGGGTCGAGCGCCGGCAGCTGGTCGTCGGGGAACCCGATGTCGCCCACCGCGATGTGCTCACGCGGCCGGGCGAGGTCGACCGGCACGCCGACGGTGTCGACGAGTCGGTCCGCGAGGCCCGAGGTCAGCGCGCCGCCACCCGTGACCGTGATCTTCAGCAGCCGCGCCGCGTCGGGCTGGGTGCGGTAGTAGTCGAGCGAGCCGCGGATCTGCTCGACGAGGTCCGAGACCGGACGCGCGATGGCGCGCGTGGCGCGCTCGGCGAGGTCGGCGGGCGCCGTCGCGAGCTGGCGCTTGATCGCCTCGGCCTGGTCCGGCGTGACGTCGAGCTCACGCGCGATCGCGTCGGTGATCGAGCGGCCGCCGGATCCGAGGATGCGGACGAAGCGCGGGATCCCGAGCTCGTGCACGACGACGACGGTGACGCCGCCGCCGATGCTGACGATCGCCTCGACGCCGGCACCGTTGTCCGAGACGCGCCGGCCGACGGAGCGCACGAGCGCGAGCGGAACGAGGTCGACGGCGCTGACCGAGAGTCCGGCGGCACGCACCGAGCCGACGAGGTTGCCGACGAGGTCCTTGTGCGCGGCGGCGAGCAGGACGCGGGACAGCGCCTGGGGCGGGGCGCCGTCGCCCGTGGGCTCGGGCACCGGCAGCGCCTCGAGCACCTGGAAGTCGAGGACGGCGTCCTCGAGCGGGATCGGGATCAGGTCCGCGGCCTGGAACTGCAGCGCGCCGGCGAGCTCGTCCTCGGACATCGTGGGCAGGTCGACGGTCCGCACGAGCACGCGCGGGCTGGCGACGCCGATGCGCACCGGGCCCTTCTTGAGGCTCAGCTCCTTCCAGAGCCGCTGGATCGCCTCGGTGACGGCGGCCGGGTCGACGACCTCGCCGTCGCGCATCGCGCCCGGGGGCAGCGCGACCTGACCGAAGGTGGTGAGGCGCGGCGGGTCTCCGGGCTCGATCTCGGCGACCCGGACGGCGTTCGTCCCGATGTCGAGACCGATCAGCCGACGGGCCATGAGTCGGTCCCCCCTTCCGAGCCGAACCCGACCACCCGCTCGTCGAGGTACTTCGCCACGTCGCGCTCGCGGATGCGCAGGTGCTTGCCGACGCGAATTGCGGGCAACTCTCCGGCCTTGATGAGCCGATACACAGTCATGGTGGAAACTCGCATGACGTCCGCGACCTCTCGGGCGGTCAGCAGGTCATGTGGTATCGGCGACGCCACGTTCGTTGCCCCTCGTTGACTCGCGGCACAGTACGTTTCACTGCGAACAATCGTCAACATGGGCCACGTGCATTGAGCGTTCACCACGTGAATGAATCACATGACTCACGTCGCATCCGCCCCGGCCTGATCCGCACGACCCAGCGCGTGGGGCGCGCGGCCTAGGACGTGATGCCGAGCAGCCGGAGCAGACCCTCGCCGGCGAGGATCGCGAGCACGGCGCCCGCGGCCAGGAAGGGTCCGAACGGGACGTGGTCCTTGCGGGTCCGCACGCCCGTCGCGATGAGCGCGACCCCGACGACGGCGCCGAGCAGGAAGCCCAGGAACAGCCCGAGGTACACGTGGCGCCACGAGAGCCAGCCGAGGGCGATGCCGAGCACGAGGCTCAGGCGCACGTCGCCGAACCCCATGCCCCGGGGCGAGATGACGTGGATGACGAAGAACACGAGGAACGCCACGGCCCCGCAGATCAGCGCCCGCCCGAGACCGTGCCAGCCGTCGTCGAGGGCCGCCGCGAGGACGAACAGGGCGGCCATGGCGATCCCGGTCGGGTACAGGACCCGGTTGGGCAGCAGGAAGTGGTCGAGGTCGATCATCGAGAGCGCGACCAGACCGGAGACGAGCACGAGGTAGGGCGGGAGGTCCCAGGCCGCGCCGAAGCGGGCCGCCATCGCCACCCACAGCCCGGCCGTGAGCAGCTCGACCAGGGGGTACCGGACCGAGATGCGGGTGCCGCAGTGCCGGCAGCGGCCCCGCAGCGCCACCCACGACACGACCGGGACGTTCTCGAGCGGGCCGAGCGTCGCGTCGCAGCCCGGGCAGTGCGAGCGGGGGGTCACGACCGACTCGTGCCGCGGGACGCGCCAGATCACGACGTTGAGGAACGAGCCGACGGCGAGGCCGAGGACCCCGCAGATCAGGAGCAGCATCGGCGGTCGAGACTAGGAGTGCGTCGGCGCGGCGGCGGGGACCGTCGGGGCCGGTCTAGGGCCAGGCGTCGAGCCAGCCGGTGACGGCGTCGAACTGGTCGGCCTGGCACGTCGGGGCGTGGTCGATGCGCTGGAACTTGGTCGGCTGGAACACCTGCTCGAGCACGGCGAAGCACCGGCCCGAGGTGGAGTGCGAGGCGAGGACGACGTAGGTCGTGGACCCGGAGGTGACCTGGGCGACCGACACCTGGCGGTGGTCCGCCGGCGCGGTCGTGGCGCTCGCGACGAACGCGACCGCCGGCTCCTCGGTGGCGAGGCTCGTCGGGTCCGGGACGGCCCCGTCGGAGGTCTCGATGGCCTTGGCGGCGGTGAGGCTGTTGCGGAGCAGGTTCTGCGCCTGCCGGTCCTGGGCGGGCACCCGCGTCTGGAGCAGGGTCGGGATCATGATCGCGATGAGCACCGCGATGATCCCCACGACGACGATCAGCTCGATGAGCGTGAAGCCGTCCTCGTCCCGTTCACTCGCTCGCTCGTCATCCATCCGACTGCCTCGGGTACGGGTCGGGGCCCGGTGGAAACCGGGCCCCGACCTCGTGTGCATTGCGGTTCTCGCTCGGGAGCGGGACCTACCAGGCCTGGGCCCAGACGTCCGCGGTCGAGGAGTTGGTGGCGCTCGGCGCACCGGAGTTCGCCGCCAGCGCGGCCGGCGCGTTGCTCGCCGAGCAGGTCGCGGCGCTCACCTTGGCGAACACCGTGCCGGGACCGGTCGCCCCGTCACCGATGGCGAAGCAGGTCCCCGAGGACGACTTCGCCGTCATCGCGATCCACGTCGCCGAGGAGCTGTCCACCGAGACC
>WBZN01000787.1_pt1 | contig 21185 bp, 16 predicted proteins | sample 5204281 | NCBI WGS metagenome assembly WBZN01 (sample SAMN12344347, study PRJNA552823) | activated sludge metagenome | biome: Activated sludge suspended growth; feature: Nitrification reactor; material: Wastewater; isolation source: activated sludge from nitrification reactor of wastewater... | reverse complement strand
CCCTGCGCCCTCGCCGCGGCGAGCACCGTCCCCTACTACGGGCTCGGCCTGAAGGCCTTCCCGTTCGCCGACCGCTCGCCGGGGATGTTCCAGCTCCGGCTGGCGTCCGCGGTGCCGGTCGCGGGCACCGGATCGAGGTTGAGGTTGAGATCCAGGCGCTGCGACGACGTCACGGTGATCGTGCGCGCCTGCTCGACGTACTCGGGCGTCGAGAAGATGACGCTGTACGTACCAGGCGGCAGCTCGAGCGTGTACGTGCCATCGAGCTCGGTCGCGAGGGTGAGGTCCCCACCGACGACGCCCTGGACCTGGATCACGGCAGCGGGCAAGCCTGCCTTGGTGTTGTTGTCGATGACGCTGCCCCTCAGCGTCGCGGGCGGCACGGGCGCGGCCTGGACGGGTGGCGGCGCTGGTTCGACGGGTGCGGAGGTCTCGGCGGCAGGCGGTGGGGTCGGTGCCGGGCTGTCCGCGGCCGGTGCCGGGCTGTCCGTGGGCGGTTCGTCGACGGGAACAGGGGGAGGAGCAGGCGCAGGCTCGTCGGCGTGCGCGATCCCGAACGTGCCGGCAACGATCAGCGCGAGCAGCGACGTCGATCGAGTGCGAGCAAGACGGAACAAGGAGGGCCTCCTGCACCGCGACCACCGCGGTTTTTCACGAGGCGCACCCTACGAAGCGTATTTGTCAGGACAACACTCACGTCGTGACCGGACAGCAACAACAAGCACCGAGATCGACGGTATTGATGTCACTTCGAGCGCCATATGACATTTTCGTCGCAATCAAGGCTCCGGACGGTGACGCGACGACCACGGTATCGGTTCGCTGCAGAGTTGCCCTCGCCCCACCGCGGACATCATCGGGGTGCCCGTTCGTGCCCTCCCGGGGGGCCATGCCGAACGTGCGGATCCGTGATCGCCCGTCACGCCGCGCGAGCGCGCACGTGGCAATACCTCGGTGCCTCGGGCTCGGGCGCGTACGTGATCGAGACCCCGGCCACCGACGCGGCGACGGGCTCGTAGCTCTGGAAGTCCGCGGCCAGCTTGCGCTGCTGCGCGGGAGGCAGCATCAGCTGGGCGATCGGAAACAGCTCGCACTCCTCGAACTCGGCGTGATCGGCGACCATCCGCCCGAGCCTGGCGATGCTGTCGCGCCAGTGCTGGGCGCTCAATGTGCCCACGCGCACGTGGTTGATCTCCTGTTCGATGGCGTCGTGCTCGCGCCGCGCCTGTCCGACCTCTCCGACGAGGCCCGCGGAATCCGCGAAGCGCGGGTAGACCACCGCGTGCGCGGCGCTGATGCCGGCGATCAGCTTGATCGATAGCCGGTGAAAGCGCGTCTCGGCGAGCGGGAGCTGATCCGATGCGATCGCGTCCTGGACCGCGCCGAACAGCTCCTCGATGTCACGGTGCTGTCGGGTCAACGCGTCGAAGATGGTGGTCATGGCGGGTCGGTGCAGGAGCAAACGACGGACCACGCACGATGTCTGCGCGCTGCCGATCGTCGATGCGGGAGCAGGGATCGATCAATGGAAGTCGCGGCTCTCGACGCCGATCACCGGTCGCGACAGCTCGGGGACCCAGACGCGCTCGGCGATCAGGTGGACGATGCCTTCGGAGACCTGCAGCTTGCCCGTGATCCCGAGGAGCGACGTCGTCTTGATCACGTGAGCGTACGCCGCGAACACCTGCTGCCACACGACGAGGTTGACGAATCCGGTCTCGTCCTCGAGCGTCATGAACACCACGCCGGCCGCGGTCCCCGGCTGCTGCCTGCAGATCACGATGCCGACGTACTCGAGGCGTTGCCCGTCGCGGGCACGTGACACGCCGCGCGCATCGGGCCAGCCGCGCGCGCTGAGCTCGCCCCGCAACGGTGCGAGCGGATGACCGCGCGTCGAGTGATCGCTCGACGCGTAGTCCCAGAAGATCTCGTCGAGCCTGGTCAACCCCGCGAACGCCGCCTGACCGTTGACGTCACCGCCGAGCTCGAGCGAGTCAGCCTGCCGCTGGACCCAGCCCGCGACCTGCCACAGCGCATCGCGCCGCTGGGCTGCGAGCTCGCCGAGCGCGCCCGCCTCGGCAAGCGCCGCGTGCGTCCGGCTCGGCACGTGCGTGCGGCACACGAAGTCCGCGATCGAGGCAAAAGCTCGCGCGGCGCGAGCGTCGATGATCCGGTTGCCATCCGCGAGCTGCAGGCCCTTGATCCAGCGCAGGCCCATCCGCACCGCGAAGCCGTGCGCGTCGTCGGCCGGCTCGAGCGTGCAGTCCCACGCGCTCGTCATCACGTCGATCGGCCGGATCTGCAGGCCGTGGCGCTGCGCGTCGCCCACGATCGTCGCGGGCGAGTAGAACCCCATCGGCTGCGCGTTGAGCAGCGAGCACGTGAACTCGGCCAGGTAGTGCTTGCGCATCCAGCACGTCGCATACGCGATCAGCGCGAAGCTCGCGGCGTGACTTTCGGGGAAGCCGTATTCGCCGAAGCCGCGGATCTGCTCGAACACGCGCTCGCCGAACTCGGGGTCGATGCCCTTGTGCGTCATGCGCGAGATCAGCCGCTCGCGGTGCTTCTCGATCTGTCCCGAGCGACGCCACGCGGCCATGTCGCGACGCAGCTGATCGGCCTCGCCGGGCGTGTAGTCGGCGGCGACCACGGCGAGCTTCATCACCTGCTCCTGGAACAGCGGCACGCCCAAGGTCTTCGCGAGCACCTCCTCGAGACACGGGTGGGGATACACGACGGCCTCGAGACCGCGCCGGCGGCGCAGGTAAGGGTGCACCATGCCCCCGGAGATCGGGCCCGGACGCACGAGGCTGATCTCGACGACGAGATCGTAGAACGTGCGCGGACGCAGGCGCGGCAGCATCGACATCTGCGCGCGGCTCTCGATCTGGAACGTGCCGATGGTGTCGGCGGTGCAGATCATGTCGTAGGTCGCCTTGTCCTCGGCGGGGATCTTCGCCATCGACAGCTCGATGCCGCGATGCTGGCGGATCAGGTCCAGCCCGAGGTGAAGCTGGTGCAAGGCGCCGAGCGCCAGCAGATCCACCTTGAACAGCCCGAGCTGCTCCAGATCGTCCTTGTCCCACTGGATCACGGAGCGGCCCGGCATCGCGGCGTTCTCGATCGGGACGATGTCGTGCACGGGCTCGTGGCCGAGCAGGAAGCCGCCCGGGTGGACCGAGAGGTGGCGAGGAAACTCGCAGATCTCGGCGGCGAGGCGCGCGAGGTGGTCGAGCGCGATGGCGCCGTGCACCTGGAGACCGGCGCGCCCGAGCGCCTCGGGCTCGACGAGACCATGGCTCGACAGGTGCTTCGCGGCGCGATCGAGCGCGGTCTCGGGGATGCCGAGCGCCTTGCCGACATCGCGCACCGCCGAGCGCGGGCGATACCGGATCACGTTGCACACCATCGCGGCGTGATCGCGCCCGTAGACCTGGTAGACGTGCTGGATCACCTCCTCGCGGCGCTCGTGCTCGATGTCGAGATCGATATCGGGCGGCTCGGCGCGCTCGCGCGACAGGAACCGCTCGAACAGCAGGCCCATGCGGACCGGATCGACCGCGGTGATGCCGAGGCAGAAGCACACCGCCGAGTTCGCCGCCGAGCCGCGGCCCTGGCACAGGATGTCGCGCCGCCGGCAGTACGACACGATCTCGTACATCGTCAGGAAGTAGCCCGGGTAGTCGAGCGCCTCGATCAGGGACAGCTCGGACTCGAGCTGGCGGCGCACGTCCGATGGGACCTCCGCGTCGTAACGCGACCGCGCGCCGTCCTCGGTGATCTTGCGCAGGTAGGCGGCCGAGGTCGAGCCGTCCGGCAAGCGCTCCGACGGATAGCGATAGCGCAGCTCGCCGAGCGAGAACGCGCAGCGCGCGGCCACCTCGAGCGAGCGCTCGACCGCGGCGGCATCGTCGGCGAACAGCCGGCCGAACGCGTGAGGGGCGTGCAGAGCGTACTCGTCGTTGCCGCGGATCTGCTTGCCGGCGGTCGTCAGCGTCACGCCATGACGGATGCACGTCAGGATGTCCTGCAGCGGCCGGCGCGCGCGCGTGTGGTAGAGCACCTCGTTCGCCGCGACGAGCGGGATGCCGGCGGCGCGGGCGCGCACGCGGGCCTCGCGAGGGACGTCATCCGCGCGGCGGTGGCGCGTGACCATCGCGTACAGCCGATCGCCGAACGCCTCGCGCAGCTCGCCGATCACGTGCGGCGGTGGCTCGGGCTCGTCGGCGAGCAGGCTACCCTCCCCGCCCCACAGCGCGATGAGGCCGACCGCGCGCTCGCAGACCTCGCGCCACGACACCATCGACTCGCCCTTGTCGCAGCGCCGCCGCCCCGACGTGAGCAAGCGCATCAGGCTCGCCCAGCCACCGCGATCGATCGCGAGCAACACCAGCTGCGACGTCGCCGGTGCCGCCGCCATGTCGAGCGCGACCTGCCGCGGCTTCGTACGCTTCGGTCGCCCGCGCCGGGTGCGCGCGACGAGGGAGGATAGCGCGTCCGTGTCGACACCCCACCCCGGCCCGTGACCGTGCCGCTCCTCGCCACCATGCAGGCCCACGCGCGCGACCGTCACCGGCGAAGGCGCGAGCTGCGTCCCTGACATCGCGACCGACACCTGCGCGCCGCACACGAGCTGGACGCCGAGCTCGCGCGCCTTGGTGTGCGCGCGGACCATCCCGTAGACGCCATCGCGATCGGTCAGCGCGATCGATCCGAGCCCTGTGCGATGCGCCGCCTCGACCAGCTCCTCGGCGTGGCTCGCGCCCTCGAGGAAGGAGAAGTTCGACTTGCACCAGAGCGGTGCGTACGCACACACCTGGACCAATGTTCAGGTAAACAGCAGGCGTGTCAATTCCGTCGGGTTCCTTCCGACGTCGCCCGCTCGGATCGCACGCCGCGTCCGGGTCACTTCAACTGCAGATCGGCGGCCTGCTCCTCGGCCTTCGCCGCGTTGACGTCCTTCATCACGGGCGCGTAGCCCTTCTTGGAGATCCGGAGCTTGTACTTGCCGGCATCGACGTTCTTGAACCGATACTGGCCGCTGGCGGTCGAGCGCGTCGTGCCGATGATCTTGTCGTTCTCGTCGACCAGCTCGACCTCGGTGTTCGCGGCCGCCGCCGCGCCGATCTTGAGCTGGCCCTGGATCGCGCCGTAGTCGTTCGCCTGGGCCTCGGCGGTGTCGTGCACGAACGGCAGCTCGGTGGTCTGCACGAGCTGCCCCTTGCCATCGCGCAGCGCGAGCCGGGCGAGATAGCGTCCGCGAGGAACCACGCCGCCGGTCGCGGTCGCGCCGTTCCAGTGCAGCGTGATCGCGCCCGGGATGCTGCGATCGCTCACCGTCGCCACGATCTTGCCGTCGGGCGCGACGATGGACATCGTCACGGTGCCGCCGAGCTCCGCCGGCGCGATATCGCGGAGCGAGACATCGGTACTCGCGAGCGAGGCGTTGACGCCGAGCTGGGTCAGGTAGACCGCGCCGGTGTACAGCTCGAGGCGACGGCGGCTGATCAGGCCGCGCGCGTTGGTGGCGGTGACATCGACCAGGTGCTTGCCGGCCTCGAGGCCCGCCGTGTTCACGCCGTACGAGAGCGCTCCGCCACACCCGCCGAACACGCGCACGTCGTCGACCGCGATCTCGATGCGCTGCACGCCCCCGCCCTGGTTGTCCTTCGCCAGGACGCCGAGCTGCAGCGTCCCCTCGGCGTGCTGCCCGTCGACGATGCCGGTCACCGCCACCGAGACCACGTCGACGGAGACCAGCCCGAGCACGCCCCACATCGCCTCGGCCTTGCCGAAGCCCGCGTGCGACCAGCCGCCATCCTTGGCCTGGTGCTCGAGCAGCCACGCGGTGCCCTTCGCGACGATCGGATCATGATCGGCACGCCCGAGCGTGCGCAGCGTGTACAGCGCCTGGCCGGTCGCGAACGCGTTCGTGCTGTCCCCGGCGGCGAAGCCCCAGCCGCCATCGACATTCTGCCGGCCCACCAGCTGACGCTCGAGCGCGCCGATCGTCTGCTCGCCCGAGCCGACACCAGCGGCGGTCAGGCCGAGCAGCGCGTAGTCGAGATCCTGCAGGCTCTGCGGCGGGCTCTGCATCCACGCGCGCGCCTGCGCGGTCATGTAGCCCTCGGCGCGCTGGATCGGCAGCAGCCACTTGTCATCGGCGCTGCGCGCGTACGCCTGGCGCCACGTCCGGGTCGCCTGAAAGACGCCCTGCATCAACCCCGAGCCCACGGGCGGGTTGACCCAGTCGAGGCGGATCGAGCCGTCCTTGTCCTGGTACGCGAGCAGCTGCGCGGCGGTACGCATCAGATCGTTGCGCACATCGCCGTCGACCCACTCGTCGTAGCGCGCGAACGCCGCGCCGCCGAACGCCTGCGATGGCGCCAGGAGCGAGCTGCCTTCGTAGGAGAAGCCGGCCGCGCCGTGCGCGCCACCCGCGAGCGTCTGCATGCCGGTCACGACCTGGAGCATGTCGGCGCGCGGCACCTCGTACTGGTTGTGGAGGCCGACCGACATCGCCTCGAGCGTCACCGCGTGGACATGGCAGCCGTAACACGCGTGCTCCTTCTGCCACGCCCGCGTCTCCCGCGACAGGAACGCCAGCCCGCGCTGCGCCGCCTCACGAACCCGTGGGTCACCCTTCTGAGGTGCGCCGTCGGGCGCCGCCGGACAGCTCGGCATCTCGAACGGCGGCGCCACCGGGCGGCTCGAGGGCACCGCGGACGCGGCCACCGCGGTGATCGGCAGCTCCGCCGGCGGGCGCCTCCGTGGGATCCCCAGGACCAGGGCGGTGACGATCACGGCGACGGCGACGAGGCCGATGACGAGGCTACGGAGCTCGGTTCCCATCGCGCCTTGAACGCGCGTCGGCCAGATCTGGTCTCACGCGTAACCCGGTGTTCCTGCTCCATTCTCGAGCCGTCAAACCACCCGAGGCGATCTATCGATCGAAGGTACGTTGCGGACAGCCACCGCGGCGAGGTTTACGTCTCGCGCGTAACTTCTGCTTGCTGCTACCTTCGGCGGCGATGTCCCAGGCAGACCGGATCCGAGCGCTCCTCGGGGACTTCCCCGTGGTGCTCGCGCCGATGGAGGACGTCTCCGATGCGGTGTATCGGCGGATCTGCCGCGAGGTAGGCGCGAACATCTGCGTGACCGAGTTCATCGGCGCGGAGCAGCTGCTCGGGTCGACCCGCAAGGCGCAGCGCAAGCTCCAGCTCGCCGCCGAGGACCGTCCGACCGCGATCCAGATCTATGGCCCGGATCCAGATGCGCTCGTCGCGGCGGCGCGGGTGGTCGATCGCGCCGCTCCATCGTTCCTCGACATCAATTGTGGCTGCTGGGTGCCGCGCGTGGTCGGACGCGGCGCCGGCGCGGCGTGGCTGCGCGATCCTGCGGCGATGGTCGAGATGGCGCGGCGGATCATCGAGGTGGTCGAGCTGCCGGTGACGGTCAAGACGCGGATCGGGTGGGGCCCGGAGTCACACATGCCGATCGTCGATCTCGCGCGCCGGCTCGAGGATGTCGGCGTCGCCGGCCTGACGATCCACTGTCGCACCGCGCAGATGGGTCACCGCGGGGACGCCGACTGGAGCTGGGCGCGCCGCGCCCGCGAGGTCGTCTCGATCCCGGTGATCGTCAACGGCGATGTGCGGACCGCCGCCGACGTGCCCCGCGCGCTCGCCGAGACCGGCTGCGCCGGCGTGATGATCGGCCGCGCCGCGATCGATCACCCGTGGATCTTCCGCGAGGCCCGCGCCGCGCTCGCCGGCGCCGTGCGCCCGCCCCCCACCGACAGCGAGCGGATCGCGATGTACCGCAAGATCCTCCTGGCCAACATCGCCGAGCGGAGCGAGCGCCGCGCCGTACCGACGACCCGCCGACATGTCAGCCTCCTCGGGCCGCTCGTGGCCGAGATGAAACCGGGGCTGTACCGCGCGACGACGCTCGCGGGGGCGCTCGCCGTGCTCGACCGCACGGCCGAGACCATCGAGACCGCGGAGTGCGCTCCCCTTTTGCAGGAGCGAAACGCGACAGAAACATGGCACGTGTCACGCTGAAGCGTGTCTGAATCGCCCAAGCTCCATGTACAGGTCCATCACCGGGGTGACCGTGGCGTCGACGGCATCCTCCGACTGATCGAGCTCGCCGCCCACGACGGGCCGATCGAGACGATGCTGACCGCGATGTGTGACGAGCTCGCGAAGATCGCGGGCGTCGATATCGCCAGCGTCTACGTGCGCGAACAGGACCGGCTGGTGATGCGCGGCAACCACGGCTTCGCGCCGACCGCGCTCGGCACGACGCTCAACGTCGGTGAAGGGATCACCGGCCTGGTCGCCGAGTGCATGCGCCCGGTCACCGCGGAGCATGCGGCGGCCGAGGCCGCGTACAAGCCGGTGCCCGGGCTCGGCGAGGATCGGTTCCCGGTGTTCGTCGGGATTCCCCTGATCGGGGCCGGCAGCGTGATCGGCGTCCTCGTCTTGCAGCGCCGCAAGACGCCGTTCGCCGCCGGCGAGGTCACGCTCGCGACGGCGCTCGGTGCCCCGGTCCAGCTCGCGATCGAACGCCGCCACGCCAGCGCCGGCCGCTCCGCGCGGCTGCGCGGGTTCGCGCATGTCGGGGGGGCGGTGCTCGGCCGCGCCGGGGTCGTCCCGACCTCCACGTCGCTCGGCGCCACGCCGCTCGAGCTCGAGCGCTCGTTCGGCCGGCTCCGCGACGACCTCGGCCGCGCGATGAAGCGGCTCGCCGATTGTGAATCGCCCGCGGTCGGCGCCGCGCTCGATCGGTTCGCGCTCGCCCTGTGTGACGCGCGCCTGCGCGAACGGCTGATCGCGGCCGCCGGGCAGCCCGAGGGCCTGCGCACCGTCGCGAGGGAGTACGCGCGCGCCCCCTACAAGCTCAACACGGTCGTCGAGTCCGCGGATCATGTCGCCGACATCGAAGAGCTGTGCGTGCTGCTCGGTGATCCGCGCTCGCTGCGGCCCGGCGCGATCTGGATCGCGGATCGGATCAACGCGTTCATCGCGATCGCCGCCGTGGCCCGCGGTGCGTCGGCGCTGGTCGCGAGTGATGTCGTGTCGCCCACCGCGATCGCGATCGCCCGCGCCGCGCGGCTCACGATCGTCAGCGATGTTCCCGGCCTGTTCGGCTGGGCGCGTCCCGGCGATCTGCTCGCCGTCGATGGCGACTCCGGCACGGTGCTCGTGCAGCCCGCGCCCACGGACATCGAGCGCCTCAAGCGCCAGCTGCGCGCCGGTAGCTGAGCCGGCGCGCCGAGCCTATTCGACGGCGCCTTGCCAGAACCAGCGACGGCGGTTGCGATCGTAATAGACCCAGAGACAGTCGCCGCGGCGCAGCTCCGCGAAGTGATACTCGCGATGGGTCTCTCCGGACGCACGGGCGTGGGTCCACCAGCCGCCCGAGACCACGTAGGGCCCGCAGATCCGCACCACCGCGCCATGCTCGAGGCCCGATAACAGCCAGCCATCATCGCGGCCCTGTCGCGCGTGCGGCGGCAAGGGTTGCGAACGCACGAACATCCGGCGCACGAGCGGACGCACGAGCTTCGGATCCGGCTGCGCAGGCACGACGTGCACGAGCCGCTCCCAGCCAAAGCTCGCCTCGGGCAGGTGGCCATCGCGGAGCACCGCCCGCACGACGGCATCATCACCGAGCTCGGCGCGCAGGCGTGCGAGCGCTTCGTCGGCGGCGCGGAGATCGCGGCGTGGCTTGGCCGCAAACAGCGCGAGCTGCGCTCGCGTCGCCGGCACATCATCGGCCCACACGCGGAGCGCATTGACCGGCGCGCTCAACAGCACGCCGGTCGAACCGGCCGAACCAGCCGAACCAGATAACCGTAGATGAACGAGCCGCAGCAGCGTGCGGCCATCGAGCGTCGCGGAGGCAGGCTTGATGCAATCAGCGCGCAGCTCGATCTTGCCGACCGCGTGCTTGAGCGCGAGCTCGAGGTGCAGCGCGGTCAGCGCACGGCCTCGCGCCGCGAGCCGGTCGAGCAAGCGATCGAGCGGTGCCTTGATCACGAACACGAGCCGCTCGACATCCGCCTCGTCATCGTCGAGCAGCACCCGCTCGTCGGGGGCCTCGGGCGGGGCCATCGGCACGAGTGGATCCCAGCGCTCGCCCGCCGCGAGCTGATACAACCTGTGCGCGTCGCGGCCGAACCGCTCGAGGATGCCGCCGCCCGGCAGTCGCACCATCTGACCGACCGTGGTCACGCCGAGCCGCGCGAGCGCAGCTCGCAGCTCGGGATCGATCTCGAGCCGCGCGAGCGGGACCGCGCTCGCCGCGGTGCGCTCCTCCCGATCGTTGCGCAGCACGGTGACGGCCTGCCGCGTCGCGCGCGCGATCGCATACGTCGCGAACCGCGAGAATCCGACCACGATCGCGCCGGTGAAGCCGAGCGCTGCGATCGTCTTGCCGATCGTCACGCCCCACGCGGTCCCGCTCGCGAAGATCCGCGTCAGCCCATCGCCATCGAGCCAGAACGTGCCGGCCTCTCCCACCTCCACCCGCGGTGAGAGCCGATGCAGCGCCGCGCGCAGCTCGGTGATCGCGGCCTCGATCTGCTCGGATGGCACCACGCGCGCGCGCAGCTCGCCACACAACGTCAGCGCATGCGCATAACGCTGACCTGCGAGCACGCCCGCCGCGCGAGCTCGTTCGCACGCCCACCGCACCACGCCCTGCGGCCGGTCATCGTCGATCACCACGACCGGATGCGCACGCCACGCCGGCTCGGTGCGCCACACCAGCTGGAGTGGCAACGCCGGGAGATCGAGACACGCGATCTGCGTCACTGAACAACTGTTCAGCTAACATAAAGCGCTTGTCAATCCAGTAGTTCATCCGGAGAGATCTCCTAGGATGACCCCCATGAACGACCAGGTCATCGTGATCACCGGCGCGTCTTCGGGGATCGGTGCCGCACTCGCCGAGGTGGCCGCGAAGCGCGGTGCCCGGGGGATCGTGCTCGCCGCCCGCCGTCGCGAGCAGCTCACCGCGCTCGCACACAAGCTCGGGCCGAACGCCTTCGCGGTGGTCACCGATGTCACCCGCCGAGAGGACGTCGATGCCCTGCGCGCCGCCGCCCTCGAGCACTTTGGCAAGATCGACGTGTAAGTCTCCAATGCCAGCCGCGGCATCACGCGCCCGGTCTCGCAACTCACCGACACCGATCTCGACGACATAATGACGATCAACGTCAAGTCCGTGCTCTACGGGATCCAGGCCGTGTTGCCTCACTTCCGGGCGCGCCGGCGCGGCCACATGATCGCGGTGTCCTCGATGCTCGGGCGGATCCCGTTCGCGACCGTGCGCAGCGCGTACAGCGCCTCGAAGGCCGCGGTGAACTCGTTGATGACGAGCCTGCGCCTCGAGCTGCGGCCCGAGCTGCCGGACGTCCACGTCAGCACCGTGCTCCCCGGTGTGGTCGCGACCGAGTTCGGCGCGAACGCGCTGCACGGCGGCCCCGACTCGCGCGCGCTGCCCAACGCCCAGCCGGTCGAGGAGGTCGCGGACCTGATCGCGGATCTGATCGCCAGCCCGCGCGCCGAGCTCTACACCCGCCCGGAGCTGCGCGAGATGGTGACGCGCTACTTCTCGGCGGAGGATGTCGGCGTGATCGAGGCCGGCCCGCCGTTCACGCTGATGCCGCGACGCTAACCGATCACCCGGGCGGTAGGAACGCGGATGTGAGGACCCTGAGCACCGCCTGCTGGAGATCCTCGGCCGCGTACGGCTTGGGGAGAAACAGCGTCCGTTCGGGAACGGGCCGGCGCTCCTGGTCGACGAAGCCGCTGGTATGCACCGCGGGCAGGTCTGGTCGTTTCCGACGCAGCCGCTCGAGGAGAACGTCGCCGCGCATCCCGGGCATTCGATGATCGACGACGGCGACCCGGAACCGGTCGGCATCCGCGTCGAAGATCTCGAGCGCGGCATGGGCGTCGGCGGCGACCAGCACCTCGAAGCCGATCTCCTCGAGGATCGCCTTGCCCAAGTTTCGCAGCGAGGGTTCGTCATCGACGAACAGCAAGCAACCGCCCGGCGAGGGGGTAGCACGGGGCACGTTCGGAACCGAGGCGCTGGCAGTGAGCGTGGTGTCCAGCGGGAACAGCACCTCGAAGGTACTGCCGGCTCCCAGCTCGCTCTCGATGCGGACGGCCCCTCCATGGCTACGCACGACGCCGAGCAGGACCGAGAGGCCCAGGCCTCGTCCGATCGACTTCGTCGAGTAGAACGGGTCAAAGATGCGCGCCCGCACCGCGGAGCTCATGCCCTTGCCGGTATCGCGGACCCGGATCGCGCCGTAGCGCCCGGGGCGCGGCGCGGCCGGCGCCCAATCCGAGGTGTCGCCCGGGTGGAGCGCCACCTCTCGCACCGTCACGTCCAGATCGCCGCCGCCGTCACCGATCGCCTCGGCACCGTTGATGACGAGGTTGAGTAACACCTGCGAGATCTGCGAGGCATCGCCGCGGACCACGATCCCCGCTGGGCCGGGATCGAGGCCGAGCATGAGGGTCTTGTCGATCAGGCTGCGGAGCAGGCGGGCGTCACCGCGCAGCAGCTCGCTCAGGTTCACGGGTTCCCTGCGAGTGGGCGCCTGTCCCAGATACGCGAGCAGCGAGCGCGACAGGTCGCCCGCGCGCCTGCCGGCATCGTGAAGATCACGGAGGATCTCGGCCAGCCGCGTCCCCTGCGGCGCCAACTTCACGGCCAGCCCGGCGTTGGCAAAGATCACCGTCGCGAGGTTGTTGAAGTCGTGAGCGACGCCACCGGCGAGCACGCCGAGGCTCTCGAGCTTCTGCGCCTGCCGTAGCCCCTCCTCCATCCGCCGCGACTCGGAGACATCCCGGACCAACGCGAGGACGAGCCCGGCGTTGCCGCCTTCGGTGAGCTTGCTCGCGTTCACGCTGACCCACCTCGGCTCCTCGGACGCATGCACGAGTCGAGACTCGAACGTGATGCACCCTCCACCGTCCGCGACCGCGTGAATGCTGGCGCTCGCCAGCTCGCGGAGCTCGTCGACAACCAGCGCGAACAGGCTCGTCTTCTTGAGCGCCACCGGGTCGAGGCCGACGAGCTCTCGGAACTTCGCATTCGAGAAGTGAAACTGTCCGTCGCGGGAGACCTTGACGATGCCGTCGTTCGCGCCCTCGACGATCTGTCGATAGCTCTCGTCGATGAGGCCGGCGCGGGACTCCGCCGGATCGGCTTGCCGCGTGCAGATCAGGAGCGATGCCTTGCCTTCCCAGCGGATCTTCGTGACCACCGATCGGTACGTGTGAACGCCGCCCCACTTGTCGAAGAACCGATTCGTGATGGGCTCGGAACGTTCGGCGTCGGACGCGACGAACGCCGCGAGGGCCGCGCCAACATGACCGAGATCCTCGGGGTGGATGAACGGGTTCTCGGGGTTCTCGAACCAAAAATCCTCGGCACGGAACCCGGTTTGCCTCACGAACGCGGCGTTCGTCCACAGCATGCGCCCGGTCGGCTCGGTGACGAACACGAGGACGTCGATCGCTTCCGCAAGCGCATCCAGGTTGGCCCCGGGTGAAAGCTCATGTCCCATGACAGCTCATCGTGTCATCGGGATCCTGAGTCCACAACGTGCTGGTGCATCTCCGAGCTTCGCGAATCATCTGGTAACGTGCGCGCGATCTCCGCGGCCCCCGCGGCGGTGCGCACGGCGCTCATGGCCAACACCTGACCTGGAACATCACGCGGCCGGCGCGCTGTCGCGATTTCTCGCAAGCGCACGGGATCGAGTGCGTCGCATTGCCGCGCCGCATGCCGTCGAGTAGTGACCGGTGATGGCACGCGGCACGAATGCATCGGTCTCCCCAGCACGATGGCTGGTCGGCGTGATCACGGGGCTCGTGTTGTGCTTCGTGCTCGAGACCGTCCTGACCCAGCACCGCGAGAGCGCCATCGCAGGTCGTGCCAACAAGATCATCGCCAACGCGATGCCGAGCGTGCAGCTACTCACGAACGCGCTCGGTGACGTCGATCGCCTCGACCTGGATCTCGATGAGTACGCCGCCGCGACTCCGAACGAGCAGCCGGCGCGACGCGACCGCGTGCGGCAGGGACACCTCGATCTCGATGCCCGGGTGGCCTCCTACCTCGCGCTCCCGACGTTTCCGGACGAACCCGGGCTGGCCGGACAGATGAGCGCGGCGCTCCGGGCCGTCGACGAGCGGATCGAGCCCATGCTCGCGAGCGGCGATGCCAGCTCCGTCATCGACCTTCATCGCAAGCTCGACATGCTCGAACAGTCCCTGCGCCGGTTGGTCGAGTTCAACGCGAGCCAGGGCCAACAACTCGGGCTCGAGATCGAGCAGATCCGCGGCGACACGATCGGCCTTGTCGCGCTGCTCGATGTCGCCTCCATCGCACTCGCGGCCATCGCGGCGCTGCTCGCCGTCCGTCAGCTCCGGCGCGCGACGAGCGTGCTCGAGGTCGCCCGGACGTCCAGCGAGCAGCGCGAGGCCGCGCTGGCAACGCGGGCCGAGGCGCTCGCACAGTTCGCAGGCCGCGTGGCCCACGACATCCTCAGTCCGCTCTCGGCCGTGCTGATGTCGCTCGAGCTGGCCCGGCCGATCTGTGAAGCAGACCTCGCGGCTCGTCGAGCCACCACCCGAGGCATCGCCGCCGTCCATCGCGTCCATACCCTCGTCGATGGGCTGCTGACCTTCTCGCGCGCCGGCGGAGAACCAGCGCCAGGAGTCTCGACGGAGCTCGGCCCGGTGTTCGCGGACACGCTCGGCGAGCTGAGCCTGCAAGCGACGCAGCAGCACATCGCGCTGGAGGCCGCGCCGGTTCCCAACGGCGCGGTCGCGTGCAGCCCGGGGGTGCTGACCAGCTTGATCTCGAATCTCGTGACCAACGCGATCCGGTACATGGGAGATCCGCCGAGGCGCCGGATCGACGTGCGGGTCATCGACGCGGGCGCGCGCTGGCGGGTCGAGGTCCAGGACACCGGTCCCGGGGTTCCACTTGATCAGCAGCAGCGAATCTTCGAGCCCCACGTGCAGCTCGGCCGTGGTGCGGGGATCGGTCTTGGTCTGGCCACGGTCGACCGGCTCGTGCGGGCCCATGGCGGTTCGCTCGGCGTGATCTCCCCTTCGACCGGCGGCTCCTTGTTCTGGTTCGAGCTGCCCAAGGCGATCGCGGGCGTCGAGCTTCCTGGAGCCCCGGTCGCGGGGTGACGAGCGAACGGCCCTGCGAGAACAAGGGAGCGACCGAGCCGCGCGCTGGGACCGGCGGAGCGGAACGCTCAGCCAACCTCGCAGCTCTCGTGCGCGGCATGCAGCCTGCAACCGGTTCGGCATAGAGGACCTCTTTCATGGAGAGAAAACTGCTGCCCGCGCATACGCCGAACGGCGGTGCACTCCACGACGTCGGCGAGCTACTTCGCAAGATCTCGTCCGACGTGAAGACGATCGCGAGTGATGAAGTCGAGCTCGCACGCAAGGAGATCACCAGGACCGTGAAGACCACCGCCGCCGAAGCCGCGATGGTCGTCCTGGGCGGCGTGGTCGCGATGATCGGGCTCGGCCTGCTCTGCCTCACCGCGGTCGCCGCGCTCGTGCCCGTGATCGCGGCGCTGTGGCTGCGGCTGCTGATCATGGCCGTCGTGTACCTGGCGCTCGGGAGCATCGTCGCAGGTGTGTTCGCGAAGCGGCTGAAGCACGACGCCGTCCCGAACCTGGAGACCTCCACGAAGGCAGCGAGGCTCACGGTTCACAACATCGAGCAGGGCCTCAAGGCTTGACACAAAGGCGGTAGGGCGATGCGAGACCCACAGCTCATCGAGCTCGAAATCGACGTCGCGCGGCAGGACCTCGAGACCACGCTGAGCCAGCTCAAGGAGGTCGTCCTCGACAAGCTCGACGTGAAGAAGCACGCGAAGAAGGCGATGGGGCAGGCGGTGACACGAGGCAAGCAGAAGGCGAGAGACCTCGCGAACCGCGGCAAGCAGCGAATGATCGACCTGGCTCGACGCGGCAAGCAGCAGCTGCGCGGGACGCTCCATCGGATCCGGATCGACGCGCGCGAGCGGCCGGAGCTCGCGCTGCTCGCGGCCGCTGGGTTGCTGGTGGTCAGCGCGTGGTTCGTGCGCCGCCGGATGCGCGGTTGATCGCGATCAGCGCGGCGCGGCCGGTTCTTACAGCCCCGCAGGACCGCGCGCCTTGATCGCGCGAGACCAGCCGGGACCGCATCGCTTGTCCTTGAGCGCACGCACCGAGATCGTGAATCCATCCCTCACGCGAGCACCACGCAGGGCCTCGGCGCGCAACGACACCAGCGATCCTAGCGACGAGGTCTCGTTCGACTTCTCCGTGATGCACACGACCGCGGCATCGTGTGCCTGTGCAAGCGTCACCAGCCGACCTTGATGTGCCATCGGGATGTCGACGCTGGTCGCGCCGAAATCGAGCACGACCAGCCCGAACGCCCCTGATCGCAACAGCCGCTCGGCGGCTCGCGCCGCGGCCGTGTTCGAGAGTGCCCGCACCACCACGAGCGCCGCGAGATCGACCCCGCTCTCGGCCGCATCGGGCGGATAAAATGTCCCGCTGGTCCGCGCATCGATCGCGCTGATCCAGGCGACCGGCTCGCTCGCCGACTGCGCCTCGAGCACGACTCCGATCGCCGTGGTCATCGTCGCGCTGGCGCCGCGAGCCGAGAGCTCGACCAGCCGGCCGCGCAGCGCGGCCAGTCCCCACGGCTGCTCGACGATCTCCGCGCCGCGCAACAGCTCGTCGAATGGCAGAACCCGCGCCGTCGCTCCTGCGAGATCAGCTCGCCCCTCCCGTGCCTTCGCCAGAAACTCTCGAAGGTCATGCCTCATCATAGGAACACCCGTTCAGTATCAGGTAGGTCTGACAGACGCCGGTCCGTACGATCGCGCGGCCGTCGGCGTGATCGGCGCGCTGGGGGTCGCGGTCCAGGACATGCGTTGTCTGCGGAACCGCGTGAGGATCCGGATGCCAGCTCGGCACGTCGACTGCACTCGCTGCGGTCATGCCCACGAATCGAGACGTCGATCTCGGCGAGCCTGCGTCTCGCGAGCTGGATCCGGTCGAGCAGGCGAGCCTGGAGTCGTTCCCTGCGTCAGACCCGCCGTCCTGGGGCTCGTCGCACGCGGCACCGTCCGCATCGACGATCTTGCCGCCGGAGACCGCCGCCACGAGTGGTCCACGAACGCGCGAGCTCAAGCGCCTCGCGCTCGTGCTCGCCACGCTGAGCGCACTCGGGACCCTGCTGACGTTCGCGGTCATGATGCGCCGCCGTCGTTCGCTCCACACCTGACTCGTGCGGTTGCGCCCGGTTCGTCGGGCAGCGTGCGCCACAGCACCGAGAAGCTCGTAGCTTGGCCGACCATGACGCACGGGCGCGGGCCCAACGCCAGGCCCGGGAGCCCTAGCGGCGGCTGCGCGGAGTGCCGAACGTCGCCGTCGCGGTCTCGGTCTTGTTGTTGCGCACGTAGGTGATCTTCACCGTGGTCCCGGGCTTCGCGGTCTCGAGCACGTACATCAGATCGTTGACGTTCGAGATCTCGGTCGTCCCGATCTGGGTGATCCGATCACCGCCCTTGAGTCCGGCCTTTGCGGCGGCGCCATCGGGGATCACGTCGGAGAGGACGACGCCCTTCGGCTGGTTCGGATCCTCGTTGTACGACGGCACGGTGCCGAGCGAGGCGCCACGACGGCGCACGTCGCCGACGCCCATCGACTCGGGGGCAGACTTGACATAGGTCAGCGTCTTCGCGTTCGCCGTGGCGATCGCGACGTCGGTCGCGATCATCGCGACCCGCGCGCCGCCCGCGGCGTTGATCTTGTCGGCGTCGTCAGCGGCGGTGTGATAGTCGAGATGGTTGCCGGTGAAGAAGAACAGCACCGGCACCCCGGCGACATAGAACGGCATGTGATCCGAAGGGCCATAGCCCGAACCACCGATCGAGCATTCGACGCGCGCTGCGCTGCACGCGGGCTCGACCAGCTGGCGCCACTCCTTCGCCGACTCGCCGCCGTTGACGTGGAGCTGCCCCATCCGCATCCGGCCGACCATGTCCATGTTGAGCATCGCGAACACGGGGTCCTTGGTCGGCGGATTCTTGACGTAGTACTGCGAGCCGAGATCGCCCATCTCCTCTCCGGAGAACGCGACGATGTAGACGTCGCGCTGGAGCTCGGCCTTCCTCAGCGCCAACCCGCGCGCGACCTCGACGAGCGCGGCGACGCCGGACGCATTGTCATCGGCGCCGTTGTGGACCGCATGAACGTTCGGATCGAGCGCGGAGGTCCCGCCGCCCATCCCGAGATGATCGATGTGCGCACCGATCACGACCACCCCGGGGAGCTTTGCCGGCGCCCCCCCGCGGATCACGCCGATCAGGTTCGCCGTCTTCGTTCGAACCGGCTCGAGCGCGACGGTGAGCGTCGCCTTGTGCGTGCCCTTGTCGAGGCCCGCGGCTGCCTTGCGCGTGATCACGACGATCGGGATGCCGGACTCGCTCTCCGCCGCCGCCAGCTTCGGCAACGGCGCCTCCTCCTGCTTCGGATCACCGTCATCGACGACGAGCAGCGCGATCGCACCCTTGGTCTTGGCCGTGAATGCCTTGTAGCGGAGATCGCCGAGCCGCATCGTCGCGCTCGGCTCGAGCTTGGCGTCCGGCGGCGTGAACCGGTGCACGAGCGCGATCTTGCCCTTCACCGACTTGCCCTTGTAATCGTCGAGCTTGGCCTCCGCATCGGAGATGCCCCAGCCGACGTCGATGATCGGCCCGGTCGCCGCGCCACTCGCGCTCGCCGCGATCGGCGCGAGATCCTCGGCCGCGACGGGCTTGCCGTCGAGCACGGCGCCCGTCGTGGGCCCCCGCTTGACCTCGGTGGTCACCTCGAACGACTGCAGCCAGCTCCCGTCCTTGCCGGGCTCGACGCCGCTCGCGGCGAGCGAGGCCTGGATCGTCGCCTGCGCCTCCTCGAGCCCCGGCGTGCCGACCCCGCGACCTTGTCGGGCATCATCCGCGAGATACCGCACCGTGCCGGCGAACCGATCCGCGCTCGCCGTCTCCGGCGCCGCCGCGCGCCGAGATCGGTCACCCTCGACCCAGTCGGCGATGAACACGTTGGTGTCGTGCTCGCCGGCCGGCCCACCGGTGAGCCGGTACTTGTCGCCGATCACGTCGCGGCGGTTCGACGAGAACGACAGCTTCTTGCCATCGGGGGAGAACATCGGGAACCCGTCAAAGCCGCCGCTGAACGTGATCCGCTCGAGGTGCGAGCCGTCGATGTCGATCGCGAACAGATCGAACTCGCCGCTGCGCGGGTTCGTGTAGTTCGACGCGAAGATGATCCGCTTGCCGTCGGGGAAGAAGTACGGCGCGAACGAAGCCCCCGCGAGGTACGTGATCTGGCGGGCGTCCGAGCCATCGGCGTTGGCGACGTAGAGGTCCATCTTCGTCGGCTTGACGAGGTGCTGCGCGAGCAGCGCCTTGTAGTCTTCGAGCTCCTTGCCCTGCGGCCGCGACGACCGCCACACGATCTTCGAGCAGTCCTTCGAGAAGAAGGCACCGCCGTCGTACCCGGGCTGATTGGTCAGCTGCTTGAGGTTGTTGCCGTCGGCGTCCATCCGCCACAGCTCGAGATCGCCGCTGCGCATCGACGTGAAGATGATGCTGCCATCGGTCTCGCACACCGTGGCTTCGGCGTCGTAGCCGGGCTCGTTCGTCAGCTTGCGAAGGTTCGAGCCGTCCGGGTTTGCCTTGTAGATGTCGAACTCGAACAGGCCCCAGTAATAGCCCTTGCTCATGTCCGGCGGCGTCGGGCACTCCGGCGCCGCCTCGTGCGTGGAGGCGTAGATGATCTCCTGGTCGCCCTTGAGGAAGTACGAGCACGTGGTGCGGCCCTTCCCGGTCGACACCAGCTTCGTGCGGTTGTCCGCGAGCGACAGCACCTCGATCTGATCACACTTGTACGGCGCGTGATTGGTCTGGAAGATCAGCCGATCGCCGCCGAATGCCCAGTAGGCCTCGGCGTTATCGCCACCGAACGTGAGTTGATGGAGGTTCCTCAGGTGGACCTCCTCCGGGAGAGCGAGGTCCTTCACCTCGGCCCGGACCGCCACCGGCGGCGCGAGCGTCACCTTCACGGGCTCGGGCGGACAGCACCCGACGAGCCCCATCGAAACGACCAAGTACAGCGTCGCACCCTTCATGAAGCGGAGAGTAACACCGTGCCTCGCTCGTGCTCGTGCTCATGGTAAGAGTCGCGCCGTGCAATCTGTCGCCGAGGCCGCGCGCGCGGTGATCGAACGCGTCCCCCGCCTGGCCGCCGAGGCGGTCGCGCTCGACGACGCGCGGGGTCGCGTGCTGGCCGTCGACATCGTCGCCGCGCGGGCGCTGCCTGGCTTCGACAACTCGGCGATGGACGGCTATGCGGCACGTGCCGTGGACCTCCCGGCCACGCTGCCGGTGGTCGCCATCGTGACGGCGGGCGCGGCGGCGGACGCGCCGATCCCCGAGAAATCCGCAGTCCGGATCTTCACCGGCGCGCCGATGCCTCCCGAGCTCGACACCGTCGTGATCCAGGAGGACGCCACGGCCGCGGGCGACCAGGTCACGCTTCCCGCGGCGCCCGCCGGTGACAACCTCCGCAGGCTCGGTGAGGACATCGCGATCGGCGACGTCGTGCTCGCGGCAGGCACGCGCCTGACCTCGTGGGACCTCGGCGTGCTCGCCGCGCTCGGCCTGGATCACGTCCAGGTCGCGCGCGCTCCCCGGGTCGCGCTGATCGCCACGGGCGACGAGCTCGTCGACGTCTCGACGTCCCCAGGTCCCGGCCAGCTCGTCGACTCCTCGGCACACGCGCTCGCCGCGCTGGTGCGCGAGGCGGGCGGCATCGCCGATCGCGTCGGGATCGCGCGCGACGATCTGAGCGCGCTCGCAGATCTGATCTCGGCCTCGCTCGGCTACGACGTCGTGATCACGACGGGTGGGGTCTCGGTCGGCGATCGCGACCACGTGCGCGCCGCGCTCGAGGCCGCGGGCGTCACGCTCGAGCTCTACAAGGTCGCCATGAAGCCCGGCAAGCCGTTCTCGTTCGGCATGCGCTCGTCACCGCCCGGTCCGGGTAGCTCCGAAAAGACACCGG
>WBZN01000786.1_pt1 | contig 21206 bp, 17 predicted proteins | sample 5204281 | NCBI WGS metagenome assembly WBZN01 (sample SAMN12344347, study PRJNA552823) | activated sludge metagenome | biome: Activated sludge suspended growth; feature: Nitrification reactor; material: Wastewater; isolation source: activated sludge from nitrification reactor of wastewater... | reverse complement strand
AGCGACGTTGCCAGCTCGGCCAGCGATTCTGCGTCCGCGGTTCCCGTGGACGAACCGACCACCGAGGCGCCGGTGATGCCAGCCGCAGGCGCTGGCTCCGCGCGACCGGTGCACGATCCATTCAGGCCGTACGACGTGGGTGGATCCGCTGCCATCTGGACGTACGACGATCTGCTGCCGGCCGAGCAGGCGAGCGCCGACACGGCCGGCGATGTGACCGGCTGGGAGCAAACCAACGCGATCTACACGCATGCGATCGCAGAGCAGAGCGCCAAGGCACACGCGGAGGCGATCGCCCGGCACCTCGGGCTCGACAACCTCGCGGGGCTGGGGGTCGTGCCATGACAGCAAAGCAGGTCATGACGTGCGCGTTGATCGCGTGCGGCGCTTGCGCCGGAGGCGGCTCGACCTGCTGTTCGACTGGATCGGCAACCAGAGCCAGGTGACCGACGGGGACACGCGGGTGACGATCTCGACGCGCGACGACCTCGGCCGAGTGGTCAAGCTGTGGCCGCAGTACGACTGGAACTACGCGACGGTGCAGGTGTACGACGCCGCGTCGCGGCTCGTCACCAAGGTCGAGAACTTCGCCGGCGGGGCGAACGTGAAGACGCACACGTTCACGTTCGACAACCTCGGTCGCCTGCTCGACTCCGAGTACGCCGGCACCTGCGGCGGATCGACCTCCCATCCGGAGATCCAGCAGGTCTACGACACGCCGCCGGTCAGCTGTCCGGCCGCCACCACATGCAATCGAACCGGCGGGCGCCTCGCCTACGTCAAGGTCAGCTTGATGTGCTCGACCGGCCTGGGCACCGATTACAGCCTCGATCAGGAGACGTTCTACTCGTATGATGACGCGGGCCGCATGATCCGCGAGTACATCCGGGACGATGGAGGTCGAACCGCGGATCACCAGTACGCCTGGACGAAGAACGGGGCGCTGGCGCAGGTCACCACACCCTCGAGCGCGGTGATCGGCTGGACCTACGGCTCGGCGGCGAGCAACTCCGATACCGACCTCATCACGGCCCAGTGGCGGACGAGCATCGCGACCCCGGTCACCGACACGGTTCAGTGGTTCCCGTATGGCCCCCTGCAACGCTACTACCAGGAAAACACGGTCGCGTCCGTCGGACTCCAGACCCGGATCGCGCGCAACCTCGCGTATCGGATCACCGGGGTCTACGTCGAGAACAAGACCCAGACGACGACGCTTCAGAGCGTGGGGATCAGCGAGGACGCCAAGGGCCGCGTGATCACGCGGGACTACTTCCCGAACACCGGTGGCGTCCAGGACTCGTACTTCTTGTACGACCAACAAGATCGCGTGCTGTGCGAGACGACCTCGCTCGTCGCGAGCTGTCCGCGGACGACCAATGCCAACATCAAGAACAGCCACATCTCGACGCCCGAGTTCACCGCGTCTGGCGACTGGAAGACGCTGTTCCGTCCCATCCCTGGCACGACCGGGCAATCCAATCAGTTCAATCCGAGCGGGCCGCCGGGCTCCACGCACCGCCTCCAGCTCGTTCGCCAGAGCGACGGGAGTCCCATCCTGGGCGACACGAACTATGTCTACAACGTCGACGGAACTCGCTCCAACGACGACAATTCGTCGACGCAGTCGAACGACAACCGGGACTATGCCTATGACGTCCGGCATAACGTGAGCTGGGTGGAGACAAAGTACTTCCCATCCGGCACCTGGAACTACCGCGACACCACCAGCGCGTTCGATGCCAAGAACCGTCGGGTGTTCAAGTCCGTCTACAACCTGAATACCAACCAGACCGCGACCTGGTATTTCTACTACGATCCGCTCGATCGACTGACCGAGGTCCGGTACACACCCGACACCTCCGCGTCGAGCACGTACTCGCTGTTCCAGTTGTTCTGGCTCGGCGATCGGCTCACCGCCTACTGGCAGACCGACTACCCGTCGGTGACGACGTCGAAACGCTACGTCGGCACCGACGAGACCAACCGGCCCATCGACATGATGAGCTGGCCTGTGAGCGGCGATGCTGCGCGAGTCTGGGCCGTCAATCCGAGCGCGTGGGGGTTCGATACGAATGCCGTCGGGCCGACCCTATACCAGCCGATCCTGTTTGCGGGGCAATACCAAGACCCCGAGACAGCGGCGTACATGAACGACGGCGCGACGGTTCACAGATCCGGTTTGGCACTCAACGGGTTCAGAACGTACGATCCATTCACTGGCGGGTATCTACAGGTCGATCCGCTGGTTCCCCAAACGTGGAGCAGCTACGTTTACGTGGATAGTGACCCTGTTGGAAGAAAAGATCCCATGGGTCTCGCTGACATAGAGCATACCTACGTGCTGGAAGCAGAACCCTATGCATGGGGAGATTGCTATGACTTGGCTGATGTAGAGGGATTGAGTGCTTGTCTTGGGCCTGGCGGATGGGGGAACGACGAGTGGAATATCGGAACGGGCGGCGGCGGCGGTGGCGGCGGGTATTCTTGCGACCCCTTCAAAGGTCGATGTACATGCGCCTGCCACACCGTTCACCAACGCTATGATCATGAATTATGCGGCGAATGCGAATATTCGTGTAGGGTGAGTACATGTATTGAGCATACAGATTACTGGGTATGCGACGAGAAGAAGCTCAGTGATTGCATTCAATGTACCTGCATGGACCACTGTCGACAATGCGACGATTTTGGATGTTGGTCAGTTCCCGCGGATTGCGATTCGCCTCTCCGGGAGGCACCTGGAGCCTTGAGCAGTTTCTTCACGACAGCACTGCCATGATACATGCAGAATCATCAGCGATAGCGATAGCGTTGTTGTTCGGATGTTCGTCTTCTAATGTCACACGAGAGATTCACAAGAAACAGATCGCGGCGGAGAGGATCGAACAATCGACCGTCTTGAAATCGCCCCAATTTCGGCTGCCTCGAAACTTCGAGCCGACCACATATCACGCAAGATTGCGAATCGAGGAACGCCGATTCGTTGGCACTATCGATATCAAAGGGAACATTACCGATAACTCGTCGATCGTGTGGCTCCACGGTGTTGACCTTGGCGTGACCGCCGCCACTGCCACTCATGACGGTATGACGCATAAACTCGACGTGACCATATATGGTTCGGACGAGTTGATTGGACTACGTTCGTCGATCCCGTTGGTCCATGGGAACTGGACAATTTCCATCGACTACGCAGGGCAGATTTACGGCGATGAGGATCTCGTAACAGCAACCGATAACCCAACCGATTCACCAGCAGTCGGCGTCTTTCGTCGCACCGTGGATAGTGATGCATATTTCTTTACGCATGCAGAGCCAATCTATGCTCGCTGGATCTTTCCCTGCATCGATGAACCCGATCTGAAGGTGCCGTGGCAATTGACACTGGATGTGCACCGAAACAGCATAGCTCTCAGTAACTCCCCGGTCATTCGCGAGACGATTCTCGACCAAGAGTACAAGCGGGTTGAGTTCTCTCTCACTCAACCTCTTCCGAGCTACCTGGTTGCATTTGCCGTGGGCCCTTTCGATCTCGTCGAGAGTGGGAAGACGAGCGGAGGCGCGAAGATCAGGGTGGTTACACAACGTGGCCGCACCATGGATGCTTCCTGGGCCGCGGAATCGACTGCCCGCGTCGTGCGGGTGATCGAAGCTTGGTTCAATATTCCTTATCCATACGAGAAGCTCGATCTCGTAGCGGTCCCACATTCCGGTTGGCTCGGCATGGAGAACTCCGGTCTCATCATGTTCGACGAGCGCCTTCTCCATGTCGATGCAAGGGATGAGGAAACGCGTAGCGCGCAGCGATCCACGTGGGTCGGACTCGTAGGCCATGAAGTTGCTCATCAATGGTTCGGGAGTTTAGTGACCCCGAAGTGGTGGGATGACATCTGGCTAACCGAGAGCTTGGCCACATGGCTTGCCGAGAAGATCTCGTTGCAACCAGACTCCGTCCGCTCTCGCGATCCTATCGAACAGTCGTCTACTGCGATGCGGATTCTCGCGGAAAAGTCTGGCGGGATCCGTGCTAGCTTCGGCAGTGCCGACTCGCTAAAGATCGACCGCTTTAGACAGAGTATGGACTACCGATTCGGGCCGGCCGTTCTCAGCCTGCTCGAGGCCTACATCGGAGCCGATCAGTTTCGCAGAGCGATGCATGCATATGCGACGAACTACGCGCATCGGAATGCGAGTGCGGAGGACTTTGTAGCGGCGATCGATGACGTCGCGAAGACGCAACTGGGGGCGACGTTCCTTGGACTTGTGGACAGCACAGATGTTCCACAGGTCACAATGAAAATGCACTGTGAATCACAACGCGCGCAACTTGAGATCGCATTGTCCTCACCCGCGATCGCGTGGCCATTGCCGATCTGCTTCGCATATGATCGCGATGAGATTCGAGAGAACTCATGCGTGGCCCTCAGAGGGGAGTCGATCTATGTCACACTAGCAGTGAAGGCCTGCCCGAGATGGGTGGTGCCCGCCGCGGGGCGTGTTGCGATGTATCGGGTGAAATGGAGTGAGGTCGATGTCGATGCATTGATCGCGCAAGGGTGGTCTAAGTTCTCGATAGACGAACAACGCACGATCTTTAGCCAATTCAACGACAAGTCCCTCGAGCTCGCGGTCGTGCCGAAGTTGCTCGAGGTGACCGATTCGACCTCCCTCGCGATGGGAGCCAAAGCGCTACGGGATGCGCGCTCCCATGCATCGGAGCGCGGTCGCGCTCTGCTGGACGCGTGGGTCGTAAGAAAGCTTGCGCCGCGCGCCAAGAGTCTTCGTTTCACAGGTTCGGCGGGCGACCTCTCGATTGTCGAGCTTGTGGCCAAGGCGGGCGAGCCCAGTCATGTGCGCGAGGCCATGCGACTTGCCTCTTACTACCAGGATCTGCCTCCGGCCGTTCGGCGCGCAGTGCTCGGCGTGGCGGTATCCGCCGATCCAGGAATAGCTGCGAGAGTTCTTGCTGATGTTCCGATTCTCCCAGGTGAGTTGCGAAGTGATGTCATTGATGCTCTAGCGGATGCCGTGGGTATCCTCGACATCGCGAAGGGCAATCGGGCCAAGCTCATGGCCCTCGACTTCTCGGAGCTGGTGCGTCTTCTCACGAGCCGTTGCGACGCCAGCAGGCAACGTGATGTCGCCAGACTTGCCGATGATCTCTTGAAATCGAAATCCAAGATCGCGGAAACCATGATTGAACAATGTGTCAAACGACGCGAGGCCACAGATCGAGCGATCAGGAAGGCGTTTGTCCCGACCAAATGAATCGTTAGTCCTTGCGACAGCGCATCGCCTCGAACTGCGTGCACGCAGCGACCTTTGCAGATCGGCGCGCACGACCGGCATGGGCCGCGTTTGCCGATGCCAACGGTCAGCGCTATGACAACGGCGAATCACCACAAGGGCCTGAGCAAGTAGCGGACAAAGCCACTCGAGCGCGGATCGGTCGGCCGCGTCGACGGAGGTGTCCGCATGGAGCGAGAAGCCATCGATGAACGCGCAGCGGCAGCGCGGCGCGTAGGTTCGCGGGGACGGCTCGGCAAGCGACATCGGCAGCAGCCACGTGCCGGTCGCAACCCAGCGCAGCAAGGCTCGCGGTGCGACGGGCTTCTGCTTGACGTCGTCGGCTCCTGCGCGCATCGCGGCGACGATCATCTCCACCGTTCCATAACCGCTCATCAGCAGCACCCTGGAGACAAACAACGTGCCCATACTTCACAGAATGAGTGTAGCGATTCAACGTTGGTTGGTATTGCCAGTTGTACTGTATAATCTCGAGGGTTGCGGCGGATCGCTATCAAGTCCTCCGAGCGAAGACTCCCCGAGCGTTCATCGTATCGAACGGGCGCGAAACGGGCTCCCCGCCCGCGTCGAATCAGCTCGTGTTGCTGGAGCTGGCAGCAATGGATGCGTTCTACGGATTCTGAGGCTTCATCATCCAATTCACTCGAGCGATGGGCGTATCCGAGGCCATGTTGGTGTGGATTTCGCGGTCTGCTCGAACCGCCAAATCCTCGCGATTGGAGACGGCGTGGTCGTGGAGGTCTCATCCGATCCAGGGTTTGGCCCGGTGGCGAACGGGGGGTACCTTTCCATCGTTCACGACGTGCCGGGTGGATTCGTGCGCCTGTTCATTTACAGGCACTTTGCCCATATCGCCGTCCATGAAGGACAGCACGTGAGCCGAGGAGCGCTCCTTGGCGATGCATGGACAGTCGATGATCCTGAGTGGATACCCCACGTACACCTCGAGCAACTCGGCCGTGAACCACTCGATGAACGAGACCCGTTGAAGACCCTCGGTAGCTGCTTGAGCGGCGCCAAGGTCGGCCAGCTGATTTATCCGATTCCGTGCTGAGTACCTGAGCTGGGTCGGACCCACGGCGCACGTCTGATCCCTGCGCGGTGAATGCGGCACACCGAGCGCGAACTTCGAGACCAACGCGATTGCCTCGGCGGGGTCTTGTCGCGTCCAGGTGACGTCGCGCGGCGTTTGCAGTCTGCACATCCTGGTAGGCGAGATGGCCGACGAGTCCCCGGGCTAACCATTCGATATCACGCTGGTTTGAGCATGGCCTGCGATCTGCACGAGGTGCTTCGTCATACGCCGGAAGAAGCGCCTCCGCTTCACCAAAAGGACCCACGAGAACAACGTCGAGGAGTCGAGCTCGCCCAGCGGCTGGAGGTCAGCGGCAAGCGGGTGCGGCACCGAGAATGCCTAGATGGAAAGAAGGAAAGCCGATGAGACCAACGCACAACGACACATCAGCCGAGACCATGGTTCCCCTCGCGGAGAGCGAGCTCGCCCGCGCTCACGGTGGCACCGACCCCGGAAAGAAGGTGAGCGTGCTCAACGCCGAGTTGAACGCCCCGTTCGCGTTGAGACACTACAATGGGGCGTACAATCTACTTCGCAGTTGCAGTGATGAAGGCAAGTGCGAGGCGCCGAATCGGATGCAGGCAGGCGCGATGCTCGGTGCGGCCGGACTTCCAGTCGATGAGGTCGTGAACAAGATCAAGCTGCCGTTCCCTTTGTGCGTCGGTCACAAATAGATTTTATAGAAATCATCTAATGCCGAGGATGAAGATGACAAAGATCAAGAGTGACAACATGCCAGCCAACACGCTTTCGACGATCGCGCTCACGCACGTTTGCGGGGGCCAACAGGCCCAGCCGGACGCCGAAAAGGCGTGGCAGAAGAAGGCCGAGGATTGCACCTACAGCGGCAAGTGCGTCGCGTTCACGCCCGAGGAGGCCCGCGCGGGGCTCGGCGTGTTCGCGAAAGCCGATTCGGCTGGCCTCGGGAACCACCTCAAGCTGCACGAAGCGCTGGGGCACAAATTGCTCGGCACGGGGCCGATGGTTCCGTTCTGATCCCGGATCGACGATCGTGCGGCGGCGTCGCCGCTCGCGACGGCGGGCTGCGCCCCCCGCAGGCGCGGCGTTCGGTCGCTGGGGATATGGCAACGTGCCAAGGTTCCCACGGTCGCTTTACGTACCTCGTCGGCGTCGAGCACATCCCTCCGCCGGAGGCCGCCGTGATCTCGACGATGCCGCGCGCGCTCGACCGCGGTTGAGCCGCGACCTCCTCATTGTCCTTGGAATCGCGGTTAGCCCGAGCCGCCGCTCTTGTGGTCGGGCTCGCGATGCAGCAGCGACGCCTTCGCGTAGTCGCGATTGAGCTGCGCGATGACGTCGCGCGAGATCTCCTTCGGGCACGCGGCCTCGCACTCGTAGAGGTTCGAGCAGCTGCCGAACCCGGCGGCGTCCATCGCGGTGACCATCGCGTGGGTGCGCTGCATCCGCTCGGGCTGACCCTGTGGCAGCACGTTGAGGTGCACCAGCTTCGCGGCGACGTACAGCATCGCGGAGCCGTTCGGGCACGCGGCGACGCACGCGCCGCACCCGATGCACGCGGCGGCGTCCATCGCCTGCTCCGCGACGTCCTTCGGGACGAGGATGTCGTTCGCGTCGGGCGCGGCGCCGCAGTTGTTGGAGATGAAGCCACCGGCGGCGATCACGCGATCGAACGCCGAGCGATCGACGCACAGATCCTTGAGCACCGGAAACGCGTGCGCGCGCCACGGCTCGATCCAGATCTCGTCGTTGTCCTTGAACAGCCGCATGTGGAGCTGGCACGCGGTGGTGGCGCGCCTGCCGCCGTGCGGGCGGCCGTTGATCATCAGCGAGCAGGCGCCGCAGATGCCCTCGCGGCAGTCGTGGTCGAACGCGACGGGCTCGTCACCCTTGGCGATCAGCTGCTCGTTGAGGATGTCGAGCATCTCGAGGAACGAGGCGTGCACCGAGATGCCGGTCACCCGGTAGGTGACGAGCTTGCCCGGCGCGGCGCGATGCGGCTGCCGCCAGATGTGGAGCGTGAGCGACAGGCCGCGATCTTCGTTCGTCATCACTTGTAGCTCCGGGTCGCGAGCTTGACGTTCTCGAACGCCAGCGGTTCGATGTGACGGACCGGCTCGTTGCCGTCACCGGTGAATTCCCACACCGCGGCGTGACAGAACTTGTCGTCGTCACGCTTCGCCTCGCCATCGAGCTGGTGCTCGACCCTGAAGTGACCGCCGCAGCTCTCCTCGCGGACGAGCGCGTCCTTGCACATGAGCTCGGCGAAGTCGAAGAAGTCGGCGACGCGGCCGGCCTTCTCGAGCGACTGGTTGAACGAATCGCGCTCGCCGAGCACGGTGACCTCGCTCCAGAACTGCTCGCGTAGCTCGGGGATCTTCGCGAGCGCGTGGGTCAGCGACTCGCGGCTGCGGGCCATCCCGCAGTCCTCCCACATCACCTGGCCGAGCTCCTTGTGGAACGAGTCGATCGATCGCTTGCCGCGCACGTTCATCAACCGATCGAGGCGCGCCTTGACCTCGGTGACCACCGACGAGAACGCCGCGCTCGTGGTCGAGGCGAGATCCTTGGCGGGAACTCCCGCGAGGTAATTCCCCAGCGTGTACGGGATGATGAAGTAGCCGTCCGCCAGGCCCTGCATCAGCGCCGAGGCGCCGAGCCGGTTCGCGCCGTGATCCGAGAAGTTGGCCTCCCCGAGGCAGAACAGCCCCGGCACGGTGGTCTGGAGGTTGTAGTCGACCCACAGCCCGCCCATCGTGTAGTGGACCGCGGGGTAGATCCGCATCGGCACGCGATACGGATCCTCGCCGGTGATCCGCTCGTACATGTCGAACAGGTTCCCGTACTTGTTCCGGATCGGCTCCTCGCCATCGCGCTTGATCGCCTCGCGGAAATCGAGATAGACGCCGCGGCCCCCGGGCCCGACGCCGCGGCCCTCGTCGCATACTTCCTTGGCGGCGCGGCTCGCGATGTCGCGCGGCGACAGGTTGCCGAAGCTCGGGTACTTGCGCTCGAGGTAGTAGTCGCGGTTGGCATCGGAGATCTGATCCGGATGCTTGGCGATGTCGGCCTTGGTCGTGGGCACCCAGACCCGGCCGTCGTTGCGCAGCGACTCCGACATCAGCGTCAGCTTCGATTGATAGTCGCCAGCGACCGGGATGCACGTCGGGTGGATCTGCGTGAAGCACGGGTTGGCGAACCCGGCGCCGCGCTTGTGCGCGCGATACGTCGCGGTCACGTTGCAGCCCTTCGCGTTGGTCGACAGGTAGAACACGTTGCCGTAGCCGCCGGTCGCGAGGACCACGGCGTGCCCGGCGTGCGATTCGACCGTCCCGGTCACGAGATCGCGGACGACGATCCCGACGGCGCGGCCGTTGTCGATCACCACGTCGAGCATCTCGGTGCGCGGGAACATCGTGACCTTGCCGGCGCCGATCTGGCGCTCGAGCGCGGAGTACACGCCGAGGAGCAGCTGCTGCCCGGTCTGGCCGCGCGCGTAGAACGTCCGCGACACCTGCGCGCCGCCGAAGCTGCGGTTGGCGAGCGTCCCGCCGTACTCGCGCGCGAACGGCACGCCCATCGCGGCGCACTGATCGATGATGTCGACCGAGACCTCGGCGAGCCGATAGACGTTGGCCTCGCGGGCGCGGAAGTCTCCACCCTTGACGGTGTCGTAGAACAGGCGACGGATCGAGTCGCCATCGTTCTGGTAGTTCTTCGCCGCGTTGATCCCGCCCTGCGCGGCGATCGAATGAGCGCGGCGCGGCGAGTCCTGGAAGCAGAAGCACGCGACGTCGTAGCCGAGCTCGGCGAGCGAGGCCGCGGCCGCCCCGCCGGCGAGCCCGGAGCCGACGACGATCACCTTGTACTTGCGCTTGTTCGCCGGGTTGACGAGCTTCATCTCGAACCGGGCGTTCGCCCACTTCTGGTCGATCGGGCCCCCGGGGATCCGGGGATCTAGCTTGATCATGGGAGGATCCCTCCGGGCAGCCGGATCATGCCGACGAGCACCGCGGTCGGCGGCACCATGTATCCGACGAACAGGACCACGGCGAGGATCGGACCGAGCTTGTCGACCGGATACTTCGGATGGCGCAGGCCGAGCGACTGCGCCCAGCTCGCGGCGCCGTGGCCGAGGTGCATCGCGAGCAGCGCGATCCCGGCGAGGTAGATCCCGTAGATCGCCGGGTTCTGGAACCCGCGGACGAACATCGAGTACGCGTCGAAGCGCTGCTTGGGATCCATCACGTGGAAGTACTGCGGCTGGACCTGCCCGACGGTGAAGTGCAGGATGTGGAACGCGAGGAACGCGAACACGAACAGGCCGGTCCACGCCATCGAGCGGCCGACCGCCGACGAGCTCACGGGCTTGTACTTCGCGTAGCCGACCGGGCGCGCGGCGCGGTTCTTTGCGACCAGGCCGATCGCGACCACCACGTGCACGATCAGCAGGCCGATCAGCCCGGCGCGCACCGGCCACTTGACCTCCCACAGGCTCTGCAGGAAGTGGGCGTACGAGTTGTACATATCGGGCCCGCCGAACATCTGCAGGTGACCGAGCATGTGCGCGATCGCGAACAGGAACAGCAGCAGGCCGGAGACGGCCATGACGTGCTTGGCGCCGACCGACGAGCGCGCATAACTACCGAACCAGCTCATCGCGAACCTCGATCGTTGGATGCGGCTCGATTTCGCATGGATGCACCGCCACCGCAATTCATGGGGCGGCCTTCCGTTCGGGATCACTGCGAATTCGTATGGGGCGAGCGGGGTTCACCCGATGTGATCGCCGATCGGCAGCCGAGCCCGCGGATCTCGTGCGCTGGATCTGCCGGCGGTGCCGCGGTTCCCAGGCAGGTGAAGGATCACCTCCCCGGCCGCGTGGACCGGGAGCCGCGATCTGCGCATCGGGCTTCACGACGCGAGCGGCCTCCGCGACCCCAGGTGCACGTCGGTGCCCGACTCGCGCAACCGAACAGCCGTTCAGCGGCAGGCTCGCAGCTTGCTCGATGGATTCGCACCCATGCCGATTCATCGCAGCACAGCACGGTCGTTTGGGTCAGAGTTGCGGACGACGATGGTGGGGCTGGGGCTCGTCGCGTCCGGGTGCATGGAGACCGCGGACGAGGAGTACGGCGAGACGATGTCGGCGGTGTCGGTGAGTACCTACACCGCGAGCGGGTGCTCGACCTCGGTCGTCCTCGGGCTGTCCAAGCAGATCGCCGACGAGATCGGCTGCATGAGCGCGAACAGCCTCGTGCGCTTTACCCCCAGCGCGAAGATCCAGGTCACGAGCAACGCGGTGTTGCCGTACCTCAGCGCGACGGGCAGGTCCGCCTTGCTGAACGTGAGCGGCACGGTCCAGATCAACAGCGCGTTTCGCACGGTCGCGCAGCAGTACTTGCTGTACCGCTGGAAGCAGCAGGGGCGTTGCGGCATCACCGCGGCCGCGGCCCCAGGCGACTCGAATCACGAGAGCGGTCGCGCCCTCGACCTCTCGAACTGGTCTTCGAAGGTCGGCGGGATGTCCGCGCAGGGCTGGGCGCACGACGTCCCCGGCGATCCGGTGCACTTCGATCACCTCGGATCCCCCGACCTCCGCGGCCGCGACGTGCTGGCGTTCCAGCGGCTGTGGAATCGCAACAACCCGGACAGCCCGATCGCCGAGGATGGCGCGTACGGTCCGCAGACCGAGTCCAAGCTCCGCCAGGCCCCGGCGACCGGCTTCCCGCACGGCGCGATGTGCGTGACGCGTGCTCTCGGTGCGGAGGTCGTTTCGGTCCAGGGGCCCGATAAGATCGCGCCCGGCGAGCACGCGCACTACGCGGTCACCGTCGACAACACCGGCGGCGCGGACTGGCCCGCGACGACCCGCGTGCTCGTCAGCGGGGGTGGCAGCAGCGAGCTGTATGACGACGCGACGTGGACCTCCGCGAGCGAGGTGGGGCCGCTCGGTGCGGCGATCTCCGCCGGCGGCCAGGGCATCATCGACATCGAGATCGTCGGCCCGATGGTCGACGTCGAGACCCCGGCGTCCACGCAGTTCACGCTATCCGACAGCGGCTCGGACGTCGGGACCTTCCACGTCTCGATGATGATCACGCCGAACGGCGATGAGGGCACGAGCGGCGATGCCGATGACGAGAACGACGGAGCCACCGTCAGCGGCGGCTGCAACGCAAGCGGAACTGGCGGCTGGGTCGCGATCTTGATCCCCGCGCTCGGGTTGCTGCACCGGCGCCGCCGGAGCTAGCGTTCGCGCGCTACACTCGGTGATATGCCGGTGTTCCGGCTCGATGATCGTCTCGTGTTTCCGCCGGTCCACCTCGCCGAGGATGGCTTGCTGGCGCTTGGGGGCGATCTTCGTCCCGAGCGGTTGTTGCTCGGCTACACGCAGGGAATCTTCCCCTGGTACGCCGAGAACCTGCCGATCCTGTGGCACTCACCGGATCCGCGGATGGTGATGACCACGCGCGATCTGAACGTCCAGAAGAGCCTGCGCAAGGTGATCCGGCGCCGGCCTTACGAGCTCAGGATGGACACCGCCTTTCTCCGGGTGCTCGAAGGTTGTGCGGCGGCGCCGCGACCGGGGCAGACCGGGACCTGGCTGATCCCGGAGATGGTCGACGCGTACAGCAAGCTGCACGAGCTCGGGTTCGCGCACTCGATCGAGGCCTGGCAGGGTGACGCGCTGGTCGGCGGACTGTACGGGGTGAGCCTCGGCGCGGCGTTCTTCGGCGAATCGATGTTCGCGCAGGCGCCGGATGCCTCGAAGATCGCGTTCGTCGCCAGCGTCCGCCAGCTCGATGACTGGCGGATCGGCTTGATCGATTGTCAGGTCCACACCGACCACCTCGAACGGTTCGGGGCCTACGAGATCCCGCGGTTGTCGTACCTCGAGCTGCTCAAGACGGCGCTCGACGAGCCGACCCGGCGCGGCAAGTGGACGTTCGAGATCGATCAAGCGGCGTTCGCCGCGTCGGGCGGGATGATCACGTCGTCGGTCTGAGGCTCACTCGGCCATCAAGCCGGGCCACTGGCCGACCTCGGCGATCACCGCGGCGATCACGACCGGTACCAGGGCCTCGGCGATCGCGAGCGCCAGCCGCGCCAGGCCGAGCGGACCGATCCGATCCCACAGGGCGGCGTGGACCGCGAAGCCGCTCGCATCGTGACGTGCGGCGCGCGCGCCGAGATCGGCCCATCGCACCGGGCGTGCGATCAACACGGCGCGCGCATCGGCGCCGAGCAGCCCGGGGACGGCATCACCGACGAGCTCGGCGATCGCGGCGCGCAGCGGCAAGGGGAACTCGCGGCCGATCACGTCGCTCGTGCACGCGGGGAGCGGGTGTGGACCCTCGATCAGCGAGCCATCGACGCCGAGCGTGGCGATGCGTGCCCACGGCGCGTCGCCAAACCAGATCTCGGCGCGATGTGCGGCGGCGGGTTCGGCGGTCAGCCGCGCGGGAGAGCCGCCCGGCTCGTAGGCGATGCCGTCGATCACGACCCGCTCGACCCCATCGCGGAGCTCGACGTAGCCACGCGGGATCGCGACCCGTTCGTGAGGCGCCGGGACGAACTCGAACGGGAGCTCGTCGCGGGCGAGGCGCAGCGCGCGGCCGGTCACGTCGGCGGTGAAGGCGGCCTCCGTGGCCGCGGTGTGGAACGAGCGCAGCAGCGTTCGAAACAGCGCGGTCGTCGGATACGGGCCGGCGTAGTACAGGGCAGGGACGTGGGCGCGCGCGGCGAGCAGCGCGATCACGTTGAGGATCGCGCCGCCGCTTCCGGCGCCGAGCCTCGCGGGGGCCGCGATCGCGGGGATCCGCGTGGGACGCGCCCAGTCGATCGCGCTCATGGTGGTGAGGCCCTCGATCTCGTGCGCGTCGCCCAGGAGTGGGTCGAGTCGCGCGGCGCCGCGCACGGCCGCGCCGGTCACGACGAGACGATCCAGCGTCCTGCCGCTCCACGCGAGCTCGGCATGGACCACGCCGTTGCGGTCGATCACGCGAACGAGCTGGCCATCGCGCTCTTCGCAGGTCGTCCCGTGGCGCTGCACCCGCGAAATCTAACAGTTTTGCCGCGCCAGGACCCTTTCGCTTCCGCACGCCGTTTGGCATCGTTGTACGCTCATGAAGCTAGGCATCGTCAAGGAGACCCGGCCCGAGGAGCGCCGCGTCGCCGCGTCGCCACATGTCGTCGCGAGATGGATCAAGGGCGGCTGGGAGGTCTCGCTCGAACGCGGCGCGGGGGAAGCCGCGAGCTTCCCGGATGCGCAGTACGAGGCGGCCGGCGCGAAGCTCGTCGATCGAGCCTCCGCGTGGACCAGCGACATCGTGCTCAAGCTGCGGCCGCCGATCCTCGAGGCGGATGGCACGTGCGAGGCGGATCAGATGCGCGACGGCGCGACGCTGATCTCGTACATCTTCCCCGCCGAGAACCCGGCCCTCCTCGAGAAGCTGGCGAACAAGAAGCTCACCGTCCTCGCGATGGATCAGGTGCCCCGGATCAGCCGCGCGCAGAAGATGGACGCGCTGTCGTCGATGGCGAACATCGCGGGCTACCGCGCGGTGATCGAGGCTGCGAACCGGTTCGGCAGCTTCTTCACCGGACAGTTCACCGCCGCCGGCAAGGTGCCGCCTGCCAAGGTGCTGATCATCGGCGCGGGGGTCGCGGGGCTCGCGGCACTCGGCGCCGCGAAGGCGCTCGGCGCGATCGTCCGCGCGTTCGATGTGCGTCCCGCCGTCGAAGATCAGGTGAAGTCGCTCGGCGGTGAGTTCCTGACCGTCACGATCAAGGAATCCGGCGAGGGTCAGGGCGGCTACGCCAAGGAGATGAGCAAGGAGTTCCTCGACGCCGAGTACGCGCTGTTCCGCGCACAGGCGAAGGAGGTCGACATCGTCATCACGACCGCGCTGATCCCGGGCAGGCCGGCGCCGAAGCTGTGGTTCACCGACATGGTCGAGCTGATGAAGCCGGGCTCGGTGATCGTCGATCTGGCCGCGGAGAAGGGTGGCAACTGCGACGTCACCCGGCCGGGCGAGGTGATCGACCACAAGGGCGTCACGGTGGTCGGCTACACGGACCTCGCGAGCCGGATGCCGCACGTCGCGAGCGATCTGTACGGCACCAACCTCCTCCACTTCCTCGACGAGATGGGCGGTGCGGCAGGCCACAAGGTCGATCACGCCAACGATGCGGTGCGCCCGGCGCTCGTGCTCGAAGGCGGCGAGAAGAAGTGGCCCGCCCCGGCGATGAAGAAACCGGAGCCGCCGAAGGTCGCGCCGGCACCGGCGGCGGCCCCGGCGCAGGTCGCCGCGGCGGCCGCGCTCCCCAAGCCACACCCGCCGAAGTCGAGCCATGGTCCCGCACCGAGGGCGCCATCATCGATGGTCGGGATCGTGCTGGCGCTGCTCGGCCTCGTCGCTGCCGGCGGGTTCGCGTACCTGCGCTACGGCAGCCCCGATACGGCCGCGGCGGACTCGACCCGCGATCTCCTGCAGCACCTGACCGTGTTCGTCATGGCGATCTTCGTCGGCATGCAGGTGGTCTGGAACGTGACCCCGGCCCTCCATACTCCGCTGATGAGCGTGACCAACGCGATCAGCGGCATCATCGTGGTCGGTGGGTTGCTCGGCGCCCGGACCGTCGGACCCCTTCATGGCTCCACCATCGTCGCGATCACGGCGACGCTGTTCGCGACGATCAATATCGCGGGTGGATTCCTGGTGACCCGCCGCATGCTCGCGATGTTCAGGAAGTAGCCATGCAGTTCTTCAACTCTCAAGTCTTGCAGAACGCGGCCTACATGGTTGCCGCGGTGCTGTTCATCCTCAGCTTGCGCGGCCTGTCGAGCCAGGAGACCGCACGTCGCGGCAACCTCTACGGCATCATCGGCATGGCGATCGCGATCGCGGCGACGTTGACCGCGAACCCGGCGATCGCGGGCGCGTTCCACCCGCTGCTGTTCGGGGCGATCATCGTCGGGGCGCTCGCGGGCGCGGCGATGGCCGCGCGCGTCGGGATGACCCAGATGCCGGAGCTCGTCGCGCTGCTCCACAGCTTCGTGGGGCTCGCCGCGGTGCTCGTCGGGTACTCGCTCGATCTGCACGGCGGCGGCCACGGTGAGCCACCTCCGCTGGCCGAGCGCATCGAGATCTACGTCGACGTCTGGATCGGCGCGATCACGACCACGGGATCCGTGCTCGCGTTCCTCAAGCTCCGAGGCACGGTCAGCGGCAAGCCGCTGCTCCTGCCGGCGCGCCACTTCCTCAACCTCGCGATGCTCGCGGCCTCGGGGATCGGCATGTACCTGTACGCCAAGGACGGCACCCAGATCGGCTTGCAGGCCGGCACGGCGGTCGCGTGCGTGCTCGGCATGCACCTGGTCGCGGGGATCGGCGGCGCGGACATGCCGGTCGTGGTGTCGATGCTCAACAGCTACTCGGGTTGGACCGCGGCCGCGGCCGGCTTCATGCTCGGCAACGATCTGCTGATCATCACCGGCGCGCTGGTCGGCTCGAGCGGCGCGATCCTGTCCTACATCATGTGCCGCGCGATGAACCGCTCGATCTGGAACGTGATCTTCGGCGGGTTCGGGGCGGCGCCGGCGAAGAAGGCCGCCGGACCGGTGCAGCCCGCCGGTGACGTCCAGGAGATCGACGTGCCGACCCTCGCCGAGGCGCTCCGGGACGCGAAGTCGGTGATCGTGGTCCCGGGCTACGGGATGGCGGTCGGTCGTGCGCAGCACGCGGTGCGCGAGCTGACCGAGGTGCTGCGCGCGCGGGGCGTCAACGTTCGGTTCGCGATCCATCCGGTCGCCGGACGATTGCCGGGGCACATGAACGTGCTGCTCGCCGAGGCGAACGTGCCGTACGACATCGTCATGGAGATGGACGAGATCAACGCCGACTTTCCGGCGACCGACGTCGTGATGGTGATCGGCGCCAACGACATCGTGAATCCCGCCGCCGAGGACGACCCGACCTCGCCGATCGCCGGGATGCCGGTGTTGCAGGTCTGGAAGGCCAAGCTCGTGATCGTCAACAAGCGCAGCCGCGCCGCGGGCTACGCGGGCATCGACAACCCGCTGTTCTACAAGCCGGTGACGCGGATGCTGTTCGGTGACGCCAAGGATGCGGTCGAGAAGGTGGTCGCCGCGGTCAAGGCGTGACCGGGCGATGAGCTCGAGCTCGGATCAGCCCTTGTTGCCCGATCCGGGCTTGGTCTATTTCGCCTGCAGCCGCGGCTTCAGCGGCTCTGGCAGGATCTCGCCGGCGATGCCCTCGAGCTTGCGCTCGAGCGACGTCGCGATCACCGTGTCCTTGCCGGCCATCATCGCCTCGAAGCCCTTCTTCGCGACGTCGGTCGGGTCGTCCTTCTTGCCCTTCGCGAGCTTGCTGTCCTCCATCTCCGCGCGATCGAAGAACTCGGTGTCCGTCGCTCCGGGCTGGAGGGCGGTGACGGTGACCCCGGTGTCCTGGAGCTCGCTGCGCAGCGCCTCGGCGAACACCAGATCGAACGCCTTCGTCGCGCCATAGACCGCGAGGAACGGCGCCGGAGACGTGCTCGCGACCGAGGCGGTCACCAGCACCTTGCCCTGATGGCGGGCGACCATCGGGGGCAGGACGCGCTTCGCGAGGTGGACGACCGAGGTGACGTTGAGCCCGATCATGCGGAGCTCGTCCTCGAGCGCGGTCGACAGGAACGGGCCCCCGACGCCGACCCCCGCGTTGAGCAGCAGCGCGTCGACAGGCCGGCCGGTCTCGACGATCGCTCCCACCAGCTCCTCGACGCCGTCATAGGTGGCGAGATCACAGCGCACGGCGCGAACGCTCGCCCCGGCCGCGGCCAGGTGACTGGCGGCCTCGTGAATTCCCTGATCTTCGGCACAGATCACGAGATCGAAGTCGTGCTCGACGCACTGGCGCGCGAGCTCGAGCCCGATCCCCGCCGAGGCGCCGGTGACGACTGCGAGTTGCCTGTCCAAGACGGTCTCCATCGCCTGCTCCTTGGAGTGTGTTACCGAGGTGGACGTGCGAACGACGTACCAGCGCGGAGCGGGCGCCGGCGACGTGGCGGCGGTTCCCGACCTGCGGCGTCGCGCGGGTCGACCGTGAGGTGAGGCTCCCGAGGCTCGGGAACCCTCGCTCACGAGGAGCGCGATCGTGCCCTCAACGGAGCTTGCGCACCACGTCGAGCGCTTCGTCGACGTGCTTGCCGAACCGGATCATCGAGTCGAACCGGTGGCGGACCACCCCGGCCTTGTCGAACACGAACGTGACGCGCCCGGGCAGCCCGAACTTGCCGCGGACGTTCCACGCGGTCGCGACCTTGCCGCCCGGGTCGGAGAGCAGCGTGAACGGGAGGCGATGGTTGGCCTTGAACTTGTCGTGCGCGGCGGCACCGTCGCGGGAGATGCCGATCACCTCTGCGCCCGCGGCGACGAAGTCCTCGTACTGATCGCGAAAGCTGCAGGCTTCGATCGTGCAGCCATAGGTCTCGTCCTTGGGATAGAAATAGACGACCAGCGGCTTGCCGATCCGGTCGCGAAGCTGGACCGGCCCCTCGGGCCCGACCAGGGTGGAATCGGGCATCGCGTCACCGGCGTTGAGCTCGGGCATCTGCGCATCATCCCAGAAATGGGTACGATCTGGCGTGATCGATCACGCGGAGCTTGCGGCACGCCTCGAGGCGCTCGAGCGAGAGAACGCCGAGCTACGCGAGCGCAACGAGGAGCTGGAGACCAAGCTGCACCGAAAGCTCGAGGAGTCGCTCGCGATCCAGGCGACGCCGCCGCGCGCTCACCACGTGCCGGTGGTGATGATGGTGACCGGCTCCCTGATCGGTGTGGCGGGAGCGTTCGCGAGCAACGTGCTCGCGATGCTCGCGGGGCTCGTGATGGTATCGAGCGCCGTGATCTGGGGACGGCAGGCAGTCGACGACGCGCCCGCTACCCCAGAGCCATGATCGCGAGGCCGAGCGCGCCGCCGGCGACGATCAACCCGCCGGTGATCGAGGTGCGCTTGCCGAGCGCCTTGCCGCCGACGCCCGCGGCGAGCCCCGCCTTGATCGCGGTGTTGGACAGGATCGCGATCACCACCGCCACCGCCGCCACGTCGTGCGCGAGCCCCCCGTGGACGAGCCTCGCGGTCGACAGGGTGACCGCATCGACGTCCGTGGTGCCGCCGAGCGCCGAGGCCAGGTAGAACCCGCGGTCGCCGAGGTAGACGAGCGCGGCCTTGGAGGCGAGCAGGATCCCGCCGAACACCAGGCCGAACTTGATCGCGGTGCCGAGCTCGAACGGGTTGTTCAGCGACATCACCGCGGTGTTCCCAGCATCGGCGCGGCGGAACGTCAGCAGCGCGCCGAGGATCGCGCCGGCGCCGGTCGTGAGCAGCGGGACGGCGAGGCGGGGCAGCAGGGCGGGCGCGACGATCGCGATCAGCACGGTGACCCGCGCGATCATGATCGTCCAGGCGATCGCGATCGCACCTGCGGCGGCCGGAGCGAGCTCGTGCTGCTCGCGGGTGCGGCCGGCGAGCGAGAGGGTCACCGCCGTGGATGAGACCAGGCTCCCGAGCACCGCGCCCACCAGCAGGCCACGGCGCGCACCGAGCAGCCGCATCGCGACGTACCCCAGGAACGACAGCCCCGAGATCATCACGACGATCACGCCGAGCTGAAACGGGTTGATCGCGTCGAGCGGACCGATCGCGTGGTCCGGCAGCAGCGGCAGCACGATCACGGCCACGATCAAGAACTTCACCGTCGCATAGAAGTCATCACGCGAGATCTTCGACGCGAGCGCGTGGAACGACGGCTTCGATGACAGCAGGAACGTCAGCGTGACCCCGAGGGCCGCCACCAGCCCGAGCCGCGTGGACAGGGGCTCGACCACGCCGCGGCTTGCGGCGAGCGCACCGAGGAGGTAGGTCGCCACGGTGGAGGTCTCGGTGGTCACGCCGTGAGCGCGGCCGTTCCGGATATCGGCTGCGTACGAGATCGCGAGCAGCGTGATGAGACCGCCGAGGGCGATCAGGGGTAGCCACATCGATGTGGGCTCGAGGATGGTGGCCAGCGCCCCGATCAGCGCGATGATCGGGTAGGTGCGGACCCCGGCGAACAGCGATCCGGTGGCTTCGGGACGGGATCGCTCGCGCTCCATGCCCACGAGCAGCCCCACCGCGATCGCCGTCCCCAGCGCGAGGTGCGTCTCGTAGGGTTCCACGCCGATGAGTGTGGTACGAATCGCCGGCCATGTGGCAACCGCCGGAGCGCATCAAGCACCAGCTCCCGTCCGCGGCGTGGCCGAAACCGGACGTCGCCGCCAAGGCCCGGCTGTTCCAGCCGCTCGAGCTCGGCCCGAAGATGGCGTGCACGCGGACCTGGATCCCCGCGATGGTGCCGTGGCGCGCCACCGAGGACGGCTTCGTCACGAAGGACGTGATCGATTGGTACCGCCGGTTCGCCGAGGGCCGGCCGGGTGTGCTGGTCGTCGAGGCCACCGCCATCCGCGACGTCCCGTCCGGGCCGCTGCTGCGGATCGGCCACGACCGCTTCATCGAGGGCCTCACCAAGCTGGTCCACGCCGTGCGCGACGCCTCCAACGGCGAGACGCTCGTGCTGATCCAGCTGATCGACTTTCTCTCGATCCGCCGCCGGCCGCCACGCGACAAGTTCTTCTCGCGGTTCCTGGCGATCACCGAGCGCCATCGCGAGGCGCTGCGCGCGCGCTCGGGCGACCCGGCGGTCGAGCTCGCCAGCGACGCCGAGCTTCGCGAGCGGCTCGCCGCGCTGCCGGACTCCGACCTGCCGAACGTGCTGTCAGCGCGCGAGCTCGAGG
>WBZN01000785.1_pt1 | contig 21208 bp, 22 predicted proteins | sample 5204281 | NCBI WGS metagenome assembly WBZN01 (sample SAMN12344347, study PRJNA552823) | activated sludge metagenome | biome: Activated sludge suspended growth; feature: Nitrification reactor; material: Wastewater; isolation source: activated sludge from nitrification reactor of wastewater... | reverse complement strand
CGGGTCGCGCGCCGCCGCCGCGGCGAGCTCCTCGGTGGAGCGATAGAGCTCGTGCCGGTCGGAGTTCGAGTGCGAGTGGATACGCACGCACTCGGCGTGCACGATCACGCAGCCGGCTCCCGAGGCGACGAACTTCACCGCCGCGCGCAAGGCGCGCAGCGAGTCGAACAGGTCCGTGCCGTCGCAGTGCAGGATCTTCAGGTTGCGAAAGCCCGAGAAGTTGTCCGACGCGAAGCGGTTTGCGGTCTGGTCGCTCTTCGGCACCGAGATACCGTAGCCATTGTCCTGCACCACGAAAACCACCGGCAGCTTCTCGCGCGAGGCACCGTTGACGGCCTCGTAGAAATAGCCTTCCGAAGTGGACGACTCACCCAGGGAACAGTAGACCACCGCGTCCGCTCCGTAAGTCTTCACCGCCCGGGCCAGGCCTGCAGCATGCTGCGCGTGGTTTGCAACGGCAGACGAGACGTTCTGGACGTGGATCGCCGGCTTCGCGAAGTGGTTCGACATATGGCGGCCGCCCGATGCGACGTCGTCGCGCTTGGACATCCCGTTGAGCAGGATCTCCTCAGCGGAGAGCCCGGCGGCAAGGCAGGTCGCAAGGTCGCGGTAGTACGGGAAGAGATAGTCGTGCCCGGAGCGGAAGGTGACTCCGAGGGCGATCTGGATGCCGTCGTGCCCGGCGCAGGGCGCGTGATACGACCAGCCGAGGCTCTGTTTGAGGTAGTTCGGGGCCTTGTCGTCGAGCAACCGGGCGAGGTGCATGAGCCCGTACCAGCGCGCGAGCTCTTCCCGGTTTGCAGGCGCCGGAGAATCGGTGGCGGGAGCCCCCGGAGTGGCACGAGGGAACCTGATGGTAGATATCATGATTACTGTCATAATAACCTTGACAAACCTCTCGAGTCAAGAGTAAGTTTCCATCGTGGATACTCAGCTTGGATCCGGGCTCGGCCCCAACGACGCACTTCCCCCTCTCCGGATCGCGATCGAGCGCTGGGAAAACGAAGGCGGCGCCGCTAGCCTCTACTCCGACGGCACCGCGGACCGGCGCCGACGAAGCGCTTCCAATAGGGCGCCGCTGGCCACTGGAAGTCGCATGCCGGCGCTCCCTGACGATCTGCCCTCCCGCGTCCTGGGCGGCTCGCCCGACGCGATCCTGATCTGCGATCCCAGGGGCACGGTGCGATACTGGAACGCCGCCGCGGAGCGAGTCTTCGGCTTCAGCGCCACCGAGGCGCTCGGAGCTTCCATGGATCTCATCATCCCCGAGCGGCTCCGCGTTCGGCACTGGACCGGCTGGGAGGCGACCCTGCGGACCGGCGTCACCCGCTACGGCGAGGGCCAGATGCTCGCCGTGCCGGCGCTCCACAAGGATGGCCGGCAGATCTCCATCGAGTTCTCGATCCAGCTGCTGAAAGGCGCCGGCGGCCAGATCGAGTGGGTGGTGGCGGTGATCCGCGACGTGACAGAGCGCTACGGCCGCGAGAAGCTGCTACGAACCCGGTTGAAGGCCCTGGAGGCGCAGGCGGCACTGCAAGCGGGGGCCCGCCCCGAGGAAGCCGGGAAAGAAGCAGAACAGCCACTCTCGACGAGCGCACGCGAGTGAATCGGAGACGGCTATGAAACCGAGAATCGAATATGCCAAAGCCGCACCCGACGGCGTCACCGCGATGCGCGGCCTCGAGAGTTATGTCCACGGATCAGGGCTCGAGACCAGCCTGATCGAGCTCGTGAAGGTGCGGGCGAGCCAGGTCAACGGGTGCGCCTACTGTCTCGACATGCATACGAAGGACGCGCGGGCCGCAGGGGAAAAGGAGCAGCGCCTCTATGCGATCGCCGCGTGGCACGACGCGCCGTTCTTCAGCGAGCGCGAGCGGGCGGCGCTGGCCTGGACCGAGGCGGTGACTTTAGTCGGTGAGACCCGCGTGCCCGACGAGGTTTACGAGCTGGCGCGGCGACACTTCGGCGCGAAGGACCTGGTAGACCTCACGCTGGCGGTCGTCGCGATCAACGGCTGGAACCGCCTGGCGATCGCCTTCAGGACGGTGCCCGGCAGCTACAAGCCGGAGCTCAGCCACTAGGGACCGGAGGGCATGGCGGTCTTCGCACCGCTATGGAGAGCTCTCCTCCGGCGCCGGATAGGTCAACTTCTCGTCGGCCATGGCTCGCACACCGGGCGTGAGCGTCGCCCGGACGACTTGGCCAGCTCCCAGGATGTGCTCGACGCGCACCCCGCCGGCCAAGAGATAATCCGTGATGATCCGGCGATGACAGCGCCACCACACGGCCTCGGCGCACATGACCGCGCACCGATCAGCGCGTGCGAACGCGCGCAGCGCATCAAGGCCGGCGCGGAATGGCTCGGTCTCGGCGTAGTCGGCGTAATTCCGGAACGCCGCGACGCGCCAGTACAGATTGTGCGAGGGTGGCGCGCCTTTAGGATGATGACGTCGGCCACCTAGCGAGCGCAGCTGCCGGTAGCCGATGCCATGGGCGGCGAGGGAATCCGGCAGCGTGTCCCCGTTGAACTGCGGCGTTGTCCGCGAGCGCGGAATCGACCGCACATCCACGAGCAGCGTGACGTCAACCTGCTGTAACAGCGACACGAATGAGGCGAGAGTTCGCGTGGAGTGGCCGATGGTGAAGATGGCATCGCCCGCCTGGTGGTTCATCTCCGGAGCTTCGTGAGTGCCGATCCTTTGTGCATCGCGATGTGATCCGTCGTGTCACTCTGGATCTCGTACTGCGGCTCGTCTCTGCTCGCGTGGACGGTATAGCCCTTGAACTTCATGGGCGACGTGATGATGCGATTTATCTTGCCACGCACTCGACCCGCTTCTGAATTCCACGAGACGTGATCTCCCCGCTTGAACCGTTTCGTCGTCATCGGCCTCCTCGCGCCCGTGACCCGTGGTAGCTTGGGGCAGCCCCGCCGCCCGCCGTGTCGACGGGCTGCAACACCGTTGTCCTGAATCTCAAGGCTGCCGAGCGCAGCCGCCAACTCGGAGGGTCGCACGCCACCCGTTCCACGATCTCATAAAGCGCCGCGCATCACGATGCATGAAATTCCGATCGTTACGCCGTATCGGCTCGACCTTACGGTAAGCGCGCTTCGCCGCATGAAAACGAACCTGGTGGACGTCTACACATCAGACGGCCGCTATCTGCGCGCGCTCGAGGGTTTGGCCGGGCCAGTCATCGTGAGTGTCACGCAGCGGCGCGCCGATGCGCTGGTGGTCTCCGTAAGCGGGAGCGCCGGAGATACCAGGCGGGCGCTCGCGAGCGCGCGCCGGATGCTCGGCCTCGACCGCGATCTTGCAGATTTTTATCGGCATGCGCGGGCGATCCCCTGGCTGGTTCGGCTTGCTCGAAGCATGCGCGGCCTCAGGCCGCCACGGTATCCCGCACTGTTCGAGGCGTGCGCCAACGCGGTTCTATTTCAGCAAGTCAGTCTCCATGCGGCGAGCGCGATCATGCGCCGTCTGATTCTCGCCCTCAGCACGAAGGTCGCTTACGACGGCGTGCCTCTCGCCGTGTTTCCGAGCGTGGAGGGATTCCTCGCTGCCGACGATGGCGTGGTCCGCGCCGCGGGCCTGAGCGCCAGGAAACTCACGACCCTTCGGCGCGTAGGAGAAGCGATCGTTACCGGGGCAATCAGCGAGGCGATGCTGGAGGAGCGTTCGAGCATCGATGCCTCCCTTCTACTCCGCGGCATCAAGGGCGTCGGGCCATGGACGGCTGCGGTGATTTTGCTGCGCGGGCTCGGCCGACTGGATATCTTCCCCGGCAACGACAGCAGCGTCGCCGCGAATCTCGCGCTCGTCGCGGGTGAGAGCGTGAACGTCGGGCCCGTGGTCGAACGGCTGGGATCGCAGTGCGGCATGCTGCACTTCTGTCTGCTGCTCGCGCGTTTGGAGGCTCGCGACGAGATCGGTCGTGCGTCCGACGTCGCGAGGTAGGGGCTCGCTCCCCGTGCCATCCACGCTTCCTTCACGCTCCGGTGGTGAGATGTTGGCCAGCTCGCCGAAGTACGCGTGATCCTCGCGCGAACGACCTCATCGGTTCACTTCGCCAGGAGTGCTCCAATTTCGACGCCTCGCCTCTGCGCCCAGCGCGATCCGAGCTCCTCCAGCTGGGCGGACGTGAGGATCTGGCTCGCCATCGGGAACAGGGCGTGCTCCTCGTGTCCGAAATGGTGACGCACGGTCTCCACGAGGCGGAGCACCGTACGTTGCGGATCCGGGCGACCTGCCTCTCCTGCGGGCGCGAGGATCTGCCCGAGCAGCGACTCAATCGCCCGGTGCTCGGAGCGCATCGCCTCGACCGGTCCGGTCGGCATTCGACCGCTCGCGACGAGGGCTTCGAACAGCAATTCGTCCTCGAGACCGGCATGGTTCTCGATCGCCTCGGCGAGCGCAAAGGTCGCGGCGCCGAGCTTCTCTTCCGAATACTTAGGCGCGGTCAGTCGCAGCACTTCGAGCTGATGGAGCAGTGCCCCGTGTTCTCCCAACAGCGCACAAAGGATGTTCAACGGCTTCTCCTCCGAAATTTGCATTCTGGGCGGAGACCCGAGCACCACCGCGCCCGGTTCGATCTTCCGCCCTCGCGGGCCGTCAGGGGCGAGTCAAACCGAAGTGCCCGTAGTTCTGGGAGATGAAGCTCCGCCACTTTGCCGGCACTTCCTCCTCCGGGAAGATCGCCTGCACCGGGCAGGCGTCGACGCAGAGGCCGCAGTCGATGCACTCCTCGGGATGGATGAAGAGCATCTCGAGATCTTCGCCTTTGCCGTAGATGCAGTCGACCGGACAGACGTCGACGCAGGCGGTGTCCTTGACGCCGATGCACGGCTCGGTGATGGTGTGGGGCATTGCGCGGGTCCCGGGTTCAGGCGGCCGCGAGCCGGGGGAAGAGAACGTTGTTCTCGAGGTGAATGTGGTGATGGAGATCGGTCTCGAGCGCCTCCAACCCGTGCCAGAGCGCGCTCCAGGTGTTGCAGGCGCCGTCGGGAAGGCGGAAGTCGTCGGTCAAGGCGCGAATCTCCCCCAGCAGGCGACCCACTTCCGTATGGTCGTCGCGGAACGAGGCGACCGCCGGGGCGGCTTCGACGCCACGCTCGAGAATCGGCGGAAAGAGCTCCGCCTCCTCGCTGTCCATGTGCTGCGTGAGGTCGGCTTCGAGAGCCAGAAAGGCTGCCTGGAGCGCGGGCAGCCGCACCGGCTCGCGCTCGCCGTGGACACTGGCGACCTTGCGCACCATGGCTTCGAGGCGCGGCAGCTCCTCGCGCAGAGGTGCGTGGTAGGCGGTGAGGAGGTGCTGCACGAGCTCGTCGAGCGGCGCCTCGTTCCAGTCGGCGCCGGGAGCGGGGGTAGCGGCCAAGGCCGCAGCGATCTCGGCGACGACGGCCTCGGGGTCGAGACCGCGCCGCGCGCAAACCTCGACGAGGGGGATGCCGCCGCCGCAGCAGAAATCGATGCGGTGACGAGCGAAGACGCGGGTGGCGAGGGGGAAGCTGGCGGCGATCTCGCCGACACGCGATTGCGGAGTGATTTCCATGGCAGTGACTCCTCTGGTGCGGAAGGTTCAGGTGGTGACGGGGTGGATCCGGCCGGAGGCGGATGCGGGTTGGCGCTTGGGGCGCGGCGCGGCAGCGACGGCGTAAGTACACGAGGTGTCGCCGTCCGGCATGAACTGGGTGCGCACGAGCGGTCTTCCCAGGAGCTCTTCGACCAGCTTCATCTCGGCCCGGCAGGGAAGATGCGTGACGGCGACCAGGTCGCGCAGCGGGCAGTGGCAGAGACGAAGCCGGATCGGCTCGCCGCCCTCGAGCGCCGCCTCGGCGAGGAATCCTTCCTGCGACAACGAACGAGCGATCTCATTCAGACGCTCGCCTGCGCCCAGGACCTTCAGGGGACCCGCGAGGATTGCTCGCTTGGCGTCGGTGCGAGCGACGAAGAACTCCTCCAACCGTTCCGGGTGCTCGCTCTCGAGAAGGTAGCGGGCGAGCTCGGCCAGCATCTCGCCCTCGCGACGCGGAAAGAGCGCCTCGCCCTGAGCGCTCAACCGATAGAGCACGTGCGGGCGGCCGGGGCCCCGGCGGCGCACGCCGGAGCGTTCGATCAGCTGTTGTGCGGCGAGCGATTCGAGATGACTCCTCACCGTCTCGCGCGCCACTTCGATTCCGGTCTCGAGCTCGGCGAGCGTGGCCTCGCCGCGGCGCTTCAGGAGCTCGAGGAGCGTCCGCTGGCTGGCGCCGAGCCCGGGTCCGTGGAGATCATCCATGGACACACCCTACCCTCCGCTATAATTGGTTGTCAAGCTTGTTATACTGACAATGCTGTCAACTGAGGGCTCGCTGACTCGACCCTCCAAAGCCAAGGAGAAGACCATGAAGACCAAGCGACGCTTCGCGACCGCGACTGTCACCGTGGCAGCCTTCCTCTTCGGGTTTCTGGCTATCGCCGGTGGCGCTTGGGCCCACTGCGACACCACCCAGGGACCCGTCGTCGCCGACGCCAGAATCGCCTTGGACCGGGGTGACATCACGCCGGTCCTGAAGTGGCTGAAACCCGACAGCGAAACCGAAGTGCGGGCCGCCTTCCAACACGCCCTCGAGGTTCGAGCGCTGAGCCCCGAAGCGCAGCACCTCGCTGATCGCTATTTCTTCGAGACCCTGGTGCGTGTCCACCGGGCGGGCGAAGGCGCGCCGTACACCGGCCTCAAGGACGTCGCTCCCGAGGCCATCATCCAGGCGTCGGACAAGGCGCTCGCGTCGGCCTCCGTCGATGAGCTGGTCCAGACCGTCACGGCGGCCGCTGCCGACGGAATTCGTGATCGCTTCGCGCGCGCCCACGCGGCGCGGCAGCAGGCCGACCGCAGCGTGGCGCAGGGCCGCGAGTATGTGGAGGCCTACGTCGAGCTGACACACTACGTCGAACGGCTCTACGGCACCGCCACCTCGACCGGCGCTCATGCGACTCCCGAGGCCACCTCGTCGCACGCCGAAATTCACTGAAGCGCCCGGGCCGCCGCCGTAGAAGCGGCTGGCTCCTCATCGGCAGGCACCTCATCGGCAGCCCTCATCGTCGGGCCGATCGGCAGGCGACCCGCGAAGATCAAGACCGGCGAGCTCTCCATACAGAACCGCTTCAGGCGCAGCTGCTCGGCAGGCTGTCCGGCTGTGCCTGGGGGCGTTTCACCAATCAGTGCGAATGCGCGGGCTTCGCCTCGGGCGGCTGCGCGTAGCCCGGGAAACGGTGGGCAGCGTAGTGCGCATGGCAGCCGACGCAACTCTCCGTCAACTTGTAGAAGTAGATCGGCACGAGAGGCGCCCGGTGTTCGCGCGCGGCATCGGCTAGGCCGCCGGCAAACTCGTGGAACTCGCCATCGCGCTCGAGAAACGCCGCGGGGAGCATCCGTTCAAGCTCCTCCCGTTGGGCGTCGGTGAGCTTCTGCGCCAGCACGTAGCCGGCGCGCATGCGCTCGGCAAGGCGTGCGGTCGCCTCCGCGTCGCCGGAGACGATGGCCGGTACGAGCTCGAGCATCGCGCCCTGGAGCGCCACCATCTCGTCACGGAACAGCCCGCGCAGCTCCGGCGAGAGCTGCTGCATCGGTCCCGCCGGCGCTGCCGCCGGCGCGGTGGCAAGTGCGACGGGAGGAGCGGACACCGGGTGCTCATGCGACTGGGCGCTGGCGGCGACGGTACCGGCGACCAGCAGCGCAAGGAACAGATACCCGGAGCCGTTGAGAGCCTGGAAAGCCTTGGGAGCCTCGATCTTCTTGCCCATCGTTGAAATCTCCTCGTGGACCAGCATGGGATCAGGACTCTCGCACCATCAGCCGACGCCGGGCGAGCAGAGCGACCACAGCGATCGCGGTCCAGACCAGCGTCCGCAAGCTCATGGCCACCACCGTGCGCAACTCGTAGGCCCCGCCGGCGAGCACGTGCACGCCGAAGGCGGCGAACACGAGGGCCGTCGCCGCGGCGACCACGACCGCCAGCCAGGCGGCCCAGCGCCGCTCGAGCCACAGCCCCACTCCAGCGATGACATAGGCGAAGCCGGCCAGAAAATTGAACCAGAGCACGAACGGCACATAGTGGCCCGCCGCCGATCGAGCGGCCGCGCTGCCGAAGAGCACCGTGCCGCCCGCTCGGATGGTCAGGAGACCAAAGCTGATCGCGACGAAAGAGATCGCCCAGATCCACGGACTGCGTCGGCTTCTTTCTGCCGTCATGTCGTCTCCTCCTCGAGCGGTTCCCACTTCAATCCGCAGCCATGCGCGGCGTCGCCGCCTCCGCCGAGCCTCCAGCGTCGCGCTCCTCGCCGGCGGTCTCCAGAGTGCGACCGTCTACCGTCGAGCGACGCTCCCGCCGGATGCCGCCGGCGCGGCGGGACAGCTCGCCGCCAGGAGCTTTGCCTCGGCGCCGCGCCCGGTGCGATCGAACAGCGCCGCGAGGTTGAAGCAGGGCAGCGCCCAAGCCGGCGACCGCCGCCGGGCCTCCTCGAGCAGCGCCTCGGCCTCGGTGAATTCTCCGAGCTCGCCGACGAGGTAGCCAAGGTTGTTCAGGACCTCGGCGTCCTCCGGCGCCAGCTCGCGCGCGCGGCGCAGCGCGGCGACGGCCTCGTATGTCCGGCCGCCGGCGGCGAGGACGACGCCGAGCCCGTAGTGCGCGGCCGCGAGCTCCGGCTCCGCCGTGAGGGCCGCGCGCAGTTCGCCTTCGGCCTCCGCCAGCCGTCCCTGCGAGGCGAGCCGCTCGGCGAGGTCGAGGCGCGCGGCGGAACTCGACGGCACCAGCTGCCGCAGCGAGGCTTCAAGGAGGTCGTCGCGCCCCAGCGCCTCGGCCAGCGCCGCCTTTCGTACCGCCAGATCGGGAGGTCGCACCCACCCCCAGCGCTCGCGTGCATCGAGATGGGCGAGCACCCGCCGCGCGAGGGCGTCGCCGCTCGCGCCTCCCGCCGCCCGCCGCCACTCCTCCCAGGCGCGGTCGCCGCGCCACTCGTGCCAGCGCACGACTCCGGCGTGCGCCGTCGCGGCGAACGCGACGATGGCGGCGCCGGCGAACAGCCAGCCGCGCGCGGTGACCCGGGCGGTGCCGCGCAGCCACCAGCGCTGGAACCGCACCTCCCGGCGCCGCAGAATCCGCGCCGCGAGCACGGTGGTGAATGCCACCGACGCCGCGAGCGTGAGAGCGAGCAGGAACGGAACGAGCCGGTAGACGCCGCGCAGCGCCGCGAGCGCCGCTACGAAGAGCGCCAGAGCGGCGAGCTCCTCCGGCCCCGTAAGATGCCAGGCTCGAGCGACGCCCCGGCGACCGAACCACGGAGGGCGATGGACCGCGACCTCGAGTCCACGCGTCGGGCAGACCGCGACGCAGTCGAGATCCTTGAGGCAATCGCCGCTCGTGACCGCACCCCGCAGCGAGACCTCCTGGAATACCGAAATTCCGGAGTCGCAGACCGCCGTACACTTCCCGCAGGCTGTGCAGTCGCCGGTCAGCACGACGCGCCGGCGCGCGAAACGGTCGGCGAAGGAGAAGACCGCACCGTATGGGCAGACGTTGCGGCATAAGGCGCGGGTGCCGAGCAGCCAGACCGCGACGAAGCCGCAGACCGCGAAGGTCAGGATCGCCATCCCCGGACCGGGCAAGTTGCGCGCGAAGTCGTCGGTCAGGAACGAGGCCCACCCCTCGCCGTCGGCGAGCACGCGCAGCCGGAACTCGGGGCGCATACCGACCACCTCCTCCGCCGCCGGCCAGCGCCGCGCCACAAAGCGCGCCACCTGTGGCCAGGCGAACATGTAAAACGCGGCGCCGGCCGCGATCCAGCGCAGCGCTCGCGAGCGGAATGGCGCCGGCCGCATCCCAAGCCGTGCGAGTAGCCAGGCAGCGCCGTCCTGCAGCGCGAGCAGGTGGCACCCCCACGAGCAAAAAACGCGACCGACGAAGAGGACCGAGACCACCGCGCTCGCCATCAGCAGGAAGCCGGCCGTCACCACGCCGAGCTCGAGGGTATGCATCACCTCGTTGAGCTCGAGCGGCGCCAGCGTCCGCCCGGCGAGCTTCCAGTGCGCGACGTGCAAGCCGATCAGCAGGTGGACGCCGAGCAGGAAGGCGGCGCGGCGGCGCGCGAACCGATGCGGATCGGCGGCGGAAGGGATCGTCCTGGGAGCCAGTCTGCGGATCTTCGACCCGTCCGGCCGCTGCGTCCCATGACGGCCGTCATACGCGGTCGCGCGCCGCGCTGCTACCTTGCAGCCCTATTTCCGAAAGGGGGGCCGATGGCCTCGAAGTCGCGCCTTCTCCGCCGGACCGGCGGCGCCGTCCTGGCGCTCGTCGCGACCGCCGCGCTCGCGGCGCTGATCCCGCTCACGCAGGAGGACTTCCGGCTCTCTGGTACGCAGATCGGCGACGTCCCGGTTGGCGCCCTCGAGACCTCGGACAACTGCCGCGCCTGCCATGGCGACTTCGACCCGGAGGACGAGCCCTATTCGACCTGGGCCGGAAGCCTGATGGGGCTCGCCGGGCGCGATCCGCTCTTTCTTGCCCAGATGACTAACGCCAACCAGGACGTCGCCAATGTCGGGACGTTCTGCCTGCGCTGCCACGTGCCGATGTCGTTCGTCACTGGCCACGCCGCCGACGCCTCCGGCCAGACGCTCGACGACACCGACCGTGACGGCGTCACCTGCCACTTCTGCCACAGCCTGGTCGACCCGGTCTACGTGCCGGGGCAGAGTCCGCCCGAGGACGAGGAGGTCCTCGCCGGCCTCGACGCCGTGCCAGAGCACTACGGAAATGCAATGTTCGTGCTCGATCCGCAGGGGAGGAGGCGAGGGCCCTACGAGGAGACCGACGCCCCTCACGTGACGATCGCTTCGCCCTTCGTCAAGAGCTCCGCGATGTGCGGCACCTGTCACGATGTCGGCAACGTCGCGACCTGGCGCCGGCCCGACGGCTCCTGGCGCTACAACGCGGTCGACCAACCGGTGGCCGACGAGAACCTCTGGGCCCAGTTCCCGCTCGAGCGCACCTACACGGAGTGGAAGCTCTCGGCGTTCGCCGCCGGCGGCATCGACCTTGGCGGGCGCTTCGGCGGCGCGCGCGGGCCGGTGGTCTCGACGTGCCAGGACTGCCACATGCCGACCACGACCGCGCGCGGCTGCTTCTACGGACGAGTTCGCGACGACCTCGCCCGCCACGAGTTCGCTGGCGCCGCTGCGCAGTCGCTCGACCTGATCTTGGCGCATTCCCCGGACGACCCGCGAGTCGATCCGGCTCAGGTCGCTGCGGCGCGCGCGCGCGCCGTCTCGATGCTGCGACGCACGGCGACGCTCGAGCTCGCCCGCGAGGGCGCCGAGCTGGTCGCCCGCGTGGTCAACCAGACCGGGCACAAGATCCCGACCGGCCACATCGAGGGGCGGCGCATCTGGCTGAACGTCCGATTCTTCGACGCTGCCGGGGCGATGGTCGGCGAGCACGGCCACTACGACGCGGACGCGGCCGAGCTCGACGAAGCGACGACCACCGTGTACGAGATGCGGGTAGGCCTTTCCGAGGACGCCGCTGCGGCGACCGGCCTCCCCACCGGCCTGACCGGCCACATGGCACTCGCCGACACCATCGAGAAGGACAACCGAATCCCGCCGCGCGGCTTCACCAACGCCGCGTTCGAGGCCGGCGGAGCGCCCGCGGTCGGCGCGACTTACGCCGACGGCCAGTACTGGAGCGACGTCCGCTTCCAGATTCCGGCCGGCGCCCTGCGTGCCGAGGTCGCCCTCTTCTACCAGAGCCTGCCGCGCTACTACATCGAGGAACTGCGCGACGGCAACGTCACCGACGACTGGGGGGAGATCCTTCACGACCTGTGGGTCGAGACCCGTCGCGGCGAGCCGATCGAGATGGCGGCGCGGTCGCTGCCGCTCGCCGTCACCGGGATCTTCGCCGACGGCTTCGAGTCGGGCTACCCGACCGCCTGGTCGGGCGTCTCGCCATAGCGCCCGGCGCGCGGATCGAGCGCCGATCTTTCGACGTTCACCGCCCGGTGTTGCGCCAGGATTGCGGCGCCGAGCAGCGCCACGGCGAGCAACTGGTGGACGACCGCCGGGACGATCGCGACGCCTGAGGTCACGGTGAAGACGCCGAGCGCGGCAGTCGTCGCGGCGAGCGCCGCGACCAGTGACGCTGCCCCGCGCAGCGCACTCGGCGCCGGGCGGAGGACGGCCGCCGCGAGACCGGCAAGGGCCATCAGGGCGATCGCGATTCCCGACCAGCGGTGGACGAAGTGGATCGTCGCCAGGTCGCGCCAGAGACTTGCCGGCCAGGGATCGACCGCGAAGAGTCTCGACGGAACGAGCTCGCCCGCCATCTTCGGAAAGGTCGGATAGAGATAACCTGCGCGCGACCCCGCCATCAGCGCCCCGGCGAGCGCCTGCAGAAAGACCGCAATAACCAGCGCGCCGGCTAGCGCCGCCGCCGCGCCGCGCCGGGCCGCTGCGGGCCGAGGCCAGGCGAGCTCGAGCGCGGCCGAGAGCAGTGCCGCGAACAGCAGCAGCGCGAGCCCGAGGTGCACGGTCAGGCGCAGGTGGCTGACCCGCGGCTCGTCGACCAGCCCGCTCGCGACCATCCACCAGCCGGCCACGCCCTGGAGCGCGCCGAGGGCGAGGATGCCGACGAGCCGGTGACCGAACCCGCGCGGCAGACGGCGTCGCCAAACGAAGAGCGCGAGCGGCACCACGAAGGCGAGGCCAAGCAGCCGAGCCAGTAGCCGGTGGAGGTACTCCCACGCGAAGATGCGCTTGTACTCGGAGAGCGTCATACCGTGATGAACGATCCGGTACTCCGGCGTCTCGCGGTACCCGGCGAAGGCTTCCTCCCAGGCCCGCTCGGCGAGCGGCGGCAGGATCCCAGTCACCGGCCGCCACTCGGGGATCGAAAGCCCCGACCGCGTCAGCCGGGTGATCCCTCCCACGCCGATCAGTAGCGCGAGCAGCCCGCAGCAGATCATTAGCCACCGCGCGACGGCCCGGCGATCGCTCACCAAGGGCTCGATAGAACGTGCCATGGCCGCCGACTCTCGCCGAACGCGCGTCCGCGGACCATGACCACGGTCAGGTCCGGTACGTCGCTCAACCGTAGAACCACCCGGTCCGAAAGGCGACACCGACGACGACGAAGAGGACCGAGACCAGGGTCACCGGGACGATGTGCCAGGCGAGCGCGCCTAGAGTCCGCTCCGAGAGGCGGGGGATCAAGCGCAGCCGCGCGTCGAGGGCGAAGCCGATCGTGGTGGCGAGCAGTAGGAGCTTGACGCCGACCAGCGACGCGACCGGATCGTCGAAAGCGAGCCAGCGGCCGAGCTCGGGGACCATCCGGTGCGCGAGCCAGAGGCCGGTCGCGACTTGCACGACCAACGCGGGGATGCCGACGCGCTCGTAGGCCGACTCGAACTCGAGCAGCTTGGCCGGCGAGCGCTCGCGCAGCACGCGCGGAAGGATTGCAATCGCCAGGACCAGATGGCCGCCGGTCCACACCGTCGCAGCCAGAATGTGAAGGAAGAGGATCGCTCCGTACATCGTCGTTGCCTCCATAGCGTCCGGCGCAGCTCAACGTCCTATCAGCGTGGGCACCGTCATTTGTTTTAGCTATTGCCATGACGTTAACCTTGACAATTGTGAAAGTCAACGGCAGAATCACCGCCGTGAAGAGCTTCGACGCCTGCCGGGACTCGCGATGAGCTCCGAAGGAACGATCGCCTCCCCGGGGATCGGCGCGAGCCAGCGCGCGCTGCTCGAGGCGCTCAAGCGGCGTGGCGAATCGACGCTCGCCGAGCTCGAAGGCTCGCTCGAGCTCGCCTCAGAGACCGTACGCAGTCATCTGCAGGCGCTGGTCGCGCAGGGGCTCGCCGAGCGCTGCGGCTTGCTGCGCTCCGGGCCGGGGCGGCCGCGCGTCCGCTACCGCCTCACGGAGGCCGGTGAGGCGCTCTTTCCGCGGCGCGACCGCGAGCTGCTGCGCGAGCTCGCGAGCTTCCTCCTCGATTCCGGCCATGGCGCGCTGCTCGAAGGTTTCTTCGCCGCGCGCTTGCGCCGCAAGCGTGCCGCGGCCGAGGCCCGGCTCGCCGACGTCCCCGCCAAAGAGCGCCTCGACGCGGTCGCGAAGCTCCTCTGCGAGGACGGCTTCCTCGCCGAGGTGGTTACTGACGATTCGGGACGCCACCTGCGCCTCTGCCACTGCCCGCTGCGCGAACTGGTCGAAGTCTCGCGCCTCCCCTGCCGCGCGGAGATGGAACTGGTCGGCGAGTTGCTCGGCGACACGCTCCAACGCGAGAGCTTCATCCCGGATGGCGCGCCATCTTGCACCTACGCGGTCGGCCCGCAGAAACAGCCGCTCATCACCTTGACCGCACGGCGCAGGAGAGCCGCCTCATGAATCCGACCCCCGAATCCCGGGTTGGCGAGATCGCCACCCGCTATCCCCTCGCGACGCGCGTCTTCGCCCGTCACGACATCGACTTCTGCTGCGGCGGCGGCATTGCGCTCGCCGACGCGTGCGCCAAACGCCGACTCGACACGGCCGACGTACTCGAGGAGATCGAGCGCACGATCGCGGCACCAGGAGCCGACGAACCCGATACACGGTGGGACGCGCGACCTCTCGACGACCTCGTGCGCCACATCGTCGACCGCTTCCAAGGGTCGTTGCGTGAGGAGCTGCCGCGGCTCGAGTCGATGGCGCGCAAGGTCGTCCGCGTGCACGGCGACAAGGACCCGGAGCGCCTCGGCGGCCTGCTCGAGAGCTTCTGCAGGCTCAAGGGAGAGCTCGACGAGCACATGCGAGGGGAAGAAGAGGAATTGTTCCCGGCGATCCTCGCCCGCGGCGCCTCTGACCCGGATTCCGTGGCGCCCATGGCTCCGTTCATCGACGATCATTCGCGCGTCGGCGTCGAGCTCGGCCGCATTCGCGAGCTGACCGACGACTTCCACGCGCCGGCCGGAGCGTGCAACACCTGGAACGCGCTCTGGCACGGCCTCGAAGCGCTCGAAGCCGACCTGCACCAGCACATTCATCTGGAGAACAACATCCGCTTCGCGCGCGCCTCGGCCTGAGATCGCCGCGACGGGTGACGGAACCTTTCCCACCCGCCTGACCCGCATCTGCCGACAGCGCTTTCGATCACCGACCCTGGAGGCTTCGATGTCTTCCGAACTCGTTAACGTCGCCGAGCTCCGCACGAACCCCGCCCTGCTCAAGCTCGATCTCTATTGCAAGGGCGTGCGCATGGACGACTCCTGCTTCATCGAGGAGGACGGCGGACGGAAGATCCTGCGCACGCGAGCCGGGCTCGGAAGCGGCCTCGAGCTCATCCTGCCGGGCGGGTTGTGGACCAATGTGCCGGTCTCCGAAAGCTTCGCGCAGCGTTCTCCCTACACGCTCCATCGTGAGAGCGGTCGCTACCGGCTTCGGCACGGCGGTGCATCGGTCGCCGACGTCACGCTCTCGCCACGGCCCGGTTGGTACGATGCCGCGCTCGCGAACGGCAAGCCGATGACCCGCATCGGAACGCTGCAGGGTACCTACCTCGGCATCTACCAGGCGAAAGTCTGCGAGTACTGGACCCAGAAGCCGACCAAGGTGAACTGCAAGTTCTGTTCGGTCGGCCTCAACCTGGGTGTCGACGATGCCGACGAGAAGTCGGTCGACGAGGTGATGGCGGTGATCCGTGCCGCGCGACGGGAGAGCGGCATCACCTACGTCGACTTCAACACGGGCCACTACGACGGCGACACCTACCTCGACATCCTCGAACCATACATCCTGCGCATCAAAAAGGAGCTCGGCCTGCTGGTCGGCGTCCAGACGCCGCCACACCGTGACCTCAAGCGTTACGACCGCCTCCGCGAAATCGGCGTCAACCGCGTCTCGTTCTGCTTCGAGATCTTTGATCGCAAACTGTTCGAGGAGATCTGTCCAGGCAAACATGCCGAGTACGGTCTCGACTACTACCTCGAGGCGACGCGCTACTGCGCGACGCTCGCCCGCCGCGGCCCGAAGGGCGAGCCATGGGTCACCAACGGCGAGATCATCGCCGGGCTCGAGCCGCCGGAGTCCTCCATCGCGGCGATCGACTGGATCACCTCGGTGGGAGCGATCCCGACCGTCTGCGTCTTCCGGCCGCTCGTGGGCACTGACCTCGAGGATGCCGATCCACCGAAGACCGAGGAGCTCGTGCCCGTCTTTCGGCGTCTCTACGAGGCGACGATGGAGGCGGGTCTGCCGATCGGCTGCGCACCGAACATCCATGTCTCGCTCGTCATGCTGCCCGAAGAGTGCCGATCCCTCTCGCCGAAACGCTATCGCTGGCAGAGCGCGAAGCTCGCCGTCATGAAGCGAGTCTTCGCTAGTAGCTTCGATCGCCGCCTGCGCAGGATGCACGAGACGAACGCCGCCTGAGCGAGGAAGACGGTCGCAAGGGCGCCCATTCCGGCCTCGACGGGATAGCATCGACGCGGCGAGAGGAGGTCGGTTCGACACCGAGATCCGCGACGCGACGAGGGGTGATACTGCCGGACCCATTGCCTGGGGCATCGGCGCGACCGCAGCGCTCGGCGCGTTGATCGTCGCCGGTTCGCGCAACCTGGCGCACTTCGATGCCGCGCTGGTCGCCTATACCTTCTCGGTACTGTTTGCGACCCGCTCGCTAGTGCTTGTGCAGGAGGGGGCGGGAGTACCCCGACTGCGCGGCCTGTGTCGTCGTGAAATAGCCATCCTGCCCTTGCGCCACGGCGAAGAGGCTGTCCCAGTTGGGCGATCGCTTGGCCTGGGGTGTTCGCGCCACGCACAAAGGTTGACTCTGGGTTAACTTTTGCGCAAGCCGGAAGGGCTTCCCGACCGCTAGTTCAGCCATCATCCGCGCGCAACAGCACGCGGCGCCGAGCAGGCGCTGGGCTCCCGCCCGTCACCGTTTCATCGGTCGCTCGCGGGGGTCTGACGTTTCGGTGTCAGGCAGGTTGCCCTAAACCTGCCGCGCGGTCACGGACGCTGGTCCGGTACGCCAAGAAGGCGCCTCTTCAAACCTGCTAGACCTCCTCCCGCTGCTCGAGTTCCGGCGCAACCTGCAGGCGCTCGAGCTTGCCCTGAGGGCGGCGTAGGCGAGTCTAGGGGCCGCCCTAAGCTCGAGCCCAAACCGCTCGCCCGCGCTACCGCCCTGGCTCGCTCCGCACCCACCTGTTCGAGGAAACGAAGCTCCGCGTGCGGGGCGCACCGCGTTGAGCGCGCCGCTGACCTATTTCGTTGCGCAGGGAGCTCGGCGGACCAAGCCTCGCACTTCACCTGTTTAGGCCTCCTGCGAGCTCGAAGGAGGTACTTTTCCGCCGCTCTAAGGGTCCAAAATGACGCTGGCGGTCCCCTCGATCGGATCGGTGACACGATGGCAAACGTGATGAGAGCATGCAGGCTGCGGGTAGGGGCGCTGGTACTAGCTGGCGCCTGGGCTTCGTCGGCGGTGGCCGCCGCGCCCACGCTGGAACCCGAGTTCGTGGTCAGCCCGACTGGCAGTTCGCCTGAGGTCGCGATCTCGGCGAACGGAGATTTCGCGGTGGGATGGGTCGTGCGCGCCGCCTATGCGCGTGTGTATTCGGCGCGGGGAGATTCGCGTGGTCCGGCCTTTCTGCTGAGCGAAGACGCGAACCAGTTTGCCGCCTGGTTGCAGATCGCCTCCAACGATCGGGGTCAGTTCGTCGCAGTCTGGGCGGCAAACGTCGCCGAAGGCCAGGGGAGCGCCAGGCTCAGAGTGCTCGCCCGTCGATTCGATCGCTTTGGAAATCTGCAAGGCCCGCCGTTCGTTGTCAGCTCGACGATCGAACTCCCTCCCGGTGCCCAGGAGCAGATGCCCGTCGTCGACATGGACGATCGTGGCGGTTTCGTTGTGGTCTGGTCGCCCGATCCCGCTTCCGTGGTGGCGCGGCGGTTCGACCGTAACGGCGCTCCTCTCGGGTCGAACTTCCAGGTCCATGCGGAGGGGGATGCCCGACTCGCACGAGTGGCGATGCAACGCGATGGCAGTTTCCTGGTCTGTTGGAGCACGAATCTGGGGGGCCAACTCGCCGCAGGCGCCCGGGCTCGAGCATTCCTCCGAAACGGCGAGCCGCTCTCGGGCGACATCGTTCTCAACTCTGCCGAAGGCCAACAGGGCTGTACCGATGCGAGCCGCAGCGGTGGCGGCGGGTACACCGTGATCTGGACCGGCAGAATGGGTGCCGAGCGCGGCATCTTCGCTCGCGAGGTCGATGGAAACGGCAATCTCGCCGGTGATCCCGTCCGAGTCGTTCCGTTCGAACCTGTCGAGGAGCTACCGCCGGTTTTCGCTTCGGGTGGCTCGACCGCGGCGGCGAGCTCCGGTCGCTTCCTGATTGTCTGGGAGGGACTCGATCCGATCCAGCTTGAGGACTCGAATTGGGCGATTCGAGCACGGCACTTCTCCCCGGATCTCTGGCCGCTTTCGCCACCTCTTCAGGTCAATGAGCCGGTCCCCTCTGGCCTGTCCCAGCCCGCCGCGGCGTGTGCTACGTCTGGAGCGTGCATCGTCGTTTGGCAGTGGGAGTGGGACCCAAACCAGGACGCCCTCCCGGAAATCCGCGCTCGAAAGTTGAAGCCGGGAAGACGGTAGCTCCGCAAACGTACTGTGGTTCCGGCCCAGCGCACCGGCGCGCAACTTCGGTAGTCCCCGAGCCCGCCGCCTTCAATGTCAGCTCAGCGCTTCCTAGGTCGCTGCTCTACGTGCGTCGGCGAGGGCTTGAGCATCAGCCCCGCTTCGGTGTTCTCGAGCCTCACGTCCGGGTAGTAGTCGATGACGCTCCGCAGGTAGCCAAGGAACCGCTTCTTGAAGTGCCGGGGGCTGGCGTAGCCGCAGCCGAACTGGAGAGCCAGCGAGGCCCACGGGATGGTGACCGGCTTCCGCAGGCGGAAGAAGCGCCAGGTCAGCCAGACATAGATGTCAATCTCGAACGGCGACCGGAGCGCGCGAAGCACCCGAAGGTCCAGCGGGACCGGCGCTTCAGTCGCCTCCCGATAGAAGCGGTCCGAGAGGACGACGTGAGAACCCCAGGCCGTCTCGCCCTTCCTCGGCCGCGGGTCCCACCAGAGCTCCCGCTTCTCGGCGATCAGGAAGCCGTCGCCAGCGTGTCGCCCCTGGCTCTCGTCGTGGAAGATGCACTGAAAGGTCGAGGCGAAGAGACGCTGGAGTTGGTCGCGGAGCTGCGGCAAGGACCCACGCGGTCCCGTGGTCGGCGGGATCCCGAGGGCGGCACAGAAGTGCGAAAAGTGGCTGCCGAGCTCGACGTCCGGGCTCTTGCGGCGCACCGCCTCGGTCGTAAGGTAGGCGAGGACCAAGCGTGGATACCGGCCGTACGGCAGCCCGACGTCCTTCGGGGCAAGGATGGACAGGGTGAAGTGTCCGTTCCGCCGGACGAACTCGTTGGCCTTCGGGTCGCTGTGCGGAAGGGTTGCCTGGACCAGCGCCCGGGCCAGGAAGCCGACCTCGCCGGCGGCGTAGGCGTCCTCCTGGTCGAGGTAGAGCGCCTGCCGGATCAGGCTGCTCGCGCGCCTGGACTTGCGGGATTCGATCTCAACATCTGTAGAATGAACGTGTGACGCCGGGGCGCCAGGGAGGACCAACGAGAGCTGCGGGGTCGCGGACTTCCAAGCGGTCTTCCCATTCATACTGCCCCTCCGCTCCGCTGCCTTGCAGCGGATACCAGAGAGGGACGCCGGTCCCGGCGAGGCGCCCTGCCGGGCTCCTCCGGAGACGGCGTACGGAACCCGGAGACAGGCCTTTCACCGGCATGGAGCTCATGCCGCCTGCCTCATTGCCGCGACCTCCCGGAGCCAGAAAATCAGGGTGTTCGAACTTCCTGGGGTGTTCGAACTCAGAGTGATTTGGTCCACCATTTCTAAGTCACTCTGAGGCAAGTACTTACGGTTTGCACCAAACGACACGGCGCGGGCCAAACCGAGCGATAACCCGCGCGCCTTCAATGAGTTCGGCGGTGTTCGAAATCCTACCGGCTGCGTGCCGCCGTGCACCGACCTTTCTGCATCCCGTGCCGAGCATCGAAGCGCCCAACTGATGAGCGTGGGTCGGTCAAGTAGCTCAGCAAGATATTCGATGTCAGTGAGCAAGCCATCGAATACAGGTCTCTCAATCTCAAGTTGACATCCTCCCCCCCCCGAGAGCTAGCAGGCAGCGTGAGCTTCTTCGCCTCTACTCGGGTAGTAGGGATGGAGCGGTGTCACAAGCCTGCCCGCCTAGAGCGAGCGATGGCTTCTTGCCAAGTCCAAGAGGTCTCAGCGCAATCGTAGTTGGGCCACTCCGGCTAGAGCCAGGAGAGCCGCCAGAGCCGTGAGAGCTGTGTTCGAAGCGGTTGGAATCTCGATCAAACTGGGGGCGCCCAAGTATGCAATCCAAGCTTCTTCATCTCCGGCGGGGTTGAATCCTGAGCCGACGACGGTTAGGCCATCGGCGGAGATTGTCGTCGCCTGCTCGAGGTCCCAGCCATCTATCGCGTCGGCAAGTCCGAGCTCGGCGAGGACATCGACCAAGTTCCGCATTCCGGTTTCCTGGGTCCAGATGGCTGGAACCCGCTCGCCAGCGACGCCCGCTTCACCCACGACGACGGAGCCATCCGCAGACATTCCCCATGCCTGGCTGTAGTTCCCGCCCGCTGGTCTGCTGAGATCGACCATTCCGGTCTCGGCCGTCCAACGAAACGACGTCTGCCCTGGGTTGAGAGCCATGCCTGCGATTACTCGACCATCCACGGAGACAGAAGTAGCCCAGCTATCGAAGCCCCCCTCGGGCAGGTCGCCCATGCCGACGACCCCGTCGCTCTCTGTCCAACGAAACGCCTCGCGCCCGTTCTCGGAGAAAGCCCAGCCAACGATTGCCGTGCCGTCTCCGGAAATTCCCCAGGGTACGCTGCCGCCATTTGCGACCAGCACCCCTAGGCCCACCAATCCGCTCGACTCCGTCCACCGAAATGCCTCGCCAAAGCTCGGTGAAAGGTGAGAGGTACTGGCTCCCGTCACCACGGAACCGTCGTCGGACACTCTGGACGCCGCGCTCGAAGAGACGCCGCCCGGGAGATAGCCCATACCCACCATGCCCGTGGCCTGTGTCCAACGAAAGGCTTCCACTCCAGTCCCGGAGGATGGCGATCG
>WBZN01000784.1_pt1 | contig 21211 bp, 17 predicted proteins | sample 5204281 | NCBI WGS metagenome assembly WBZN01 (sample SAMN12344347, study PRJNA552823) | activated sludge metagenome | biome: Activated sludge suspended growth; feature: Nitrification reactor; material: Wastewater; isolation source: activated sludge from nitrification reactor of wastewater... | reverse complement strand
TCAACGGCTTCCAGGGGGCTGGTTGCGCCGGATCGGGCGCGGCAGGCCGCTGGGAGGCGCGCGGGCGCGAACGGTGGTCGACCCCGGGCAACGCGAAGTCGCTCGTGATCTCGTCCTCCGCCCGTCCGAACGCGTTGCGGGGGATCGCGTTCTGCGAGCTCGGGCCGAATACCTGCGGGCGACCGCGCGGCGTGCTCTGCGCGATCGGGATCGCGAGCTCGCGGTCCTCCTCCTCGTCATCGTCGTTCGGCAGGTTGGGCGTGATCGATGGATTCGCGGAGATCGTCCGCAGCTCGGCACGGACCTCGTCCTTGAGCGCCGGGAACGGCACCCCCGGCCTGGCCATGTAGTAGCCTTGGCCGTAGCGCAGGCCGAGATCGCGCAGCGCGACGATGTCCTCGAGGTGCTCGATGCCCTCGGCGATCATCACCGCGTCGATCGTGTCGGCGATGTGGCGCAGCGAGCGGAGCATCTCGCGCTTCACCGTCGAGCGCGCGAGGCCGCGGCACAGCACATCGCTGATCTTGACGAAGTGCGGGCGCAGCGACATCACGGTCTCGAGGTTCGAATGGCGGGTGCCGACGTCATCGATCGCGATGCCGAAGCCCATCGCGGTGTAGGCCGCGAGCGCGCGCTTGAACGAGGCGAAGTTCTCGATCGCCAGGCGCTCGGTGATCTCGAACACGATGTTCGCGGGGGTCAGGCCGGCGGCGGAGAGCAAGTTGCCGACCTCGACCTCGATGAACGCGGTGTCGTAGAACGACATCGGCAACAGGTTCACGAACAGCCGGTGCACCGGCTCGAGCGTCTTGGCGTTGCGGAGCGCGCCGCGGAAGCACGCACGATCGAGCTCGACCGTGAGATCGACCTCGTCGGCGATCGCGAACAGCGTCGCGGGCGACTCCAGCGCGGTGCCGCGCGGGCCGCGGGTCAGCGCCTCGAACGCGAAGATGTCGCCGGTGCCGAGGTCGACGATCGGCTGATAGACGGTCGTCAGGCCGTCGCCGAGGATGATGTCCTGCAGCGTCGAGCGATCGCGATGCGCCTTGCGCTCGCGCAGGTTGCGCGTGTTGTCGGCGGCGTCGCTGACCAGGCGCGCGGTCAGGCGCTCTGGGCGGATCAACGAGTTGCCGAGCACGCGCGAGTAACCGACCGTGATCCGCGGCTGCTCGCGGAGCACGTCCTTGACCATCGGCGCTAGCGCCTCCTCGATCGCACGCTCGACGCTGGTCGCCAGCGACTCGAGGTCCACGCGCTCGCCGCCGCGCGGCGCGAGGATCACCAGGTAGCCATCGCCATCGCCCGAACGGCAGATCAGGTCGGCCGGATCGAGCACCGATCCACGCAGCCGATCGAGCACCGCCGCGGCATGATCGTAGATCTCGCTGTGATGCTGGACGCCGAGATCGAGCTCGACCCGGTGGAGGCGCGACAGGTCGATGAACAGGCACGACAGCGAGCGGTCACGCAGGAGGATCGCGGTGACCTCGTTCATCCGCTCCTGGTACGGGCGGAACCGATCGATCTCCGGGACCCGCGGCCCGAACGGACGCGTCGAGCGCGCCGAGCTCTGGCCGTCGCCACCAGCGAAGAACTGTACGCTGCTGGGACCGCTGCGCTTGGCGCCCCGGAGCGCGGCCTCGGCGGCGGCGAGCAGGCCCTCGGGCTCCGCGGCATCATCGGGCAAGCTCGCCACGCCGATCGACATGGTCAGCTTGCGGCCGCCGGGCATCTCGGAGTTCGCGACCGCATCGCGCAACCTGCCGGCCTTGACGAGGGCGCCCGCCTTCGCGGTCTCGGGGAGCAGCACCACGAACTTCTCCCCCGAGTAGCGCGCGACCACATCGGAGGTGCGCACCCGCTCGGGCGAGTCATCCTCCTGCAGGACGATCGCGATCATCCGCAGGATATCGTCGCCGACTTGATAGCCGAGATCGTAGTTGACCGACGCGAACGAATCGATGTCGGCGATCAGCAGCGACATCGGCTGGCCGTACCGCAACGCGCGCGCGACCTCCTCGCGCAGGCGCTCCTGAAACGCGCGGTGCGTGTAGAGCCCGGTCAGTGCGTCCCGCAACGTGAGCGCATCGATCTGATGACCCATCTGGGCGAGCTGCTCGGTCGCCGCGGAGATCTCGCGGCCACGTGACTCGAGCTGGACCTCGAGCACGTGCTCGTGATCGCGGAGCTGCTGGTTGGCCTGGCGCAGCTCGTCGAGCAGGCGATGGTTGTCGCGCTCGAGCTTGGACATGTGGACGAGCTGATCGACGACCTGCAGCAGATCCTGGAGCTTCCACGGCTTCGTGATCACGTAATGCAGGTGACCAGCGTTGATCGCGTTGATCAGATCCTCGGACTCCGGAAAGCCGGTGACCACCGCACGCCGACAGTGGGGGCGGATCTGCGCGACGCGCGACAACAACGCGGCCCCCGCGAGCCCGGGCATCCGCAGATCGGCGAGCACGCACGCGACATCGGCTGTGGACTGCACGAGCTCGAGCGCTTCGAGCCCGTCGCTGGCGAGCAGCACCGTGAACCGCGAACGGAGCACACGCCCCAAGGCATTCAAGTTGTTCGAATCGTCATCGACGCAGATGACGATCGGCTTCAACGCCTCTTCCGTGACCGGCTGTTCCAGCTCAGCTACTTCCAAAGTGTATTCAGTATCGGCCCCTTCACGAAAGCTGTGAAGGGGATCCACCAGCGTGCCATCGCCCTCCAGGTCGGCTTGTGTAGGCTTACATGCCGAACAAGGTAAACGTCGTGACGTCGAGCGCGCGCTCGATCAGCCACTTGATCGCGATCAAGACGAGCGGGGCCGCCGCGACCGGCAGGATCACCCTTCGGTAGGTTGCCGCACCGCATCCCCGTGACAGCGCCCAGAACACCGGCAGGGCGACCGCGACGATCGCGAGCTGGCCGAGCTCGACGCCGACGTTGAAGCTGAGCAGCGGCACGATCACATGGTGAGGCGGCAACCTCTCTTCGAGCACGCTGGCGAACCCCAGGCCGTGCACGAGGCCAAAGCCGAAGGTCAGGCCGAACCGCCATCGGACATCGGGCAGGATCACGTCCTCGATCGCGGTGTAGACGATCGATGCGGCGATCAAGCTCTCGACCAGCCGCGATGGCAGCCGGATCCAGCCGAGCGACGCGGCGATCAACGACAGACTGTGCGCGATCGTGAACGCCGTGACGATCGTCGCCGTCGCCTTGAGCGCCGCGAGCGGCGTACGCGTCTCCCACTGGTTCGTGCGTCCGCGCCGGATCACGACCACGAGCAACAGCGACAACACGAAGCACACGTGATCGATGCCGCCGAAGATGTGGTCGATGCCAGTGAGGATCCACGGCAGCACCGAGCCCACGTCACCGAGCTGCATCGTGAACCGCGGCACCGCCTTGCGCACCACCCGGGGCTCGACGTCGACCCCCGGTGGATGGACGGTGAGGATCCCCTCGTGCCGCGGGTCGATCGCGAAGAACCTCGCGAAGTCGAGCGCGAGCTCCTCGATCCGGTCCGGACAGTCCACCACCCACGTGACGACGATGAACTTGCCGTCCGGATCGGGGGCCGCGTGCGCGTCACCTGCGGTGCAACGGACGCCCGGCACGTCGACCGCGAGCCAACCTCGCACGTAGCCGGCGACTTTCGGGATCGCGCTGTCGGCGACGCTCGGGCGCGCATCGGACGGCAGCCCGAGCGGCCCGGTCAGGTCGCTCGGCGCCACCGTGATCTGGACGCTCGCACGCGGTCCGGACACGGTGATGTCGATGTACTTGACCGAGCTCTGGTGAGCGGAGGCCACGCCCGCCGCACCGGCGAGCAGCGCGAACGCGAGGACCCAGACACGCACGGGGAGAGTTCTAGCGCGTACGCTGCCTCGGAGTATGGCCAGCGGGCCCCGCATCGGCGGCCGGCCGCGACGGGCTGGTGCCACACCCCGCCGCGGCGACCCACCAGAGGCGCTTGACATCGATCGGTCGGAGCGCGCCCGGTCAGATCGGTCCTCGTAGAGGTACAATAGTGCTAGGTTCGCCGGCACATGAGTCGTCAAGCGCCTCTCGTCTTCATCATGGCGGCGGGTCTGGGCACACGCATGAAGAGCGAGCTCCCGAAGGTCCTCCACAAGATCGCCGGCCGCCCGATGCTCCACTGGGTGGTGACCGCGGCGCGGGTCGCAGGTGCCCAGCGTGTGGTGGCGATCCTGGGGCACAAGCACGAGGTCGTGAAGGCGTCGCTCGACGCGGACTTCGGTGCCGGTTCGGTCGACATCGCGCTGCAACCCGAGCAGCGCGGCACCGGCCATGCCGTGCAATGCGCGCTCCCGGCCGTCGCGAACGAGCCAGACGATCGCATCGTGGTGATCCTCACCGGCGACGCGCCGCTCCTCGCGAGCGAGCGGATCGCGGAGCTCACGGCCGCCTGCGCCGCGTCCCCGGCCGGCATGGCGCTGCTGTCCACGGTGCCGCCGCGGCCGATGCCGTACGGGCGCCTCGTCCGGGACGCGAGCGGCAAGCTCGACAAGATCGTCGAGCACGCCGATGCCACCGAGGCCCAGCGCAAGATCCAGGACACCAACGCCGGGTTCTACGCGATCACGCTCGGGCATCTTCGCAAGGATCTCGCCACGCTCCGGGCCGATAACGCCAAGGGCGAGCTGTACCTGACGGATCTGGTGGCGCGAGCGGCCGCACGCGGGGGCGCGACGTCGATCGATGCGCCGTTCACCGAGGTCGCCGGCATCAACGATCGCGTCGATCTGGCGGCGGTCGAGCTCGAAGCGCGACGCCGGATCAACGAGGCGTGGATGCGCGCGGGCGTCACGATGGTCGATCCGGCGAGCACGTACATCGACGCCGAGGTCGGGCCGCTCGGCAAGGATGTGTGGCTCGCGCCCAACGTCGCGCTGCGCGGCAAGACGTCGATCGGCGACGGGGTCCGGATCGATCTCGGCTCGGTGATCACCGATGTCCAGATCGCCGAGAACGCCTACGTCAAGCCGTACTCGGCGCTCACGGAGACCACGATCGGGCCGCGTGCGATGATCGGGCCGTTCACGCACTGCCGCCCGGGCTCGCGCGTCGATGAGGATGTCCACCTCGGCAACTTCGTCGAGACCAAGAAGACCCACATGATGGCCGGCGCGAAGGCGAACCACCTCGCGTACCTCGGCGACGCCTCGGTGGGCGCGAAGGCGAACATCGGTGCCGGGACGATCACCTGCAACTACGATAGCGTCGGCAAGTATCGGACGACGATCGAGGCCGGCGCGTTCATCGGCTCGGACTCTCAGCTCGTCGCGCCGGTCACGGTCGGCCGCGATGCGTATGTCGGTGCAGGCACCACGGTGACCAAGGACGTCCCGCGTGGCTCGCTCGCGATCACCCGCGTCAAGCAGGTCAACGTGGAGGGCTGGGCCGATCGGTTCCGCGAGAACCTCGCGAAGCGCAAGCACAAGCCCGACGGCGAGCACTAGCGTTGTCGACGGCGCGCCGGCCGCTCACCGCGCTCGCCGGGCTGCTCGTGCTGGTCAGCGCGTGCAAGTCCAGGCGCGACGCTGCCCACCGCGAAGCGCTGCCTGTCGTGTCGGCTCCCGGCGATGCGATGCTGGTCGACGCCGCGGCCCCCCAGAGCTGGCCCGAGCTCGCGCAATATCCACGTGTCCAGCCCCTGCGCGTCGTCACCGTGCCGTCGCGCCGCGATGTGCCCCTGTTCGAGGTCGGCGGCCCCGCGATCGCCGGCGACATCGCGGCGGTGTCGTCATCGCAGTTCGGGTTTGCCGGCGTGGACTGGCGGCGGGCCACGCTGACCTGGGTCAAGCCGGCAGGCGCGCACGTGGCACCGCCGATCGCGACCGGACATGGCTTCGTGCTGATCGGCGACTGCATCACGCCGCCGTCGGTGCACGACTCGGAGCTGCTGCTCGGCTGCATGCGGATCGTCACCGCGACGGGCGCCGATGAGGCATATTTCGCGATCCGCGCGAACACGGCGACCGGCACCACGTTCGCCGCCGCCACGGGGACCCAGGACGTGTGGCTCGATGGCGAGCACGCGGTGCGCTGGCGGCGCGGCGAGGCCGCGGTGTCGATCGATCTGATCTCGGGGGTAGCGACCCCGGCGGCCACGACACCACCGCCGATCGCCGCCACTTACAAGGACCGGCGCTGGGAGATCAGCCAGGTCGATGGCCGGCTGATCGCCAAGGAGCACGGCCGCGAGGCATGGCGCACGCAGCGGGAGTACACCGCGCTCCTCGGTCCGGTCTATCTGCCAGATCAGACGCCGATGATCCGGGTCGCGAACGTCGGTGCGTTCGCAGGGCAGCCCGAGATCAACGTGCTCGACATCGACGCCACGGGATCGCTGCATGGCCAGGCCGCGTTCCCGGTGCCGGGGATCGGGTTGCTCGGGTTCGGCGTGTCGTCGATCGGCGACGTCGCGATCGCGGTCCGCATGGATCGCTCGATCGAGCACGACTACGTTGTCGGCTATGCGGCGAACGCGTCGCTGATGTGGGTGTTCCCGCTCCCTGTCGTCCCACGCGCCGACCCGGTGGGCATCGCGCTGGCCTCCGAGGCGGTTGTGGTGTTCCACGACGGCGACACGGTCACGATCCTGCCCGAGCTGTCGGCGCCTCCTACGGCCCCCGGGGCCGCGCGCGCACCGTCGGAAAACCCCACACCGTAAGTCGGCGAGACCGCATCGATCCGGCTTGGTACGCGGGCTGCTCTACCGGCAGAGCAATGATGAAAACCTTGCTCGCCAGTGCCTGCGCCATGAGCCTCGTCGCCTGCATCAAGCAAGATCAAGCGCCCGACGATCTCGCGCGCGCGATCCCCACGTCCGACCAGGTGAAGATCAAGCTGCCCAGCGATGCCAGCCGCGCGGTCGGCCAGCTCGCCGAATGGTACGTCGCGACGCGCGACGTGACGCGGACGTTCAACGGCGGCACCGCGTGGGTGCTCATCCTCGTGCACACGATCGTTCAGTATCCAGTGACGTCGGTCAGCGGCGACACCTACACCTGGGGACCGTGGAGCAAGGCGCTCGACCCGGCGGAGTACAAGCTCGACGTGCGCGCCGTCGGAGACGGGACCTACGCGTACCAGCTCTCGGGGCGGGCGAAGACGCAGCCCGGCGCGCAGTTCGAGGTGGTGATCGATGGCAAGGCCGATCCGCGGCTGGGAGAGCTCCGCGGCAACGGCGAGTTCCTGCTCGACTTCGATGCGGGCAAGCGCGTCAACCCGATCGACGCAGACCCGAGCGCACGTGGACAGGTCGACGTGCACTATGATCTCTCGGCCCGGCATCTCGACCTCGGCAGCATGACGACCGACGCCCAGGATCAGCCGGTGATGGCGGACTACGCCTACAACGAGACCCCGGACGGCGGCGGCGACATGGTGTTCAATATCGACGGCAACGCTGGCGGCACCACCGCGACCGAGCACATCACTCTGCGCTCACGCTGGCTGGCGGGTGGCAACGGCCGCGCCGACGCCCGGTTGACCGGAGCCGACCTCCCGACCGGAGCCATCGCCTCGGAGTGCTGGGACGAGCAGTTCCGGCGCGTCTACTACACGGACTCGGTGAACTTCGCGCCCACCGAGGGCAACCCGGCGGCGTGCTCGCACGCCACGCAGGATCTGCCGCCGGCCCACTGAGGTCGAACCTGCCCGCCTGAGCCGGCCCGTCAACAGCCTCGCCATGATCCTTGGTTCGCGCGGACCGAGGCCCTCCAGGGCCTGCTCGGCCGTTTCGGGCAGTCAGCGTTGACCGCTTTTGAGCAGGTGCGGTAACACGACCGTCGGAGGAATCAGTCATGGCATCGCTTCCCAAGGACGCGCAGGATCTGTTCGACAACCTCGTTCCGGAAGGTCTGAAGAAGTACCCGGACAAGGCTCGCGAAGTGAACGCGATCTACTGCTTCAAGGTGACGGGTGAAGGCGGCGGCGAGTGGACGGTGGACTGCACGTCGGATCCGCCGACGGTCAGCAAGGGCGACGCCGGCAAGGCCCAGTGCACGATCGAAGTCTCCAACGATGACTTCAAGACGATGCTCGCCGATCCGAACGCCGGGATGCAGCTCTACTTTCAGGGCAAGCTCCGCGTGTCCGGGGATCCGATGCTCGCGATGAAGTTGCAGCAGCTCATCGACCTCGCGAAGTGAAAGGTCCGCTCGCAGATGCCCTCGCGGGCATCCGAGTGCTCGATCTGTCGCGGCTCCTTCCGGGGCCGTTTCTCACGATGGTGCTCGCCGATCTGGGCGCCGACGTGGTCAAGATCGAGGATCCACGCGCAGGTGATTACCTGCGCAGCTTCCCGCCGGCGAAGGGTGGGATGTCGGGGCGGTTTCTCGCCGTCAACCGCGGGAAGCGGTCACTCGCGCTCGACCTCAAGAACGCCACGGCGAACGCCGCGTTCCTCAAGATGGTCGAGCAGGCCGACGTGGTCGTCGAGAGCTTCCGGCCGGGCGTCATGGCCAAGCTCGGGATCGGCTACGACGTGCTCGCCGCGCGCAATCCCAAGATCGTGGTGTGCTCGATCAGCGGCTTCGGGCAGACCGGACCATACGCAGATCGCGCCGGCCATGACCTCGGCTACATCGCGCTCGCGGGCGTGCTCGCGATGGGCGGCACCGCGCATGGCGCACCCGGGATGCCGGGCGTACAGATCGCGGACCTCGCCGGCGGTGCGCTGTGGGGCGCGACCGCGATCCTCGCAGCGCTCGTCGGGAGGCAACGCACCGGCAACGGGGCTCACCTCGACATCTCGATGACGGAGGGCGCGCTCTCGCTGCTCACGGCCGAGCTCGGCAACCTCGACTGCGGAGCGCGCGTCACGCGTGGCACGTCGACCCTCAACGGCGGCCTCGCCGGCTACAGCATCTACCGCACCCAGGATGACCGGTACCTCGCGGTCGGTGCGCTCGAACCCAAGTTCTGGATCGCGCTCAACACCGCGATCGGCCGCCCGCCGAACGTCGCCGAGATCATCGGCGAGCCGGCCGACCAGGCCAAGACGCGCGCGGAGCTCGCCGCGATCTTCGAGACCAGGACAGCCGCCGAGTGGAATGAGATCCTCGGCGAGCACGACTGCTGCGTCGAAGTCGTCACCGAGCTCGACGAGCTCGCCGGACACCCATTGCACCAGGCGCGCGAGGTGTTCTTCACGATCGACGGTGGCCCCGGCGTGGGTCCGATCCAGCAGGTACGCACGCCGCTGGGCATGCCCGACGCGCCGCGGCCACCACCGCGCCTCGGACAGCACTCGCGCGAGGTGCTCGGCGAGTACGGCTTTTCGGACGCAGAGATCAGCGCACTCGGATGAGGGACGCTTTCCACTAGCTCAACGAGCCAGTCCGGCTCACCTTGCCAGATCATGGAAATCGCTGCTTTCCTGGAGGGACGCTCTACACGAACGCAACGAGAGGACGAATCGCGCCATCTGCCGAAAGTTGGGGTCGCCCGTCATTCGTGGCGTTGAGGGGCCGCCATCCGAATCTCGGACGGCGACGGGGAGGCGACTCGACTCGACTCGACTCGAGGTTGAGTTAGTGAAGAGCGTCCCTCTTCAACTGTACGAAACCCTTCAGTTCAAGACGGGATCTCAGGTTGAGTTAGTGGAAAGCGTCCCTACCGGACACGAGCGCGGACTGCCGTCGCCAGCGCCACGCCGATCGCGAGGATCAGCGCGAGGGCGAACACGATGCGCGCGCCGGGGAACAGCGCGAGCACGCTGCCGGTAGGGCGGGCCATGACGAGGCGACCGATGGGTTCGCCGTTGGGGACTTGGGGGTTGGCGAGCGAGAGGGCCTGGACGGCGTAGCTGGCGCCGTTGGAGGTGAGCTCGCTGGTGCCGTCGGTGGCGCGCGCGATGATCGAGATCGGTACCGAGCCTTCCGAGGTGCCGTCGAGCGCGACGAGCGAGAGCTGGGTCTCGTCGTCGAGGCGAATGTCATCGAGCAGCTGCGCCGCGCTGACGACCTGGAGGAACTGGCTCTTGGCCGATTCGCCGAGCGAGAGCGTGCGCGTGAACAGGACGGCGAGGCCGGTGGGAGGCAGGGGGCCGAGCAGCCCGGTGGCGCCGAGCGCGGGATCGTCATAACGCGTGAGCGTCATGAAGTTGCCGTCGCCGGTATCGAGCGCGCGCTTGATCCACGGCAGCTGGGTCAGATCGTTCCGCCATTGATCGGGGGCGGCGCTGGTGTAGAGCAGCCGGCCTTTGTAGTCGGAGATCGCGAGCACGCTCGGATGACTCTTGCCGGCGACCTCGCGCGCGTACTTCCAGTCCTGCGAGGTCAGCTGGTTGTGGATCTTCTCGAGGTCCTCGGCGTCATCCTCGGGGGTGCCAAGGCCGAAATCGGCCTGATCGTGGTGACCCGAGACGTCGCGCATGACCTGGAGCGAGTAGACCTGATTCGAGATCGCATCGAACCGGTTCGCGAGCAGGCGCACGGCGCGATCGGTCTGGCGAGCGGTCAACGCGAACGACTGGCGGATCTGTCCGGACACTCGATCGCGCACCGCCCAGTCGGCGCCGAGGCCGAGCGCGAGCACGACGGCGAGGCCGGCCGAGACGATCGCCGTGCGCCGCCACGGCCGTGCACGATCGCGGCCGAGCTCGGTGAGCAAGTGGTCCATCGTCGGGAACCGATCGCCCGGGCGCACGGCGAGGCCGCGCAGCACGATCGCGCGCAGCGCCCGAGACACCCGCGCGCCGGGCTCGGCGGGGCCGACCGTTCCTGCGCACACGTTGCCGCCGAGCTCCTCGAACGACTTGCCGCCGAACGGGCGCTTGCCATAGAGCGCCTCGTAGAGCGCGACGCAGAAGTTGAACTGGTCGGTGCGCGAATCGACGTTGCCGCCGAGGAACTGCTCCGGCGCCATGTACGCGGGGGTGCCGAGCACCGAGCCGGCCTCGGTCAGCTCGAGGTCATCGCTGCCCGAGCGCGCGAGCTTGGCGTCACCGGGGCGCAGCGACGCGAGCCCGAAATCGGTGACGCGCACCCGCTTGTCGGTGCCGACGAGCACGTTGTCAGGCTTGAAGTCGCGATGGACGATCCCCGCCGCGTGCGCCGCGGCGAGCCCACGGCCGGCGGCGAGGTAGACCTCGATCACGTCCGGCACGGAGCGCGCCGTCTCCTGCCAGCCGCGCAGGCTGGCACCGGGGACCAGCTCCATCGCGATGTAGGTGGTGTCTCCGGCGATGCCGACGTCGTAGACCGTCACGACGTTCGGGTGATTGACCTGCGCCATCGAGCGCGCCTCGCGAACCAGGCGATCCGTGAGCGCCGGATCTGGCCGGTGCAGCTGCTTGACGGCGACGTCGCGGCCGAGCTCGCGATCCTGAGCCCGATAGACGATGCCCATCGCGCCGGCACCGAGCCGCTCGACCAGGGTATAGCGGCCCAGCGTGCGACCGACCTGGCTCGGCGCGTGGGCGCGGACCGGGGTGGTCACGGAGCCCGCCGCGACGGTGGCGCCGAGCACGTCGATCGAGGCGACGGTCTCGTCGGGCGCGACCGGCCCGCGGACATTCGCCAGCGCCTCGGTCGGCGCGGCGACCGGGTGGGCCTTCTGGGTGTCTCGCAGCGTGTCGACCGCCGCGTCGCGCGTCGCGTCGCGGGCGAGCGTGCCGATCAGGTCACGGCAATCCTGACAGCCGTCGAGGTGCTCGATCGCCGAGGTCCGCGTGAGGGCGTCGAGCGCGCCTGCCATGAAATCCTGAACGACGTTGGCGTCGAGGCACTCCATCCGGGAGCCGCATTGTGGCACGTCCGCCATGCCACAATAGAGGGCGCATGGACGTGGTCGATCAGCTGGCGCGAACGAGCGGGCTCGCCGTGCCGTCGCGTCTCGCCGCGGCCGCGGCGTGGGCCGCGATCCTCGAGGGTGCACGCAAGGCCTGGCCGCAGGTGCGGTTCGACGAGACGCAGCTGGCATCGTTCTTCGGGCCGAGGCTCGCGGGTCCCGACCTGATCGCGGCGCTCTCGGCCTCCCCCGCCGGCGATCTCGCCCTCGCCGCGGCCTGCACCCATCAGGAGCCCAGCGCACACCTCGCCTTCGAGGCAGTGCTCGTCGAGGTCTCCGCGGCGGGTGCCGCGACCCGGTCCTCGACCGACCTCGTCGAGGAGGTCAAGCAGATGCTGCGCGTCCAGCTGCTCGTCCCACGGGAGGACAGGCCGCCGGGGATCGCCGGCTATCAAGGGAAGGGTCCCCTGCGGGGCTGGGTCCGGATCACGGCGACGCGAGAGCTGATCCGGCTGATCAAGAAGCGCTCGAGAGAGACGCCGGTCGATCGCCCCCTCGACGAGGCGCTCGGAGCCGTGTCCGATCCGATGCTGTCGCAGCTCAAGGCGGAGTACCGCGCCGAGTTCGCGACCGCGCTGCACGAGGCGATCGCCGATCTGTCTGCCGAGGACCGCACCCTGCTGCGCCAGCAGATCGTCGAGCAGCTCTCGATCGACGCGATCGGCGCCGCCTTCGGTGTCCACCGGGCGACCGCCGCGCGCTGGCTGCTCCGCGCGCGTGGCGCCCTCGTCACCGCGACGCGCGACCGGCTCGCGTCGCGGCTCGCGATGCCCGTCGACCAGATCGACAGCGTGATCCGCCTCGTGCAGAGCCAGCTCGACGCGAGCGTGGTGCGCTATCTGCGCGACAGCTGACCGAGCGCGATCAACGACGTCGGGGATAGCCGATCTGATCGAGCGCCTTGGATGGATAGTTGTTCTTGCGCATCCAATCCGCCCAGTTCCCGAACGTCGCGGTCTTGCCATTGACCATCCTCGCGCCACTCGAGATCGCCAATTGCTCTTCGAGCGACATGCCGCCGTCCACGCAACCCTTGCTGAACAGGCGGGGACCGCAGTTGGTGAAGCCGGGGAAGTCTTGGGCTCCACCGGAGGTCTTGGCGAGATCCTCATCGGTCATCGTCGAGAATGCTTCGAGCGTCATCATGGGAGAGCCTTTCGATTGTGTGGTCAGGCAATTCAAGCTCGGTGCCACGTTCGGCGTGTCGACCCAGGAATTCAGGGTGAAACCCGGAGTCGCCAATGTTCGGGGGCCGCGGTCGTCCAGGTGCTTGATCTGCGCGTTGGACATCCGGTAGGTGGCGGATGACCCCGACGCCGCGCGACGGCTTCTCGCATGTTCTGGAAGGTCGGGTTGCCAGCACATGACGCGCGAGGGCCAGCCGCGGCGCATCACATCAGATTTTCGAGGCGCGACGCTGAGGCGATCGCCGCGGCTCAGCGATACGTCTGGCCGCCCGGACGGTACTTCTCGCCGTACTTGTTCAGGTGCTCGGGCTCCGCGCCGCGCTGCACCGCGAGGTGGATGCTCGTATCGGTGCCCGCGGTGACGCTGACCTTCGCGCTGACGGGCTTGGCCGCGCGCCGCGTGTAGGCAAACACGGTCCAGGTTCCGGCTGGCACGCCATCGAGCACGAAGCTGCCATCGCTGCCTGCGCGCGTATGCCGACGATTCGGGAGCACGAGGATCGTCGCGGCCATCTCGGGGTGGATGTTGCAGTAGACGTCGACCACGCCGGGCGATGGGAACTCCTTCTGCTTCGACTCCCCGCGCTTGAAGGAGCCGAGGTCGAACTTGCGCGCGGTCGACTGCGAGAACACGTTGTGAAGGAACGGATCCCCGTTGGGGAACTCGACCTTGCCGCCGACGGTGATCGCGACGAGATCCGGCGCGAACTTGCGCCCCTTCTGCGCGATCGTGACCGCCTCGGCCGCCGCGGGCTCGTTGAACCCGACGACGTAGACGATGACGTCGGCGCCGGGCGCGGGCTTGCCATCGGCCTCGGTGACCGTGACCTTGCCGATCACCCGACCGGCCGAGTCCGCATGTGCGAGGCCAGCGGCGTTCACCAGCAGCACGAGGACGATCGCCGCTCGCCTCAAAACGCGATCCCCCACACGATCCGGGGCGCGTCCTTGATCTGGTAAACGCCGATCCCGTACGCCGCGCTGAGCCAGAACCGGCCGTGCGACCACGCGAGGTTCGGACCGACGACCGCCCAGCTGGTCGCCCCCGAATCCAGGCTGAGCTGCGCGAACACCTCGGCACCGAGCCGCAGATCACCGACGACGCCGAGGCTGACGCCCGCGCCGGGCCGCAGCTCGAAGTGGTGAACGTCGCCCGAGATATCCCCGGCGACGCCGAGATCGACCAGCGCGTGCACGCTGCCGGACTGGGTCGTGGTCGAGGCGACGAGATCGGTCTCGACGCGCACCGAGTCGCGCGCGGTGACATCGCGCATGATCGCGACCCGCACGAGCGGCGCGAACGGCGGCGCATCGACCGGGTCCTGCGACACGAGCCGATAGCGCGCCTCCACACCGAACTTGGTCAGCGTGAACGAGGGCGCCTCGCCACCGACCCGCTCCCAGGCGAGCTCGACCGGCAAGGCGAGCTCGAGCTGGTCGGTGATGCCGACGAGGGCGGCCCACCACAGCGAGCTCTCGCTGACGTTCCCGGGCTTCTTGCGGTTCTCCTCGGCGACCCAGCTCTCGATCTCCGCGCCGCGCTCGGGCAACACCTCGGTGCCGAACAGCCAACCGTAGTGCGTACGACCCGCGCTCGCGACGCCCGGAGCCAATATGCTCCCGATCAGGACCGCGGCCACGATCACCCCAGGAAAAGTGCTTCGCACCGGCCCAGTCTACTGCGGACCGCCGGAGGGATCGGTATCGTGCGGGCATGATCGATCACATCGGCATCCGTGTCAGCGACGTCCAGCGCAGCATCGCGTTCTACACCAAGGCGCTCGCGCCGCTCGGCTACACGTTGATCATGACGTGGGAGCAAGCCGCGGGCTTCGGCATCGGCGGCAAGCCCGACTTCTGGATCGAAGGTGGGCACGCTCCGAAGGACCGCGTCCATGTCTCGTTCCGCGCCAAGGGCCGCGGCGAGGTCCGCGAGTTCTACGCCGCAGCGATCGCGGCGGACGGCAAGGACAACGGCGCGCCCGGGCTGCGCCCGATGTACCACCAGGATTACTACGGGGGCTTCGTGCTCGACCCCGATGGCCACAACATCGAGGCGTGCTGCCACGAGCCTTATCTCGGCTAGACGAGCTCGATCGAGCCAGCTGCCAGAAGCTCGCCGATCTGGGCGGCAGGCAGGCCCGCGCTCCGCAGCGCGTCGACGCACGCCTGCGCACGCGCCGCGGGGACGCACAGCAGCAGGCCACCGCTGGTCTGCGCGTCGCATGCGAGCGAGGCCCGCAGCTCGCGATCCTCGTCGGCCGCCGGCTCGGCGGCCAGTGGACTACCATCCGCCCACCGCACGAGCGGGGCCACATATGCGCGATTGGCCTTGCTGCCGGCCGGGCACACCTTAGCGCGCATCAGCTCGAACGCATCGGGAAGGAGTGGTACGCGGTCGAGGATCACCCGCGCGCCAACGGCCGAGCCATGCACGATGTTTCGCAGATGGCCGAGCAGACCGAATCCGGTGATGTCGGTGGCGGCGGTGACCCCGTGCGCGTGGCCGATCCGTGCGGCTTCTGCGTTGAGCGTGCGCATCGATGCGATCGCCGCCGCGGTCGTCGCCTCGCTGGCGAGCCCCTTCTTGATCGCCTGACCGATGACGCCGGTCCCGAGCGCCTTGGTCAACACGAGCGCCTGCCCTGGCTTCGCGGTGCGATTCGACCACAGCGCGCCCGGCGCCACCTCGCCCGTCACCGATAGTCCGAACTTGAGCTCGGCGTCGCGGACCGAGTGACCACCGACGACGGCGACCCCAGCCTCGGCGCACGCCCGTGCACCTCCGGCGAGGATCGCGTCGAGCACCTCCATCGGGAGCTGGTCGTCGGGAAAGAACACGAGGTTGAGCGCGAACCGCGGCTCGCCACCCATCGCCCAGACATCGGACATCGAGTTCGCCGCGGCGATCGCACCGAACGCCTCGGGGTCATCGACGAGCGGCGCGATCACGTCCGCGGTGAGCACGAGATCGCGCCCGGCCGCGTGATGCACGACCGCCGCGTCGTCGGAGAACGCATGATCGACGACGACCTCAGGACGCAGCTGTCCCGTGGCACCCGGCAGGTGCGACAGGACGTGTGCCAGCTCACCGAGCCGGAGCTTGGCCGCTCAACCACCGCCTCGCGCGAACTGCGTGAGACGGATGGCGGCTTTGGCTTCGGGCGTCATGCCCGGACCCTAGCACTGCGCTCACGGAAGGCGGACGTTGCGCTCGAGGAACTCCGCGATCCATTGCCTGAATACGGCCTGCCCCGCCAGCGCCGGCGGGGCCGAGACCACGACGCCGATGCGATAGTCGGGCGTGACGTACCCGATGATCAGCTGCTTGAACGGGCCGAGCTTCCCCGTTCCGGAGAAGCTCGCGACCCAGCGCTCGCCGCCATGGCTCGAGATCGTGGTCAGCTGCTCGAACCGCACGCGCTGCTGACTCGCCCACTCGTTGGCGATCTCCTGGGGATCCTCGCTCGGAGAGCTGATCGGCCCCATGCCGATCATCACCGACTTCGACTTGTCGAAGATCACCCTGCCCGCTGGGAGATCGCTGATCACCTCGAACCCCGGCGGGGCGAGCAGCCTGGCGCCGTCGGGGAGCAGGCCGATCGCCGTGGCCATGGTCCCGCCTCCGCTACTCCAGGGATCGCTGGCGGGTGGAGGGGGCGCCGGCGCGGGAGTCGGAACCTCGGGCGACTCGGGCTCGTCGTCCTCCTTGCCCCGGTCATGAGAGAGCACCGCGGCGTCATCGACCTTGGCCTCGGCCGACGGGCCACGCATCGCGGCCCACACACCGACCCCACCGCCACCCAGCACGAGGACACCGACGAGCACGAGCACGGCGCCCCGGCTCGACCCGGAGGACGGCGGCGGCGCGAACGTGGCAGGAGCGGCCAGAGGAGGGGACATCGGCGGCGCTGGCGCGAGGTACGGCGCGACCGCGGCCGCAGGGGTCGGTGCAGGTGCGACGACGTGGGGCGGCGGCGTCCGGGGCGCGAACGACGGCGCGTCGGGCGCCAACGTGGCCGCGACGACCGGCCGCTGCTGCGTCGTGTCCGCGGGCATGGTCGAGAGCAGCGCCGCGAGGTGCTCGCCGAACACCTCCATCGTCGCCGGCCGCGCCGTCGGATCCTTGGCCATCGCGCTGAGGATCAGCTGATCGATCGCCGGCGGTATGCCCAGATCGGGCCGGCGCTGCGACGGTGGCACCGGCTGCTCGAGCAGGTGCTTCGACAGCAGCGCGAGCACCGTGGGGGCCTCGTAGGGAAGCCGCGCGGTGATCATCTCGTACAGCATGCAGCCGAGCGCGTAGACGTCGGTGCGGCCGTCGATCGTCTCGGCGCGGATCTGCTCGGGCGCCATGTACTGCGGCGTGCCGAGCATGTCCCCCGCCTGGGTCATCTGCATCTGGGTCGCCCGTCCCTCGTCGCGCAGCTTCGCGATGCCGAAGTCGAGCACGCGGACCACGTCGCGTACGCGCCCGCGATCCTGCAGCATCACGTTGTCGGGCTTGAGATCGCGGTGGACGATGTTGTGGGAGTGCGCGTCGGTCAGCGATGCCGCGACCTGCGACGCGATCGCGAGGGCACGGCGGATCGGAAACGGGGCCTCGCTGTGGATCGCGGCGCGCAGCGATCGGCCCTCGATCAGCTCCATCGCGATGAACAAGGTGCCGTCGGTGTCCTGCCCGAAATCGTAGATGTTGACCGTGTTGGGATGGCTGAGCTTGGCCACCGCCTCGGCTTCGGCGTTGAACCGGCGCAGCAGCAGCTGGCTCGAGGCGACCTCGGGCCTGAGCAGCTTCACCGCCACGGTCCGCTTCAGCGAGATCTGCTCGGCACGGAACACCGCGCCCATCCCGCCCTCTCCGAGCTTGGACTGGATCCGGTACCGTCCCGCGATCTCGCGGCCGATCATCGCCGAGTCGCGCGGTTCGGTCGGGCCCGGGTCGGACGGCTCGGTCGACGAGGTCGCCCGCCCGCACACACCGCAGAACCGGGCGGCGGCGTCGTTCGGAGCGTTGCAGTGGGGACAGGTCACGACGGCTCAGGCCTCCTGCAGCGCGAAGATCGCATAGAGCTGGCCGGTGCCACCGCGCAGCACGCGCACCTCGATGCGATGATCGTCGTACAGGGCGATCATCGCGAGCGCCTCGCCGCTCCCGTCGGTGGCCGGCACGAACGCGAGGTAGACCCGCAGCGGCGCCCCCGAGAACGTCATCCCGGCGAGCGTGTCGGCCTCGGCACCCGCGAGCGACTCGAACGCCGCGTCCGCGAACAGCCCGTCCACGGTGAGGCGGCCCCGCAGGCCGTGGGCATCGAGATCGTCCACGTCGAGGGTGGCGGTGGCGTTCATCGGCACGCCGACCCGGACCACCGCGGCGTCGCCCACCCGCGGGCCCCGCCAGCTGCCACGGAAGTCACGGAGGTCATTGCACCCGCCGAGGACGACGATCATGACAAGCGTGGCCCAGCGCACTGGCGCGACGGTAGCATCGGCCAGGAGCAGTGCGCTACGTTCACGTGAGATGCGGTTCTTGATGGTGGTGCTCGTCGCGCTCGCGGCCGCGCCTGCGTCCGCCGACGACTCACCCGGACCGCCACCCCCGCCGCCGAGCCCCGCCGGCGAGGCCGGTGATCTGCCACCACGCGAGGACGCGCCCGCGTCACCGGCCGTCGCGGACACGGGGCTACACGCGGACGACGAGTTCGGTCCGGTGATCCAGATCGAGGAGATCGATGTCGTCGGCAACACCGCGACCCAGGCCGAGCTGATCCTCCGTACGCTCCCGCTCGGTCCCGGCGACGTGCTGCACGCGAGCGACAAGCGCCTGCGCGAGGCCCGGTTCAAGGTCCTCGCGCTCGGGTTCTTTCGCGAGGTCACCCTCTCGATGCGCAAGGGCTCGCAGCGCGGGCTCGTCATCCTCGAGGTCCGGGTCGTCGAGCGCGGCACGGTGGTGCTCAACCGCCTGTGGTTCGGGACCACCTCGGTGTCACCGTGGTGGGCCGGCGCCGACGTCGGCGAGCGGAATCTGTTCGGCCTCGGGATCGCCGTTGGAGGCGGCTTCATCTACGCCGCGCACGGCGATGTCGACGGCAGCCGCGATCAATGGGCCGGCGAGCTGCGCATCGCCGATCCTTCGCTGCTCGGCTCCCGGTTCGGCGCGAACGCCGCGTTCACGCTCGTCCACGGCAGCGAGGTCTATCAGGTGATGGGCGATCCCGCCGATCCCGCCGCGAGCGATCTCCGTGCGTTCCCGTACCGTCGGTTCGGCGCGCGCGCGAGCCTGACCTACGATGTCAGCGCGCTGTCACGGCTGTCGGCCGGGCTCCGCGCGGAGTCGATCGCGGCGACGCTGCCCACCGCGCCGACGCAGCTCCGCCCCGATGGCCGGACGATCGCGCTCGATCTCCACCTCGATCCGGGCACGAGCCGCGTGGTCACCGCCGGCATCGCCTTCGATCGCGACACCCGGCCGGATCCGATCCTGCCGCACGCCGGCGGGCACGTCACGATCAGCGCGGAGCTCGGCTCGTCGCTGATCGGCGGCAGCTACGAGTTCGCGACGCTGTTCGGCCGCTACGAGCACTACTGGCCGCTGTTCCACGCGCACCACGCGATCAGCCTCAAGCTCGCCGGCGGCGTGGTGATCGGGGCGGCACCGAGGTTCGATCGAATCCACATCGCCGACGTCGACCGGATGCTGACGCCGCGCGCGCTCGGCCTCGTGCTGTCCGCCGCTGCGCCGATCGACATCCTCGGCACCCGCCGCGACAAGCCGACGTACGGCGAGCTCGGCGGCAGCGCGAGCCTCGAGTACGCGTTCGAGCTGTTCCGCGGCTCGGGCAAGAACCGCGTCTACGGCGGCGACCTCTTCTTCGGCGCGGGGCTGTGGGGCCTCGGCGAGGCCACCGATCTGCGCGCGCGCGACACCAGCCTCGCCGATGCCCTCCCGATCGACGTCTACCTCGATGCGGGCATGCGGATCGACACCGATCTCGGCGTGTTCGAGGTCACGATCGCGAACGCGCTGGGGCGCTTGCGGTGAGCAAGACCGCGGTCCTGGCGCTCGCGCTGATCCTGGTCGCCTCGTCCGCGCGCGCCGACGAGGAGCGCCCGGAGCTCCAGAAGATGCGGTTCGTCGAGCGCGCCGACAATCTCGAGGTCACCGCGAAGATCAGCAAGCTGTTCGACAACGCCGCCTACGAGGCGCTCGACAGCGGCTTCGCCTCGACGGTGGTGATCCGGATCTGGATCTACCCGCGTGACTCCACCGATCCGATCGCGTTCATGCTCGTGCACCGACAGGTCCTCTACAACCTGTGGGACGAGGTCTACGAGCTGCGCTTCGACGAGCCGCGCGGCAAGGTCGTGAGCAAGGACAAGCGCAAGTCCGAGGCGTTCAAGCGGCTGACCGACATCAACGATCTCCCGGTCGCCAGGCTCGCTGATCTGCCTTACGATCAGGTCTACTTGCTCGCGATGGAGCTCGAGCTCAACCCGGTGTCCCGGGAGACGCTCGCCGAGGTCCGCCGCTGGCTCAGCCAGGGCACCGGGGGTGGGCTCGATCGCGGCGGTGCGTTCTTCGGCTCGTTCGTGTCGGTGTTCGTCAACCCCAAGATCGCGGAGGCCGACCGCGTGCTCCGCCTGCGCTCGCAACCCTTCTACCGGCCCAGACCATGAGCTCACGGATCAAGCGGCTTCCGCTCCAGCTCAAGCTCAGCGTCGCGCTCGCGCTGATCGTGATGACGCCGCTCGGCGTCGCCGCCTATCTCGTCGGTGAGCTCGGCCGCACCGCCGCGAACGTCGCCGCCAGTGATGCGTCGAAGCGGATCAGCGCGATGGAGAAGGCCGCCCACCGCTATCACGATCTGGTCGATACGACGAAGCGGCTGCACGCGGAGGTCGCGACCCGGCTCACCACCCGCCCCGAGCTCGCGGCGCTCGACCCGCGTGCGGACCTCATGAAGGTGCTCAAGGACGAAGGGCTGCACGCGATCGCCCTGCTCCGCCCCGATGGCAGCGTGATCGCCGAGGCCGAGGCCGCGCTCCCCGGCCCGACCTGGCGCGGGCTAGTGACCGACGCGCCGATCGGCACCACGGGCGCGACGTTGCGGGTCACGTTCGCCGTGCAGGACACGGTGCGAGAGGATCTCAAGGAGATCAAGGACGCGATCGACGGCACCCGCGCGGTCTCGCAGATCCAGACC
>WBZN01000782.1_pt1 | contig 21231 bp, 20 predicted proteins | sample 5204281 | NCBI WGS metagenome assembly WBZN01 (sample SAMN12344347, study PRJNA552823) | activated sludge metagenome | biome: Activated sludge suspended growth; feature: Nitrification reactor; material: Wastewater; isolation source: activated sludge from nitrification reactor of wastewater... | reverse complement strand
CCAGCAGGCGCGGCAGCGCGCCGTCCACCTCTTCGATCGCCGCCGCCTTGGCGTCGAGGTTGCCGTCCTCGCCGGCCTGGTCGGTCTGCTTGACGTGCAGGAAGAAGAAGTCGAAGTCCTGCCAGCGCTCCGCTACCCGATCGAGGATCTCGCCGATCCGCTTGCCGCAGTCGACCACCTCCATGCCGCAGGCCGAAGCGACGCCGCGATAAAGCGGATAGCCGGCGAAGGCGCCGCAGCGCATCTTGTAGAGCTCGGGCAGCTGCGGCAGATGAGGCAGCTGCGAGAAGCCGCGCAGCAGAACGCGATTGGCTTTGGCTTCGTCGGCGATCGCGCCCTCCATCAGGGCGACTGCGCGGCGCACCAGCGCCGCCGCCTTCGCCCCGGAGGGGTCCGTTTCGCGCGCCGCGAGCGGCGCGACGCCCAACTGCTGCGGATCGGTGTCGTCGAGCGCCGCCGTCAGTCCGTCGCCGGAGAGCAGGAGCACGAAGCGGTGGGCCTCGCCGGGCACCACCCGGACGTTGGCGTCGGCGATCGACTCCAGGGCGCAGTTGATCTTTTCGCAGACGCGGACGCACTCGGCGGTCGGGATCCGGCCCGCCCGGCGATCGGTGAGCTTGCCCTGGGCATCGGCGGTGGCGAAGTTGCCCCGCGCCGCGACGTCGCCCGGTCGCAGCTCGAGCCCGAGACCGAGTGCCTCGAGGATGCCGCGCCCGATGTCGAACTGGGGTTCGCGCGGGTCGTAGCCGAAGAGCGCCAGGTGCCCGGGGCCGCTTCCCGGAGTGATGCCGGTGGCTACCGGGACGATGCGGCCGAGCGACGACCGCGCCGCCAGGGCGTCGAGATGCGGAGTCCGCGCTTTCTGCAGCGCGGAGAGCGGCTGGGACGGGGTCGCCAGGTCGCCGACGCCGTCGAGCACCAGGAGGACGATCTTCTTCGGGTTGGCGAGAGCCAGGCGGGAGAGCAGTTCGAGGTGTCGCATGGGCGGCGGGGGACGCGCGGGGCCGAGGGTCAGGCGACGAGATAGCCGATGGCGCGGATCTGCAGCCGCGAGCGCGGCTCGAAGCCGTTGCCGACCAGCGCGTAGGAGCTCTTCCCGGCCATGATCGGCAGCACGATCCAGCCGTCGAAGGTGTCGCCGGCGCCATAGGGCGCCACCACCGGCTCGATCTCGGCGAGCTTGATCCAGTGCTCGTCCTCGGGGTCGAACGAGCCCTGCAGCTCGAGATAGGCGCGGTCGAGGTCGATGACCTTCTGTCCGGACGGGTGCCAGACGGAGAACACGAAGCGGATCTCGTCGTAGGGCGCCGTGTCGATCATCTTCTGGGCGAGAACCGACATCGGAAAGGCAAACGCCCCCGCCGAGTCGGTGGCGAAGATCTCCGGCGTAGGGTCGAAGCTGATCTGCGTCGAGCGCGTTTCGCGCGCGTCACTCATGACTGGGCCTTCCTTGATCTCTGGATGCTCATTGCCCGCCGCGCGCCAACGAGAGCGCGCGATGGATGTTGCGCGAGGTGATCGAATCGTCGGCGCCGATGAGCGGTGCGCCGATGCCGAAGGCGACCGCGCCAGCGGCGCGATAGGCCGGGATCTCCTCGATGCCGAAACCGCCACCGGCGAGCATCGGCGCCAGATCGCCGAGCGGCTGTCGGACCACCGAGAGGTAGGCCGGCCCGCCTACCGGCGGCAGCGGATAGACCTTGAGCAGATCGGCGCCGAGCTCGTGGGCCGCCACCAGCTCGGTGGGGGTGAGGCCGCCCATGCAGAGAAACAGACCGCGCTCCCGAGTGATGCCGGCGACGGCGGCGCTGACGTTCGGGGTGACCACGAACTCGCTGCCCGCGGCGACGGCCTCGTGCGCCCGGGCGGCGGTGGTGACGGTGCCCATGCCGATGCGGATCGGCGAGCCGGAGGGTCGCAGGTCGAGCAGTTCGCGGACCAGATCCGCGGCGCCGGGAACGGTGAAGGTGACCTCGATCATCTCCAGACCATGGCGCATGAACGCCTTTGCCTGGGTGGCCGCGACGCGAGGGTCCGGATGACGCACGACGGCGATGATCGGAGCCCGGACGAGGCTTTCCGCGACGGAAGTTCTGAGCTCGGGCGACAGGGTCGGCACAGCCCGAACTCTATCATCCGCATGGCCCCGGGCCAGGCCCGGACGCCGCTCGTGGCGGGTTACGCTGGCGGGCGCTTGTGGCCTCGGCCGATGGCGTTCCTGGTGCGCCGCAGCAGCCCCGAAAGCAGCGCCGCCTCGCGCTCGGAAAGGCTGGCGCGGGCGAGCAGCTGCCGCAGATCGCGCGCCACCCGATGGATCGTCGTGTCGCGGGCGAAGCCGACCTCGGCGAGCAGCTCCTGCAGGCGGCCGAACAGATGGTCGATCTGGAAGACCGTGGCGCGCGACACCGGCTCGAGGGCGATCGCTCCCGGGGCGCCGCGCGCGACGTAGAGCTCGTAGGCGAGCAGCAGAACCGCCTGCGCCAGGTTCAGGGTCGGGTTGGCCGGCGCCGCCGGGATGCTCACCAGGACGTTGGCGTGCGCCAGCTCGTCGCTGGTCAGGCCGGAGACCTCGGCCCCGAACACCAGCGCGACGCGAGCGCCGGGGGCGTTCGAGGCGAGGTGCTCGGGCAGTCCCCGCGGCTGGACCACCGGATGCGGCCAGAGCCGGTCGCGCAGCGAGGCGGTCGCCACCACGTAGTCGAATTCCGCCAGCGCCTCCGCGAGGCTGGCGTGGCGCTTGGCGCCCAGGAGGATCTCGTGGGCGTGCATCGCGAAGGCGAAGGCGGTGTCGCCGAATTCGGGCGCCGGCTCGACGAGAAAGAGCTCGCTCAATCCCATGTTGGCCATCGCGCGCGCGACGGCGCCGATGTTGCCCTCCTGCTGCGGCCGGACGAGGACGACGGTCGGGAGCGTCACGGCCGACGCACCGCAGACCAGTTGGAAGAGGCGACGACCGCCGTGTCGCCGCTGCCGAGTAGCCAGAGCACCGACGGCTTCGGGCGCAGCGACCCGAGCCGCAGTTGGCCACCGTTGGCGCCGAGGACGCTCATCGCCATGGCCAGAGGCTCGGCGTCCGCCGCCAGCGTCGTGACGGCGGCGACGCTCGAAACGCCGGTCGCCGGCCGGCCGCTGCGCAGGTCGAAGGCGGGCAGGATGCGCTCGCCGGCGATGATCAGGGCCGAGAGCTCCGGATTGACCACCGCGATCGCCTGGTCCACCAGGAGGACCCGACTGAGTGGATTGCCGGAGGCCGAGAGGGTGGGCAGGAAGATCGGCCAGCCCTTGCCTCCGGGCCCGGAGCCCACGCCGCGGGTCACCGGGCCGAGCTCGACCCGCAGATTGGTGGCGCCGGCCTCGACCAGGCTCCGCACCGCGAGATCGACGGCCCAGCCGCGAACGAAGCCACGCAAGTCGAGCTCGCTGCCGGCTGCAAGCGCGAGCTGGCTGGTTTCGTTCTGGAGCGTCAGGCGGGCGCATTTCGCGGTCGCCGCGGCCTCGTCGAGCTGGTCGGGGGTGGGCAGAGCGCCGCGCGCGGCGCTCTCCGCCCACAAGCGATAGACGGCCCCGCCGGCGGCTCCCGAAGCGCCGTCGCTCCAGGTGCAGAAGGAGCTCGCGCGCGCCACGAGGGCGAGGAGATCGGGCGAGAGCGCCGCCTTGCCGGAGCGGGCCGCGGCATGGAGTTTGCCGACCTCGCGTTCCGCCCGGACGACAGCATCCCAGGCGGCATCGAGCGCCTTTTCGGCGGCCGGTTTCGGCAGGTCGAGCACCTCGACTTCGAGCCGTTCGCCGAATGCCGAACCGGAAATCTGGAGCGCGGTGGGGATCTCGCCGCGTGGCGCCTCAGCGGGCTGCGCGGTGGCGCGGCTGCCCGAAAGGGCGGCAGAAAGCACGCAAACGGCCAGCGATAGGGCCTGCGGCTGAAGGAGGCGGCGGAGTGTTCTCGTCACGAAATCATCATACGCGGGAGTTTTGCCGTGCCGCCCCTTGCGAAGGAGCACGGGGTTGCCACAGAATGCCGGGACGTTAGGCACCGGCAACCATCTCGCAACTGGACGAATATCAACATGGCAACCGACCGGCTGAGAGCTTTTCTGCTTCCACTTGCGCTGTGCACCGTCCTCGTCGGGTGCGGCAAGGTGCAGGCGCGCATGGAGTTCAAGCAGGGCAACGCTTCCTACAAGAGCGAGAGCTACCGCGAAGCCATCAAGTACTACAAGCGGGGGTTGGAGCTCGATCCGGCGGCGAAACAGGTCTGGCGCTCCGTCGGCCTCTCGGCGATGGCCGTCTATCGGCCGGGTGACACCTCGAAGCAGAATCTCGAGTACGCGGAAGAGGCGCTGAAGGCTTTCGAGAACTTCGCCGAGGCCTATCCCGACGACGCCAAGGTCCAGGACTACATCCTGACCATCCTCATGAGTTCGGAACGCTATGAGGATGCGCTGAAGCGTCTGCGCGCCAAGTCGGCCAAGAATCCGAACGACAAGGACAACAACCAGGCGATCGCCACGGTGCTCATCCGGGCCGGCAAGCTCGACGAGGCGATCGCCTTCGTCAAGACCCTCGCCTCACGGGCTGACAGCGTCACGCAGTACACGGTCGGAGTCGCCTGCTGGGACAAGGCCTACCACGATCCGATGCTGAATGCCGAGCAGCGCGGAAGCATCGTCGACGCCGGCATCGAGTTCCTTCGCAAGTCGGTTGCCGCCGCACCGGATTCCTTCGACTCTCTTGTCTATCTGAACCTGATCCTGCGCGAGAAGGCGAAGCTCGAGCTCGATCCTGTCAAGCAGCAGGAGTTCATCGCCGAAGCGGTCATTTACCAGGATAAGGCCAAAGCTATCGTCGCCGCCCGCAAGGCCCAGGCGGCCGCAGCTTCCTGAGGCGACGGGAGAGCCCATGTTCGAAACTGCACTGATCGAATCGCAGAAGAAGAAGGCGCCGAAGAACCGGGCGCTGATCATTCAGATGGCGCTGCTCATGCACGTGGTCCTGATCGGGACGGTACTGGCCGTGCAGTACTGGACGATCGAACCCGTGGAAGAGCCGCCGATCCAGGTCTCCTTCTTCCAGTCCGCGGCCCCGCCGCCGCCCCCGCCGCCGCCGCCCCCCCCGGCGGCTGCGAAGCCGCAGGCGCCGAAGCAGGTCGTGGCGCCGCAGGTGGTGACGGAGATCGTGCAGCCCATGGTCGTGCCGGATGTCGTGCCCGAGCCGACCACCGATACCGGCTCCGAAGGCGAGGGTACGGAAGGCGGTGTCGAGGGCGGCGTCGAAGGCGGCGTGATGGGCGGCCAGGTCGGCGGCGTTCCGGAAAGCTCCGGCGACGAGATTCTGCGCGTCGGCGGCGAGATCAGCAAGCCGGTGCGCCTCGGCGGCGCCCAGCCGGCCTATACCGAGCTCGCGCGCAAGGCACGCATTCAGGGTGTAGTGATCGTCGAGGCAATTATCGACAAAGAGGGCAAGGTGACCAACGTCCGCGTCCTGAAGGGTCTGCCGATGGGTCTCGACCAGTCGGCGGTGGATGCGGTCAAGAGCTGGCGCTTCAAGCCGGCAACTTTGAATGGGCGGCCTGTGAGCGTCTACTACTCGCTGACGGTCAACTTCCGACTGCAATAAAACCGAACTGAAACAGGAAGAGGAGAGGAGCTATGGAATTTAGCCCGATGCATCTGTGGGAGTCGATGACGTGGATCGCCAAGGGCGTGGCGATCACGCTCGTCATCCTCTCCGTGTACTCGCTGTACGTGACGCTCGAGCGCTACTTGTTCTTCAAGAAGGCCAAGAGCCAGTCGCTCGATTTTGCCAAGCAGGCCACTGCAGCGCTGGCGAAGGATCAGATCCAGCAGGCGGTGGACGTTGCCAGGAAGTTTCCCGCCAGCCATCTGGCGCGCGTCACTCGGGCCGGGCTGATCGAGTTTCAGCTCGACAACGTCCGCTCTTCGGGACTCTCCGGCAGTGACCTGGTCGAGGCCGCCCGCCGGGCGATCGAGCGCGAGACGCTGATCACCTACTCGGACTTCAAGAAGGGCGTCGGCGCCCTGGCAACGATCGCGACCACCGCGCCGTTCATCGGTCTCTTCGGAACCGTCATCGGCATCATCAACGCGTTCCGCGGCATGTCCTCGGGCGCCGGCGGCATCGCGGCGGTCTCCGGCGGTATCGCCGAAGCCCTGGTCACGACTGCCTTGGGCCTCTTCGTCGCCATCCCGGCGGCCTGGATGTTCAACTACTTCACCGGCGTGCTGGAGCGCTTCAGCGTCGAGATGTCGAACTCGTCGTCCGAGCTCGTCGACTTCTTCATCAAGAAGCACGGAGGCAGCGATGCAGTTGGGGTCCGCGTTTAACATCCCGGGATCGAGCGAGAACGACGTCAAGGCGGACATCAACGTCACACCGCTGGTCGATGTCTGTCTGGTGATGTTGATCATCTTCATGGTGGTCACTCCCCTGCTGCGGGCCGGCGCTGACGTCACCTTGCCGCAGACCAACCTCCCGCCGAAGATGCCGGAGGGGGCGAAGCAGAAGACCATTTCGATGACGGCGCGCGCCGAAGTCGTGATCGACGGCGTCTGGATTCCGGATCAGAACCTGGCGGCCTACTTCAAGGACCTGCACACGCAGTCGCCCGAGAAGACGCTGGTGATCAAGGGCGACAAGGCCCTGAAGTACAAGGACGTCCGCAAGATCATGGAAATCGTCAACGACGCCGGGTTCGGCGGTGTCGGGCTGGTGACGGACAAGAAAGAAGCTGCAGGCAGCTGAGCTGGCTCCGTACGGCTGAGCAGAGGAGAGTCCGATGAGCATGAACGTAGGCGGAAGCGGCGGTGGCGTCCGCAGCGAGATCAACATCACGCCCCTGGTGGACGTGGTCCTCGTGCTGCTGATCATCTTCATGGTGATCCAGCCGATGCTGCAGGTCGGGTATGAGGTGGAGACGCCGCCGAAGGTGCACACCAACCAGCCACTGCCGCAGAACAACGAGCAGATCATCATCCGGATGGATATCGAGGGGAAGACCTACATCAACAAGGAAGAGGTCCCCCGGATCCGCTTCGCCGAGCGCCTGAAGACGGCGATGACCGGACGAGAGAAGAAGCTGGCCTTCTTCGCCGCCGACGGTGAGCTGACCTACGACAAAGTGGTCGAGTTCATGGACCTCTGCCGCAACAACGGCGCCGAGAAGCTCGGCATCGTCTTCGACGACCTCCGCCCGGAGTCGTAACACCCGCTTTTCCACTCCCTCCTCGCACTTCCTGTCGGCCCGCTTTCGACCCGGTATCTCCGGGGCGAAGGCGGGCTCGATGCTTTTGGGGGCGCCCGCAGCAGCGCCCGCACTGGGGTTGACGCGCGATGTCAGTGTGATATCATCTTGCAAGCCTAGGAGGGCGCAATGAAAGAACAACAAGCGAGGACGTGGAACGGTCTGATGATGCTCCTTCTGCTCCTGGGAGCTGTGGTCGGCAGCGTGGCAGCGGTGGTTATGGGAGCGCGCGGGGGCGATCCCGCGAGGATCGTGGCGGGAATGGTCGGTGCGGTGGCGTCCGTCTTCCTGCTCGCCGGCCTGTTCATGGTCGAGCCCAACCAGGCCCGGGTGCTGACCCTGTTCGGCGCCTACCGCGGCAGCGAACGCGCTGCCGGGCTGCGCTGGGCCAACCCGTTCATGACCAAGCGCGCGATATCGCTCCGGGTGCGCAACTTCGAGACCGCCCATCTCAAGGTCAACGATGCCGATGGCAACCCGGTCGAGATTGCTGCGGTCGTGGTCTGGCGGGTCATCGACACCTTCGATGCCGTCTTCCTGGTCGACAACTACGAGGACTTCGTCCACGTCCAGTCCGAGTCGGCGCTGCGCAACCTCGCCACTCAGTACACCTACGACTCGCACGCCGAGCACGAGAAGTCGCTCCGCGGGAACACCATCGAAGTTGCCGATCAGCTGCGGCGCGAGATCCACGACCGTCTCGTCCAGGCCGGAGTGGACGTGCAGGAGGCGCGGATCACCCACCTCGCCTACGCGCCGGAGATCGCCCAGGCGATGCTGCAGCGCCAGCAGGCGACGGCGATCATCGCCGCGCGCCAGAAGATCGTCGAAGGCGCCGTCGGCATGGTCGAGATGGCCCTCGAGCGCCTCTCCGACAAGGGCATCGTCCACCTCGACGAAGAGCGCAAGGCCGCGATGGTTTCGAACCTGCTGGTGGTTCTCTGCAGCGAGCGTGCCGCCACGCCGGTGGTCAATACCGGCACGCTTTACAACGGTTGACGGCGGCGCCCTGGCCGATCGCAAGCCATTCCTGCTCCGGCTCGACCGCGAGCTCCACGCCGGCCTCGAACAGTGGGCCGCGGCCGAGCTGCGGAGTCTGAACGCGCAGATCGAGTACCTGCTGCGCCGGGCGCTGCGCGAGTCGGGGCGGGAGCGGCGGCCGGCGCCGGCGCCGCCGCAGCCAGCGAGTTCGGGCTCGACAGGTTTGGACCCGTATGGATCCAGAGAGGGTGAAGAGCCATGAGCGAGAGAAGATGCGGCAAGTGCGGCGGGTTGCAGAAAGAGGGCTTCCTCCTCGACAGCGCGCACAACGCCGTGCGGGTCGGCCACTGGGCCGAAGGGGCGCCTGAATACTGGATTCTGCGCCTCCTGAAGATGCGCGGGCGCCGGAAGCTCCCGATCCAGAGCTGGCGGTGCACCAAGTGCGGCCTGCTCGAGTCCTACGCCAACAGTCCGCAGGAATGAACCCGAAGCGCGCTGACTCAGAACGGGGCGAAGCGCACCCGTAGGCGCCGCCAGGGAGCGGTGGCGAGAGCCAGCCCGAGAGCGGCAGCAGAAGGGAAAGCCGCTGCCGGGAGCCACCTGCAGGCGACCTCGAATACGGTGACGCCGACGAGCGGGAAGGGCCCGAGGGCGACTCCCATGGGCTCGTCCTCGACCGCCCCGCCGGTCGCCGGGAGGAGCTCCAGGCGCCAGCCGGGCAGGTCGAGAGCATCGGACTCCCAGGCACAGACCGCGAGCGAAACCCCGTCGGCGAGCGCGATCCAGCGATCATCCTCGGCCAGAGCGGCCGCGGTCTCGCCGGCCGCCTCCAGCAGCTCCTGCTGCCGGCCGGCCAGAGCGCTCCGAAAGACGGCCCAAGAGGGTTCGTCGCGCGAACGCTCCGAGAGACGCAGGGCGTGCGCCGCGACGAGCGCAGCGACGTAGGGGCTCTCGCCGGCGAAGCGCTCCACGCCGCGATGCCAGATCTCCTGCCGCAGGTCGGCGGGAAAGGCGCGAAAGTCGAGCGCCGAGCCCCCCCCGGCGGCGAGCCGCGGCGCCGCGTCGGCCTCCCACCAGCCGTTGTCGTGCTCGGCGACCGCCCGCAGGAGCAGCTCCCGGCGGGGATGGCCCACGAGCTCCGGCAGCCGGAACAGTCGCAGGAGGTCGGCGGCGAGGCGAGCGTGATCCGCCTGCGTCACATGGCGGCTGCCCGCCCAACTCGAGCTCACGATCATCCGCAACCTCCTCCTCGAGGCGCAACCCTACCGCGTTGCGGCCGGAGCGGCCTTGTGAGGCCGGCGCGACCGGCGCTACCTGCCCGGAAGGATGTTGCGGCCGGGGGTAAACTTGCAGGCACCATGATCAAGATCACGCGCGACGAAGCGCTCGAATATCACTCCCGTTCTCCCAAGGGAAAGATCGAGGTCCTGCCGTCGAAACCGACGGCAACGCAGCGCGACCTCTCACTGGCCTACACCCCCGGCGTCGCCGAGCCCTGCCTCGAGATCGCCAAGGATCCCCACCTCGCCTACGAGTACACCGCCAAGGGAAACCTGGTCGCGGTCATCTCCAACGGCACCGCTGTCCTCGGCCTGGGCAACATCGGGGCGCTCGCCGGCAAGCCGGTGATGGAGGGCAAGGGGGTCCTGTTCAAGCGCTTCGCCGGCATCGACGTCTTCGACATCGAAGTCGCGACCGAGGATCCGGAGGAGTTCATCCGCGCGGTGAGGCTCCTCGAGCCGACCTTTGGTGGCATCAACCTCGAAGACATCAAGGCGCCCGAGTGCTTCGAGATCGAGCGCCGGCTGAAAGCCGAGATGAACATCCCGGTCTTCCACGACGACCAGCACGGCACTGCGATCATCTCGGGCGCCGCGCTCGTCAATGCCCTGGCGGTCGCCGACAAGAAGATCGGGGACGTCAAACTGGTGCTCTCCGGGGCGGGCGCCGCCGCGTTCGGTTGTCTGCGTCTCTACCTCCAGCTCGGCATCCGCAAGGAGAACATCATCCTCTGCGACCGCAAGGGCGTCATCTACCGCGGGCGGCCGGGCGACACGGACGCGCAGAAGATGGAATTCGCCGCCGAGACTTCGGCTCGGACACTCGCCGAAGCCTTGGTCGGCGCCGATGTGCTCGTCGGCCTGTCGGTCGCCGGGGCGGTGACGCCAGAGATGATCCTCAAGATGGCGCCTTCGCCGGTCATATTTGCGATGGCCAACCCGACGCCGGAGATCGGCTACGACGAAGCGCTGGCGGCGCGGCCCGACGCCATCGTCGCCACCGGCCGCAGCGACTATCCCAACCAGGTGAACAACGTGCTCGGCTTCCCATTCCTCTTCCGCGGCGCGCTCGACACCCAGGCGACGGACATCAACGACCGGATGAAACTCGCGGCGACGCACGCCCTCGCTGCGCTGGCGCGCGAGGACGTGCCGGACTCCGTGCTCAAGGCCTACGGTCTCAAGACTCTCAAGTTCGGACGCGACTACCTCATCCCCAAGCCGTTCGATCACCGGGTGCTGCTCAACGTGGCCCCGGCGGTGGCGAAAGCCGCGGAGGAGAGCGGCGTGGCCAGGGTCTCGGTCGGCGAGATCGAGGAGTATCGACACCGGCTCGAGCATCTGGTCTCGCGGCGCCTCGAGCTCATGCGCGTGGTCATCGACCGCGCCAAGGACGACCCGAAGCGGATCGTCTTCCCGGAGGGCGAGGAGGACAAGATCCTGCGCGCGGCGAAGATCCTCGTCGACCAGGGTATCGCCCATCCGATCCTCCTGGCGCGCCGCGAGAAGATCGCCGCGAAGCTCGCAGAGCTGGGGCTGCCGGAAGACCAGATCACCATCGTGCACAATGAGAGCGACCCGCAATACGAGCATTACGCGCAGCGCTTCCACGAACGGCGTTGCCGTCAGGGCGTGACCCTCGAGGACGGATTCAAGCGGATGCGCTCGCGCAACTACTTCGGCAGCATGATGGTCGCCGAAGGGGACGCCGACGGATTGATCTCGGGTCTGACCTACGAGTACGCCGACACCATCCGGCCGGCGCTCGAAGTCATGCATACCCGCCCCGGGGTGCATCGTGTGGCCGGGGCCTACATCCTGATCCTCAAGGACCGGCTTTTCTTCTTCGCCGACACCACGGTCAATATCGATCCGGATGCCGAGACTCTGGCAGAGATCGCCCTGCTGACGGCGGAGTTCGCCCGCCGGTTCGACGTCGAGCCGCGGGTGGCGATGTTGTCGTTCTCGAACTTTGGCTCGAACGACCATCCGTCAGCCCAGAAGGCCCGCCGGGCGGTGGAGATCGTCCGCGCGCGCGCGCCCGAGTTGGCGATCGACGGCGAGATGCAGGCCGACACGGCGGTCATGGCCTCGGTGCTTCAGGAGACCTACCCCTGGGCACGCCTCGGCGGGCCGGCGAACGTCCTGATCTTCCCGGAGCTCAACTCCGCCAATACCGCCTACAAGCTGATCTGGCGGCTGGCTGGAGCCGAGGCGATCGGCCCGATTCTGCTCGGTATGGCCAGGCCGGTCCACGTTTTGCAAAGGGGCGTGGAGGTGTCCGACATCGTCAACATGGCTGCGATCTGCGTCGTCGATGCGCAGGAATACGCCGCCAGGCAGGGCTAGGGAGCTCTTTCCGGGAGGGTCGGCGGAAAGGCGGGCCGCCGGCCCCTGGCACCCTGCGTTGAGGATTGCCGTATTAGGACATTAGAATCCCCCATCAACCCAGGGAGGGTAGACCATGAAGCGCATCATCGGATGGACGACGGTCTTGGCATTGCTGCTGCTGGTAGCGCCGATTCCGGTGCAGGCGGCGGACAACACGAAGCCCCGCATTGCGGTGCTCGAGTTCAAGAACAAGGCAGACGGGCAGTGGTGGTACAACGGCGGCGCCGCTGCCATGCAGGACGTCTTCGTCACCGAGCTCGTCAAGAGCGGCAAGTTCCGCGTCATCGACCGCGAGCAGCTCGCGGCGCTGCTGCAGGAGAAGAACATGTCGCTCGCCGGCGACATCGATCCCAAGACCGCCGTCAAGGCTGGCAAGCTCCTCGGTGTGCAGTACTTCCTCACCGGTGCGGTGACCGAGTACGGCGCGCAGGGCACCTCGGCGAGCGCGCCGGGCATCGGCGGCCTGCCGGGCTTCTCCGGCGGCAAGAAGACGTTCACCGCGGCCGCCAACGCGCGCATCATCGACACCACCACGGGCGAGATCCTCTGGGCCGACGAGGCGCGCGGCGAGGATTCGAAGTTCAAGCTCAACATCGGCGGGTTCGGCGGCGGCGTCGACTATGACGATCGCCAGTTCGACAAGGTCATGAAGCCGGTCGTGCAGCAGCTCGTCGCCAGCATCAAGGCCGCCGATCTGTAATTCGCCGGAGAGTGACGCAGAAAACAGAAGAGGCGCCCGCGAGGGCGCCTCTTTTTTTGCCTGCAGCGGGCTTGCCGGGCGGTCGAGGCGGCGCGCGGCCGCTCGCGGCAAGCGGTGAAAGTCAGCGGGTTCCGGTCAGGTTGAACGCCACCTTCAGGTCCATCCACATCCGCACCGGCACGCCGCCCTTGGTCGCCGGGGTGAAGCCGCAGCCGCGGGCATACTCCATGGCGGCCTCGTCCAAGCCGAATCCGGCCGCGCTGCCAGCGGGCTGAACATCGGCGGCCCGTCCCGTCTCGTCCACCAGCACGCGAACGGTCACGGTGGCCTCTTTCTTCATGCGCTGAGCGAGCGGCGGATAGCGCAGGCTGGCGCGTCGTGACACTTTCGGCGGAGTGACGCCGGCCCCCATCGTGACGAGGTCGCCGGCGCGAACCGTGCCGTCGCCGGCCGGACGAGCGGGAGCCGCTCCTGCAGCTGCCGGCGGCGCGGACTTGGGCTCGGCCTCCGTTGGCGTGGCTGCGGGCGGCGTGGTCGCCGCGGTCGTGCTCTCGGCCGGCGTTGCCGTGGCGGGTGGTGGCGCTGTAGCCGTCGCCGGCGCGGTGGGCGGCGAGACCGCCGGGATCGTCGCCGGCCGCGGCGCCGGATTCGCTGCCGCGGCAGCGCGCTGCTCCTGGGCCTTCTTCGCGTCGTCGAGCTGCTTCTGCAGAGCCTTCAGCTGATCCTCGTACTGCGCCGAAGAGCTCTTGATCTTGTCGTCGACGATCTTCTGGATCTGCGCCTGGATCTCTTCCGGCGTGGGGCCGGCCGGCGCCGCGCCGGTGTCAGCGGGGGCCGCCGAGAGCGGCGCGTCGGACGCGGGGGATGCGGGCGATCCTCCCCGGCCGAACATCATGTAGCCGAGACCGCCCAGGACGACGAGGGCGCCGACGCCGGCAGCGATCATCAGGTTGTTGTTCTTCGCCGGCTTGCTCTCCATGCCCTGGCGTTCGCGGGCGGCCGCAGTTTCCTCGCGCGCGGTGCTCTCGCGCGCCGCAGCACCGCCGCTCTGTCCGAACGAGGGCGCCTGCGTCTTGTGCGGCGCCGGTGCCGCGGCCGGAGCGGCGACCACCGGAATGGCAGTGGTCTTCTCGAGCTCCAGCTCCTGTGTCTCGCGCTCGATCTCCTCGCGGAAAAGATTGTGCATGAAGAAGGCGAGGTTGAATGTGGTCGGGTTGTACTGTCCCTCGAACATCATCTTGGCGAGCGTCTTGTGCCAGGTGACGGCATCGCCGATCCGCTGCTCACGGGCTACCAGGCTGCGCTTGAGGAGGTTGGCCAACTCGGGATGGAGATTGCCGCCGTCGGCGGCGACGACCGCCTGATCGACGAGGGCCGCCTGGCCGCCGGCGGTGGAGACCGGCAGCGCGCGCCCGGTCAGCAACTCGAAGAGGATGGCGCCGAGTGAGTAGACGTCGTCCGATTTCGCCGGCGGCGCGCCTGCCAGCACCTCGGGTGCGAGATAGCGTCCGGCGGACTGCTTGATCAGCGGATGGTTCGCGGCCTCACGCAGGCCGCCCGAGGCTTCGAACCCGAGGAGGCGCAGCTCGCCCTCGTTGGAGACGACCACCAGTTGGGGGGTCAGGAAACCGTGCTGGACGCGCTCGTCGCCGATGCGCGTCTCGTAAGCCACCGCCAGACCGAGGGCGATGCGCTCGGTCATCAGCAGGGCATGGTCGAGGGGAATCGGCGAGTGCTTCTTCGCAGCCTGTTCGAGCAGCTGTGCCAGGGTCTTGCCCGAGATGTAGTCGTAGGCGACGTACGGCACTCCGCGCACCTGGCCGAGATCGAGGCCGAGGCCGAGGTTCGGGCTCTTCAGCGCCTGCTGCAGCGGCGCGCGCGCCTGGATGCGCTGGGCGAGCTTCTCGCCGTCCAGACCCTGACCGTTGAAGACGCGCAGGAGAATGACCCTCTCGACTCCTTGCTTGCCGAGTTTGCCCGCGCGAAAGGTCTCGCCTAAAGCATCCTCCGAGAGCTTCTTGAGGAGAAGGTAGTTGCCGAACTGGTCGCGTGTGTTCATTCCGCCCCCTAGGCCCGGCGGCACGGCGCTCGCGCGAGCGCCGCGACGGAGAGGACCCTGTTATCGATGAGCTGCTGTGGGCTATTCCACAGCGGATCGCAGGAACTGTCAATCTCGAAGTTCCCGCTGTCGCGGGGTCGTCGGCGCCCGCCCGGTCGCGGGATTCACCGCCCTGTCGCTTGCGGGCGCCAGGGCCGTTTCTGCCAGCGTTCGACGTTGCGGTTGTGCTCCGCGAGGGTGTCGGAGAAGACGTGGCTGCCGTCGTTGCGGCTGACGAAATAGAGAAAAGAGACGTCCGCGGGCCGCGCTGCGGCCTCGAGGCTGGCGAGTCCCGGGGAGCAGATCGGCCCCGGGGGCAGACCCGCGACGCGATAGGTGTTCCAGGGCGACTCCATGCGCAGATCGTTCTTCGTCAGGTTCCCGTTCCAGCGTCCGAGGAGCTTCAAGGCGTGGATGATCGTCGGATCGGCGTAGAGACCGATGCGGCGCCGCAGCCGGTTGGCGTAGACCGCGGCGATCAGCGGCCGCTCGGAGTCGAGCTTGGCCTCCTTCTCGACCAGGCTGGCGAGAATCACCAGCTCGCGCAGCGGCCGGCGGTCGTCGGCCGCCCGTAGCGGTAGCACCCGCGATTCATACTGACGGCGGAAGGCGGCGACCAGCGTGTTAGCGATGGCGCGCTCCTCCGTACGGGGAGCGAAGCGGTACGTGTCCGGAAAAAGATAGCCCTCGAGATGGTCGGCCGCCGGGTCGAGGTCGGCGATCCGCGCCGGCGAGGCGAACTCGGCGCGCAGCTTCGCGGGCTCTCCGAAGCCGGCCGCAGCGAGCGCCTCCGCCGTCTCCTCGAGGTCGAGCCCTTCGACCAAGGTGACCGGGAGGGTGCGGGTCTCGCCGCGCCGGAGCTTTTCGAGCACCTCGACGGTCGAGAGCTCCGGTCCCAGCACGTACTCCCCGGCCTGGAGCGGAGGGGAGCCCATTCCCCAGCGCAGATAGATGCGGGCGAGGAACGCCGAACGGATGGACCGGGCACTCTCGAGGTCGCGGACAATCTGCGACGCGCTTTCGCCCGGCGGGACTGCGAAGATCACGTCTTCCTTCGGAGGCCCGGGAGCCATCGGTCCCGGTCGATGAATCTCGGTCCAGCCCCAGTACGCCGTCCCTCCGACGGCCAGAAGCAGGACGAAGCTCAGGGAAAAGCAGCCGCGCAGGCAGCCGCGCCGCCGAGGCTTTCGGTCCGGACCGGCCTCCGTGGGGTTGCCGGGCGTCGTCATCGGGGGCGCTCCCGCCGGCGGTCGAGCGCTTCCTGGAGGAGAAGTTGAGCGGCCAGGGCGTCCCGCCCTGCGGCACCCCCTCTTCGAGAAGTACGTCGCCCGGTGGCCAGGCCGGAAGTCCGCTGCCGGGAGTCGGCCTCGTGGCTCGTCAGGGTCTCATCGATGAGCTCGACCGGCAGGTCACACGCCGTTCTCAGGCGGGCGGCAAAACGTCGCGCCCGCAACGCCGGAGCGCCCGCCGACCCATCGGCACGCAGCGGCTCGCCGACCACGATCCAGGCGATCTCTTCTTGCTTGGCGATCGCGGCAATGGCAGCGAGAGCGGTCTTGTCGTCGACCCGATCGAGGGTCTCTTTGGGCAACGCGTAGCTGCCCTCCGGGTCGGAGATAGCGACTCCGATTCTGCGTTCGCCGAAGTCGATTCCGAGGGCTCTCATGGGTCCGGGGAGGAGTACCGCCTGTGCTAGCATTCCCGCGCTGTCCGGCGTCCCTTTGGCGATCTTGAAGGACGCCCCACACTATTCGCAAGTCCCGGAGGACAAGGAAGATGCACGAAGTCTACATCCTCGCCGGCGCGCGAACTGCGATCGGCGCTTTCCAGGGCGTTTTTCGGGATCAGGCGGCGCCGAAACTGGGTGCCCGCGCCCTCGCCGGCGCGATCGAGCGCGCTGGCGTCGCCCCCGCCGATCTGCAGCAGGTTTACATGGGTTGCGTCCTCGCCGCCGGGATCGGCCAGGCACCGGCCCGCCAGGCGACGCTCGGCGCCGGCTGCCCGGAGTCGACCGGCGCGATCACCTTCAACAAGGTCTGCGGCTCCGCCATGCGCGCCGTCATGTCGGCGGCGAACGACCTGCGCTGCGGCGATTTCTCACTGGTTGCGGCCGGCGGCATGGAGAACATGAGCCAGGCGCCCTACCTCGCGGTGGGCGTGCGCGACGGGTTGCGCCTCGGCGGCGGCAAGCTCGTCGACTCCCTGGTGCACGATGGCCTGTGGGACCCCTACGGCGACAAGCACATGGGCAGCTGCGCCGAGATCTGCGCCCGCGAGTACAAGCTGACCCGCGAGGAGCAGGACGCCTACTCGCGCGAGAGCTACGCCCGGGCGCGCGCCGCCCAGGAGAGCGGCCGGTTCGCCGCCGAGATCGTGCCGTACGAGATCGTCTCACGCAAGGGCACGACCATCGTCGACCGCGACGAAGAGCCGGGAAAGTCCGATCTCGAGAAGATGGCCGGGTTGAAGCCGGCGTTCGACAAGGACGGCACAGTGACCGCCGCCAACGCCAGCAAGATCAACGACGGCGCAGCGGCGCTCGTGCTCGCGACGGGCGACGAAGTGAAGCGCCTGGGGGTGAAGCCGATTGCCCGGCTGATCTCCCAGGCCTCGCACGCCCAGAAGCCCGAGTGGTTCACGACCGCGCCGGTGGCGGCGATCCGCAAGGCGCTCGACCGCGCCGGGCTTGCGGTGGCGGACATCGACCTGTTCGAGATCAACGAGGCGTTCGCCGTCGTCGCGCTCGCCTGTATGCGCGACCTCGGGATCGCGCACGAGCGGTTGAACGTGCGCGGCGGCGCGGTGGCCCTCGGACACCCGATCGGCGCCTCCGGAGCGCGCATCCTGGTGACCCTGCTGACCGCTCTCGAGGAGCGCGGCCTGAAGCGTGGCTGTGCCGGCATCTGCATCGGCGGCGGAGAAGCGACCGCCGTGGTGGTCGAACGGCTCGCCTGATGGCCCGTTCTCGCGGCCGGTATCGGTTCGCCGTGGCCGCCCCGCCCGTCAGTCGCTCGGGAAGCGCCACGCCCGGAGTGGCCGGCGCGCTCGGAGTGCTCGGCGCCATCGGGATGCTGCTCGCAGCACTGCCGGGAACCGCACGGGCGCAGCAGGTTCCGCCGGCCGGGCCGCCCGCGATCACCGCGCCGGCGGCGGCGACGCCGGCACCAGCGGCGACTCCGGCCGCGCCCGCCCCGGACCGCATTACCTTCGAGCTCAGGGTGCCGCCGGAACGCGGCGGCGGCACGATCTCCGGATCCGCGGCCGAGCTGGAGAGCTTTGGCGAGGCCCAGGTGACCGCGAGCGGCGCCGTGGAAATTCACTACCGCGACGTCATCGTCCATGCCGAGCGGCTGTCGCTCGACCGCGACACCATGACGGTCCAGGCCGAAGGCGACGTGGTCTTCGACCAGGGGCCGCAACGGATATCCGGCCAGCGCGTCGACTTCGAGCTCGAGCAGCGCACCGGGACCTTCTGGCAGGCGACCGCCTTCGTCCACCCCGACTACTATTTTTCGGGGGATGTCATCTCGAAGACCGGGCCCAACGACTTCGCCGTCGACAACGGCATCTTCACCTCCTGCACCGGCGACAAGTCGCCGGACTGGAGCTTCGCGATGTCCTCGGCAGAGGTCGAGGTCGAAGGCTACGCGCACATCAAGAATGCCCGCCTCCGGGTGAAGAAGCTGCCGGTCTTCTATTGGCCCTACATGCTGTGGCCGGCGAAGACCGAACGCACCTCGGGGCTCCTCGTGCCGAATATCGGCTATTCGAAGCGACGTGGCGAGTACCTCGGGCTCGCCTGGTACCAGGTGCTCGGCCCGAGCTACGACAACACCCTCTACGTCGACGGCTACACCGAGGGCTTCTATGGCGCCGGCGACGAGTTCCGCTACCGGCCCTCGGACACCACCAAGGGCAACGCGCGCTTCTATTTCTTCCACAACGAAGAGCTGCAGGAGGACGCCTGGCGGCTCGACTGGGCGCACGTCGCCGACAAGCTTCCCTTCGGCATGCGCGGCGTCGTCGACATCGAGCACTACAGCGACTTCGAGGTCTTCCGCGACTTCGAGCGCAGCGAGAGCCAGAACACCCGGCGGTACGTCTACTCCAACGCCTTCGTTTCCGGCAACTGGGGAGCGCACTCGCTCAACATCCTCGCCGACCGGCGCGAGACCTTCCTCGGCAACAACCAGGAGACCGTCCTGCAGAGCCAGTTGCCCGAGATCGCCTATCGTCTGCGCGAGCGCAAGCTCGGGGCGAGTCCGTTCTATCTCTCGCTCGGTGCCACCGCGAACTACCTCTCGGCGGAGCGTGCCGGCTCCTACAGCGCCGGCTACGGCCGCTTCGACCTGCAGCCCGAGGTGAAGCTGCCGCTGCGGCCGGCGCCCTGGCTCTCGGTCGCGGTCGCCGCCGGCGGCCGCGCCACCTGGTGGGGGGACAGTTACTCCACTTACGAGGTCGATCCCGTCACCGGCGTCAGCGAGCAGCGCTGCGGCGACGAGACGGTCGCCGCCGACCAGGTCTACTGCGGCGATACCCTCACCCGTGTCTATCCCGCCGGCAGCGTCGAAATGGTCGGACCGTCGTTCTCGCGTATCTTCGACACCGGCGGCAAGAGCTTCTCCAAGTTCAAGCACGTCATCGAGCCGCGTTGGACCTATGGCTACACGGGCAACTTCGACGAGCAGAGCCGGGTGGCGCAGTTCGACGAGATCGATCTGCTGATTCCCAGCAATTTCGCCGAGATCGCGCTGGTCAACCGTCTCCTGGCGCGACCGGCGGACGCGACCCAGGGAGGGGCTTTCGAGATCCTCTCCTTCGAACTGTCGCAGGCGTACTCGTTCGACCAGACGCAGCCGCTGCAGAGGTCGCGCGACGGCCTCACGACCGACCCGTCGAGCCCGCTGTTCGCCAAGCTGCGCTTCAACCCGAGCCGCGCCTTCAGCTTGCAGGCGCAAGCGGCCTACAACACGCTCTTTGCTGGACTCGATTCGACCTCGCTCTCGGGTACCGCAAAGCTGCGCCGCGGCAATCTCGGTCTCACCTGGTTCACCCGCTATGCCTCGGAGAGCTACAACGACCCCGGGCGCTCGGACACGATCTCGGACCAGATCCGCTTCGCCTTCGGCTACGAGATTCTGCCCCAGCGCCTGCGGCTCGAGGGCCAAGTCAACTACGACGTCGCGAATGGCGACATCCAGCAGCAGCGCTACTTCCTCAACTACATATCGCAATGCTGGGGCGTGCAGCTCGAGGGGCGCGAGTACACCCGCGGACTGGTGGTCGACCGCGATTATCGCCTCTCGGTCACGCTCAAGAACGTCGGCACGTTCCTGGATATCTCCGGCGGCGCGTCGAGCGGCAACTGAGGGGCGGCAGCGGTCGATGCGGACGCTCGTTCTCGGCGGCACCGGAATCGTCGGCCGCGCCTTGGTGCGCGAGGGCCGGAGCCGCGGTTGGCCGGTGCTCGGCCTCTCGCATGGCCAGGGAGATATCTCGGATCGACGGCGAGTCGACGAGCTCTGCGCCGCTTTCCGGCCGGCTCTGATCGTCAACTGCGCGGCGTTCACCCAGGTCGACCTCTGCGAGGCCGAGCCGGAGCGCGCTCTCGCGGTCAACGGCGCCGCGGTCGGGAATCTCGTCCGCGCGGCGGAGGCGGTCGGCGCGCGGCTCATTCACCTTTCGACCGATTACGTTTTCGACGGCCGCGCGACCGCTCCCTACACCGAGGACCATCCGACCGCGCCGCAGTCGAGCTACGGCCGGAGCAAGCTCGAGGGCGAGCGCCAGGCGCTGGCGAGCGACCGGTCGCTGGTCGTCCGGACCAGCTGGATCTTCGGCCGCGGCGGGGCGAACTTCGTCGACACGATCGCCGGCCGGATCCGCAGCGGGCAGAAGAGCTTCCGTGTCGTCGATGACCAGGTCGGCGCCCCCACCTGGGCCCCCTTTCTGGCCAGTGCCGTGTCGGATCTGGGAGAATGGGGTACGACCGGGCTGGTGCACTATCAGAATCGGCCGGCGCTTTCCTGGTGCGGGTTCGCGCGGGAGATCGCGCGGCGGCTCGATCCAGGGGTCGAGGTCACGCCGATCACCACCGCGGAAGCGCCGCGGCCGGCGCCGCGGCCGGCGTATTCGGTGCTGGCGGTCGATCGTTTCGAGAAGCTTGCGGGGCGCACCGTCGAGTCCTGGCACGAAGGGCTCACGAATCACCTTGGGACTTAGACAAAGGAGCAGCTGAATGCAACGCGTACTGATCACCGGCATCACCGGCTTCGCTGGCTCGCATCTCGCCGAACACTTCCTGGCCGATCGACCGGGAGTCGAGGTTTTCGGCACCTATCGCTGGCGCAGCCGGCGCGAGAACATCGAGGCGATCGAGGGCAGGATCCGCCTTCTCGAGTGCGATCTCTCCGACATGACCGCGGTGCGCAACGCCCTCGAGGCCAGCCGACCCGACGCGATCTACCACCTTGCGGCGCAGAGCTTCGTGCCGTCGTCCTGGGTGTCGCCGCTGCAGACGCTG